>ERZ1026950.748-NODE-748-length-12953-cov-7.372228_pt1 | contig 12953 bp, 10 predicted proteins | sample MGYA00519302_ERZ1026950 | MGnify/ENA primary metagenome ERZ1026950 (study PRJEB26926, sample SAMN06164747) | human gut metagenome | biome: ENVO:00009003; feature: ENVO:2100002; material: ENVO:00002003 | host: Homo sapiens | place: USA | collected 2012 ... | reverse complement strand
TCGTCGGCAGCGTCAGATGTGTATAAGAGACAGGGTAGTATGTATTATGGATAATGTTATAGTTGTAGCCTCCGGAAAAGGAGGCACGGGAAAGTCAACAGTGTGCATTTGCCTTTCGGTTGCCCTTATTAAACAGGGCAAAAAAGTTTTGCTTATCGACTGCGACTGCGGTATGCGTGGTCTTGATATTATGCTCGATATGGAAAACGACATTGTTTTTGATGCGGCAGATGCCGTAAGCGGTAACTGTTCTTTTACAGACGCAGTTTATAAAAGTAAAAACAATGAGAATCTTTATCTTATGGCGGCACCTTTTGACACCGATAACGAGCTTAGTCCCGGGGTATTCCGTCAGCTTGTCGATACATTAAAAGCTGACTATGATTTTGTTATTATTGATTCACCCGCAGGCATCGGCTCGGGCTTTGTTACAGCTGCTACGCCCGCCGACAGGGCGCTTATTGTAGCCAACGCAGAGCCGACAAGCGTAAGAGGCGGATTAAAAGTAAAAAACAAGCTTGACGCTTTGGGTATAAAAAATCAAAGGCTTGTTATAAACCGCTTTGACAGAAAAACTTTTACCGAGCTCGGTTTTTATGCCGACCTTGACGAAGTTATTGATGCGGTACAAACTCAACTTATCGCACTTGTACCGTTTGACATAAGAATATCAGTTATTATGCAGCGTGGAGTTGCAGGGCTTAACTGGAGTGCCGCAGCATCGGTTTTTGATTGTCTGGCACGAAGGCTTGAGGGGCAAAGAGTTCCCTTGGCATTTAAAGGATAAGCCTTTTAATATATAGGGAGGAATTTGAGTATGAATATTGCTCTTATTGCGCACGATGAAAAAAAGGAACTTATGGTTCAGTTCTGCATTGCTTACTGCGGTGTTTTAAGCAGAAATAACCTTTGTGCGACAGGCACTACGGGCAAAATGGTTTCAGAGGCAACAGGCCTTACAATTCAGAAGTTTTTGGCAGGCTCACAGGGCGGCAGTCAGCAGATTGCGGCAAGAATTGCCTGCAACGAAGTTGATATGCTTCTCTTTTTCAGAGATCCGCTCAATCCAAAGCCTAATGAGCCTAACGATATGAATATGCTCAGACTTTGCGATATGCACAATATTCCTGTTGCTACAAACATCGCAACCGCAGAGGTACTTATTCACGGTCTTGAGCGTGGCGACCTTGACTGGAGAAATATTTTAAAGTAAAAAACGATTTCATTGTCGGGCGGTTTTGTGCTGCCCGATAATTGTGTTTATACGGAATTTTCGATTAATATAAAAGGTTTTATAATTTGGAGGAAATAATGGGAGTAATCACCAAAAAGATTAAGGGCACGGAAGATGTTTTGCCAAAGGACAGCTACCGCTGGCAGTTCGTTGAAGATGTTATGCGTAAAGAATCGGCGGCTTACGGATTTAAAGAGATTCGCACACCTGTTTTTGAGCACACAGAGCTTTTTGCAAGAGGTGTGGGTCAGACAACAGATGTTGTTCAGAAAGAAATGTATACATTCGATACAAAGGGCGGAGAAAGTGTTACACTTCGTCCCGAGGGTACGGCAGGCGCAGCAAGAGCAGTGCTTGAGCACGGTCTTGTAAATGACAGCTTACCTATCAAGGCAAGCTATTTTGTGTCTTGCTACCGCTACGAAAAGCCGCAGGCAGGCAGATTAAGAGAGTTCCACCAATTCGGTCTTGAGTGCTATGGTACACAGTCACCTGTTGCCGATGCGGAACTTATTTGCGCCGCACAGTCTATTTTTGACCGCCTTGGCATTAAACAGCTCAGACTTGAAATTAATTCTATCGGCTGTCCTACTTGTCGTGCCGAGTACCACAAGGCGCTCAAGGAGTATTTTTACGGATACAAAGACGAGCTTTGCGAAACCTGCAATTCAAGACTTGAAAAAAATCCTATGAGAATACTCGACTGCAAAAGTCCCGTATGTTCAAAGATTGCACAGGGCGCACCTAAAATTACAGATTATCTTTGCGATGAGTGTAAAGAGCACTTTGCAAGCGTTCAGAAATACCTTGATGCCGCAGGTGTTGAATATACAGTAAATCCTACAATCGTTCGTGGACTTGACTACTACACAAAGACTGTTTTTGAGTTCGTTACCGACTTTATCGGTGCTCAAGGCACAGTTTGCGGCGGCGGCAGATACGACGGACTTATTGAGGAGCTCGGCGGAAAGCACTTGCCGTCACTCGGATTTGCAATGGGCATTGAAAGACTTTTAATGCTTATGGACAAACAGGGCATTGAAATTCCGAAACCGTCAACCTGCGACCTCTATGTTGCTGTTATGGGCGAGAGTGCGTCGCTTAAATCATTTGAAATTATCAAAGCTGTCCGTTCCTGCGGACTTATTGCCGAAACCGATGTTGTAGGCAGAGGATTAAGAGCACAGATGAAATATGCCGACAAAATCGGTGCAAAGTTCTCTATGGTGCTCGGCGACAATGAGATTGAGCAGGGCAAGGCAGTTATTAAGAATATGTCGAGCGGCGAGCAGACTGAAATTGTACTTGACGATACATTTGCAGAGAAATTTATGGTACTTCAGCTTGCCGATGTTGACAGCTTTAAGCTGTAAGCGTTGACAACTTAATTTAAGGAGATATACAAAAATGGCAGAATTTATGACAGGACTTAAACGAACCGACTATTGCTCCGACCTTAGAATCGGCGATGTCGGCAGAGAAGTAACAGTTTGCGGTTGGGTACAGCGTTGCCGTGACCTCGGTCAGCTTATTTTTATTGACCTTCGTGACCGCACAGGCATTGTTCAGCTTGCTTTTAACGATAAGACGGATAAAGAAATTTTTGATAAAGCTTTTGCTTGCCGCAGTGAGTATGTTTTGGCGGCAAAAGGCATAGTATGTGAGAGAAGTTCCAAGAACAAGGATATTCCTACAGGCGATATTGAGGTTATGGTAACAGACCTTAGAGTTCTTTCAAAGGCACAGACACCGCCTTTTGAAATTGTTGACGAAACAAGCACAAACGAGGAGTTAAGACTTAAATACCGTTATCTTGACCTTCGCCGCCGTCCTATTCAGAACAACATTATTATGAGAAGTAAGATTGCAAAGGTTGCAAGAGATTATTTCTACGAGAACGGCTTTATTGAGATTGAAACTCCGATGATGATTAAATCAACTCCGGAGGGCGCAAGAGATTACCTTGTACCGTCAAGAATCCACAAGGGAAAGTTCTATGCTCTTCCGCAGTCACCGCAGATTTACAAGCAGCTTTTGATGGTATCGGGTTTTGACCGTTACATTCAGCTTGCCCGTTGTTTCAGAGATGAGGACTTAAGAGCCGACCGTCAGCCTGAGTTTACACAGATTGATATGGAGCTTTCGTTTGTTGATATGGACGAAATTATGGAAATCAACGAGGGACTTTTCAAGCGTTTGTTTAAAGAAGTGCTTGGCAAGGAGCTTGTAACTCCGTTTGAGAAAATGACATACAACGACGCTATGGAGAACTACGGTTCGGATAAGCCTGATATTCGTTTCGATATGAAGATTCAGAATATTTCCGACCTCGTAAAGGACTGCGGCTTCAGCGTATTTACAAGCGCTATTGAAAACGGCGGTTCTGTTCGTGCCATTGTTGCAAAGAATGCGGCGTCTGTATATACAAGAAAAGAAATTGACAAACTTACAGATTATGTAAAGGGTATAGGTGCAAAGGGTCTTGCCTATGTAAGATGGGTTGACGAGCCGAATGCATCATTTAAGAAGTTTATGACAGAGGAAGAGCTTTCCGCTATTTACGAAAGACTCGGCGCAGAGAAGGGCGATGTAATCTTCATTGTTGCCGATAAGAACAGCACAGTTCTTACCACTCTCGGTGCATTAAGACTTAAGGTCGCAAAGGTTCTCGACATTATTCCCGATGAATTTAAGTTCCTCTGGATTGTTGACTTCCCGTTCTTTGAGTATGACGAAGAGAGCGGCGAGTGGCTTGCAATGCATCATCCGTTCACAATGCCTAAAGAGGAGTGCTTGCAGTACCTTGACACAGACCCGTCAAAGGTTATTGCAAAGGCTTACGACCTCACTCTTAACGGAACAGAGCTTTCAAGCGGTTCAATGCGTATTACTGATTATGAGTTACAGCAGAGAATGTTTAAGGCATTAAAACTTACCGACGAGGAAATTGAAGCAAAATTCGGCTTCCTTGTAGAAGCGTATAAGTACGGAGCTCCGCCACACGGCGGTATGGGCATTGGCCTTGACCGTGTTACAATGCTTATGTGCGGTACAGACAGCCTTCGTGATGTTACGGCATTCCCTAAGGTTCAGAATGCAAGCGAGCTTATGTCAGCTTGTCCGTCCGTTGTTGACGATGAGAGCCTCGATGTTCTCGGAATTTCAGTAAAACCGCAGGAGTAAACGATGAATCAATTGTTTGTCGGAGCGGTTTCGTCAGGTGTGCCTGTCGGACTTATAGTTACACTTGTATTGATTGCAGCGGCTGCCATTGCCATTGCGGTGGCAGTCTATAAAATAAAACACGGAATCAGACAGATTTCAAGAAATATGTTCGGTACGGATTCTTTTGTACAGGGAATCAATAATCAGAAAAGGGAAATGAGTGAAACTCCACGCTCTTTGCAGGCTATGACGAGTCTTTGCCTGCCGAGAATACAAAGAGATTTCCCGGAGTTTGACTATGACGATTACAAACAAAAGTCAGAAACCGTACTGCGCAGTTATATGAACTCCATTGAGGAAAAAAATCCGAAGCTTTTGTACGGCGAGTGCTCCACAGCCTTAAAAGACAGCGTAAAGAGTATTATTACCGACCTGTCAAACAGAGGCTACAAGCAGAATTACGATGATATTGTAATTCACCGTACGGAGATTTCACGATACACAAAGGACGGTGCAACCGCAAGGATTTTGTTTGTATCGTCTGTAGGTTCTTATGCCTATACCACCGACGCCGCAGGCAGTGTGGTTTACGGCAGCAGGGATATGAAAACTCAAAGTGTTTACGAAACCGAGCTTGTGTATATTCAGAATGTGGATATGGTGGCAAACGGCAGTGAGGGACTTGGTATTAATTGCCCTAACTGCGGCGCACCGATTAAGAACTTAGGTCAGAAATTCTGTGAATACTGCGGCACAGGCATTACGGAAATCAACATAAGAGCGTGGAAATTCTCGTCAATAAGAGAACAAACCAATGCTACAAGACCATATTAATTTATAAACAATTGCACTTAGGCGATGTTGAAAATCAGAGTGAATTATGGTTTAGCAAATTGCTTTGTTTAACTTGTGTGTTAAATAATAATTTATTTGTTACCCCAACATTTTTGAAAACAAACCTGTAACAGATTAAGAAGATTTAATCTAAAGCAAAAGCCTTCGTTTCAGTGCAATTATATCAGCTCACAAAAATTTAAAAATAAAGAAAATTTCTTGTAAAGGAGATAAGACTATGGGCATTATCAGAGCAGCCATTAACTCGGTTAAAGGCGGATTGGCAGATTCTTGGCAGGAGGTTATCCAGCCAAGGCCAATGAGCGGAACTATCGCAATGGTTCCCGGTGAAAAGATAACACACGGCACATCTCAAAACACAAAGGGCACACCAAACATCGTATCAAACGGTTCGGTTATTCAGGTATATGACAACCAGTGTATGCTCCTTATTGACGGCGGTAAGGTAGTTGACTTTACTGCGGAACCGGGTTATTACCAGGTAAGCAACAGCTCAATGCCGTCACTTTTCTGCGGTCAGTTTGGCGACTCTCTTAAAGAAACATTCTCCCGTATTAAATACGGCGGAATTCCGTCACAGTCGCAGTATGTAATTTACATCAACCTTGCCGAAATTACAGGTATTCTTTTCGGCACAAAGAATGTTGTAAACTACTTTGACAGTTTCTACAATGCAGAACTTTTCCTCCGTGCGCACGGTACATATTCTATTAAGATTACCGACCCGCTTAAGTTCTATCAGGAAGTAATCGACAAGGGCCTTGTAACAGCTTGTCAGCCGTTTGACTACAAGTCAAAGTCAATCCAGTATAACACAGAGTTTGAGGCAGCTTTAAGTTCTGCTATCAACAACTTCTCTGCTGACGGTTACAGAATCAGCTTTATTAAGGGTAAATCCCGTGAATTCGGTCAGTATATGGCTAAAACTCTCGACCAGGAATGGGAGCAGCAGCGTGGTTTCCAGGTTCAGGCAGTTGCTATCAACATTTCTTACAATGACGAGAGCACAGAGCTTATCAATATGAGAAACAAGGGCGCAATGCTTTCAGACGCAGCAGTTCAGCAGGGCTATGTAGCAGCTAATGTTGCGGAAGGTATGAAAGCGGCAGGCTCAAACTCAAACGGCGCAATGGCAGGCTTTATGGGTATGGGCATGGGTATGAATGCAGGCGGTAATATCCTCGGCGGCTATCAGCAGAACCCACACTACAACAATCAGCAGCCACAGCAGCCTCAACAGCCACAGGGCAATCCGCTTGGCGGCGCACAGCCTGCTCAGCCGCAGCAGAACGCTCAACAGCCTGTACAGCCTGTACAGCCTCAGTCGGCAGATAGCTGGACTTGCGCTTGCGGTGCGGTAAATACAGGCAAATTCTGCCCTGAATGCGGCGCAAAAAAGCCTGACGCACCTAAAAAGCATTTCTGTGTAAACTGCGGATATGAATTAAAAGAAAATCAGAAGTTCTGTCCTGAATGCGGTACAAAGGCAGAATAATTTAAGAGGGATAAGGCAATAAATGGGTACAGTCAATTATAACTGTCCGTCCTGCGCCGCACCACTGACATTTAACCCCGAAAGGCAGAGATTTTGTTGTGAATACTGCCTTTCGGAGTTTTCGCCTGAGAAAATTCAGCAAATTTACGCCGAAAGGGAACAAAGCGGTGCGGACACTCAACAGGAGTTTAAAGAGGAACTGCACGATGGATATGTGTTCCATTGCGATTCCTGCGGCGCAGAGGTTGTTACCACTTCATCTACAGCGGCAACAACCTGCTTTTACTGCCACAATCCTGTTGTAATGAAGGGCAGATTGTCGGGAGATTTCAGACCCGACAGAATTATTCCGTTTAAGTTGTCACGAGAACAAGCTGTTTCAGCTTTTATGGATAAAACAAAAGGCAAAAAGTTTTTGCCCAAAGATTTTTTAAGCGACTCAAATATTGAGAAAATGACAGGAGTATATTTCCCATATTGGTACATAGATACTCAACAGGATTCTCATATGACGGCAAGGGGCAAAAAGTACAGGCACTGGAAATCCGGTGACAGACGATATACCGAAACTTCGTATTATGACCTGTTCAGAAGCGGCGATGTTTATATACGCAATGTTTTTGAAAGAGCGCTTTCGGGTGCCGACAGAGAAATGCTGCAGTGCATACATCCGTATGATTTGTCAGAGGCACAGCCGTTTTCAATGTCGTACCTGTCGGGTTTTCAGGCAGAAAAAAGAGATATAGAAAAGTCCGATATTCAGATAATGGTTGACCAAAAGGTTGACGAGTATTGCAAAGAGGTGCTTAAGGGTGCTTGCAGTGAATATTCGGGTATTGAAGTAACCAATTACTATGACCGCACAGATATTGAAAGTTGGAGTTATACGCTTTTGCCTGTGTGGATTATAACTTATAAGTATAAGGGCAAGATTTACCCGTTTGCCATCAACGGTCAGACAGGAAAGCTCTACGGCAGTTTGCCTGCCGCAACCGATAAGCTTGTTATATTCTCCTGCATTTTGGCGGGAATCGGATTTATTCTCGGTATGCTGGGAGGTATATTCTTATGCTGAAAAATATACTTTCCGTTGCCGCCACAGCGTTGGCGGTAAGTGCAATGCTTGCGGTTTCTGCTAATACGGCATTTGCCGAAAGCACAAAAAAGCTTACGGACGATGCGGACATTTTGCTTGATTCACAGGAAGAAAGCATTGAGAATAATCTCAAAAAGTGTACGCTCGCAACAGGCTGGGACACAATAATCTATACCAATAACAACAATGTGGATTCGTATGATATGGAAGATTATTGCAACGATTATTTTGATAATCATAATTACGGCTGCGGTGATAAAAAAAGCGGAGTTATGCTCACTATAGATATGAGTTCCCGTGAAATGTATATAATCACCAAGGGCGAGGCGATGTACTGTTTCAGCGATGCCCGAACAGACGATTTGCTCGACAGCGTTCAGTACGAGCTTTCAAGCGGCGACTATGACGGCGCTTGCGATGAATTTATCGAAACGGTTGAGCAATACTATAATGCGGGCGTAGATACAAGCAAAGACGCAAGCTACAGCAATATAATTGAAGCGCAGCTTACTCCGCTTGAGAAGGTTATAAAAGGTTTTCTCTACGGTATAATGTTTATGCTGATGGGCGGTTTGGCAGGATTTCTTGTCAGTCTGGGCGTTCGTTACGCTTACGGCAAAAACGGCAAGGGTGCGAGTTATGACCTTGCTAAAAACAGCTCGCTTAACCTCACCGAAAGCAGGGATCAGTTCTTATACAAAAATGTGACTTATACTACCGTGTCGAGTTCAAGCTCAAGCTCGTCGTCGCACAGAAGTCACAGGAGCAGCAGCAGTCACCGTTCAAGTCATTCATCACACGGCGGCGGTGGCAGACATTTTTAAATTTGCAACAACGGCGTTCTTTATATCGGCTTAAGAACAAAATCAGAATTTTTACAAACTGTCGGCAGGAATTTTGTTCCTGCCGATTTTTAAAAGAATATTTTTGATGCAGATGAGTTGCGGTTTGTCAGCGGTTAAGGCTAAATAATAAAAATTTAGGTCAAGCCTTTTTAAAGGCTTGCGCCGTTATGTTCAAGCCGCCAAACAGTAAGCTGTTCGGCTATCATTAGATTGCGTAAGCGGAAAATATTTGTGTGCTTTTTCCCACACCCACAACCTTTGAAAAAGTTGACCAAGCTTTTATAATCGTGACGGAGAGTAGGTCGATTTTTTGTTTCCCGAATGACAATTCGCTTACCTTTTATCTGCATTTTAATTCCAAACCAAATCCCAACAGGCAATGCAAAAGTATTACCCGTACAGCGTTTTATTAAAGAATATGAAAAATTATGAAATTATAGATAAGCTCTACGCCTATCACAATGCAGACAGAGCAGAGTTTACAGCATTAATAAATACTGTTTCAGACGAAGAACTTGAGTACCTGCGCAAAAAGGCACAGCAGACGGCACAAAAATACTACGGTAACAAGGTGTATATTCGTGGCTTGATTGAAATTTCAAGCATTTGCAAAAACGATTGCCTTTATTGCGGAATACGCAGGTCAAATGCAAATGCCGTTCGTTACCGCCTCTCAAAAGAGCAGATTTTACAGTGCTGCGATACAGGCTACCCGCTCGGTTTTCGCACCTTTGTTTTGCAGGGCGGAGAGGACGGATATTTTACCGATGATGTTATGTGCGATATTGTGCAAAAAATCAAGCAAAAATATCCCGACTGCGCAGTAACGCTTTCTCTCGGCGAACGCAGTTACGAAAGTTACAAAAGACTGTTTGATTCGGGTGCAGACCGATATCTTCTTCGTCACGAAACGGCAGACAAAGAGCATTATGAAAAATTACACCCTGACAATATGTCGCATCAAAACAGGCTTGATTGCCTGTATAATCTTAAAAAAATAGGTTATCAGACAGGTGCAGGTTTTATGGTCGGTTCGCCTTTTCAGACCGCCGAAAATCTTGCGGATGATCTGATTTTTATAAAAAACCTCAATCCGCAGATGTGCGGTATAGGTCCGTTTATTCCGCATAAAGACACACCCTTTGCAAGTTATCACACAGGCAGTGTGCGGCTTTGCCTTATGCTTATTTCAATTATACGGCTTATGTTGCCGAGCGTACTGCTGCCGTCAACAACCGCACTCGGTACGGCGGACATCAACGGCAGGGAAAAGGGGATACTGCACGGCGCAAATGTGGTTATGCCAAACCTTTCTCCGCTTGAGCACAGAAAGGACTACTCTCTGTACGATAATAAAATTTGTACGGGTGACGAGTCGGCACAGTGCATAAGTTGTATGAAAAACAGAATGAAGTCAATCGGCTACGAAGTTGTGACCGATGTGGGAAATTATATTGCTCCTTAGTTGCGACAGGAAAGGAAATATGAAATGTATGACAAAAAATCTCTTAAAGCAGAGGAATTTATTAACGACGGTGAAATTCTCGACACCCTAAAATATGCAGACGAAAACAAAGATAACCTTGCGCTCATAGACAAAATCATCGACAAGGCAAGGCTTAGAAAAGGACTTGACCACAGGGAGGCAAGCGTATTGCTTGCGTGCGAGGACAGCGAAAGACTTGCAAAAATTTATGACCTTGCCGAGCAGATAAAAAAAGATTTTTACGGCGACAGAATCGTTATGTTTGCCCCTCTTTATCTTTCAAATTATTGTGTAAATGGTTGTGTTTACTGCCCGTATCATCTTAAAAATAAACATATCTGTCGTAAAAAACTTACGCAGGAAGAAGTGAAGAGCGAGGTTATCGCATTGCAGGATATGGGGCACAAAAGGCTTGCGATTGAAGCGGGCGAAGACCCCGTAAACAATCCGATTGAGTACATTCTTGAGTGCATAAAGACGATTTATTCAATTAACCATAAAAACGGCGCAATCAGACGAGTTAATGTAAATATTGCCGCCACCACGGTTGAAAATTACAGAAAGCTAAAGGATGCCGGCATAGGAACTTATATTCTTTTTCAGGAAACTTACAACAAAAAGAGTTACGAAGAACTCCACCCCACAGGTCCGAAACATAATTACGATTACCATACCGAGGCAATGGACAGGGCAATGCAGGGAGGAATTGACGATGTGGGAATTGGCGTGCTGTTTGGATTGGAACTTTACCGCTATGAATTTGCGGGACTTTTAATGCACGCAGAGCATCTTGAGGCGGTTCACGGAGTAGGCCCGCATACAATCAGCGTCCCACGAATTAAGCACGCAGACGATATAGATCCCGATTCATTTGACAACGGAATAGATGATGAAACTTTTGCGAAAATTTGCGCACTGATAAGAATTTCCGTACCGTACACGGGTATGATTATTTCGACCAGAGAGAGTAAGGCGGTGCGTGAAAAGGTAATAAGACTCGGTGTGTCGCAAATCAGCGGTGCGTCCTGCACAAGCGTTGGCGGTTATGCCGAACCCGAAGAAGAGGACGAGAATACGGCTCAATTTGATGTGTCGGACAATCGTACGCTTGACGAGGTTGTAAATTGGCTTATGAGCCTTGGCTATATCCCGTCATTCTGCACGGCTTGTTATCGTGAGGGCAGGACGGGCGACAGATTTATGTCGCTTTGCAAAAGCGGTCAGATTCAAAACTGCTGTCATCCAAATGCGCTTATGACGCTTAAGGAGTATCTTATGGACTATGCAAGCGAGGATACAAGAAAAATCGGAGAAAAGCTGATTGAAAAAGAGCTTTTGAAAATTCCAAATGAAAAAGTAAGAAAAATTGCCGCACAACACATTGCAGAGATAGAAAACGGCAGTCGGGATTTTCGTTTTTAAGAGGTGCTTATGGGACTTAATGACACACCGCTTGCAGAAAGAGTGCATATTGCATTTTTCGGCAAGCGCAATGCAGGAAAATCAAGCCTTGTAAATGCGGTTACGGGGCAGAATTTGTCGGTTGTATCCGATATTAAGGGCACTACTACGGACCCTGTAATGAAAGCTATGGAACTGTTGCCGCTCGGCCCTGTTGTAATAATTGATACACCGGGTATTGACGATGAGGGCAGTCTTGGTGAAATGCGGATTGAAAAGGCAAGACAAGTGCTCGACGGAACGGATATTGCAGTGCTTGTGGTTGACGGTTCGATGGGAAAAACAGCGGCAGATTCTGAACTTATAAATCTGTTTGAACAGAAAAACATACCGTATGTTGTGGCTTATAACAAGGCTGATTTGCTGAAAAATCCACCGCATACAGATGACGGAATGTTTGTAAGCGCAGAACAAAATACAGGTGTTTTTGAGTTGAAAGAAAGAATAGCAAGCCTGTTAAAATCCGACAGAGAGCAGAGAACGCTTTGCTCGGATTTAATTAGCGCAGGTGATACGGTAGTGCTTGTTGTGCCGATAGACAAGGCGGCGCCAAAGGGCAGAATAATTTTGCCGCAGCAAATGGCAATACGGGAAATTCTCGATTCGGGCGCAATCGCCGTTGTAACGAGGGACAGTGAATTTGAACAGACTTTGAACTCGCTTGCCCAAAAGCCGTCGCTTGTAATTACCGACAGTCAGGCTTTTGAGGCAATTGCAAAACTCACCCCGAAAGACATCAGACTTACTTCTTTTTCAATTCTTATGGCAAGGTATAAGGGCGTGCTTGACACTGCTGCAAAGGGTGCAAAAGCTATAGATTCGCTTTGTGACGGTGACACGATTCTTATAAGCGAGGGATGTACTCACCACCGCCAATGCGACGATATTGGCACGGTAAAACTTCCACGGCTTTTAAGAAAATACACGGGTAAGAGCATAAAAACAGAAACAAGCTCGGGCAGAGATTTTCCCTCTGACCTTACAAAATATAAACTTGTAATACATTGCGGCGGCTGTATGCTTAACGAAAAAGAAGTTGACAGCCGCAGACAAAAAGCCGAAAACGCAGGCGTACCGTTTACAAACTACGGCATAGCAATTTCATATATGCGTGGAATTTTTAACGGCAGTTTGTTTGTAAATAAAATATGATGAAACGACCTCACAAAAGTTATCTGCTTTTGTGGAGTAAATTATGGTTTAGCGTAGTGTCAGTCGGGCATTGAAATTTAGCTGACGCTAAATTATCATCCCAAAAACAAAAAAAGTTTACTCAATTTTTTCAAAAATTGCGGGTTTGGGCAGCGCCCATAAAA
>ERZ1026950.724-NODE-724-length-13273-cov-5.297776_pt1 | contig 13273 bp, 9 predicted proteins | sample MGYA00519302_ERZ1026950 | MGnify/ENA primary metagenome ERZ1026950 (study PRJEB26926, sample SAMN06164747) | human gut metagenome | biome: ENVO:00009003; feature: ENVO:2100002; material: ENVO:00002003 | host: Homo sapiens | place: USA | collected 2012 ... | reverse complement strand
CGAGATCATGCCTAGTCTCGTGGGCTCGGAGATGTGTATAAGAGACAGGAAGAAGCTTTGCCAAAGGCCTAGTCATTTGCGTGCTCTTATTTACGTCAGAATAGAAGATGTGCACGTGTCAAAGCAAGCGTCGGCAATGCTTAAGCTAGATCAATGACCGCCTTACCTTGCCTTTTAGCTTTCTCGGCGAACTGAGCTGCACCACCCCAGCCATGAGTGACGTAGGTCACCACATAGTCTGCTCGCTTCAGCATCCACTCATTGCGCCGTGAAATAGCGAAGCGAGGCGGAGCAAATTCCAGTCCCTCAGGGAACATAGTTATAGAGAGCTCCAAGGCCGGGTCATGTCGCTTGCCCGGTAATCGTTCAAGCACCACATTGTAGGAGATATGAGGATACACATCTGCCAGTTCTCGTAGGACAGACAATACAATGCCGTCAAAGTCTCCCTGCCGCCCAACATAAAACGTATCCACGCCACGATGTTCTATCAGCTCTGCCAACACCGACCTCAGCTTCGGCTTCACAGACAACGGACAGTTTCGGTGACCGAAGAAAGTGCAAACAGCCATACATGTGTCCTACTTTCTACCCGTATTCGGGTAATTAAATCATAAACCGCATATAATTCTAAAGTCAACCCGAATACGGGTAACTCGTGGCACTTTCGTTGTTATCATCATAATAACCCGCAAATGGGTAATGATGATAATGAGGTTTTGCCATGGAATATTCGGAGCTGTATGTGAACCGCATTCGCGAACTGTGCAGGGAACGTGGAATTGCCATAAACAAACTTGCGACCATGAGCGACGTCAAACAGTCTACGCTTGATAATATCGTGCGTGGGCTCACGAAGAACCCGAGAGTCAAAACTCTCCACAAGATTGCTTTGGCGTTCAATATGACCTTGGCCGAGTTTCTGGATTTTGAGGAACTCAACATCTATTCATTTGAAGATGATACGGACGAATAAAAGCCGGTGGTTTTCAAAATGAAAACCACCGGCTACTTATACGCTTTTTGGCCGCGGCCGCGAATTCAATAAGGGAACGAAGCTTCAGATTGCGGCATATGGCTAGCAGCGAAAATCTAGCTTATCCACTTCACGACAGTCACACACAATCAAGCATCAGCCATGATGCGCTGCCGAAAAACACTCCCGGCCGTTTGGCCGGGAGTGTTTAAGTTTCGTGAGTATGGGGTGAAATCCCTCAAACGCTTTTCGGGAGTGTCCGGACACTCCCATTGCTTGCCGGTACAATAACCTCGTAAACGGCGGGGTTGCAGCTGTTTCATCCGCATGATACGCTTCAGACAAAAGGCGGGGCGAAAGTGGCAGAATTGCTTGCTGGGTTTTAGCTTAAATTACCCTCAGTGTAGACAGTCCGTTCATCCCGCGGGAGTCTTTTCTTTTAGGCTGGATGGGTGCGGCCCTGCCGCTTACCCGCGTATTTCACGCGCATGTCAATTCCCGCATCAGGATGTTGTCCCGCATAGGAGGTTGTTTCATGAAAAGCTTCGTTCCAGTAGCAGGTGTTGACGTCAGCAAGCGTTTCAGCGACCTGTGCGTCCTCAGTCCGGACAACAATGTGCTGCTCAGGCAGAAAATCTACCATGACATGGTCAGCATGAAGCTCGCAGAGAAAAAGCTGCACGAGATCGAGTTGGAATACGGAACAAGGCCAGTAGTTGTCATGGAATCTACGTCGCATTACCATCTCATCCTGTTCCAGTTCTTCACGGATGCAGGCTTTGAAGTCGTTGTGGTTAATCCCATACAAAGCGGAGCATTGAAGAACATAAATGTGCGTAAGGTCAAGAATGACCGCGTAGATGCGTATCGTATAGCCATGCTCTACAGACTTAAGGTTTTGCGGCCGTCGCAAATACCTACGAGCTCCTTGCGCGGCCTTCGTCTGCTCACGCGCCAGCGCAGCGAGCTTAAAGGCGACGTTGCGCGCTTCAAGAACAGGATGACGGCATATCTGGATCAGATCTTCCCTGGATATGGCGAGGTGTTCTCTGACGTTGGAGGAAGTGCATCGCGCGCAGTTTTGCATATGTGCCCGACGCCTGAAAAGCTGCTGAATGCAGATGGGAGCCTGTTGGCCAAAGTGATCTGTGAAGCCGGCAACAAGGGGCCAAAGTTTGGAGCTGAAAAGGCTGCGAAACTCAGAGAAGCAGCCGGATCTGCCCAAGTAATTGGCGTCAGGTCTGCGAGCAACGCCAGCCTGATCAAGAATGTGCTGGACATCATTGAGGGGCTGCTCGCCGCCATACAGCGCATTGAGAGAGAAATAAAGGAGTTGGTAACGCAGGACACACGCCTTGACGAGGACGTAAAACTGCTTTGCAGCATTCCCGGCATCGGTTTCAGCTCAGCGGTGGTCATAGTGGCTGAGATGGGAAACATATCTCTGTTCAGGAAGCCTAAGCAGCTAGCGGCATACTTCGGCCTTGACCCGGGCGAGAGACAGTCAGGAACGTTCAAGGGCCGCAAGAACAAGCTGTCCAAGCGCGGGTCGCCACAGGTTCGCGCCGCACTGCACATGGCGGCGGTGAGCAGCGTTTCACGAAACAGAGACGGTACATACAGAAACCCTGTCCTGGCTGAATACTACGAGAGGAAGTGCGCTGAGAAACCGTGCAAGGTGGCACGTGTAGCAGTCATGCGTAAGCTCTCGAACATCATCTATGCAGTACTGCGTGACCGCAGACCGTTTGAACTACGCACGCCACAGGAGCATATGGCGCTGCTCGCTGCGGCGTAAGGCGACAATATGCGTTCAGGCTCACAGCTTTTGCCGTGAGCCTCATTGTTGCGCACTTTTTGGAGTGAGCAAAGTTTTATTCCGCCCTTGACTTTGCTTGGCTGGTCTACATTTTAGCTGTGAAAAGAGAATAACCACTGTTCAACTATTATTGAGACAGCTATTCATTGCGAAGGTGACTTTTATGCGTTATAATAGACATATTCAGTAAACAATGCGGTGAAACGTAATATTCACCGCAAGAAGGAGCCTTTCAATGCCAGCAGCAGAAAACCGTATTGAAGCTAATAGTATCGCACAAGGTATTGATGTTATAGAGGACTCCATGCTACTTCTGGATAAAGAGCTCCTCCAAATACTGCTTTTTGACAGAACAACACGCAGCAATATCATTTGGGCAACTAAGGATTATGAATATCTAGGCGAAGATTACAGTGAGTTTTCAGCAATAACTCCTTTGTCCATAACAGGTGTGAACAGCAAGCTGATTCAGCCACGTACAGCCAAAACAGTGGGGGCTCAGAGTGGCCGTACAAGGAATAAAGCTGAAGTTTTTACTCCATCATGGATGTGTAACACACAGAATAACCTTATAGACACGCAGTGGTTTGGCCGCAGCGGGGTCTTCAACACAGAACGTGAAGCAGGGTGGGTAACAAATAATGAACCTGTAGACTTCACGGGTGCAAAAGGCGGCTGGCATCAGTACATTGATGCGAAACGTATGGAAGTTTCATGCGGTGAAGCTCCGTACATGGTAAGCCGCTACGATACAGTTACCGGACAACGCATTCCGCTCCACGACCGTATTGGAATACTTGACAGAAAGCTTCGCATAGTAGGTGAAAGCGCGGCTTCGGATGAAGAATGGCTCAAGTGGAGCCGTCGTGCTGTTGAGAGTGTGTATGCTTTTGAATATCAAGGAGATAGCCTGCTGCTTGCACGTGAAAACATTTTGTATTCCTACATTGAGTATTACTATGAATATTTCAAGCAGCAGCCGGCGCTTTCGCTGCTGAGAAAAATAGCGCAGATTGTTTCTTGGAACGTATGGCAGATGGATGGACTTAAAGGCATTGTTCCTGGAAGCTGTAAGCCCATTGAAATTAGTCAGGTCACACTTTTTGATGATGAGCGGGACAGCACCGCTTGTCCCGGTTGCTCAAAAGGAGACATTTTCAAACATACCGGGATCTATTGCAAAATTAAGGACTGGCGTGCAAAAAATACGCAGACATACGTTTCTCTGCTGAAAGGAGGCATGGAGGGTGGCGGGGTATAAAAGTACATTTGCTTATAAGCTGATTTACATCATGAGGATATCTGATAAGGAACACAAAGGACTCCTCAAAATTGGTGAGGCCACTCTTGACTCTACTCTGGGGCCATCTCAGCTGCCTCCCTGCTGTGACGCGCTCAATGCAGCCGCACATTCTCGCATCAAAGAATATACTCATACTGCCATGGTGCAGTATGATCTTCTGCACACCGAACTTGCCATTCAGAAAATTGAAATGGATGACGGCTCGAGTATTTTGAAGTCTTTCAGCGACAAGGATGTTCATAGGATCATTAAGCGAGCCGGGTATTTTTGCAAGACATTTTATGATACAGGTAACGAGTCAGAGTGGTTCAGAGTCGATCTGGAAACTGCCAAGAACGCGATTAGGGCTTTTAAGGAAGGACGCTCTGATCTCTCGGCCGGGGAGAAAATATCTACCCCGGATGGCAAGCCGCGCCAAATATCTGAAGAGATTACACTGCGGACTGAACAGGTAGCTGCAGTTGCAAAGACCAAGTTGGTATTTAAAAAGTTCGACAGAATGCTTTGGAACTGCAAGATGCGTTTCGGAAAAACCGTAACAGCCTATGAGCTCATACGTCGTGAAGGTTACCAGAAAAGTATCGTCGTAACTCACCGTCCTGTCGTAGTTAAAGGTTGGCGCGAGGACCACGATAAAATATTCGGCAGCAGTGAACATATGTTCGTCACCAAGCAGACCGGCAGCGCTGAATATGAGTTTGACGCGGCAATAGACTCGGAAAACGAGCGCATGCTCAAAAACTATGCTGAGCAGGGCGTTAGCTTTACATATTTTGCCTCAATGCAGGATCTTCGCGGTTCTATATGCGCAGGCGGCAAATTTGAAAAGAATAATGCCGTCTTTGATATGGACTGGGATATTATCATCTATGATGAGGCCCACGAGGGAACTCAAACAGACCATGGACAGTCTGTGCGTGACTTGCTTGAGGCGCCAAAGCATGGCAAGAAACCCAAGGTTCTTTCTCTGTCTGGTACCCCTTACAACATCCAAGACGACTACGAGGCGTATAACACCTATACATGGGACTATGTAATGGAGCAGAGGTGTAAGCGCGATTTTGCGTTGAATCACCCTGATGAGCCTAACCCGTATGCAGACCTGCCGGAGCTGCGCATTTATACATTCGATCTGCAGAAGAATCTGCCGACATCATATCGCTATGCAACTGAGGATATGGCATTCAACTTCCGCGAATTTTTCCGAACTTGGACAGGTGACCCCAAGCGGGATTTTCGCCCGATTCCCAGCGGAAAGTCAGTTGGCGACTTTGTGCATGAAGATGATGTCATTGCCTTTCTTGATCTTATCGTGACTGACAGCGCAGACAGCAATTATCCATTCTCAAATGAAGAATACCGCAATATGTTCCGGCACACTTTTTGGATCGTGCCCGGTGTGAAGGAAGCAAGAGCATTAAGCAAATTGCTTAGAAAGCATCCGGTCTTCTCACAGTTTGAAATAGCGAATGTTGCCGGAGAAGGCGACGAAGAAGAGCCATACGATGAAGCCCTAAAGAAAGTCCAGGACACAATAGCAAGAAGCAAATATACTATAACTCTGTCATGCGGCCGACTTACCACGGGAGTCACGGTTCCTGAGTGGTCTGCCGTTATGATGCTTACTGGTGGAGCGAACGCCTCTGCTTCCGGCTATATGCAGACTATATTCCGAGTGCAGTCTGCGGGCAGCATAGATGGCAAACAGAAAACCTGTGCCTATGTTTTTGACTTTGCTCCGGATAGGGCTCTGAATGTCATCTCTGAAGTTCACGAGCTTACCAGGCATGGCAAGATGACCGATGAGGAAAGACGCAATGTTCTCGGCGAGTTTCTCAATTTCTGCCCGGTCATTTCGGTGGAAGGCACCAGAATGGTTCCCTACAGCACATCAAGCCTTATGCGGCAGATAAAGAAAATAACAGTGGATAAAGCTGTCAACAGCGGTTTTGACGATGACTCCATATACAACGAAGGCGTTGGCATCGTCATGGATGGAAATGATGTGCTGTTGTTTAATCAGTTAGCGGGGATTGTTCAAGGTCAGTCTAAGGCTAAAGGAGCAAAAAAGGTCGTAATTAACGAGACCGGCATGACCAATGAACAATACGACATAGCCGAAAAAGCGAAAAATAAGCCCAAGCGCGAGCGCTCTCCTGAGGAAGAAGCTGCAATTAAAAAGCAGCAAGAACTCAAAAAGGAACGCGAAAAAGTGCTTAGGTTGCTTCGTGCTGTTTCAATAAGGCTACCAATGCTCATCTATGGAGCAAGAGTGGACATTGAAGAAGACATACCTATGGAGAAATTCATCGAGATAGTCGATGATGAATCTTGGGACGAGTTCATGCCCGAAGGGGTCACTAAGTCCCTCTTTAAAAAACTGCTCAAATACTACGACCAAGATGTCGTGTCGGGAGCCGGTTTCAGAATTCGTCGCATGGCAAAAGCTGCAGACGAACTTCCCCCCATTCGCAGGGCTCTGAGGATTGCAGAGATCTTGTCTCACTTCCGCAACCCTGATAAAGAGACTGTGCTGACACCGTGGCGCGTAGTGAACATGCACATGAGCGATACAATTGGCGGGTATTGCTTTTTCGACGAGGACTTTGACCAGAACAAACCTTTGGACGAGCCGAGACTGGTCGATAACGGAGATGTCACTGCGAATGTGTTCTGCAATCCAGATGCGCATCTGCTGGAGATGAACTCTAAATCCGGACTGTATCCGCTTTATCTGGCGTGCAGTATGTATTCTCTGAACCTCTCAAAGCCTGAAAGCGATATGCCGCTTGAAGAGTCCCAGCGTATTTGGCGTGAAATAGTTGAGAAGAACATATATGTGCTGTGCCGCACGGAGATGGCGTGCAGTATCACCCGACGAACTCTTGTGGGGTACAAGGACGATTGGACAGTCAGAGCTATACATTTGTCGCGCCTACTTGACAGGATGAATGACAAGCCAAGACTTGCCCGCAAGCTCAGCAATCCGAAAACATGGCAGATAGAAGGTGAGAGAGTGAAATTCGACGCTATCGTGGGTAACCCTCCGTATCAAAGGATGGATGGTGGCAACAACGCATCGGCAGTTCCCATTTATCAAGAATTCGTAGCACAGGCCATTGCACTTAATCCATCGTATATCTCCATGATCATTCCCTCCAGATGGTTTGCGGGCGGTAGGGGATTAGATAAATTCAGAGAAATGATGATGAATAATACACATATACGAAAAATATGTGATTATTCGGAGTCAAAGCAAATATTCCCGTCTGCTGATATTTCTGGCGGAATTTGCTATTTCCTTATCGACGCAAAATATGATGGGCCATGTGAGGTCGTGAACGTTGATGCAGGTACTTTCAATAAAGAAAATAGATATTTGAATGAGTTTTCAATAGTTGTTCGAGCCAATAGGGCCATAGATATCCTACATAAAGTGTTGGACAAAAAGGAAGAGCTTTTGCAGAATTATGTGAGTCCCATGAAACCGTTTGGCCTAAGGACTTACGAAGAACCTGATGATACAGGAGAACTCATACTTCGATGGAATAAGGGCAAAGGCCCAATCAAAAAGAGCCGGATTACTGCTGGTCAGCAGTATGTCGACAAATGGAAAGTCATTTCATCAAGGGTTTTTTATGAGCACGCTGGTCAGCCTGACAAAAATGGCCAATACAGAGTCTTTTCCAAATTAGAGGTACTGGGGCCCGGAGAGGTGTGCACGGAAACATATATAATTATAAATGCATATGAAAGTGAGGCACAAGCTGAAAACTTGTACAAGTATCTAAAAACGAAATTTGTTAGGTTCTTAGTGCTACAGGCTTGCTCTTCTATTATGGTAACAAAAGCATCTTATATCTTTGTCCCCATCCAAGACTTTACCAAACCTTGGACTGATTCTGAGCTCTACGCAAAATACAACCTCACCGACGACGAGATTGCGTTTATAGAAGCGACGATCAAACCTATGGAGTGAAATATCGCTAAAGAGAAAAAGGTTGTGGGGTTATGTATGTCCATTCTGTAAAGCTGTCAAATTTTAAATCTATTGGTGACTATAATGAATCTGAGATAATTCTCGAGCCTGACGTTACAGCCATAATTGGAAAAAATGAAAGCGGCAAAAGCAATATTCTTGATGGGCTGTCGCGTATAAACTTTCATGGCATGAACTCGTGTGACTTTTCCGACGATGTGCTAAATAGATATGCAGATGCTAACACTCAGATACAATATATGGTAGTTCTTAAACCAACGCCGGAAGAACAAGCACAAGGAATTCTTGAAGATACCACTGCAACATTTTTTAATTTTGGTTGCAATATAAGTGGAGGACTATATGATCGTTTCAAAGAGTTGGAGATTTGCATAAAAGACTATAAGTCCGTTTTGAAAGAAATTGGGCCAAATCCGTTCGGACTAAGTGGTGTGCAGTTTAAACAGTATAAAATGACACTTACTTCACTAAAAGCTGAGAATTCCGTAGACCTGTTTTCAATTGAAAAAGCTCAAAAGTATTTAGAGCAGCTCATCTATGATTCTAAGCTAGAAACGGACGATACCTTATGGTTATACAGTTCGCATTTACGAAAATGCTTGAATCAACTTAACAGTCATTTGCCTATATTCTATTTGAGAAGTAATAGTACACACCTTAACCACAAATACAGCTCATCAGAAGTAAAAGATGAGCTAGTCAATCCGGAGACGCACAGCAATAGTCTATTGCATGATTTGGTGGATTTATGCAGAGTGACTGTGGATGACTTCATTGCAGCTGCACAGCCCGGTTCAAGTCCACGACAGACGACGTTGAGAGATTCTGTTAAGCAAAGAATTAGAGATTTTATTAATAGAACGTTTCAGACAGTTTACAAGACTGAATGGGTATACTTTGATGTTGACTTTAATGGTGGAGATGTAATCTTTTCAGTAAAAACTGAAGATGGCTTGGCAATGCCGTTAAACGAAAGAAGTTATGGCTTCAGGTGGTATTTGGATCTGTTTATAGATGCATTATCGCGTGGATCTGTTCTGCAAGGAAGACCTGTTGTGTATTTGATAGACGAACCTGGTGCTTCTTTGCATGCGAATGCCCAAAAAGAGCTACTTGGAATATTTGCGCGTTTAGCCAGGCATGAAAATCGTCAGATAGTGTATACAACGCATTCGCCTTTCATGCTTGATGTCAGCCACGACTTGCATAAAATGAGGGCAGTTGTAAAAGACGGCTTGGGGTACACAAAAATATATAAAACTGTTTATGATCCCAATATCTATCCTGAAGGGCAAAAAGCAACTCTGGTACCAGTTATTAATGCGCTCGGAGCTAGTCTCAGCACAACGTTTGGACCGGCAACAAACAAACTTAACGTTGTCTTGGAAGGCGTAAGCGACTATATTTATCTTTCGACGATGTCGAAGTATCTAAAAATCGGTGAAGAAGAACTGAATTTTATCCCATCAACCGGAGCGACAAATTCAAAGCTGCTATGTGAGATTCTTCAGGGATGGAAGTGTCCATGCATCGCTTTGTTCGATTATGATGAAGCTGGCGTGAATTCTGGAGAAAGTTTAAACAAAGAACTTCTTTGGGAATACAAGAGGCAATATTGCTATATTGTTGATGTCAGCGTGGAAGACATACGCAGCTTGACATACAAAACAAATAGAAAGGTAATAGAAGATATAATTACCCAGACAGAGCTAAACCGCTGTTGTATGCAATATGGTATAGACGAGAATATCGGGAAAACCCTCAAAGCCAAGTTAGTCTGTGAAGCGATTTCAGATGGCAGGTTTACGCCAAATAAAACGGCACAGGGCAATTTCAAAGAGCTTTTAGGAAGGCTAGTTTCATATTATAGAATTGGATGAAATAAACCACTCACTATGCACTTGTATAGGGGAAGCAACATATTGAGGCTTATGCCCCTGAAAAACGCAAATTTTGCTTTTCTTATTTACAGCGCCGAGAAGCTCCTGCTAAAAAATAACAATTATAAAATCAGGAGGCAGCTGAGATGGATGACCTGATGGCGCGCACGATGGTTGAGAATTTGAGCATAGGCATCGACCCGCTGACAGGACGTGCCTTGTCGCCGCGGGACTGCTGCTCCAACGAGCTCGTGCAGGAGGCGCTGAAAATGGTGCTCGACAACTGCTCGCTGGAGTCCTACGGCACCATCCTTGAGCGCCAGCGCGAGGAACGCGAGAAGGCGAAGCAGGAGCGCAAAGAGCGCAGGGCCGAGCGGTATCCCAACGCCGGCAAGGCCTGGACGAAGGAAGAAGACAGGTACTTGCATGATATGTATGTATATAGCCGTAAAAATAAGTACCAGATAGCGAATATCCTTCAGCGTTCACCTAATAGCATCGCGTCCCGCCTGAAGAAGCTGAGGATATTGTGAGACCATCAAGAAACACTCCCCGGAAGGTGCGCCTTCCAGGGAGTGTCATTATTGCTGATTCTGCTGAACGTACCGCTTATACTCAGAGTACGGCATCGGCTCCAAATCAAATTTGGACGTTGTGTGAGATTGCACCATCTTATAGCAGGGGATGTGTTTGAGATTGCAGATATACTCCAGCTTTTCTTCCGTTTCGCTGGAGGCCCTGGCGCCGATATATACTGCCGTTGGAGGCGTGCGTGTGAGCAGCTTTGATCTCGGCGGCTCTTCTTTGCTCTCGTTCTCCGGAGGCGATATAAGCCGCCACTCCTTCTCATAGCTCCAGTCTTCAGACTTGACCAGAAGCGCTTTGGTCATGAACAATACATCGGCATGATATGGAGGAAGCGATACATTTAGCCTGGTTCCGAGTTCTTGTTGAAAAATAGTCTTGAGAAAATTAGTGGCATCAAAACGCGAGCCGCTGTAATGTACCGGAGCTAAAGTGAGGTTCAGCATAAAGTTGTGGCAGCCAAGGATGTTGCCGCAGTTTTCTTCGCAGCCTTTCAGATATTTCTTAAAGTCATATTCGATGCAGAAGCCCTCGTGACATCTTGCATAATGCGCCCACATGAGCGTAGCTTTGAATTCTTCTGAGAAGCAAGCGGCATAGCGCTGTTGCCTGGCCCATAAAACATTTTTGAAGAAAGCTTCCGGCAGCCCAGGAATCAAGCCGGGCAGTTGCTTAAGGATGAATAGCTGTATGAGGCCAAAATTATTCATAACGGCGCTGTCATCAAGGTCAATACCCTTGAGCCTGCCGATAACATTATCAACATTATCAGTGCTGCCCTGCTGCATCCAGCGCAAGACGCCTTCCGGCACAGAGCCCTGCTGAACCAGCTTGAGCCGCTTCAAAGCATTTTCCAACGAACAGCAAAACTCAGTTTTGAGCCATTCAATTAAAGCATCCAAGTCATAACAGGGTTCATTCTCAAACGGGTCATTGAAGGTGTCAATGCGGCTGCCCCAGATCTGGTCACTTACAAGGGCTTCAAAACTGTGCTCGCTTGGGCTGCGAAAGCGGTAGAGCTTGCTTGGAACGTTGTTCAAAAGCCAATCTCTCAACTTGATCAGCTTGTCCCTGGCCTGGGCAGCGTCGTCTGTGGAGCTTATCATGGTATGCAGCAGAAGCTCAAAGAATTCGTCGTGAACATCCATATGATCCCGCCTCCCTATCAGCTGTTATTAAATCCCACGTCGGCACAAGTGTCAAGTCAGGTAAATAAGTTGTCCATTCACAAAGATGAGGGCCACTGCGTTATACAGCGGCCCTCATCTTTGATTTGGATAGGCCTTCGTTCGGTCACTCGTCCAGCTCCAAGCTATGCTTGCCGGACACTCTACGCAGATAGCTTTCCAGAGAACCGTCCAGTACCATTTGTGCATACTCGAGTGGAGCGTTGTAGATTAGCCAGTCCATTTCAGCTCTCATGGCGATGGTGGTGTCGAAGCTGTCCTCGATGCCGGGGGTGTAGATGCTGAGGACCTCGCCGTCGGCATAGCGCAGCTCGACGCAGGCTGTGTCGATGTTGAATCTGCACGATATCAGTTTTTTCACCTGTTCCTCCTTTCTCCCGGCCCGCAAGCAGGGCCGGGCGTACCAGAATGCGTACCAGAACCAGATTTGATTCTGGTATATCTATTATTACAAAATGTACAGAAATTCTATTATATTTTGCAAATACGTCTATTATGTATGATTATTTGTTCAGAGATTCTCAAAACGTGACTATGGCATTCAAGAGGTCAGCGGTTCGATCCCGCTTATCTCCACCAGGTAAAAAAGCCTTGAAACGAAAGTTTCAAGGCTTTTTTCTTTGCCCCGCCGGGGGCGGCTTTGTGCGCTTCCTGCAAAACCCCATTTTGGGGGAGTGACATCCCGGCGCTTTTTACATATAATATATAGTTGCAGAAAAGAGGGGATGCGCACATGGAGCAGTTATACTTTTCGGATGAGATACAGCGCAAACTTTCAGGCATATACCGGAGCGGCCTCACCATGATCGAGGCTCCCGCCGGCTACGGGAAGAGCACGGCGGTGCGCTGGGCGATGAAGAAGCTGCCTGCCGATCAGGTCCGCTGGTTCACCGCGGTGAGCTTTCAGCAGGACACCAGTCTGGACTGGTTCATCCGTCAGATAGGCAGCCTGGATGCCTCTGCGGGGAACGCCCTGCGGGAGCTGGGCTTTCTCAACCGCAGCAACGTGAGCGATGCTGCGGACATCTTGTCCCGGCTCTCGATATCTGAGCCCTGCTATCTCATCCTGGACAACTTTCAGCTGGTCGGCGACAACTGGCCGCTGCCCCTTCTGCAGGCTCTGGCTGATCGCCACAAGGACGGGCTGCACGTCGTGCTCATCTCGCAGAACTTCAAAAAGCTGCGGGCCGTTTTCGAGAGCTCTTCCGGCGTGACCAGCCTCAACTCCCGGGACTTCCTGCTCGGCAAAAGGGACATCCTGCGCTACGCTCAGCAGCTGGGCCTCGTCCTGAACAGGCATCAGCTGGACGCCATCCACCGCAACACGGAGGGCTGGGCCGTCGCGGTGGCCCTGTATCTGAGAAACCTGAAGGAGAGCCCGGACAAGCTGCCGGAGTTTCAGGACATGGACGGGCTGCTCTACGAGTTCTTCTGGAGGAAGGTCTCCGGCCGGGAGCAGGAGCTGCTGCTGCGCGCGGCGGCATTCGACTGCATCCGTGCAGAGCAGCTGCCGGAGATAGCCC
>ERZ1026950.718-NODE-718-length-13382-cov-4.221805_pt1 | contig 13382 bp, 7 predicted proteins | sample MGYA00519302_ERZ1026950 | MGnify/ENA primary metagenome ERZ1026950 (study PRJEB26926, sample SAMN06164747) | human gut metagenome | biome: ENVO:00009003; feature: ENVO:2100002; material: ENVO:00002003 | host: Homo sapiens | place: USA | collected 2012 ... | reverse complement strand
ATGTGTATAAGAGACAGGTGTAATCCTCTTCTTCGCTTCCGTTGCTTTCCAATATTCGCTCAATGGCCTGCGCGGGATCCAGAGAATGATACGGATAATACAGCTTACGGAGCTCCTTTGCTTTCATTTGCTTATACACCTGTTTACTACTCTTTTCATAGGTGTAGGCCCAGTAGCGATACAGGTATCCCAACCAATAAAGTTCTTCCCGGCCGTATCGTTCTTTTCCGTAGGAAGTCGGTCCGTATTGTGCCTCCACTTCGTTGAGAATGCTGACGGCATCGCTGGCTTCCAATAAAAAGCCTCTATGGTCCATTCTGGCTGCAACCTGGGAATTCATGAATCTACGGATAAAAATGGGAGAGCTGCACTGAGTTGTTTCAAGGGACTCTGCAAAAATATCAGCCTGTAATGCACATAGCTTCAGACCCTCTTCGTCGATTTTCTTCATAGCAAAATTTCCTCAATATACTGACCCTGCCCACGATACTGCTTGCGGGCAATTTTGACCTTGTCGTTGCTGACCTTTGCATCCTCACTCCGCACGGAGATATATGCTTCCTTCTCAATCGATGCAAGATAGCATTTGCGTAGAATTTCTATCCGATCTGCCGCCCTCTGTGTAAGGAAAACATACTGGTTGCCCAGATTGGTAGCAGAAAGGCAGTGTCGGCACTGGACATCTGTTATTTCGCCCTCAATAAAACTGTCGATGATCTGGAACATCCGGTTGTCCGCAATCGGTGCTACCACATAATCGATTCCGTTCAGCCGATTCAGAATGTTCTGAATCATCGGATGCTCGGCATAGCCGGTCAATTTGCCACGGAAGAATGCGATCATCAGCATCCAATCCTGTTCTACACCCAGTTTCAGCTCTGTCATACCGGATTTGTCGAAATCCAGCATATACAAGCTCGAGTGCGGAAAGTTGGAAACGAACATCGCAGACTGTTCCAGATTTTCTCCACAATAGAAGCCCTGACCAAAATCGTTGTTTTTTCTTGACTTCTCAATGGAAATATCGCCTGAAATATCAGTTTTGGCTCCGTGAAACAGTAGGACATGGTTCTCCAGACATTCTTCCCGAAACAACTGCTCCTTAATCTTGTTCAGACGAATTTTCTTTTTGAACGCATACTCATAAATTTTTTCAAGATTGGCGGGTGAAACTGTTTCTCCTGGCTCTTTCCAGCGGGAAACCGTGCTGGTGCTTACCCCAAGTTCCTGTGCAAATTCCTGAATGGTCATCCCCAGTAACTCCAGTATGACCTCGATATCCTCATGTACACGAAAGTCCATGTGAATCCCCCTTATGTTCTGCATGAACTTGATTATAGCATATCGGAGAAACAAGTTCAATGTTTTTCAAACTTATTTATCGCATATCGGATGAACAAGTTGACTGGATGCAAAAAGCATCTCCATTCATACAAAATCAAATGGCCGAGGTATTCCTTTACTTTATGGAAGGATCGATATATAGCGGAGCCCCTTTTCGAGCAATATGGGTAGGCACAATTTTATATATTGCGGAAGAAAAATCTTCCCAAAACTTCAAATTCAAGTCTTTAGTTTTGAAAATATCTTCGTAGATATATCTAAAATCCACAAAGACATCTGAAAAACGTTCAATTTGTGTTTCAAAGTCCGAGTGGTTAGTTTCATTCATAATTTCTTGTTGTATTTCAATAGGCAGTCTATTGAACAAATCCGATAGTTTATGAGAGCGGCATTCACTGGTTTTCTCCTTTATTACCGCTTTCAAAAATAACTCCACAGAAAAGGCGGAATTGACCATTGCAGGTATTGGCAGAATGATAGCCCCGTTTTGGTTGATACACATCATACATCGTTCATATGCTAATTTGAATGCTTCTGCCTGTTGGTATATTGTGTACGCTTCTTCGTTATACATAATGCCCTCAAATCTGTAATTTTGGATAATGTTAAAGTGAACAGTCAGTAAATCTGAGGCTTGCCAAACAATAATGATAACTTTCTGATAACTCTACGGCCCTGTCATTGACTATCCCGGATCCAGCAATATAGGTCAACGTCTCCTCAATGCCGTCCTCGACCTTCTTGGCGGCCTCCTTCAGCTTCATGGCGCGCAGCTCGGCGACCACGGCCTTCGCCTTCTCACGGGACGCCTTTTTGCTCTCCTGGGCGTGGATCGCCTTGAGCATTTTTGCCACAATTTTGACCTTGGATTTAGGCACAACGGAGAAAACATTGCGGTAGAAATGCATCGTGCAGCGATAGTATTTGGCGTTTGTGCCGTATTGTGCTGTTGCGTGGTATTCTGTGGAAATAAATATAAAATTTTATAAATGAGAAAACGGGAGGCAGTTTTCACGGCCCCCCGCTTTCGCTTGTCAAAGAAGCTTTTTAAGTATAGCCTTTTTATCTGCTTCAATATCGTCCAAGCGAGCTTTCAAGTGATTGATTTGGCTCCCATACTGAGAAACCTGTTCTACAACCTTTTTCTGTTCGTCGAGTGAAAGTATTGGAAGCTGGTAGTCCAAAACCTTTTTCTTATCTGCTCTCGGCATCTTTACGTTGCTTCCGATATTTTGCATCTCATATTCAAAAAATCGGTCAGAAGAGGTATGGAGAAACACATATTCAGGAAGCGCAATTGTACGGTCAATTCGCAAAACCAAAACATCCCCCGAACAACCGCCGTCATTGTCAGCCAGCCACGCTTTCTTTAGATATGGTCGGATATTGGACAACAAGATATCGCCTGTATGATATGCTGTCACTGATCCAGCAGAAGGCACATACTCCGAAGAATACTTCCCGCCAATATTGGGGAGAAGGTTGTCTACCCCCACATAGGTGTCCCTATCTAATGCCTTAGCCTCCGTCCTTTCCACAGAATATGCTGCGACTTTACGCAACTTAATGCTACTTCCTTTTTCATGGCACGCATCAGTTAGGGAATCAATCTGCATCCTTGTTCTCTCGATTTCCTCATTCAAATTGCTTTCATCCCGCTCTTTCATCTCCAGTTCATCAACGATTGCCTGCTGAACACTAAGGGGCGGGAGAGGGATTCGTAATTCCTTGACATACTTAAAGTGTCTCTCATACTTTTGTGTATTCGGAATTGTCGATATATTTAGGGTGTAATATGCAAACTTAGGGAGAATCCTTCGATGATCAAATTTTAAAAGGCGTGTGTTATCAGAGCCACAAACAAACGGAAAATCAATGTATTTGAAAGTGCAAGTGTGATCGCCCATAACAACCAAGGGGATATCTGTAATTGCGTTCGCAGAATTGCAGTATCCTGCTACTAGATTGCCGCTTTCTTGCGTAACAACAGGAAAACGTCCGGTTTTGGAAATCTCGTTCTGTGGAACTTTTATTTGCGAACTATCAATTTGAACCAGCAAATCAGCAATCTTTGCAAGCCTCCATTTTGTTGCAACTGATGAAATCTTTCCCAAATTGATTGTGTTATTAAATTTGCTTGTTCCATATTCGACAAACCCGCTCATTCGTCCATAAGACACATTCTTCGCCAAGCTATTATCAACCTCACACTGTTTACCTAACAGCGCACGATAAATATAGCTATTGGCTCTCTGCGGGTTCAGCGGGTCGGTCTCGTCATACAGTTTTGTGCCACCAGGCAAATGGTGCAATCCTTCATGTCCACGCCGTTCACTAAATTCATAACCAAGAAACTTCTTTTCTTCTTTCCCCTTTCCAGTCTTGACCAAAACTATGGTTTGGGGGTAAGTCAAAAGAAAATAAAGAAGTTTCTCCTTCTCGATCTCAATTGCCTTGGCACGATAGTCTTCTCCGAATGCTTTCTGGTAGTCCTCATAGAGCTCATGGGCTTTGGCTACTTCCGTGACATTGCCATCGAACAGACTGACATAATCCTCAAAGGGCAGCCCGTCATATACCTCGGAAACAAAGGTGGAGAAGGCTTTTTCGATACCTGAAACTGCGACATCGGCAAAGGAGGTGAAAAAACGGTCAACAACGCGCTGAATGGTTAGGTGATCATCGTTGTTTCGCCGCTCTAAGAACAGAATCACCGTGCTCGTGTTGGTCTTCATAAAAGTATTTGTGCTCAACTCAACGATGGCCTTTATTTTGAAATATTTTAGCAGGAGTGCCCGAGCTTTGGCGTAAATGCCGCTGTTCGAAAGAATGGAACTGGGTAGGATAACCGCTGCCCACCCGCCAATTTTCAAGAGCTGTTTCATACGCTCAATAAACAGGCATTCGATTTCAGAACTGTTGTCCGTGAGACTTGAATACAGTTCAAAGGACTCCTGTCCATATTCGATTGTACTCTTAAATGCGTCAACAGAATACGGAGGGTTTGAAATCAAAATGTCAAACTTCCCATTATCCTGTCCCTGAGCCCCCAACAGTTTACCTCGGAATGCCCTGGACTTGGTAAAGCTGTCAAGGCCATTGGCCCAAACAATGTTGGCCTCACCATCACCATTGAAAAAGGCGCTAACCTTCGTTGTTTTGACCAATCGGTTGTCCAAATCGATTCCATACACGCTGTCTTTCGCCCAAGCAAATTTTATATAGCCTTGCCACGACTGAAAGAGGTTTCTAATCATCGGGGATGTGCGGCTGAGGTCGATCTTCTGATCAATGATTTCCTGCATTTGTGCCATATATTCAGTTAAAAAGTGGCCACTTCCGCAAGCATAGTCAATTACAGTGGGCAACGGCTCCGATTGTCTGCTGTTCACACGGCTTTGAACAAGCTCCGCCAAAGGCAGAGAGGAAATAATAAATCGGGTAATGGGGACCGGTGTAAAAAATTGCCCCGCTTCCTGCTTCATGCTGGTATTCAACAAAAGCTCAAAGAAGTTGCCAAGAAACTCGTGCTTCTGCCCATAACGGAACTTGTACACTTGGAGCAGTTCAACGATTTCACGCACAACTTTTGCATTCAATTCAAAAGTTCTATCATCTTGAACCTCTACAAACGCAAAGTTCGGGCTCTTTTTGAGACGGGTATCCGTGTACATTTTCATGATCCACTGCCGCGTACGCTCGTCGTCAACATTCGCCAGCTTTTCAGAAACCTCCTGTTGTGCATAATCGATGACATCAATCTCAAGAAAGCGCCACATTCCTTTTTTATATAGGTCATTTAAGCGCAATTGGAGAGATTCGTCCGAATCGCTTTCTAACCACTGAAATTCCAGTTCATCCTCCGGATTTTTGTCTGCCTCGTCAATGATTTTGCAGACAAACAGATTGAGCAGTTTATTAAACGCATTTGGCTTGTCTGAGATTGCGTTGTGGCGCAAAATCTCCATAATCTGATTGTAGATTTTTCCGCTGTGTTCTTCCTGTAAAGTTTCCAATTTTCCGTAGGTAAGCGCTTTGTGCTTCACATCATAAGGTGTAGCATAATCATCAAAAATCCCGTTGTCCTTAAAATTTTTATTCCAACGATCATGTATCTCTTTAACGCCGGATAAACTAACCCAAGCCGAGTCAACATCAACAATAGCATTCTGACGCATCCGTGCACAATCCACACACGAGGTATAGAGACAAAGATATTCTACGGCTCTGTCATTTGCATAATATGAGAAAAGTTGACCTCCGCTTTTTAGCATTTTAGATTTCTCTTTTTCAAATTCCGATCCCCATGTTTTACACTCAATCATCAAAAAAGGTACACCCTCAACAGACCTGACTAAAATATCAAGACTGCCAGAATGTCCTCGGCCAGAGGGATATGTCTTTTCCAGTTCAATATTAGCAGGGGAATAACCTTTTTCCAGCAAGCTATCTACGCATTCCAAGACAACAAAGTTCTCTGGTTTTGAAAAATTGCTGGTCGTTCTCTGGTGCACTATAATAGCTACTTGTGCAGGGTTTTCCATGGAATCATACAGAATTCTCTCATTGTTAAAATCAACGAAAATAGTATAGTTGTCGTGGGAAGAATAGCACTTGTAGTAGATACCATCCTTCCCATCTTGAGGAGCAAAACCTATCCCTGTTATTATACCTTTTATGGTCATTGCATTCACGCTCATATGCATCGCTCCTTTAGATACAACATCTCAAAATAATAATATCATTGAAACTGCAATTTGCCAAGCTGTTTTGAGATATTTCCGGATCAAACAACAAGTTTCGGCTTTTAACCGCTGAATTGCTTTTCTGTAAAAAACACCGCTGCCTGTAATTCGCAGGCAGCGGCCTCTACTATTTGTTGCACAAGGTTTCCATTCATTGCGTACCCAAATCACTAAATCACTGTACCATTACTGTACCAAATCAGCATGGAGCACTATGTTTTTTTATGAAGCTTCATGCACCTCGAAAATTAGGAAACTCAACTGATATTGGCTTTTATGAAAACTAATTCAGCTTCATTGAGTTATGAAATCAGGGCATCGGCTCTCGATACCTAATTTCATAAAGGAAAGCCTCCTTTTATTTTTCAGCAAAACATTCTATCACGCTGGGGCGCAAAACGCAAGCCATTCCGCCGCCTTTTGAAAAAGCAGAGCGTTCCGCGGAACGCTCTGCTTTTTGCTTGACTCTTTACAGCTTTGTGATGACGGGAATGACCATCGGGCTGCGCTTGGTCGTTTTGAACAGGTAGTTGCTCACGCCCGATTTGATCGCGCCCTTGAGCTCGCCGATGTCACGGCTGCGGCGACCCAGCACGCCCTCGGCGGCGGACATGACCACCGTTTTCAGCTCGTTCATCAGCTCCTCGGACTCCTTGACGTAGATGAAGCCGCGGGTGATGATCTCAGGCTCGGCGAGCATATAGCCGTCGTGCGCGGAGATGGGCAGCACGACCACCACCATGCCGTCCTCGGCAAGGTGCTTGCGGTCGCGCAGGACGACCGCGCCGACGTCGCCCACACCGCTGCCGTCCACGAAGATCTCACCGGCGGGCGCCATGCCCGGCACGAGCTTCATTGTGCGGGCGGTGATCTCCACCGCGTCGCCGTTTTCGCAGATGGCGATGTTCTTGCGGTCCATGCCCATGGACATGGCAAGGTTCTTATGGATCTGCAGCATACGCTGCTCGCCGTGTACGGGGATAAAATACTTCGGCTTTGTGAGCGCGTGGATGATCTTCAGCTCCTCCTGACAGGCATGGCCGGAGACGTGGAGCATATCCGCGCGGTCGTAAATGACCTCGACGCCCTTGCGGAACAGCTCGTTGATGACGCGCGAGACGGTGTTCTCGTTGCCGGGAATGGCGGAAGCCGAGATGATGACGCGGTCGCCGGGGCCGACCTCAATCTGCTTGTGCTGGGAAAACGCCATGCGGTAGAGCGCGCTCATCTCCTCACCCTGCGAGCCGGTGGTGACGATGACCTGCTTATCGAGCGGGAGCGCCTTGATCTTGTTGATATCCGTCACGGTGTTCTTGGGCAGCTTCATGTAGCCGAGATCGACCGCGACCTTGGTGACATTTTCCATGCTGCGGCCCGTGACGGCGACCTTGCGGCCGACCGCCGCCGCCGCGTCGATGACCTGCTGGATGCGGTGGACGTTGGAGGCGAAGGTCGTGACGATGATGCGCTGCTTGCAGCCGGCGAAGAGCCGGTCGAAGGTCTTGCCGACCGTGCGCTCGCTCATCGTGTAGCCGGGGCGCTCGACATTCGTGGAGTCCGCGAGCAGCGCGAGCACGCCCTGCTTGCCCAACTCACCGAAGCGCGCGAGGTCGATGACCTCGCCGTCGATGGGCGTGGAGTCGATCTTGAAGTCGCCCGTGTGGACGACGGTGCCGAGCCCGGTGTGGATGGCAAACGCCACGCTGTCCGCGATGGAGTGGTTCACATGAATGAACTCCACGCTGAACTTGCCGGCCTTGACCGTCATGCCGCTTTCGACCGTGACGATCTTGGTGGACTTCAAAAGCCCGTGCTCCTCGAGCTTCAGGCGGATCAGTCCCGCGGTCAGGCGGGTACAGTAAATAGGCATATTGACCTGCTTGAGGACGTAGGGGATGGCCCCGATATGGTCCTCGTGGCCGTGGGTGATGAACAGACCGCGGATGCGGTTCTTGTGCTTGGTGAGGTAGCTCACGTCGGGAATGACAAGGTCGATGCCGTACATATCGTCGCCGGGAAAGGCCATGCCGCAGTCCACGACGATGATCTCGCCGCCGTACTCATACACGGTCATGTTCTTGCCGATCTCGTTCAGCCCGCCGAGCGGGATGATCTTCAAATTTTCTGCCAAAATGCATTCACTCCTTATGGATCTTCAAAAATTGGGTGAGCATTCGGTCCACGCCGCGCGGAAATGACCGCACGGAAACAACGACGTCCGTGCTGCGCGCTCCGCCCTGTTCCGCGGAGCGCATCGCACCATCGGCGCCCTGATCGTTTTCTCTATGGACTTGTGCTCTATTCAAACCGCGCGATGGCGGCTCAATACAATTTGTGTTTTTATAGTATACCACGTTTTTTGGAAAAAGTACACACTTTTTTTCATGCGCCCCTTTTCCGGACGAATTTTTTATCGGAAAGCCTATTGCGCCCTTGCGCGCCCGTGTGCTACAATATAGTATCTATTCGTATTTGTTCCGCCTTTGTGCTGCCGATGAAGCAGGGAGGATGCCTTATGAGTAAGAAAGTCAATAAACTGACCGAGCCGAATATGCGGCTGTATTTTCTTCTTGCCGCGGTCTTCTGCGCGGTGACGCTGTGGATCGAGCCGATCCTCGGCCTTGTTGAAGCCGGTGTGATGGCGCTTACCTACGTCTATTTCCGCCGCACGGCGCAAAAGCGCCGCGAGGGCATCCAGCGCTACGTCGAGGATATGACCGACGATGTGGCGAGCGCGGGCAAGTCCTCCATGCTCTCGGCCCCCTTTGCCATGATGGTCTTCCGGCCCGATACGCAGGAGGTGCTGTGGAGCAACGAGAGCTTCCTCCAGCTCACGGGCATGAGGGAGAATCTGTTCGATAACCGGCTGGAGGATACGCTGCCCGGCTTCCCCGCCCAATGGCTGCTGGAGGGAAAGAGCGAGTGCCCCGAAACGGTCGTCGTCAACAACCGGCACTTCCGCGTGTTCGGCAGTCTCACGCATCCGAGCGGCCGCAGCGGTGCGCGCGGACTTCTCGCGCTGACCTATTGGATGGACGTGACTGAGCAGGACGAGCTCAGGAAAAAGAGCGAGGAGAACCGCCCCATCGTGGCCGTGCTCATGCTCGATAACTACGAGGAGCTGATGAAGGCCGGCACCGAGGCGGCGCGCTCGTCCGTGCTCGCGCAGATCGACGAAAAGATCAGCGCGTGGGTGTCGGGCACGCAGGGGCTTTTGTGCAAGTACGACCGCAACCGCTATTTGCTGCTGCTGACGGAAAAGCATTACAATACGCTGCTCGAGGGCAAGTTCAGCGTGCTCGACGCGGTGCGCTCCGTTGTCACCGAGGACGGCGTCGCCGCGACGCTCTCCATCGGTGTCGGCAAGGACGCGGACGATTACGAGACGCTTTTCAAGAACGCGGGCCTGTCCATCGAGATGGCGCTCTCGCGCGGCGGCGATCAGGTCGTCGTGCGCAACCGCCTCGATTTTGAGTTCTACGGCGGCAAGACAAAGTCCACCGAAAAGCGCACGAAGGTCAAGTCCCGCGTGATGGCCAACGCCCTCGGCGAGCTGATCTCCGATGCCAGTCAGGTCTTTATCATGGGCCATAAGCACGCCGACTTCGACGCCGTCGGCGCGGCGGCGGGCGTGTGCTGCATCGCGCGCAAGCGCGGCAAGAAGGCGCAGATCGTCATTGACATGGACGACAATGCCGCCGGCCCGATCCTCAAGCGCCTTGCCGCGCTGCCGGAGTATAAGGACGCCTTCATCAGCGGCAGCGACGCCTTCATCAAGGCACAGCCCGGCGCGCTGCTCGTGGTGGTGGACACCAACCGCCCCGACTTCGTGGAGTCCGAGCAGCTGCTCGACACCTGCAACCGCGTGGCGGTCATCGACCATCACCGCCGGGCGGCGAGCTATATTGAATCCGCTGCGCTCAACTTCCACGAGCCCTACGCCTCGTCGGCGTCGGAGCTGGTGAGCGAGCTGCTGCAATATCTCATTGACCCCGGCGATCTGCTGCGCGCCGAGGCCGAGGCCCTGTTCGCGGGCATCGTGCTCGATACGAAGAACTTTACCATGCGCACCGGCGGACGCACCTTTGAGGCCGCGGCGCTGCTGCGCCGCGCGGGCGTGGACACGGCGGACGTGCAGCGCCTGTTCCAGGGAACGCTTTCCGACATGATCGAGCGCTATGACATCATCCGCCACGCGGAGCTGTATCACAACGACATTGCCATCGCGGCGGTGGAGCAGGACATCGACCGCGTGACCGCGGCCAAGGCCGCCGACGAGCTGCTGACGCTGCGCGGCGTGCGCGCGTCGTTCGTGCTCTTCAAGCACGATACGGGCGTGAATCTGTCGGCGCGCTCGCTCGGCGAGATCAATGTGCAGCTTATTATGGAAAAGCTCGGCGGCGGCGGAAACTCCACCACCGCGGGCGGACAGATCCCGGACGGGACGGTGGACGCGGTGCGCGAGCAGCTCATCGCCGCCATCGACCAGTATTTGGAAGGATAAAAAAACCACCATCAGGAGGATAGAACGATGAAAGTTATTTTACAGCAGGACGTCAGAGGTCAGGGCAAGAAGGGCCAGATGATCGATGCAGCAGAGGGCTACGCCCGCAACTATCTGCTGCCGCGCAAGCTGGCCATCCCCGCCACGGCGGACGCCATCAACACCATGAACCTCAAGGAAAAGGCGCGCCGCGCCGAGGAGGCGGCGAACCGCGCCGCCGCCGTGGAGACCGCGGACAAGCTGCGTAACTGCACCGTGAAGATCACCGCCAAGGGCGGCGCGAACGGCAAGCTCTTCGGCGCCATCACCGGCAAGGAGATCTCCGAGGCGCTCATGGCACAGTTCGGCCTGGACGTCGGCAAGCAGAAGATCGTGCTCGACGAGCCGATCAAGGCGTTCGGCAGCTACGAGATCCGCGCGAAGCTCGGCTACGAGGTCAGCGGGAAGTTCACCGTGACCGTGGCGGAGGAATAAGCCAGACTTTACGCAGAAAAGAGGTGCCCTGCGATGGACGAACTGCTCTACCGCCAGATGCCGCACTCGCTCGAGGCGGAGCAGGCGGTGCTCGGCTCGATGCTCATCGACGCGAACTGCATTAAGGACGTGATGGAAAAGCTGCGCCCCGAGGATTTCTATCTGCGCCAGAACCGGGAGATCTTCGAGACGATCTATTCCATGTTCCTCTACTCCAAGCCCATCGACGGCGTGACCGTCGCGGGCGAGATGGAGCGCAACGGCACCTATGACGAAAATACCACGCGCAATTATCTTGTGCAGCTCATGGAGGTCACGCCGACCTCCGCGAACGTCAATGAATACGCCGACATCGTGCGCGACAAGGCGCTGCTGCGCGCGATCGCGACCGTGGCGAGCGACATCACCGGCATGGTGCAGGACGGCACGGGCGGAGCCTCCGCCGTGCTCGACGCCGCCGAGCAGAAGATCTACGCGGTGCGCCGCGGGCGCAGCGCACAGAATATGGAGCAGATCAGCGTTGTGCTGCAGGGCGTGCTCGACCATCTCGCCGAGCTTTCCGCCACCGGCGGTAAGACGCTGCCGGGCCTTTCCACGGGCCTGAGCGCCGTGGACGACAAGATCAACGGCCTGAGCAAATCTGACCTTATCCTGTTGGCTGCGAGACCCGGTATGGGTAAGACGAGCTTTGCGCTCAACGTGGCGCTCAACGTCGCCAAGGCGAGCGGCAAGGCGGTCGCGGTCTTTTCCCTGGAAATGTCCAAGGAACAGCTCGTCACACGCGTACTGTCCAACGAGGCGCTGGTGGAGAACGGACGGCTCATCTCCGGCAATCTGCGTGAGAGCGACTGGGTAAAGATCGCGGAGGCGGCCTCGACGCTCAGCCGCACGGACATCAAGATCGACGACAACCCGCTCCTCACCGTCGCGGACATGAATGCCAAATGCCGCCGCATCGAAAACCTCGCTCTCGTTGTCATCGACTATCTTCAGCTGATGACCTCCGCCGGCGGAAAGGGCTACAGCGGCGAAAACCGCCAGCAGGCGGTGAGCGACATTTCGCGTATGCTCAAGATCATGGCGAAGGAATTGCAGGTCCCTGTGCTCTGCCTTTCACAGCTCTCGCGCGCGAACGAAAAGCGCGACGACAAGCGCCCCATGCTCTCCGACCTGCGTGAATCCGGCGCGATCGAGCAGGACGCGGACATCGTGCTCTTTCTCTACCGCGACGACTATTACAACGAGGATTCCGAAAAGCACAACATTGCCGAGTGCATCGTCGCCAAGAACCGCCACGGCGAGACCGGCAAGGTCGAGCTGCGCTGGATGCCGGAGTACACGACCTTCGGCACGCTCGAAAGGCGGTACGAGGACGAATGAAAAAGGTACTGGACTTTGTGCAGCGCTTCGACCTGCTGCCGCGCTACGAGCTGCTGCTCGCGGCGGCTTCGGGCGGCATGGACTCGATGTGTCTGCTGGACTTTTTATACGAAAACGGCTACCGCGTGTGCGCGGCGCACTACAACCATCAGCTGCGCGGGCAGGAGGCCGACATGGACGAGGACCTCGTGCGTGCGTGGTGCGCGGCGCGGCGTATCCCGCTGTGCGTCGGCACGGGCGATGTGGCGGCCTACGCCGGGGAGAACGGCCTGACAATCGAGGAGGCGGCGCGCAAGCTGCGCTATGACTTTCTTAACTCCGTTGCCGGGCAGACCGGCGCGGCGCGCATCGTCACCGCCCATCACGCGAACGACAACGCCGAAACGGTGCTCTTTCATCTTGCCCGCGGCACGGGCATGGCGGGCCTTGCCGGCATCGCGCCGAAAAACGGCAGGCTGGTGCGCCCCTTCCTCTGCTTGACGCGGGAGGAGCTTGCCGCCTACGCGAAGGAGCATCATGTGCCCTATCGCACGGACGCGACCAACGCGGACACGGCGCTCACGCGCAACTTTATCCGCGCGGAGGTGCTGCCGAAGCTCTGCCGGGTCAACGCGCAGGCGGTCGAGCACATCGGCGAGACGGCGCTGCGCCTGCGGCAGGAGGATGTGACGCTCCAGGGCCATGCCATCGAGTGCCGCATCAACGCCGAGGACCCCACGGCCAATTTCCGGCCCTGCCCCGGCAAGGTGGAATTTCTCCACTTCCCCGGCGGCCCCGGCGTCCGGGTGGACTCCGCCCTCTATAACGGCTGCACCCTCTCCCCCTATTACGATTCTCTGGCCGCCAAGGTGATGGTCCACGCCCCCACCCGGCTGGAAGCCATCCGCAGGATGCGCCGCTGTCTGGAGGAATTTACCTTAGAGGGCTTCCCCACC
>ERZ1026950.715-NODE-715-length-13461-cov-5.409593_pt1 | contig 13461 bp, 10 predicted proteins | sample MGYA00519302_ERZ1026950 | MGnify/ENA primary metagenome ERZ1026950 (study PRJEB26926, sample SAMN06164747) | human gut metagenome | biome: ENVO:00009003; feature: ENVO:2100002; material: ENVO:00002003 | host: Homo sapiens | place: USA | collected 2012 ... | reverse complement strand
TGCCTAGTCTCGTGGGCTCGGAGATGTGTATAAGAGACAGCCATTCGTTCATCGCGTCCGAAACCGTAAGCGAGGTCATCGCACCGATGCTGCATATAAACTGCAGACAACTCGCATCAGCGACTCCTTCTCTCCGGCCTTCGGAAAAAAGTCCGCTCCCTTGCAGCAATCGTCCGGCGAATCCCCATCCCGACGCGGTGGATTACTACGTCTTTTCGCTGGGCAAAATCCGGATTTGACCGCTTCGATTGCCCCCATGCGCATCTTCCGACCGAAGAGGCGCACCACTCTTGTTTAACCGAATTTGCCCGAAAAAAACAACTCTTTACAGTATATGTATTTCGTACTACTAATGGTCGTAATCCTGACCGCCATCGGACTGGTGGCGATCGCTCTGGGAGTGGCCCGCGCGATCTCGCCCCGTTCGTACAACCCGCAGAAAGGCGAGGCGTACGAGTGCGGCATTCCCACGCGCGGCAAGTCGTGGATGCAGTTCAAAGTAGGGTACTACCTCTTTGCGATCCTGTTCCTGATGTTCGACGTCGAAACGGTATTCCTCTTCGCGTGGGCCGTCGTGGTGCAGGAGATCGGCGTCTTCGGCCTTGTCAGCGCCCTGTTCTTCCTGTTGATACTTACGTTTGGCCTGGCCTACGCCTGGCGGAAAGGAGCCTTGGAATGGAAGTAAGAAAACCGAAAATCAAGTCGATGAAATACGAAGATTTCACCGACAACGAATACCTCGAGAAGATGATCGAGGAGTTGCGTGCCAACGGCACGAACGTCGTCATGGGCTGCCTGGACGAAGTTATCAACTGGGGCCGCAGCAACAGCCTCTGGCCGCTTACGTTCGCCACGAGCTGCTGCGGTATCGAATTTATGGCGGTCGGTGCCGCACGCTACGATTTTGCCCGCTTCGGGTTTGAAGTAGCCCGCGCCAGCCCGCGCCAGGCCGATTTCATCATGGTCGCCGGCACGATCACGCACAAGATGGCGCCGGTGCTGCGCCGTCTGTACGACCAGATGGCCGACCCCAAGTATGTGATCGCTACGGGAAGCTGCGCCGTAAGCGGCGGCCCGTTCAAGAAATCCTATCACGTAGTGAACGGCGTGGACAAGATCCTGCCCGTCGATGTCTATATCCCCGGCTGTCCGCCCCGTCCCGAAGCGATGCTTTACGGTATGATGCAGCTGCAGCGTAAAGTCAAGCTACAAAAATTCTTCGGCGACGTCAATCGGCAGATCGACAAGAAAGAGTACGAAAAACGACTCCGCGAGGACCTCACAGCGGAGCGTCCCGAACTGAATGTGGAACCCGAAGAGAAGAAAAACGTATGAACCTGCAAGAGATAATTACGGCAAAAGTACCCGGGGCCGTCTATACGGAGGCCGGCGACGGGATGTTCACCATCCCGGTCGAACAGTTCCACGATCTGGCCCGGTATCTGCACGACGATCCGGCGCTGCGCTTCGATTTTCTGCGCAGCCTGACGGGTATGGACTGGGGCGAAGAGGGGCTGGGTGCCGTCTATCACCTCGAATCGACCGCGACGGGAGAAAACGTCGTACTGAAAGTCCTCACCCCGAGCCGCGAGCAATGCGGTTTGCCGACGGTCAGCGACATCTGGAAGGGGGCCGAGTTGAACGAGCGCGAAGTGTTCGACTTCTTCGGTATCGGCTTCATCAACCATCCCGACATGCGGCGCCTCTACCTGCGCGACGACTGGGTGGGGTATCCGCTCCGCAAGGACTACGACCAGAGCGGGGAAACCAATCCGCTCCGTATGACCAACGAAGTGGCGCACGACAGTTCGCCGAGCTACGAGCTCCAGCCCGACGGCAGCATCATCCGCCGCCGCAACGTGCTCTTCGAGGAGGACGAGTACGTCATCAACATCGGTCCTCAGCACCCGGCCACGCACGGCGTGCTCCGCTTCCGCGTATCGCTCGAAGGCGAAATCATCAAAAAGCTCGACGTACACTGCGGCTACATCCACCGGGGCATCGAAAAGCTGTGCGAAAGCCTGACCTATCCCCAAACGCTCGCTCTTACCGACCGTCTGGATTACCTCGGCGCTTCGCAGAACCGCCATGCGCTCTGCATGTGCATCGAGAAGGGACTCGGCGTGGAGGTGTCGGAACGCGTACAGTACATCCGCACCATCATGGACGAATTGCAGCGTATCGATTCGCACCTGCTCTTCTTCTCCTGTCTCTGTATGGATATGGGTGCGCTGACGGCCTTCTTCTACGGTTTCCGCGACCGCGAGAAGGTGCTCGACATCCTCGAACAAACCACTGGCGGACGCCTGATCCAGGCCTACAACACCATCGGCAGCGTACAGGCGGACATCCATCCGGAGTTCGTAAAAAAGGTCAAAGAACTGATCAAATACCTGCGTCCCGTCCTGAAGGAGTATCACGAAATCTTCACCGGCAACGTCATCGCCCAGCAACGACTCAAAGGCACGGGCGTGCTGACGCGCGAAGACGCCGTTTCGTTCGGTGCTACGGGCGGCACGGGCCGTGCATCGGGCTGGGCCTGCGACGTGCGCAAGCGGCATCCCTATGCCATGTACGGCAAAGTGGATTTCCGTGAGGTACTCTTCACCGAGGGCGACTGCTTCGCCCGCTATATGGTCCGCATGGAGGAGATCCTGGAAAGCCTGCGCATCATCGAGCAGCTTATCGACAATATCCCCGAGGGTGAATATCAACTTAAGATGAAACCCGTAATACGTGTTCCCGAAGGAAGTTACTATGCAGCCGTAGAAGGCAGCCGCGGAGAATTCGGCGTCTATCTCGAAAGCCGGGGCGACAAATCGCCGTACCGCCTGAAATTCCGTTCGACGGGCCTGCCGCTCGTTTCGTGTATGGACACCATTACGCGGGGTGCGAAGATCGCCGACCTGATTGCCATCGGAGGTACGCTCGACTACGTGGTTCCGGATATAGACCGTTAAATTAACAGATCAGATAAAACAGATCAATATGTTTGATTTCAGCATAGTAACAAGTTGGGTACATGAACTGCTCACTTCTTTCATGCCGCTCGGACTGGCGATTTTCATCGAATGCGTGATCGTCGGGCTCTGCATCCTGTTGATGTACGTAGTGGTGGCGATCCTGATGATCTTCATGGAACGCAAGGTCTGCGCTGCGTTCCAATGCCGTCTGGGTCCCATGCGCGTCGGGCCCTGGGGTACTCTCCAGGTCTTCGCCGACGTATTCAAAATGCTCACCAAGGAGATCATCACGATCCGGCGCTCGGACAAGTTCCTCTACAACCTCGCACCGTACATCGTCATCCTCGCCTCGGTACTGGCGTTCTCCTGCCTGCCTTTCAATAAGGGTATGGAGATTTTGGACTTCAACGTGGGCGTCTTCTTCATGATGGCCGCCTCGTCGATCGGTATCGTGGGCATCCTGCTGGCAGGGTGGAGCAGCAACAACAAGTACTCGCTCATCGGCGCCATGCGAAGCGGTGCGCAGATGATTTCATATGAGCTTTCGATCGGACTCTCGATCCTCACGATCATCGTACTGACCGATACGATGCAGTTCTCCGAGATCGTCGCCCGACAGGCCGACGGCTGGTTCATCTTCAAGGGGCACATCCCGGCCATGATCGCTTTCGTGATTTATCTGATCGCCGGCAACGCCGAGGTGAACCGGGGGCCGTTCGACCTTCCCGAAGCCGAATCGGAGCTGACGGCCGGTTACCACACCGAGTATTCGGGTATGCATTTCGGTCTGTTCTACGTGGCCGAATTCGTCAATCTGTTCATCATCGCGGGTGTAGCCTCCACGATCTTCCTCGGCGGCTGGATGCCGCTGCACATCTCCGGCTGGGAGGGTTTCAATACCGTCATGGACTACATTCCGGGCTTCGTCTGGTTCTTCGGCAAGACGCTCTTCGTCATCTGGCTGCTGATGTGGATCAAATGGACCTTCCCGCGCCTGCGCGTGGACCAGATTCTGACGCTGGAGTGGAAATACCTGGTACCGATCGGGCTGGTCAATCTGCTGCTGATGGTCGTCATCGTCGTATTCAAACTGCATTTTTAAGTATGGCAAATTATATCCAAGGACTCTTTCACGGCATCCGCACCCTGCTCACGGGCCTCAAGGTAACGGGCAAAGAGTTCGTCACCCCGAAAATCACGGAGCAGTATCCCGAAAACCGGGCGACGCTCAAAATGAACGAACGCTTCTGCGGAACGCTCACGATGCCCCACGACGCCGAGGGCAAAAACAAGTGCGTCGCCTGCGGACTCTGCCAGGCAGCCTGTCCGAACGGTACGATAAAGATCACCACCGAAACCGTCACGGACGAAGAGACGGGCAAGCCCCGGCGTCGTCTGGTCAAATACGAATACGACCTGGGAGCCTGTATGTTCTGCCACCTGTGCGTGAACGCCTGTCCGCACGACGCGATCCGTTTCGACACGGCTTTCGAACACGCGGTCTATACCCGCGATAAATTAGTAAAAACCCTGAACAAATAATGTCATGGAGATAACACTCGACCTGATCGTCTTTACCGTGCTGGCCGTCTTCACGCTGGCGAGCGCCGTACTGGCCGTAACCACCAAACGCATCCTGCGTGCGGCGACGTTCCTGCTGTTCGTCCTCTTCGGCACGGCAGGCATCTATTTCCAGCTCAACTATTCGTTCCTGGGTGCCGTCCAGCTGCTTATCTATGCGGGCGGTATCACGGTTCTATACGTCTTTTCGATCCTGCTGACCTCTTCCGAGGGCGACAAGGCCGAAAAACTGCGCGGCTACAAATTCGTCGTAGGCATCCTGGCGACCCTCGCAGGACTGGCGATCTGCCTGTTCGTCACCCTGCGCCACCAGTTCCTGCCGGAACACTTCGAGCACGGTGAACTGGCCGTCCGGGAGATCGGATTCGCGTTGATGAGTCCCGAAAAACAGGGCTACCTGCTGCCGTTCGAAGTCATCAGTTTATTGCTGCTGGCCTGCATCGTCGGCGGTATCCTGATCGCCCGCAAACGATAATAAAAAGGTACCAGAAAGAGTAAAAAGAGAGACCGGCCGCATTCGTCCATTTTACCGTATAACGGCTCCTCCGGCGGAGGAGCCGGGCAGGGGGGGGGAGGAAACAACGAAACGTCGTGCATGAAGGCAGCGGCAAAGCGATGCGGTCGATGGAAAGTGTACAAAACAAATTACTGCTATGATACACATGGAGTATTACCTGATCGTTTCGACGATCATGATGTTCGTGGGAATCTACGGGTTCGTCACGCGCCGCAACCTGCTGGCGATGCTGATCTCGGTGGAACTGATCCTCAATTCGGTAGATATCAATTTCGTGGTATTCAACCGTTTTCTGTTTCCGGGTCAGTTGGAGGGCTTCTTCTTCGCCCTGTTCGCCATCGGCATCAGCGCTGCGGAAACGGCCGTGGCCATCGCCATCATCATCAACATCTACCGCAACCTGCGCCACATCCAGGTCAAAGATTTGAAGAAACTCAAATGGTAACGGATTAAAACGCATCGACTATGGATTTTACCATTCTAATTCTCGTATTGCCGCTGTTGAGTTTCCTGGTACTCGGACTGGCCGGCACCAAACTCAAACCGGGAGCGGCGGGCGCCATCGGTACGGTCGTGCTGGGTGCGGTCACCGTGTTGAGCTACCTCACGGCCATTCTCTATTTCGGCGCCGGGCGTAACGCGGAAGGCATTTTCCCGACGCTGATGCCCTACAACGCCGTTTGGCTCCCGATCAGCCAGACACTGCATATCGATATGGGCATCCTGCTCGATCCGATCTCGGTGATGATGCTCGTCGTCATCTCGACCGTGTCGCTCATGGTCCATATCTATTCGTTCGGCTACATGAAAGGGGAGCGGGGCTTCCAGCGTTATTACGCCTTCCTGTCGCTCTTCACGATGAGTATGCTGGGACTGGTGGTCGCCACCAATATCTTCCAGATGTATCTGTTTTGGGAGCTGGTGGGCGTAAGCTCCTACCTGCTGATCGGCTTCTACTACACCAAGCCCGAAGCGATCGCGGCATCGAAGAAAGCCTTCATCGTCACCCGCTTCGCCGATCTGGGCTTCCTCATCGGCATCCTCTTCTACGGCTATTATGCCGGGACATTCTCCTTCACGCCCGACGCACAACTGCTGGCCGCCGCCGGGACGATGATCCCGCTGGCCCTCGGACTTATGTTCATCGGCGGAGCGGGCAAGAGCGCCATGTTCCCGCTCCATATCTGGCTGCCGGACGCCATGGAGGGTCCGACCCCCGTATCGGCCCTGATTCATGCGGCGACGATGGTCGTCGCGGGCGTCTATCTGGTCGCCCGCATGTTCCCGCTCTACATCGGCTATGCCCCGGACGTGCTTCACTGGGTTGCCTACATCGGCGCTTTCACCGCGCTCTATGCGGCGGTCGTCGCCTGCGTGCAGAGCGACATCAAGCGCGTGCTCGCGTTCAGTACGATCTCGCAGATCGGTTTTATGCTCGTGGCGCTGGGTGTCTGCACCACATCCGATCCCCACACGGGCGGACTGGGTTACATGGCTTCGATGTTCCACCTCTTCACCCACGCCATGTTCAAGGCGCTGCTGTTCCTCTGCGCCGGTTGCATCATCCACGCGGTACACTCCAACGAGATGTCGGCGATGGGCGGCATGCGCAAATACATGCCCGTCACGCACATCACCTTCCTCGTCGCCTGTCTGGCCATCGCCGGTATCTGGCCGTTGAGCGGTTTCTTCTCCAAAGACGAAATCCTGACCGCCTGCTTCGCATTCAGTCCTCTGATGGGCTGGGTGATGACGGGTATCGCAGGACTGACGGCCTTCTATATGTTCCGGCTCTACTACGGTATCTTCTGGGGCAAGGAGAACAAGGAACTGCATGCACATCACACGCCGCACGAAGCTCCGGCCACGATGACCGTTCCTCTCGTCGTCCTGGCCGTGATCACCTGCGTCGCGGGATTCATTCCCTTCGGCGATTTCATATCGAGCGACGGAGAAGCCTATACGATCCACCTCGACGGCGGGGTAGTGGCCATCAGCCTCACCGTCGCCATCGCTGCGATCGCCCTGGCGACCTGGATGTACCTGCGGGCCAAACAGCCCGTCGCCGACCGGCTCGCCACGACCTTCAGCGGCCTGCACAAGGCGGCCTACCACCGCTTCTACATCGACGAGGCGTATCAGTTCGTCACGCACCGAATCATCTTCGGCTGCATTTCGCGTCCGATCGCCTGGTTCGACCGTCACGTGGTGGACGGCTTCATGAACCTACTGGCCCGGACAACCCAGAGCGCCGCACTGGGGATCCGCTTCATGCAGAGCGGCAGCGTACAGCGCTACTGCATCTGGTTCTTTGCCGGGACGCTCGGCCTGACCCTTTTGTTACTCATCCTCCGATAATCCGAACGCTATGAATATACTTTCTCTGTTTCCGCTGATCCCCCTGGTGATGATGCTGGGGCTGTGGATTTCGAAAAATACGCGGCAGATCCATGCCGTCATGGTCGCCGGCTCCTCGGCACTGCTCGCGCTGGCGATTTATCTTGTGTTCCATTACCTCGGCCTGCGGGAAGCAGGCGCTACGGACGCGATGCTCCTTACGGACAGCGTCGTCTGGTACGCTCCGCTCAACATCCATTACGCAGTGGGCGTGGACGGTATCTCGGTAGCCATGCTGCTACTGTCGGCCATCATCGTCTTCACGGGCACGTTCGCCTCGTGGCAGATGAAGAGCGACGTCAAAGCCTACTTCCTCTGGTTCTGCCTGCTCTCGGTCGGTGTCTTCGGATTCTTCATCACCGTCGATCTCTTCTCGATGTTCATGTTCTACGAAGTGGCACTGATCCCGATGTACCTGCTCATCGGCGTCTGGGGCAGCGGCCGCAAGGAGTATTCGGCCATGAAGCTGACGCTGATGCTCATGGGCGGGTCGGCCCTGCTGCTCTGCGGCATCCTGGGCATCTACTTCGGCGCCGGGGCGCAGACGATGAACCTGCACGAGATCGCCGCGCTGCACAACATTCCCCTCTCGCAACAGTACATCTGGTTCCCGATGGTCTTCGTCGGCTTCGGCGTGCTGGGCGCCCTCTTCCCGTTCCACACCTGGAGCCCCGACGGTCACGCATCGGCACCGACCGCCGTGTCGATGCTCCACGCCGGCGTGCTGATGAAGCTGGGCGGCTACGGCTGTTTCCGCGTGGCGATGTACCTGATGCCCGAAGCGGCGCACGAATTGAGCTGGATTTTCATCATCCTCACGACGATTTCGGTCGTGTACGGCGCTTTCTCAGCCTGCGTGCAGACCGATCTCAAATATATCAACGCCTACTCCTCGGTATCGCACTGCGGACTGGTCCTGTTCGCTATCCTGATGATGAATACCACGGCCGGCACGGGTGCCATTCTGCAGATGCTGAGTCACGGCCTGATGACGGCCCTCTTCTTCGCCCTGATCGGTATGATCTACGGCCGCACGCACACGCGCGACATCCGCGAGTTGAGCGGCCTGATGAAGGTGATGCCCTTCCTGGCGGTAGGGTACGTAATCGCAGGTCTGGCGAACCTCGGACTGCCGGGTCTGAGCGGTTTCGTCGCCGAAATGACGATCTTCAACGGCGCTTTCATGAATAACGACACGTTCCACCGCGTCGTGACGATCATCGCCTGCACGTCGATCGTGATTACAGCGGTCTATATCCTGCGCGTCATCGGCCGCATCCTCTACGGCACCTGCCGCAACGAGGCGCACCTGAAACTCACCGACGCCACGTGGGACGAACGACTCACGGTCATCTGCCTGATCGCCGCTATCGCCGGCATGGGTACGATGCCACTCTGGATCAGCGATATGGTAAGCGGCAGCGTTTCCACGATCATCTCACAGCTAATGAACTAATCCGACTATGAATTACAGCGAAATATTCCACTTCATGCGACCCGAATTGACGCTCATCGTCACGATCGCATTGCTTTTCCTGTTCGACCTGTTCGCCCCGGAGCGGCTCCGCAGATATTTCCACCCTCTGGCCTGCGTCCTCCTGACGGTACAGATCCTCGTCAATATCGTTCCGACACCGGACTCAGGGCAGCTGTTCGGCGGTATGTACCAGTACGAACCGATGCAGAGCATCGTCAAAAGCATGCTGGCTATCGGCACGTTTGTCGTCTTCCTGCAATCGAACGAATGGCTGCGGCGCGAGGACACCGCCCATAAACGGGGAGAATTCTATCTGCTGACCCTCTCCACGCTGCTGGGCATGTACTTCATGATCAGTGCGGGCAACTTCCTGATGTTCTTCCTCGGAATGGAGCTGGCATCGATCCCGATGGCCTGTCTGATCGCTTTCGACAAATACCGCCACAACTCGGCCGAAGCGGGCGCCAAATACATCCTCTGCGCCCTGTTTTCGAGCGGTCTGATGCTCTACGGCATCTCGTTCATCTACGGCACGGCCGGTACGCTCTATTTCGACGACATTCGTCTGGACGGCTCACCGCTTCAAATTATGGCGCTGGTGTTCTTCTTCTCCGGTTTAGGCTTCAAGCTCTCGCTCGTACCGTTCCACCTCTGGACGGCCGACGCTTACCAGGGAGCGCCCACGACCGTCACTTCCTATCTTTCGGTCATATCGAAAGGCTCGGCCGCTTTCGTGCTGATGACCATTCTAATCAAGGTTTTCGCACCGATGGTGCAGGAGTGGCGAACGATTTTGTTCGTAGTCATCATCCTGAGTATCACGGTGGCAAACCTCTTCGCCATCCGCCAGCAGAATCTCAAACGCTTCCTGGCTTTCTCATCCATCTCGCAGGCGGGCTACATCATGCTGGGCGTGATCGGCGGCTCGGCCCTGGGCATGACCTCGCTGGTTTACTACATCCTGGTCTATATGGCAGCCAACCTGGCGATTTTCGGCATCGTTTCGGCCGTCGAACAACATACGGACGGGAAAGTTTGCATCGAGGACTACAACGGTTTCTACCGCACCAACCCCAAACTGGCCGTGCTGATGACCCTCTCGCTCTTCTCGCTGGCCGGCATCCCGCCCTTCGCAGGCTTTTTCTCGAAGTTCTTCATCTTCGCGGCCGCTTTCAAGGAGGGATTTCATCTGCTGGTTTTCATCGCCCTGCTCAACACAGTGATCTCGCTCTACTACTACCTGCTGGTGGTCAAAGCCATGTTCATCACCCCCGGCGAACACCCCATCCCGACCTTCCGCAGCGATCGGGGAACCCGTTTGAGCCTGGCGCTCTGCACTGCCGGTGTACTGTTGTTGGGTATCGCCAGCGTAGTGTACGATTCGATCGGAGCGTTCGCCTTCGGCATGTAAGCGACGCATCCGCAGCATATTATCCGGCGGACGGCTCTTTCGGGCTGTCCGCTTTTTTGGAACCGGGAGCAGGGTTGCAGAAACGCCGAAATCTGCGTATCTTTGGTCACATCTAATAAAACGACGACTATGAACCGAATCAACACTCTCTTCGGAATCGAATACCCGATCGTTCAGGGCGGCATGGTGTGGTGCAGCGGCTGGCGGCTGGCCTCGGCCGTAAGCAACGCCGGCGGACTGGGCCTGCTGGGAGCAGGCTCCATGCATCCCGAAACACTGCGGGAACATATCCGCAAATGCCGGCAGGCGACCGACAAACCGTTCGGCATCAACGTACCGCTGATGTACCCCCAACTCGATGAAGTCATGCAACTGATAGTGGACGAAGGGGTCAAGATCGTCTTTACTTCGGCCGGAAATCCGAAGCTCTGGACAGGCTTTCTCAAATCGCACGGCATCACGGTCGTCCATGTGGTTTCCTCCTCGAAATTCGCCCGCAAATGCGAAGAGGCGGGAGTCGATGCCATCGTAGCCGAAGGTTTCGAAGCCGGCGGTCATAACGGACGCGAAGAAACGACCACCTTATGCCTGATTCCGGCCGTACGACGTGCCACCTCGCTGCCGCTGATCGCTGCAGGAGGCATCGCTACGGGCGCTGGGATGCTGGCAGTCATGGCCCTCGGGGCCGAAGGCGTGCAGATCGGAACCCGCTTCGCATTCGCCGCAGAAAGCTCGGCACACGAAAACTTCAAAAACCGCTGTCTGAGTCTGGAAGAGGGCGATACGATGCTGATGCTCAAAAAAGTTTCTCCCACGCGCTTGGTCAAGGGCGATTTCTTCCGCGAGGTCGAAGAGGCCGAGAACCGGGGAGCTACGGCCGAAGAGCTGAAAACGCTTCTCGGAAAAGGACGCGCCAAAAAAGGCATGTTCGAAGGCGACCTCGACAACGGAGAGCTTGAAATAGGGCAGGTGGCCTCGCTTTTCCGCGAGCAGCAAACTGCGGCAGAAATCGTGCGCGACATCGTGACCGAATACCGCAACATACTGAGTAAAAGCCGAGAAAAACTATCCATCTAAACCGACGCACGAAGAATGATCAACTACCTCCAAGTCGAAAATCTGACCAAGTCGTACGGCGATCTGGTGCTTTTCGACAATATCTCTTTCACGATCGGCGAAGGACAGCGCATTGCCCTGATCGGCCGCAACGGTTCCGGGAAAACGACCCTGCTGAATATTCTCGCAGGCAAAGATACGGCCGACAGCGGAACGATCACGCCCCGCCGTGACCTGCGTATCGCTTATCTGGAACAAAACCCGGAATATGCTGCGGATCTAACCGTACTGGAAGCCTGTTTCCGTTCCGACAATCCGGCCTTGCGAGCCATCGCAGCCTACGAACAAGCCGTCGCCGATCCTGCGCAGGACGGGTTGCAGGAGGCCATGAGCCGTATGGATGCCCTCGCTGCCTGGGACTACGAACAGCGGGCCAAGGAGATTCTGTCCCGACTAAAGATCAACGATTTCGACAAAAAGATAGGCCAGCTTTCCGGCGGACAGCTCAAACGTGTGGCACTGGCAGCGGTGCTGATCAGCGAAGCCGACCTGCTGATCCTCGACGAGCCGACCAACCACCTGGATACCGACATGACCGAATGGCTCGAAGAGTACCTCACGCGAAACAAGGCAGCCTTGCTGATGGTCACCCACGACCGCTATTTCCTCGACCGGGTGTGCAGCGACATCCTGGAGGTGGACCAGCGGTCGATCTCTTTATACAAAGGCAATTATGCCTACTACGTCGAGAAGAAGCAGGAGCGGGCCGAAGCCGCCGAAGCCCGGCGCGAAAGCGACCTGAATCTCTACCGCCGCGAGCTGGAGTGGATGCGCCGCCAGCCTCAGGCGCGGGCGACCAAAGCCCGGGCCCGCATCGACTCGTTTCACGAACTGGAAACCAGACTCCGAAGTACCCGCACGCAGGCGTCGCTGAAACTCGACGTTCAGGCTACGCGCATCGGTACCAAGATATTCGAAGCCAAAGAGCTCTGCAAGCGTTTCGGGGATCTGGTGATCCTCGACCGTTTCAACTACAACTTCGCCCGGTATGATAAACTGGGCATCGTCGGGGACAACGGCTGCGGCAAATCGACCTTCCTGAAGCTGCTCACCGGCATCATACAGCCCGACAGCGGCACGATCGAAGTGGGCGAGAGCGTCCGCTTCGGCTATTACAGCCAACAAGGGCTGGACTTCGACGAGGGAAAGAGGGTGATCGACATCGTAACCGACATCGCCCACGAAATCCACTTGGGCGACGGACGCCGGATGAGCGCATCGCAATTCCTGCAATATTTCCTCTTCCCGCCCGAGGTGCAGTACAGTTATGTCGCAAGGCTCAGCGGCGGCGAACGCAAGCGGTTATACCTCTGCACGATCCTGATGCAGAGTCCCAATTTCCTGATCCTCGACGAGCCTACGAACGATCTGGACATCGTGACGCTCGGCGTACTGGAAGAGTACCTGCAAGCGTTCAAGGGGTGCGTGATCGTGGTTTCGCATGACCGCTACTTCGTCGATAAAGTCGCCGACCATCTGCTCGTCTTCTGCGGAGACGGCGAGATCCAGGAAGGCCAGATCTGGGAAGCTGCCATGTGGGCAGGATTCCGCAAACTGGACAATCTGGTTGTGATCGTTGACAATAATAACCTTCAGATCGATGGAACGGTTGATGAAGTATGTTCTCCTTACCCGATCGACAAAAAATTTGAGGCATTTAATTTCCATACGATCAATATCAATGGAAATGACTTTGATGAGATTCGTGCTGCATTTAAAGAGGCGCGTGAGACAAAGGGAATGCCGACTGCGATCATTGCAAAGACCGTAAAAGGAAAAGGTGTATCTTTTATGGAAAATGCCGTAGACTGGCATGGAAAAGCTCCAAATGATGCGGAGTATGAAATCGCAATGAAAGACCTTGAGAAAGTGGGGGAAGCATTATGTCAGAAATAAAGAAAATTGCAACAAGAGAAAGCTATGGAAATGCTCTGGTAGAAGTGGGAAAAGAGCATGAAGACCTGATCGTATTAGATCTGTCTCTTATACACATCTGACG
>ERZ1026950.714-NODE-714-length-13462-cov-5.453122_pt1 | contig 13462 bp, 9 predicted proteins | sample MGYA00519302_ERZ1026950 | MGnify/ENA primary metagenome ERZ1026950 (study PRJEB26926, sample SAMN06164747) | human gut metagenome | biome: ENVO:00009003; feature: ENVO:2100002; material: ENVO:00002003 | host: Homo sapiens | place: USA | collected 2012 ... | reverse complement strand
GATCTACACCTATTAAGTCGTCGGCAGCGTCAGATGTGTATAAGAGACAGAGACATATCTTCGCGGTGATCGGGAAGATCGTCGGCACGATCCTTCTGACGGCGTTTCTGACGGCCCTGATCTTTGCGTGCCTGTTCGCGGTCTATGTAAAAAACGATCTGTCCGAGCAGGCGCAGTGGGCCTCCGACAGCTTTTCCATGGAGCAGACCTCCGTCATCTATTATGAAGACCCGGATACCGGAAAGTATGAGGTGCTGCAGGCCATCTACGGCGGCTCGAACAGCACGTTCGTCGAATACGACGACATCCCCAAGAACCTCATCAACGCCTGCATCGCCATCGAGGACAAGCGCTTTGAAAAGCACCAGGGCGTCGACTGGGTCACGACGATGCGCGCCTGCTTCAAAATGTTCCTCGGCAAGAGCGAGGCCGGCGGCTCGACCATCACGCAGCAGTTCATCAAAAACGCCACCGGCGAACGCGAGGTGACCGTGCGCCGCAAGCTGGTCGAGATCTATCGCGCGCTGGAATTCGAAAAAACGCACACCAAGCCGCAGATCATGGAGCTGTACCTGAATATCATCCCGCTCGGTGAAAACTGCCGCGGCGTGCAGTCCGCCTCGCGCGTGTACTTCGGCAAGGACGTCAAGGATCTGACGCTGGCGGAGTGCGCGTCTTTGATCGGCATCACCAACAACCCCTCGCGCTATGACCCGTATATCAGCGCAGAAAACAACAAGGAGCGGCAGGAGGTCATTCTCTCCGAGATGCTCAAGCAGGGCTATATCAATCAGGCCCAGTACGACGAGGCCGTCACGCAGGAGCTGGTGTTCACGAATGCCAGCCGCGAAAAGAAAAAGTCCGACGACAATTACTCCTGGTTCGTCGATCAGGTCATCAACGACGTGGTCAACGACCTGTGCGACAAGACCGGCTATGAATACGACATCGTCTATACGATGGTCAAGACCGGCGGCTATCAGATCTATTCCACCGTCAACCCTGATGTGCAGGCCGCCGTCGATCAGGTCTATGAGGATCTTTCGAGCCTGCCCGCAACGGCCAGCTCCCAGCAGCTCCAGTCCGGCATCGTCATTGTCGACAATACGACCGGCGATATCGTCGCTCTGGCTGGAGGCGTCGGCAAAAAGCAGGGCAGCCTCGTCTGGAACTGTGCGACAAGAAGCCTTCTGTCCCCCGGCTCCATCATCAAGCCCGTCGCGGTCTACGCGCCCGCCATTGAGCTTGGCCTCATCACGCCCGCGACCGTCATGGACGATACGCCGTATTCCTTTACCGATACGGCGACCTGGCCCAAGAATCTCGACTCGACCTACCGCGGCCTCGTGTCCGTGGAGGAGGCTGTCGAGCAGTCGATCAATACCGTCCCGGTCAAGCTTGTGGCGCAGATGACGCCGGAATACAGCTATTCCTTCGCCAAGGACAAGATGGGACTGTCCACGCTCGTTTCCTCGTATAAAACCACGAACGGCGAAGAGCTGTCCGACGTGAACCTCTGGGCGCTCGCCCTCGGCAGCCTCACGCGGGGCGTGACGGTCCGCGCCATGACGGCGGCCTACGCCGCGTTCGCCAACGAGGGCGTCTGGCGCGAGGCCCGGACTTACACCGTTGTGAAGGATTCGAACGGACAGGTCATTCTGGACAACACGCAGGAATCCCACGTCGCCATGAAGGACATGACCGCGTGGTATATTACAGATATGCTCAAATCGACCGTCGAAAAGGGCACCGGCACGGCGGCGCAGCTGGAAAACATGACCGTTGCCGGCAAGACCGGCACGACCTCGCGCGATTTCGACCGCTGGTTCGCGGGCTATACGCCGTATTATACCGGCGTCGTCTGGTGCGGCTACAATGACCCGGAGGAGATCGTGCTGACGGATTCCGACACCAATCCCTCCATCGTCATGTGGCAGAAGGTCATGCGCCTTGTGCACCAGAACCTGAAGGATAAATCGTTCAAGCAGCCCGCCAATCTCGTGGAGGTCACGGTCTGCCGCGACAGCGGTCTTCTGCCGTCCGACGCCTGCGCGCTCGACCCGCGCGGCGACCGCACGGTCCGCGTCACGCTCAGCGCCCATGACGTGCCGACGGCGCAGTGCACCGCTCATAAGCTGGTCGACATCTGCAACGCCTCCGGCCATGTGGCAAACGAATTCTGCGTGCAGGTTCCCGGCAACGCCACGCACAAGGCCGCGCTGCTCGACGTGTCCCGCGCCTTCCCCAAAAACGGTGTTGTGGTGCTCGATCAGGCCTACGCGATCCTGACGGGCAATCTTCCGGCAGGGTATTATGCCGCCGTTTCGCCGGACGTGGATTCGATCAACGTCGAGTGCTATATCCACAGCGAGGACGATCTGCCCGAACCCGAGCCGGAGGAGGACGAGGAGGACGACGAGTCCGATCCGGACGCGTCCGACATCTGGAGCAGCGCCGCAGACGGCGGCACCCCATAATCAAACGCAGACAGGAGAGCAATATGTGGCTTGCTGACAGCTGGAAGGACTATGAAGTCCTCGATACCTCCGCCGGGGAAAAGCTCGAACGGTGGGGGAAATACATCCTCGTGCGCCCGGATCCGCAGGTGATCTGGAACACGCCGAAGGACGATCCGCTCTGGCGGAAGTATGACGCGCGCTACGCGCGCTCGAACACCGGCGGCGGAAAATGGCAGAATCTGCGTCTGCCCGCCCAATGGCAGGTGCGCTATAAGGAGCTGACCTTTCAGGTCAAGCCCATGAATTTCAAGCATACCGGCGTTTTCCCGGAACAGGCTGCCAACTGGGACTTCATGATGGAGAGAATCCGCAATGCGGGCCGTCCCGTCCGCGTTCTGAACCTGTTCGCCTATACGGGCGGCGCGACCATCGCCTGCGCCGCTGCGGGCGCAAGCGTCTGTCACGTCGATGCGGCCAAGGGCATGGTGCTCTGGGCAAAGGAAAACGCAAAGGTCTCCGGGCTTGAGGACAGGCCCATCCGCTGGATCGTGGACGACTGCGCCAAGTTTGTCGAGCGCGAGATCCGCCGCGGCAAGACCTACGACGCGATTATCATGGACCCGCCAAGCTACGGGCGCGGCCCGTCCGGCGAGGTCTGGAAGCTGGAGGAGAACCTGTATCCGTTTGTGGAGCTGGTCAGCCGCGTGCTTTCCGACGATCCGCTGTTTTTTATCATCAATTCCTATACGACGGGTCTGGCCCCGTCCGTCATGCGCTATCTGACGGAGACGATCGTCTCGAAGAAATACGGCGGCTATACCAGGTCTGATGAGCTTGGCCTGCCGGTGCGCGATACGGGCCTTGCCCTACCGTGCGGCGCGACCTGCCGCTGGACAAAGGAGAAGCCATGACCACAGCGATTCAGGTAAACGACCTGCATTATACGTATGAGGGTCAGGACGGCGGCGAGACGCATATCGTCTTCGACGGCCTGAGCCTGTCCATTGAGCAGGGAAGCTTTGTCGCCGTGCTCGGACATAACGGCTGCGGCAAGTCGACGCTTGCCAAGCATTTTAACGCCATTCTCCTGCCCGCAGGCGGCAGCGTGACGATCTACGGCATGGATACGAAGGACGAGGCGATGCTTCTCGCCATCCGGCAGCACGTCGGCATGGTCTTCCAGAACCCGGACAACCAGATCGTCTCCAATGTCGTAGAGGAGGATGTCGCCTTTGCGCCGGAAAACCTCGGCGTCGCGTCGCAGGAGATCCGGCAGCGCGTCGACGACGCGCTCAGGGCCGTCGGGATGTACGACTACCGCACCTACGCCCCGCAGCTCCTGTCTGGCGGGCAGAAGCAGCGCGTGGCCATCGCGGGCGTGCTCGCCATGCAGCCGCAGTGCGTCGTGCTCGACGAGCCGACTGCCATGCTCGACCCGCAGGGCCGGCGCGAGGTGCTCGATACCATTGAACGGCTGAACCGGGAAACCGGCATGACGGTCATTCTGATCACCCATCACATGGACGAGGCCGCACGCGCGGACCGCGTGATCGCCATGTCCGAGGGCAGGATCGTCGCCGACGGAACGCCGCAGGCGGTCTTCGCGCAGGAGCCGCTGCTGCGCAGCGTCGGCCTCGACGTGCCGCAGACCGAGCAGCTGCTGCTGGAGCTGAAGCGCCGCGGCGTCGACATTCCGACCGACGCGCTGACGCCGGAGGCCTGCGCGCAGCTGCTCCGGCAGCGCATCGCGCGCAGCTGAACCAGAACACCCGGAGGAAGAAGCCTTGACGCCTATTTTAGAGATACAGAAGCTTTCCCATATCTACAGCCCGGATACGCCGTTTGAACACGCGGCGCTTTCGAACGTCGATCTGACGATCAGCCGGGGCGAGTTCGTCGGCCTCATCGGCCATACCGGCTCCGGCAAATCCACGCTGGTGCAACATATGAACGGCCTTCTGAAGCCGACGTCCGGCCATGTGCTGTTTGACGGCCGCGACATCTGGGAGGACCCCAAGTTCACCCGCCAGATCCGCTTCCGCGTCGGTCTGGTGTTCCAGTACCCGGAATATCAGCTGTTTGAGGAGACTGTCTACGCCGATATCGCCTTCGGCCCGAAAAACATGGGCCTTTCCAAAGACGAGATCGACGCGCGTGTCCGCCGTGCGGCGGGCTTTGTCGGCATTTCCGAGGCGGAGCTTGCCAAATCCCCGTTCGATCTGTCCGGCGGACAGAAGCGCCGCGCGGCCATCGCGGGCGTGATCGCCATGGAGCCGGACGTGCTCATTCTCGACGAGCCGACGGCGGGACTTGACCCCGCAGGCCGCGAGAGCATTCTCAAAAATATCCGCGATTATCAGGCCGCGCAGCAAGCGGCTGTTGTGATGGTCAGCCACTCGATGGAGGAGATCGCCTCCAACGTTGACCGCCTGATCGTCATGGAAAAGGGAACCGCCGTCATGACCGGCGCACCGTCCGAGGTCTTTTCCCACGCGGCGGAGCTTGTCTCCATGGGTCTGAATGTGCCGTGCATGACGCAGGTGCTGCTGCGGCTGCAGCAGCTCGGCGTGAACGTCCCGGCCTCGGCCTATACGGTCGAGCAGGCGGCAGATCTTCTCGAACCGCTTCTGAAGGGGGGCGCGCAGATATGCTGAAGGACGTGACCCTCGGCCAGTTTTTCCCCGGCCAGACCCCCATCCACAAGCTTGACCCCCGCACGAAGCTCGTGCTCGTGATCGTCTATATCGTCGCGCTGTTCCTCGCGAAATGGTTCGTTTCCTATGCAGCTATCGCTGCATTTCTTGCGCTTGTCATTGCCATGAGCCAGATACGGCTGAAGGTTGTGCTCAAAAACCTCAAGCCGCTTCTGTTCATCATCATCCTGACCGCGCTTTTGAACCTGTTTTACGGACAGGGGGAACCAATTGCGCAGTTCTGGATCTTCAAAATCACAAAATCCGGCATTCAGAACGCCGTTTTCATGGTGCTTCGCATTTCCCTGCTCGTGGCCGGAACATTTATGTTAACCTATACAACCTCGCCGATCGCGCTGACGGACGGGCTGGAAAGCCTGCTGTCGCCGCTTAAAAGGCTGCACGCGCCGGTGCATGAGCTTTCCATGATGATGTCCATCGCTCTGCGCTTTATCCCCACGCTTATTGAGGAAACGGACAAGATCATGTCGGCGCAGAAGGCCAGAGGTGCGGATTTTGAATCCGGCAACCTCCTCAGCCGTGCCAAGGCGCTCGTGCCCATTCTTGTGCCACTGTTCATCAGCGCGTTCCGCCGGGCCGACGAGCTTGCGACCGCCATGGAGTGCCGCTGCTACCACGGCGGCGAGGGCCGCACAAAGCTCTCCGAGCTGCACTATCAGAAGCGCGATTACCTCGCCTACCTCTCCGGCGCAGCCCTCCTCGCCGTCATGATCGTCCTGCGGCAGCTTGGCCTGTAACAAAAGGCTCCCCTGAAAGGTTGCAGCAGGCAGACACAAAAAGCAAAGGCCCGATGCGAATCCGTACTGTATCTACCCAATGAGTTGTAGGGGCCGATGCCCACATCGGCCCGATGAGAAGTTACGAATTCGCCGAAGATTACCGTAAAAACGATGCAATCCGCCGGGCCGATGTGGGCATCGGCCCCTACAAGCGCCCTCCTATTTCCACCGCTCACACTCAGATGATAAGGAAGTATCCTATGCGCAACATCGCCCTGACGCTCAAATATCTCGGCACAGCCTATCACGGCTGGCAGGTGCAGAAGACGGTCACGACCGTCGGCCAGACGCTGGAAGAGGCGGCGGCGGCCGTCGTCGGCCATCCGGTGCATATGACCGGCTGCGGCCGCACGGACGCAGGCGTTCACGCACGCGTCTATGTCGCCAATTTCCGCACTTCCGCCCGCATTCCGTGTGACCGCGTCCCGTACGCGCTCAACACGCACCTGCCGGAGGATATCGTCGTGACAAACGCGATGGAGGTGCACGAGGACTTCAACGCCATCGGCTCCTGCGTCAAAAAGGAATATACGTATCTGATCTATAATTCCGGCATCCGCGATCCGTTTTATGTCAACCGTGCATGGTTCTACCCCAAGCATCTGGACGAGACGGTCATGCAGCGCGCGGCGGACTGCTTCATCGGCACGCACGACTTCGCCGCCGTCCGCTCGGTCGGCACGGATGTCAAATCCACCGTGCGCACGGTTTATGATTACAAGGTCGAGCGCGACGGCGATCTCATTTCGCTGCGCGTCAGCGCCAACGGCTTTCTTTATAATATGGCCCGCGCCATGGCGGGCACCTGCGTCTATGCCGCCGAAGGAAAGTTCCCGCCGGAGGCCGTCGCGCAGATCCTCCTGAACGGCGACCGCACGGCGGCGGGGCCGACCGTCCCGCCCGGCGGGCTTTACATGACGCAGCTCTGGTATGATGACGGAAAGGCGGTTTTCCATGTCGGATAATATCTCGCAGCTGCATCCGCAGAAGCATCCGGGCCTAGGAAAGCGGATCGCCGTGTTTGCGGTCCTGCTCGTGTTTGTCACGGGCGGCGTGGCGGCCTATGTGTTCCGCGACCGGCTGAATCTGGACGCGCTGCAGCGCTATGTGCGCTATCTGAACGTCTCCGAGGACAGCAAAACGGGCCGATTCGTCTACGACGAAAGCAACTCCAACCGCTATGCCGGGCTGTCTGGCGGGCTGTCCGTCGCCTCCGCGACGGGCCTGAGTCTTTACGATAAGGACGGCGTGGAGACAGCCTCCATTCAGGCGTCCATGTCCGCGCCAGTTTTAAAGACCGGCGGTGACCTCGCGCTGGCCTACGACACCGGCGGCAATACGCTGGAGGCCGCCAGCCAGAAACGCGGCTCCGTCCTGCACGTTTCATCCCAGAAGCCGATTCTGGACGCGGATATTGCGTCTGACGGCAGCATCTGCTATTTATCCAGTGAGTCAGGCTATCGCGCCGTGCTCTATGTCTACAACAGCCAGCAGGCGCTGATCTACCGCTGGCTCTCGTCGAGCCAGTATTTCATGCGCTGCACCGTCTCCTCCGGCGCAAAATACGCCGCCGCTGCGGCGCTTGGACAGGAGGACGGCATGTTCCAGTCCTCCGTCGTCCTCTTCCGGACGGATTCGGAGGAAATTCTCCGCACCATCCCCATCGGAAATGCCCTGATCTACGATCTGCATTTCCTGCCCGGAAACACGCTCTGCGTCCTGTGCGAGGACGCGCTGTATTTCTACGATCTGGACGGCCAGTGCCTTGGGAGCTATGCGTTCGAGGATGCCTATCTCAAGGACTACACGCTGGACGGAAACGGCTTCGTCACGCTCGTCATGAATCTCTATAAGGCCGGAAACGGCTATACCGCCCTGACCGTCGGGTATGACGGGACAGTGCTCGGCACGCTTCCAATCAGCGAGCAGATTCTGGACATTTCCGCTTCGGGCAAGTATCTCGCCCTCCTGACGAGCGGCGCGCTTTCCATTTACGATCAGAATCTCACGGAATACGACGTTTCCGACAACACGACCGGCGCGTCCAGCGCCGTCATGCGCGAGGACGGCTCTGCCATTCTCCTGGCCAACGGCCACGGGACGCTGTATGTCCCGTAAATAATTTTCCAAAAAACGTTTACAATTCTGCAAAGATACGACGGCCTGCCTGTGATATACTTTGCAGAAGGAAACACGATAAGGAGAAGCCTTTTATGAAACCGACCCTGTGCTCAAGATGCAAAAAGAATCTTGCAGTCGTTTTTATAACGAAAATCGACGGCGGAAAGACCGTCAACGAGGGCCTCTGCCTCAAATGCGCAAAGGAGATGGGCATCAAGCCCGTCGACGATATGATCGAACGCATGGGGCTTTCAGAGGACGACCTCGAAAATCTCAACGGCGAAATGACCGAGGCCATGAACGGCCTTGAGAGCCTGCTCAGTCAGGGCCATGACGCGGAGGACGGCAGCGAGGACGACGAGGCTGACAGCCAGACCGCCACATTCCCCTTCCTCAACAAGCTCTTTGGTGCCGCCGGTCAGGGGCAGGACAACACGCCTGCCGTCCCGGAGCCGGAAAAAACCGAGAGCCGCCAGCGCTCCGGTGACAAGCCGAACAGCAAGAACAAGAAGCATAAATTCCTTGACACCTACTGCCAGAATCTGACGCAGAAAGCGCGTGACGGCAAGCTTGACCGCATCATCGGCCGCGATGAGGAGACGGAGCGCGTCATTCAGATCCTCAACCGCCGCCAGAAGAATAACCCCTGCCTCATCGGCGAGCCGGGCGTCGGCAAGACGGCCATCGTCGAGGGTATCGCCCAGCGTATCGTGGCCGGCGACGTGCCGAGCACGCTGCGCGACCGTGACCTCATCGAGCTCGACATGAGCGCGCTGGTCGCCGGCGCCAAGTACCGCGGCGAGTTCGAGGACCGCTTGAAGGCCGTACTCAAGGAAGTCCAGAAGTCCGAGGGCAAGGTCATCCTGTTCATCGATGAGCTCCACACCATTGTGGGCGCGGGTGCCACTGAGGGCTCCATGGACGCCGGCAATATCCTGAAGCCGGCGCTCGCCCGTGGCGACCTGCACGCGATCGGCGCGACCACGCTCGACGAATACCGCAAGTACATCGAGAAGGACGCGGCGCTGGAACGCCGTTTCCAGCCCGTGCGGGTGGAAGAACCCAGCGTGGCCGATACCCTTGCTGTGATGAACGGCATCAAGCACTACTACGAGCAGCACCATCATGTGCAGGTGCCTGCCGATGTGCTTTCGGCCACCGTCACCCTGAGTGAGCGCTATATCACCGACCGCTTCCTGCCGGATAAGGCCATCGACCTTGTGGATGAAGCCTGCGCCATGATCAAGACTGAGATGGACAGTATGCCCAGCGAGATGGACGATCTGGCACACCGCATCACCCAGCTGCAGATCGAGCAGGTGAGCCTGAAAAAGGAGACCGATGCCCTGAGCCAGAGCCGCCTGAAGGATCTGGAAAAGGAGCTGGCCGAGCTGCAGGATAAGTTCCGCAGCATGAAGGCAAAGTGGGAGAACGAGAAGAACGCCATTGGCAAGGTGCAGAGCCTGCGTGAGCAGATCGAGCAGACCAATGCCGCCATCGAGAAAGCCCAGCGCGAGTACGACCTGAACAAGGCCGCCGAGCTGAAGTACGGCAAGCTGCCCCAGCTGCAAAAACAGCTGGCTGAAGAGGAAAAGGTGGCTGCCGCCAAGAAGGAGGACAGCCTGTTGCGTGACCGCGTGACCGACGAGGAGATCGCCCGCATCGTGGCACGCTGGACCGGCATCCCGGTAGAGAAGCTGGTGGAGGGCGAACGCGAGAAGCTGCTGCATCTGGACGATGTGCTGCACCAGCGGGTCATCGGTCAGGACGAGGCTGTGACCAAGGTGAGCGAAGCCATCCTGCGCAGCCGCGCCGGTATTGCCAACCCCAACCGCCCCATCGGCAGCTTCCTGTTCCTCGGCCCCACCGGCGTGGGCAAGACCGAGCTGGCTAAGGCACTGGCACAGGCCCTGTTTGACGACGAGCGCAACATGGTGCGTATCGATATGACCGAATATATGGAGAAGTTCAGCGTCAGCCGCCTGATCGGCGCGCCTCCGGGATATGTCGGTTATGAAGAGGGCGGCCAGCTGACCGAGGCTGTGCGCCGCAAGCCTTACAGTGTGGTGCTGTTCGATGAGGTGGAAAAAGCCCACCCCGATGTGTTCAACATCCTGCTGCAGGTGCTGGACGATGGCCGTATCACGGACAGTCAGGGACGCACCGTGGACTTCAAGAACACGGTCATCATCCTGACCTCCAACCTTGGCAGTGATATCATCCTGAACGATCTGGAGCAGCGCCGTGCGCAGGGCTCCAACGAGCTGAGCGAGGACGCAAAGCACCAGATCGACCTGCTGCTCAAGAGCAAGTTCCGTCCCGAATTTTTGAACCGTCTGGACGAGATCGTCTACTACAAGAGCCTGACCAAGGACGAGATGCGCAAGATCGTGGATCTGCAGCTGCAGGATCTGCGCAGCCGCATGGAGGAGGGCAAGCACCTCAAGCTGGAGGTCACCACCGCCGCCAAGGACTTCATCATTGATTCTGCCTACGACAGCGTTTATGGTGCACGTCCCATCAAGCGCTTCATCCAGAGCCGCGTGGAGACCCTGATCGCCAAGGCCATCATCAAGGGCAGTTATGCCGAGGGCAACACCCTGACGGTGGATTATGACGGCAGCGCATTGGTTCTGCGCTAAACTTTACCGGTTTTGTACATGGAGTACAGGCCAAACGCTTGCACCTGTGTGCAGAATATGTTATTATAGAAAATAACATTGATGTGCTTTTCATCGCGGAAATGGCAACGATGGAAAGCACATTTTTGTATACGGAAAAGCCCGCGTGGCACGGTTGAAGCACAACGGGAACACGGCGGGCAAATAAAACTAAATTTAAAACAGAAAGTTGAGTGTGATTTCCCTTTTTATGGACGATGGCAGTATGACGCTCTGGGTAGCGCTGGTAGTATTGGTGGCACTCTCTGCCTTTTTCTCCGCCTCCGAGACCGCATTTTCTTCCCTGAATCAGATCCGCCTGAAAAGCCGCGCCGAGGACGGCGATAACTCTGCCGCCCGGGTGCTGGCAATGGCTGAAAAATACGATAAGCTGCTTTCCACCATCCTTATCGGCAATAATATCGTAAACATTGCCGCAGCTTCCATCGGCACCATCATTTTCACCAAGATGCTGGGCGCAGAGCGTGGCGCTACGGTGTCCACCATGGTGCTGACCGTAGTGGTGCTGATCTTTGGCGAGGTGACCCCCAAGAGCCTTGCCAAGGAGATGCCGGAAACGGTAGCCACCGCAGTTGCACCGGCGCTCAGCCTGCTGATGCTGGTATTTACCCCGCTGACATGGCTGTTCAGCCAGTGGAAGCGCTTTCTGGGACACTTTGTCCACAGCACCGAGGAGGACACCATCACCGAGGGCGAGCTGATGACCATGGTCAGCGAAGCCGAGAATGACGGCGAGCTGACCGACCGGGAAAGCGAGCTGATCCGCAGCGCCATCGAGTTTGATGACGTGGAGGTGGAAGAGATCCTGACCCCCCGTGTGGATGTGATCGCGGTGGAGGACGATCTGCCGCTGGAAGAGGTGGCGCAGACCTTTGCGGAGTCCGGCTACTCCCGTCTGCCGGTGTACCACGACACCATTGATAACATCATTGGTGTGGTACATGAAAAGGACTTCTACATGGCACGCCTGAAAAAGGAGGTCAAGCTGGAGGATCTGGTCAAGCCTACCCTCTACACCACCGGTTCCACCCAGATCTCCCAGCTGCTGCGCACCCTGCGCGAGCAGCACCACCACATGGCTGTGGTGGTGGACGAGTACGGCGGCACCGAGGGTATCATCACGCTGGAGGACATTCTGGAGGAGCTGGTGGGCGAGATCTGGGATGAGCACGACGAGGTGACCGAGGACTTCCGCAAGCAGTCGGACGGCAGCTGGATCGTGCTGGGCAGCGCCGGTGTGGATGACCTGTACGAGCGGCTGGGTCTGCCGGAGGACGAGGATATCGACTCCAACACAGTGAACGGTCTGGTGCAGGAAAAGACCTGCCGTCTGCCCAAGGTGGGCGACCGCTTTACGCTGGGCAGCTACGACGGCGTGGTCACCCGCACCGCCAAGCGCCGCGTGACCGAGGTGCGTCTGACCCCGGCGGAAAAGCCCGAGACTAAAAAGGACGAAGAGGAAAAAGGCCACTTTGGCAGAATGACTTCTAAATAAAACACGGACCGGCTGCTGCACACAAAACGTGCGGCAGCCGGTTTTTCGTTACGACTCCTCCCGTGAAAATGCGTTTGGAGCGCTCCGCAGAGCGCGACAAACGCGAAATATAAATAGTAATTCCGCTATTTATGCGCAGAGCGAAGCGGAGCGCATTTAAAATAGTCTAATTTTCCTATAAAAATCCCCCCGGCGAGCAGCGCCGGGGGGATTTTTTCAGGATTTACTTAGGCTGGCGGCCAATATAAGCCAGAATGCCGCCGTCGGCGTAGAGGATCTGGCCGTTTACAAAGTCGGATGCGTGGCTGGCAAGGAACACGCAGGGGCCAACCATGTCCTCCGGGTCACCCCAGCGGCCTGCGGGAGTCTTGGCAACGATGAACTGGTCAAAGGGATGACGGCTGCCATCGGGCTGGATCTCGCGCAGGGGCGCGGTCTGGGCGGTGGCAATGTAGCCGGGGCCCATGCCGTTGCACTGGATGTTGTACTCGCCGTACTCGGAGGCGATGTTCTTGGTCAGCATCTTCAATGCACCCTTGGCGGCGGCGTAGGCAGAGACGGTCTCGCGGCCCAGCTCGCTCATCATGGAGCAGATGTTGATGATCTTGCCCTCGCGCTTTTCCATCATGTCGGGCAGCACGGCCTTGGAGCAGTTGAAAGCACCGCCTACATGGACGTCGATCACACGCATAAAGTCGGCGTGGCTCATCTCGATCATGGGCACGCGCTTCATCAGGCCGGCGTTGTTCACCAGAATATCCACAGAGCCGACCTCGGCCTTGATCTTTGCCACCATGGCGTTCACGGCGTCCTCGTCGGAAACGTCTGCCACATAGCCGTGGGCGTCGATGCCGGCAGCCTTGTAGGCGGCCATGCCCTTTTCCAAGCTGGCCTCAGAGGAGCAGTTGAAGCAGATGACGGCGCCGCACTTGGCCATGCCCTCTGCAATGGAAAAACCGATGCCGTGGGCACCGCCGGTGATCAGGGCTACCTTGCCCTGCAGGTTGAATGCAGACAGATCCATGATGTTCTCCTTTTTTCACAGTATCCAAGTTAATTTTTTAGCAAAACGCCCCGTGCCGGTTTCCCGGTACGGGGCGTTTGATTGGTGCTTTTTAGCGCAGGTCAGTGGTAGCGATGTTGTCCATGTCGTCAAACTCCATGTTCTCGCCGCCCATTGCCCAGATAAAGGTGTAGTTGGAAGTGCCTACGC
>ERZ1026950.713-NODE-713-length-13468-cov-5.787221_pt1 | contig 13468 bp, 14 predicted proteins | sample MGYA00519302_ERZ1026950 | MGnify/ENA primary metagenome ERZ1026950 (study PRJEB26926, sample SAMN06164747) | human gut metagenome | biome: ENVO:00009003; feature: ENVO:2100002; material: ENVO:00002003 | host: Homo sapiens | place: USA | collected 2012 ... | reverse complement strand
GAGATCATGCCTAGTCTCGTGGGCTCGGAGATGTGTATAAGAGACAGATGGTGAAAACTCCCTTGCCTGTGAACTTGCCTGTTGCGGCATAGTTTGTGCCGGGGCCTTTTCGAATGTTTAAGTCTGAAATTGAAATCTGCACCTTGAAGGGGCTTGTGCTGTTCGTAGCTTTTGATGTGTAAACAGCTTTTCCGCTTTCATCAAATACAGAATAGTCCTTGTTTTTGTCAGCACACTTCTTTGCATTTGATAAATCGTAAAATGCACCCTTTTGTGATTGTGCGTCATTCCAAGTTTTTCGAACACGATAGAGTGTTTTATTTGCCGTTGAAGTTGTGCCGGAACTAAGCTGTGCGTTTACTTCCTTTGCAATCTGTCCGTGAAGATTGTAAAGATAATCGCCCGGACAGCTTTTGTTTGCAAACCATCTGTGTACGGTCATATTCTGCTTGTCAACCTGTCCGATGAGCGACTTATCCGCTTTCCACTTAAGCTCTTTGATGTTGTTTCGCTTGCAGATGTCAACGAGCAATTTAATCAAGGACTTGTATGCCGCATCGTTTACCCTGTATGGGTGATATGTATCGGACGCAACCTCAATGGTGATTGCTCGATTATCGTTTGACGCAGATGAAGTACACCAGCTGCGGTCCTTTTCCTCAACATACATTCCGATTTGTCCGTCATAGCCGATACCATAGCTTGAGCTTGCCTCCTTGCTGGTTGATGCAAAGATTGAGCCGAGGGTTTCAACAGAACACTGACCCACCACGCAGTGAATGGAAATGGTATCAATCTTGTGATTTCTGTTGACGCTTCTGTTTGGTGAAATTCTTGTGTAGTTTACTAATTTGCTGTTTGTGTAAGCCATAGTTATTCCTCTCCTTTGTTGTTTGATAAATTTTCAAGTGTTTCTGCAGGAATATCCTGCTCGGTTGTAATTACTTTTTCGTCAGTCATTCATTTTCCCTCCCTTTTGTGTAATTGTGAAAGTACATCTTTCAGCTTTTGCGGAATCGGAAGTCCGAGATGTGCCGAGTTCTCTAAAATTGAAACTCCCTCGTTTGAAAGGTAGAAGAAGATTACTGCCGTTCGCAGCACTCCTACCTCTTGCAAAATGAACACATCAATCAGATTTGCGATTCCCACAAGTGCGAAAATCAGCACCTTTCGACAGATACCCTTAAAGCCTATCTCGCTTGACAGGTTTCTGCCTGCAAAAGCGCACATAAGTCCTGTTATGTAGTCGGTAACTACAAAGGCAATAAGTGCATACAAAAAGCCGTCTGCTCCGCCTAAGAACCAGCCGAGAAAGCCGCCAAAAGCGGAGAAAACAATTTGTATTGTGTTCCAGATTTGTTTCATAAAATTTCCTCCATTCTGTTTTAAAAATTCTTTATTTTTTAACCCACGCACTCCACGAGGAGTTCACCCTTGAACGAATATACATATCAAAGGGTGAATCCCTTGTGGTGTAACGCTGAATTACAAGATTAACACTACAGGAAAACACCTCAAGCATACCAAACACAAGTGCCGGATAATTAAGGTTTTCCTGCGGTACTGCACGTCTGAAATAGATGCCGGGTGAGGTCAGCTCGTTAAGGCTGACATCATCTGCAATAGCCGACTGTTGAAGTCCCATAACGCTGAAACCGTTCATATATATTTCGCCCGTCACATCAAGAGCCGCCTTTGGGTTTGGATTGTTTATGCCTACCATTTTCTTGCGAAGGGCAACAAGAGGAGTTCCCTGCGGTACGGTGAAATACATATCCGTAACCGTCATAGAGTCGAAAACATCACAAATTTCAAGGTGGAAATTGTATGACGAATTTACATCAAAATCGCAAAGCTCAAGATTGGAAAAAGAAAAGCTCGTGCCGCTTACTGCGACCGAGCTTAATAATTCTGTGAAGTTTCCGTATGATGATGCGTTTGTTTTCTTGTATCGGTAACGAACTGATTTAAGACTGTTTTTGTCTGTACCGTCAATGGTGATTGACGAAATTGAGCCGTTGAATACAAGCTGAATTTCCGACTCAATCTCATTTGTTCTGCGGAGCGTAATAGAATATACATTCGGTCTGTCATAGGGGATTACATTTATCGTTTTGTAAACACTTCTTGTATATCCTCTTGAATCGGTAACAGTCACCCTTACGGATATGTTTCCACTTTTTGAAATTGTGCCGAGATTTAAAACACCGCCGTCAGTATTTGAAACAGTCACTCCGTTGCATACGGCTGTGTATTTTGTAATTTGCGACCAGTTTCTTGATGCGGCAGTTCCCGGAGTTATTTTCAGAGTTGAGAAGTTTTGAATGTAATAAGGGTTACCGCCTGTTACGGCTGATGTGGTACTGTTGCTGTCGGTACAGGTGAATTCTGAAAACAGAGGTGCAGAGTTTGCCGCCTTTGTCCGTATTGTCGCAGTCTTTGATGAAGTGTCGATAAGGGTTGAATCGTTATAGGTTGCAAGCACAAAGGTTGCCGTTACAGACTTGTCATCAAACATATATTTCTGAACTGCCTCTTTCGTTTCGGCTGAAAGGGTTACTGTCCTTTGTGCAGTTCCCGTTGACCATGAAATATCGTCCTCACTTGCAATCGGAACTCCTCGTATATGTATGGTCAGCTTATGCTTGTACGAAGAACTGTAAACCGTTGCATTAAGCGAAACCTGTACAGTATCGGTGTCAATAGAAACCGTTTCAACCCTGTTTAAAACAGATGCTTTTGCCGCCATTTAAAAACCTCCTTAATCAAGTATTACAATGTTCAGTCCCTGCGATATATCAGCCATAGGAATGAACTTTGTTTTGCCTATTGTGAGTTCTCCGTCAACAGTGGTTTTCTTTGTTTGCGTTTCGTCCTTGTTGAGAGTGAAAATCTTTTCATTATTGTAGTAGCCGGAGAACTCTGTGTTTGTGATTACAGTTTTCTGCTTTGATTTGCTGTTTGAAACCTCAATTCCTTTGCGGTCGATTTTAACCTCGTTGGTGTATATCTCATTTGGCGCAGGAGTCCACTTTCGAGCAATACTTCCGTCTGTCAGCATAATGTCGGAGATATACAGAGGTGCATAACGGCTGTATGCGCATATGGTAATTGACGAGTCGGAAACATCGGGCAGTACAACGGAAAAATCCGTCCAGTCAAATGAATCTGTGGTATTGAAAAGATACTCCTTTTTCACACCGTTGTACTGTATGTAGAAATATGCGGTATATGATGAATACGGCTTCCTTGCACGAATAGATACTGTGTATGACCTGTCGGGAACGATTTCATTCACGGTCTGACTAAGTGTTGATGAGCTACTGAGGATAAAACAGGAATTTGAGCTTGTGTTACTGCTGATGTCGGTTGATGTTCCTGTACTGACCTTTCCCGTATATTCCCAGTCATCACTCATTCCGTTAAGCCCTGTGGAATTCTGAATGTAGTTTATACCGCCTACATACTGCTCCTCGATTTTTACGGAAAGATTGTCTGCGGTCTGTTCAAGAACGGATATTTTATTTTCGGCATCAGTTACTCGCTCCTGTTCTGTTTCAAGAGTACTGTCAATCGTTTCAACGGTTGTAGTAAGAGAAGAAACTGTACTGCTCAGCTTGTCGGCATTGACTTGCAATTCAGCAGTTTTCTTTGTAACATCGGAAACGCTTTCTTCAAGTTTGTTAAGCGAATCGGTAGTTGCATAGGCTTTGAGATGAACCTCTCCGCTTTCCAGATCCCACCAGGATGAATTGTCAAAGGAGCTTATCACTCCGGCTTTTATGATGTTTGCAGTGAGAGTACCGCTTGTTATGAAGTCGGCTACAATCTGTCCGTCAGAGGTTATTGCAGTTTCGTAAGGGCCGTTGTAACCGTTCTTTGAAAAGCCTAAGCCGCCCACATTCCACCGCCATACATTGACTGCACTTTCGATTGTCGGTTCATCAAGAATTAAAAGCTCATACGGCTGACCGCTCACGCTGTTTGTGTTGATTACAACATATCCGCCGTTCTGACCTGTAATAAGTGAGGTTGCGTTTTTCACTGCGGTATTTATGAGCAGTGGAAAATGTTCCGTCTTGTTCTTCACCTCTGAAAGCTCTGTTTTAATATCACCGACTGTGTTTACAAAATTTGACTTTGCTGTTCCGAGGGTTATTGACACATACTTCTCTGCAAGAGAATCATAGACAGTTTTGATAACCTTTGATTTTGCCGTGATGCCTAATGCAGAATGTCTGATTGTCACCGTATCGCAGAGGGAAACACGCTCTAATATTGCAGAGTATTCCGGTTGTTTCCACAGTGGCTCAAAAGCAACTGTCAATGTCGGAGTTTCTACTCCGAGCGGATTTTCCTTTATGAACTCCTTTGCTTTATTACGCAGGCTGTTTTCATTTATGCTTGATTTATCCTCAAAGAACTCTGTAAAGTCCTTTATCAGCGTTTTCTGCCTTGTAGGCCTGTCGATGATGGGCAGAGTAATCTCGGACAGAGTAATAACCTTTTCCGTATTCTCATCAGAGAAAACAGCATAGGGCAAAAGGTCTGTGTAAACATCGGTAAAATCATTGTTGTGCTCCATATCTGTGAGATTTTTACCGTACTCAATTACAACACCGTTGTCTTTACCACGCTTTGAATGAAGTATCACATTGAAATTATCCCACTCATACTCACCGCCCCAACGGTCGAGCATTGAACCCTCACTGCCGCCAAGACAGGCTCTTACACTCATTGGCTTTGAAACCGAAAAAGGCTTTGCAGAGGAAAAGTCCGTACTGCATTTGAAATTGTGTGTTGATGCTGTTTTTGTAAAGAGTCTGCTCATCGCAAGCGAGGTAGAAATCATAGCACTCGACCACATAAGCTCGGCTATATTTGAAAGGTCATAGGAAATGTGCTGTGCATAGATTGTGACGATTCCATTTATCGGAGTTGTAATGCGGTAAATTCTGAAAAGCTGTTCTTCTGATGTATCGTTAGGCTTTGCCTTTATAAGTCTTTCGTTTTTCAGTTCTGCAAAAAGTCTGCCTGTTACGAGATATTTGAGTGTACATTCAAATGCACCGTTTCGCTCCTCAGTTACTTCACACAAGGTGCATTCGGAAAGTGCGCCTATTCCGTAGGTTTCAAATTCTGTTGTATCTGCCTTGTAAAGAATAGGAATCATATCGTACACCACCTTGGAAATACAGAAAGACTTGTAACCCCACCGCCGAGAATGAATTTGTTTTCACCCGGAGCAAGTGTGGGAAAGCCACTTCCTGTCACTGTATCATTTTTAAGGACGGTATCCTTGTAGAAGTTCATCTGTTCACTGTCAACTTCAAGGTATTCATCAATGTTTTTGAAACTCCACTGCTGTCTGCCGTTTTGTGATTCAATCACAAGAGTTCCGTCACCGTTTCCGAACACTCGTATGTACGGCTTGCTTTCAAAAGCATATGGATTTTCGAGTGTTGTGTATGAGGGCATCGGTAAAACAGCGCAGTAAATATTGTCAGTTACCTTTGTCATTGAATACCAATACTCACCGCCACTGCCGAAGATGAAAACTGCAAATCGTGCATTGTCTTTTTTCCAGTTTTCGTTGACCATAAGATAAACGGTGTTTGACTGTGAGGGTGAATATGTATCCCAGTTACCGTCATCCCAGGAGTTTTCGGCAATTATATACATATTGTTCTCACTGCTAAGCTTTAAATCCACAGTCTGATTCCAACGGTTATCCCAGTTATTGTCGCTGGTTGAGCCGTCCATTCTGCAGAAAATCAAGCTGAAATCAGAAACTGCTCCTTTTATGTAGTGTGGCATATCACCATCAAAGCTGTATTTGAACGGCTTGCAGTTAAAGCTGATTGTAAACACTCCGATTTTGTTAAGCTCGTCCTCAATATCAAGAGAAGATGCAAACACCGCCTTGCGGAAGAACTTCTTGTCATAGCTGTCGGTAAGAGTGTGGTAGCCTGTCGGCTGTGAATAGAGCCAAGCCTTGACCTTCAGAAGTTTTTCTGCAAGCTCATCAACAGATTTAGCCGACAGAAAAACATTGTAGCTTATCTGTATGTTTTCAAACCTGTTATTTGAAACAATCAAATCACCGTTTCTGCCCGGAACTGATACGAACTGTGAATCAAATTTCGGTGAAGAATAAACATTCTTGCTCTTGATACGCAAACCCATATCAGATGATTTAACACCGTTGTATTCAAAATAATTCACGCAAACACCATACCTTTCCTTTTGGCAAACTGTCCTGCAGTTTCCATAATTTCGTTTGTAAGCTGATTTATATCCTCGCTTGAATAGTTATTGAAGTTTGTGATGTTGAGTATGAGAGATAAACCGCCTTGTCCACCGATAGATGAATTAACCGAATCAAGCGAACTCTTGATATTACCGTCAACCGAAAAATCAGTAGGAAGAGTAGTTTTTATATCGTCAGCAAGTGAGTTCATAACCTCTGAAACATCACTGCTCATACTCTCAGCAGCTTTTACAGCCATATCACCGTTTTTGTCAATAGAGCCTGCAAGACCTTTAACGAGCATTTCACCGACCCATGCCATTTCCTTTGACGGAGAGTGAATACCAAAGAAGTCGCAAATGCCGTTCCAGATACCCGAAATCCAACCGCTGACCGAATCCCATAGCCACGATGCAAGACCGCAGATACCGTCCCACAAACCCTTTACAATGTTGCCGCCGATTTCTACGATTTTACCCATCAGTGAGCTGAATGCCTTTACAATGCCCTCGATGATTTTCGGCACAGCCTTTACAATCTCAACAATAATGGTCGGCAAATTTTCAATAAGGGCTATGAACAGCTCAACACCTGCCATAATGATTTTGTCGATGTTTCCGATGAGTGCATTTACAATTCCCGAAATTATCTGTGGGATTGCCTTGACAATAGTTGTGATAATCTGCGGTAAGGCTCTGATTAAGGCAATAAGTAAATCAATTCCTGCCTGAATAATCTGAGGAATTGCATTAAGTACTGCGTTGATTATACAGTTTATGATTTTCGGTATTGCGTTCACGATTGCCGTAATAATCTGTGGCAGAGCGTCAACAAGAGAAGTAAGGAGTTTTATTCCGGCATCAATAATCTGAGGGATTGAGTCAAGCAGAAAGTTTACTATTCCGATGATAATATCCGGCAGAGCGGCTATGAGGACAGGAAGTGCGTCAAGGAGTCCTTGTGCAAGTCCTGTGATTAACTGCAGTGCGGCATCAAGGAGTAATGGAAGATTGTCAATCAAGCCTTGCACCATTGTGACAATGCACTCTATCATAGCCGGAATAAGCTGTGGCAGTGATTCTGCTATGCCTGTTACAAGGGTTGCAATCACCTGAATAGCTGCTGTCAGAAGTAAAGGCAAGTTCTCAATTATTCCGTTTGTCAGAGTCATTACAAGCTGTAACGCACCCTCGGTTATTTGCGGTAATGCAAGGATAATACTCGATACGAAGGTAAGTATAATGTTTGATGCCGATTCAACCAAGGTAGGCAGATTTTCTGCAATTCCTGTGACGAGTGCCTGAATGATTGACGGTGCTACTCCTGCTATTGCAGTAACGAGCGTGAGGAGAATTTCAGTCAGCTGTGGAAATATTCCCGATATTGATGTTACAATCTCCTGTGCGCCGAGCTGGAGCTGTTCCTTTGCTCCGTCTGCACCTGTCATAAGTCCGGTAAGACCTAAGAGAATATCATTAAAGCCGGGCAGAATATCTCCCATAATGGAATTTTTAAGACCGGTGAAGGTTCTATGCAGAGTGTCCATATTGTCTGTGTAATCAACAGCCGCCTGCACCGCCTCATCAGACATAACCATACCAAGCTCGTGAGCCTTGTCCTTGAGGTTTTGCGTACTGTCGGCTGTAGCGTTCAAAAGTGGCATAATGTTCTGACCGCTTTTGCCGAATAAGTCATTTGCGAGTGCCGCCTTTGTTGTATCGTCAGTGATATTCTGCAGTCCCTCAACTGCTTTGCTGAATATATCCTCACGGCTCATTGTCTTTAAATCGGACATTGAAATTCCAAGTGCTGTGAACTTTTTAATCGCAGTTTCAGAGCCGTTTTTTGCATCGTCAATGGAGTTTGTCATTGACTTAAAGCCTGTCTGAACGCTGTTTATATCAACACCTGACTGCGAAAGAACATAGTCCCACTCCTGATATGCCGTTTTAGAAAGTCCGAGCCTTTGGGAGTTCTTGTCGATTTCGTCTCCTACGGCTGCTGTTTCGTCAGCCATATCCTTCAGCTTTTTACCCGTAGCAACTGCGGCTGCACCTATTGCAGCTGTCGCACCTGCCAGTGCTTTTCCAACACCAGCGACAATTCCTTTTACCTTACTGAACTTGCCGCCTGCACTGTTGCTCTGCTTGCCGGCATCATCAATTTCATCACCAAAATCGTCAGCCTCTTTTTCGGCATCGTTAAGCTCGTCAGCTGTTTTGTCAAGAGTATCGTTGTTGTCCTTTAATTCCTTTTCAAGGTCATTCAACGTTGCCTGTGCGTTATTCAGCTTTATCTGCCACTGCTGTGTTCTGCGGTCATTCTCACCGAAGGAAGATGATGCGTTGTCAAGAGCCTGTTTCAGCAGCCCAATCTTGCTTTTCTGCTCATTGATTTCCTTGTTAAGGACCTGATTCCGTGCAGTGAGTGCATCAACAGATTTATCATTCTTATCAAACTGCGAGGAAACAAGTTTCATTTCAGAACCAAGAACCTTAAAATTCTGATTTATTTCAGACAAAGCTTTCTTGAATTCTTTTTCACCCTCAACACCGATTTTAAGACCAAAGCTGTCTGACATTTAAGTTTACCTCCTTGTTTTGGGCATAAAAAAGAGCCATAAGGCTCTGTGATAAATGCATATAAAAAGGAGTAACCCACGAAAGGTTACTCCTTAAATGTTACTTTACATTTTCATATTTGGTTACTAATAAACCTAATCAAAGATTGTTCATATGAACTACGAATATCTTTTTTCATATGTGCAGATGGATGTATCGCAAATACTATGTTGATAGAATCATATCCTTCAATACCAAACAAATCTTTAATTTGATGTTTTTTAAGTGTAATTATATCAGAAACAGGTGATTTTCTGACAGATAATTGGTTAATCGCATCTTTATTCATTTCATAAAACTTTTCTCCAAAATCTCTCTTAATATGTTCGTTATAGCCTTTTCCGCACAAGAAAGCAATATGAGTAGGACGAAGTATATTAAGTTCATGAATGAATATATTTCCTGACAATCTATTGAAAGTAAAATCAGAAGAATAAATGATATCATCAATATCATTATTACAGGGAGTGTATTTACCCTTATAAGAAGATTTATTTAGGTTATTTGGCAGAACAGAAAGCACCTTATCATATGAAGGGTTTTCATCGTCTGATAAACCACTTATCTTTTTTCTTGTTTTTAAGAAAAATGTATTGTTACGGTCACTCTTTTTAGTTTTATCAGGATTACATATCGCATAGTCATATGAGTAATACGCATCGTTTTGATAATTATTATCAAATACATCTATTTGCCCGTCTGAAGAATTTGCCTCTTTTCCAAAAAACATGATTTTATTCTTTGCTTTGATATATGAATCAAAGCAAGTTAATAGAAGCATACCATTATATTTACCTTTATCGCATATGTTGCTAAGTCCTTTGCTTATCAAATAATTATACCAGGTGGTATATAAATCTTTTAACTGCTTATTTGTTTCTTGCGTTTCGTTAAGTTTTGTATTCTTTTTGAATATGCCTGTATTACGATATTTTGTCATAGTAATCACCACAATTGTACATTTTACGGATCATAATAATTATTGATCGGTTCAATAATTAAATCTATTTCAAATTGATTTATGTCAAAGAAAACATTTGCAAGAGAAGGTGAAAGTGGTATTTTTCCTGACTTGTATAAATCTTTGCTCGGAGGTAATGGCGAGATTATTGCCATAAACAGACATTTAACATAAATATGACAAGCATCAAATACTTCATCAATAATATACTCCGAAAATAATATAAAATCGTTAAATTATAGGAGAAGTGGAATTGTCACTTTGGGTATATTTTTATAATCATAAAGATCAAAAAATAAAGCGTAGGTATCAACAATAGTTTTCTAATAGTATCTAAATTGCATTTTCTTTCCTGCAAGTCACGTTAAATGCTATCCCATTCACTTTTTGTGCCATATGCTTTTTTTACAAAGATTATCCATATAGACTAAAATCTTTCTGATTCTATGCATAGCAAAATTAGCATAAAGTTTATACTGGTATTACATATTTTTTATTATATAATTTCACCTAACAGTTGTCAATAATTTCATACCCCATACGGAATAATATCGTCAATCGTCAAATCCCTTTTCGGTTTTGCAAGACCGTTGTACTGCTTATGACATTCAAGTAGGTCAAGGAGCAGTCCAAGCGGCATGAGCATTGTTTCGTCAAGTGATAAGTTCAGCTGAACGACACCGTAATAAAGCAGTCGGGCAAAGAACTCCTCGTCACTTACCCGACTGCTGTGTTTTTTGAGCTTTCCTCACTTTTGATGTTTCGCTTTGTACCCTTGTACATCGACTCCATAATTGCCGACTTGTACTCTGCTAAGTCAAAGGGTGAGGTTAAAAGCTCAACCTCGTCCTCTTTAAGCAAAGGCTTTTTATCATCGGGATTTTTGAGGTTGTGAATGAGAACGCTCTGATTTGCAAGGAGAGTAATAAGCCATATAACCTCATCGAGTGCCATTTCAAAGTTTTCGCTTTTCATCAGCTTGTCGCCGAGGTTTTCAAGACCGCCGTACCTTGCAGCGATTTTCTTTGTAGCCTTTGTGGTTAAAACAAGGCTGTATTCATTTTCACCGATTTTGATTTTTGTACTTCTTTCGCTGTCCATAGCTTAACCTCCGTTATTAGCCTGCTGAATAAACAGGCTCGTAAACCTGCTTGTACCAGTTTGAAATTGTGGTTGATTTAACTTCCGTATCGTCCTCATTCACCTCTGCTTTCCACGGGTGTTTGCCCTGTGTGTCAGGCTTGTTTCTCCTTGTCACCGTACCCTCGATTGACGGAGTTGAAAACTCTATGCTTTCGCCCTTGGTAGTGAGGTTCGTTGCAGGGATGCCAAATTTAACTCTGTAAAGCCAGAAGTAACGATATTTGCCGTTTGACTTCTTCGCTCTGAAACCTACTGCAACAGGTGTTCCTCCGTCCTCACCTGCGGAAATAAGAACCTTGTTGCTGTCAATTTTGGCACCAGTCAAGTCCTCTGCAACAGCAGTTCCGATATCATCAATGCCGAGTGTCAGCGTTCCGCTTTGAAATTCCTTTACAATTTCCGATGCACCGTCATCTGCATAGAGTGTCGCCTCGGCAAGCTCTATTGAAAGCTCTGCGGTCATTGCCTTTGCGAGAGGTACAGGTGTTGCGTAGGTTTCTTCGCCGTTTTCATCTTCTGTAATTTTTGAATAAAATAGCTTATCAAGTCCGATTGTTGCCATTAAAATTCCTCCTCCAATTTGTAAGTTTTTGCCGTATCTATGGCATAGTGGTGATAGCCGGTATCGTCCTCGTGACCTATGTATCTTCGGTCAGCAATTGAAATATCGGCTTTGAATATTGATGCAGTCAGTTTGTATTTTAATGCTGTGTAATTACCCTTTGAAAATATTGAGATTCGCACCTCTTGAATTTCATATTCCGGCAGATTATCGCAGTGCATTTCAAAGCTGTCGGCAAGAGGTGTCAGAACAATATACTCATCAGGCGGTGTGTCCGAAAACACACCTGTTTCAACATTGATGTTCAGCTTTTCAGCTATGCTTTTTAATTCTGACAAAAGGCTCATAGGTTCTTTACCTCCTGTTCAAGAGTTTCAACCATAGCCTTTACACAAGCCTTTTTTGATGATGTTCTTGCCGGCTTTAAGAAAGGCTTAGGCGGCTGACCTTGTTTGCCGTATTCAATGATGCTTGCAATTTTAGCATTGCTTTTACCGTCAGAACGATGTTCCTTAAAGCCTATCTTGATGTTTGCATTTCCGTCTTTATCTATAAGAACAGGAGAAACACCGAGGGAGCGTTCAAGTTCACTTGTAGAGCGTGACTCTGTTTTTGTGTCCTTGCCGACTACTGCTGAAAGGTTGCTCTTGACCTTTGCAAGAATAACCTCACCACCGACATTAAGTGCCTTTTCGCAGATTTCATCTGTTTTGTCACCGAGCCGGGATAGCTTTAAAAGAAAGTCCTCAGGCATCTTCACATCAACCTTAGCCACTGAGCTTTACCTCCTTTGCAAGCACTTCAATGTACATATTTCTGCCTTTTACATTCTCAACCGATGTGATTTCAAACTTTCTGTTATCGCACAGAATCAGCATATCGGTTGTAACCTCAACATTTGGAATACACCGAAAACGAAATAGGTCGGTAGCAGTAGAAAAAGTGGCTCTGTTTGCCCATTTTTCACTGCCGTGCCGACCCTCACGATATGCTCTGACCTTTGCAACGATTTTCAGGTTTTCTGCTTTGAAACCCTCGTTATCGGTATCTATGCTTTTCTGAACGATTTCAACGAATGAATTCATCTTGCCAAAGCTCATACCTGCCACCGCCTGTCAAGCCTTAACAGCAGATTAACCGTATTCCAGACCTGTGCAGATGCATTTGTGCTGTCAGCGAAAAAGCCGCCTGTTGAGCCATCTCTGCTTTCGTAGAAATGGCTTGCAAGCATTATTACAGCCTGTTCAGTTGTAGGCGGCATTGGATTTTCGTAATAATATCCCTCGCTGATGTGCTGATAGCTTTCGGCATAGGAAACGGCGGCCGTTATGTACATTTTCAGAAGCTCATCATCTGAATTGTGTTCAAGGATAAGGTTCTGCTTTACCTTTTGTAAAAGCTCGTCAGTCATTTAATGCACTCCTATCAGCCTGTTGATGCTACAGTGCCTTTCATCTTTAAGAGCTTTACAGCTTCCGGTAAAATCAGTCTTGCATCAAGTCGCTTTGTTGCAAGGAAACCGACCTGTCCGTTTGCTGCGTACAGTTCATTAAGTCGCTTAAAGGTTACACCCTGTCTGTCGCCAATCCAGTAATACGAAAGGTCGCCGAATGCAATCGGCTTTGTGCCGGACGCTGCATTTGCGATTGACGCTGATGTGTAAACAGGCTTGCCGAGAAGAGTGTCGGTTTCACCGTCTTTGATTGACGGCTGCCATAAATACTGACCGTTGCTGTCCTTTAGTTTTCTGATACTGTTTACCGTACTGTCATTTAAGAGCCATACACCGTTTTTACGGTATGGCGCTTTAAGACTGTAATAAAGGTCGATAAGCTCATCGGCTGTGATAGTTACCGTTGATGCAGCTGTCACACCGACTTCACCGCCCTCGCTGTCATCAAAAATTCCGTAAGGCTTTGCACTGCCGTCAC
>ERZ1026950.681-NODE-681-length-13924-cov-8.754488_pt1 | contig 13924 bp, 7 predicted proteins | sample MGYA00519302_ERZ1026950 | MGnify/ENA primary metagenome ERZ1026950 (study PRJEB26926, sample SAMN06164747) | human gut metagenome | biome: ENVO:00009003; feature: ENVO:2100002; material: ENVO:00002003 | host: Homo sapiens | place: USA | collected 2012 ... | reverse complement strand
ACGTCCAGAAAATCCAGATTTTCTACCGCTTTATCGGCCCATTGGATGCCATTGAGTAACAACGTCAGAAAAGTCACCTCCGAGAACTATCCAACAGATGCCGGTCGAGAGGGAGAACTGATTTTCCGTCTGGTTTATCAGCAGGCTGGATGTCGAAAGCCCTTTGAAAGACTCTGGATTTCCTCTATGGAGGATTCCGCTATCAGAGAGGGATTTGAGCAGCTGAAACCGTCAACAGAATATGATGCTTTGTACGAAGCGGCATTATGCCGGGAGCGAGCCGACTGGTTGGTTGGAATTAACGCTACCCGGCTTTTTTCTACCCTTTATGGACAGACGTTGAATGTGGGTCGGGTTATGACGCCCACTCTGGCAATGGTCGTGATGCGTGAAGCTGCAATCTCAGCTTTTAGACCTGAGCCTTTTTATACAGTAGAACTGGCTTTTCAGGACTTCACTGCATCTGGCGAGCGGATGAAGCAAAAAGTTCTTGCGGATGATGTTGCCCGGAAGTGTGTTGGTTCGGTTCTGAATGTCACAAAGGCAGAAAACAAGGAAAAATCTGAAAAGCCGCCTGCCCTGTATGATTTAACTTCTTTGCAGAGGGATGCAAACCGGGTGTTGGGATTCACAGCACAGCAGACACTGGACTATACCCAGAGTCTATACGAGAAAAAACTGGTCACTTATCCCCGTACTGACAGCCGTTATCTGACAAGTGACATGAAGGATATGCTTCCGGAATTGATAAAGTCGCTTTTCAACATTTTCCCTGTGGAGGATGTGAAAAACGTTCCGGTTCATGCGGCGCAGGTTATCAATGACAAGAAAGTTTCTGACCACCACGCCATTATCCCCACCAAAGAAGCCATAAAATGCAGCCTGGATGATCTGCCAAAGGGTGAACAGGCAATTCTCAGGTTGATTGCCACCCGCCTGTTTTGTGCGGTCGGTGAGCCTTTCCGGTACAACGAAAGCGTGATTGAACTTTCGGATGGAAATTATATCTTTTCTGCAAAGGGCAAAACAACAGTACAGTCTGGATGGAAAATTTTCTCCGGAAAACCTGCTGATAAGGATAAAGAGGGTGAAAAGCAGCTCCCTTCTCTCACAGTTGGTGAGGGCTTGAGTGTTTATTCCACTGAGGTAAAAGAAGGAAAAACATCACCGCCCAAGCATTTTACAGAAGACACCCTTCTGCAAAGTATGGAAACTGCCGGTGCAGATGAAATGCCGGAAGATGCGGAGCGCAAGGGATTGGGGACACCGGCGACTCGTGCTGCTACGATTGAAAAGCTGGTACGAATCGGTTTTTTGGAACGTAAAGGTGATAAGAAAACCAAGCACCTGATTTCCACCCATAAAGGAACCGCTCTGGTAACCGTGATGCCGGAACAGATTCAATCTCCATCCATGACCGCTGACTGGGAAGAAAAGCTGCTCATGATTGAGCGTGGAGAATATGACAGCAATGCTTTTCTGAAAGAAATTCAGGATATGATTTCTGCACTGGTGCAGACCTATGAAAAGGTAAAAGGGTCTGATGTGCTTATGGCAAAGGAAGTGCAGACAGTGGGTGTTTGCCCTGTCTGTGGCAGTTCCGTCACAGAACGGCAGAAAGGATTTTTCTGTTCCAAAAGAGAATGCCATTTCGCTCTATGGAAAAACAGCCGTTACTTCGAGAGCATCGGAAAAAGCCTGACATCAGCGGTGGCACAAAAGCTCTTGTCCAATGGAGAGGTTAAGCTCAAAGGATGTAAATCTGCTAAGACCGGCAGAATGTACGATGCAACCGTTGTAATGACAGTAACGGAGGAAGGGAAACCGCAGTTTAATATGAATTTTGAGAACGGAGGAAAAAGTAAATGATGAATGAGTTTAATCCGGATGGCAAGGACATTCGGTTCATTGACAGCCATTATAGAGATTTGTTTCGCATCCCGGATGGCGGAACGATTCAGGTACACTACTCCGATGATTCAGTAGTCATTAAGCCCTGCAAGTTTATTGATGAGTACCATACACAGATTGGAAACAATGTGTTCCACATCTGCCAGTTTGCAGAACTCCTGGAGCGTAACGGAAGCTATTGTCAGGCGGAACCGGAAATCATGGGTGATGAAGCTGCATGGCAGGTTGGGCGAGATCAGTATCTTGCAATCCAGACCTGTGAAGATGGTTATGACTATACGCTCTTTGATAAAGAATTTCATGAGATTGATGGCGGTCAGTTGGACAATCCAGAGCTGTCTATGCTGGAAGCACGAGCTGAAATTCTGGCTGGATTTGGACTTCAGATGAGAGAACTGCGAGTACAAGTATATGAAGAAGTCATGGAAAAAGCAGAGGCTGTTGAAGCTGTAAATGCTTCTTTGCTTGACCTGGCAAAACAAATTGACCAGTTCTCTGATGAGTACGATCACTATGAATATGCTGACAGAGTTGATGATAAAAAGAGCAACATTGTTGAGATTTATCATGATCTCACAAATGGAAACGCTGCTCCGTACCGAGATTTTTTAGAACAGGTTATTGAAGATTCGGATGAAATTTCTGTGGTACAGGCAGCAACACAGTTAAAGAATGAGTTGGATAAGGCGGTTTCTCGACCTAAAGAATCCGTAATTGATCAGTTAAAACAGATTTCGGGACAGACAGTACCATCTAAAATGTCGCACAGTTTTAAGGAACCCGAAAGATAAGGAGGATAATCTATGTCACAGGAAAAGATTGAACGTTGGAATGAAGTCGATGGCAATCTCGATAATGGTGAAAAGCTGCAAGCATTTTTGGACAGTACCACGGATGCGTATGCGATTTTGCAGCTGCGCCGTACAGATGAAACCGTTTATGAACGCTTTGAATCCTATGAAGCCCTGAAACGTCAAGGAAAAGAGCCGAACATTGACCATTATGATGTGGTTTATGTGGCTCCGCTCTCCTCTTATACTGACCAGACTGCCATGCTGGAAGGGCTGTACACAAAGTTTAATGTGGAGCGTCCAGAGGATTTCCGGGGGCACAGCCTGTCCGTCAGCGACATCGTGGCACTGAAAACCGATGCTGTGGTATCTTTTCACTATGTGGATTCTATCGGCTTTCAGGAGCTTCAGGGCTTTATGAAGCCGGAGAACTACCTGAAAAATGCAGAGATGGCGATGGAGGACGATTATGGGATGCTGGATGGCGTTATCAATAATGGCAAAGCACCTGCAACGGAAGAACGTTCTTCTGTATTGGCACAGCTGAAAGAACAGCCTGTTCTGGATAGTCCCCATAAACCGCCCAAAGCCCGAACAGAGAGGGAGATGGAATGATGGATTTAACCATTGATGAAAAAATGCTGATACTTCTGTACAGCCCAGGAACCAGAATGGGGCTGTATGGAGCATTACAGCAGATGAAAGAGCAGCTTGAGGAGGATGAAACAGAATTGTTGGATTTGACCAACTCTGTTTTGCAGAAGTTATCAGATATGGATGATGAAGTCTTTGAAAAGCTGAGTCTTTCTCTGGATTTATAAAGATTGGAGGGAAATAATGAATCCGAAAGAGAGGTATTATTCCGGTGTGGCAAGAGAAACGATCCATAGAATTACTGCCAACCGAGAAAACTGGACTTCTTTTCTGGCAACGATGGCTCGAAATTATGATTTCACCTATCCAGAACAGGTGATGATTTATGCGCAGCGTCCCAATGCTACACTGTGCAAACCTTATGAGGAATGGAACACAGACCAGTATCGGCGCTATGTGAAAAGGGGTTCCACTGGTATTGCCCTTTTTGTGATGAACCAGGATAAACCGTATCTGCGTTATGTCTTTGATGTGGCGGACACAGGTGTGCGTCGTTCTTCTCCGTCAATTACGCCGTGGAGAGTGACCGATGAAAACCGCCGTTTTATAATGGATGAGATGGAACGTGTCTTTCAGGTTCCGTCAGAGGGAATTCTGGAATATCAGCTGGAAAATATCGCAATCAACCTTGCCAGAGAGTATTGGGACGATTTCAAAAAGCCGATCCTCGACATCGTTGCAGATAGCTTCCTTGAGGAGTATGATGAATATAACATCGAGGTAGCATTTAAGACCGCAGTGGCAAATAGTGTCTCCTATGCGATGTACAGCCGTATTACCGAGAATCCGGATAACTATTTTGAGCATGAAGATTTTCAAAATGTATTCGACTTTAATACCCGTCAGACGGTAAATGCTCTGGGTACGGCGGTCAATGCAGTCAGCTCTCGAATGTTTGGAGAAATCGAAAAAGCCATAGAAGCCTTTGAACAGACAAAAACCGTGGAAAGGAGCCATGATTATGAACGAAATGACTTACACACAGGTCGGGGATTACCGGATTCCGGACATCGAACTGAAGAACACCGAAACGAAACCGTTGGGCAAGTACGGCAGAATGCGGAGGGCGTTTCTGCAAGAGAACAATCCGATGTTGCTGAACGATCTGATTCTCAGCGAGCAGCTGTTCCCGCATCTCCAGGAGATCGACGAGACAGCGCACCGCAGAGTGGAGCAGCTGATGACAGAACTGCTGGAGAAGAATCCGGCACCGGACAAAGCAACACAGCAGATGGCATGGGTGAAGCACATGAACAGCCTGAAAGCACAGGCAGAGGAAATCGTGACAGCGGAGCTTATCAACAGCTGAGTTTGAACCTTTTCCTTTCAGAATCAGAACAAATCAGCTTTATTGACGAAGCAGAGAGCAAAACGCTCTCTGCTTTTTCTTTATCTGAAAATCAGATCGGCCAGGTGCTTACTGTTGGCGGAAATGAAGCTAATCTCCGAATGATGGTGGCACTGGAATATATGAAAGGAAAATCCACAGAGGAGATTGCAAAGCGTCTGCCTGCACTCTATCGTGGCAGCAATGGCTTTAAATTGGATAGTCATGAGGTCAGCGCATGGTTTGATGAGCAGTGTATTCATCTTGCCAGAGGAAAGACTGCCCGTTTTGCACCGTCCAGACAGATCGTATCCTGGCAGGAAGCCGCCGAGCGTATCGGTAAGTTACTGGAGAATGGCGAGTATGCCACCAATGTAGAGTTGGTGGAGGCTCCGGGTTATGAGAGAACAAAGGTCGCAGAATCTCTTTGGTATTTGTATCATGATCTTTCTGATAATGCCAGAGAACAAGGCTTCTTCCCTTCTTTACAGGAAGTCCGCAGTGTGGGATTTCCGGCAGAAACAGCAGAGCTGGCTGAAAAGCTGAATGATAGTCAATTCAGAGCCGGACTGAAAGCTGAATATCAGAACTTTTTACAGGCACACAATGAGGATTCTTCTTTGCTGCGATTCCATTATCACAAATTGGAACGCTTGGCACAGCGACTGGATGAGCTTGATCTGCCACTCAGAGAATATCAGAGCAGTATGACCATGCCACCTCTTGTCCGTCAGTTTATTACGGATGATGAAATCAATGAATCCCTGTCCGGGGGCAGTGGTTTCTCTGGTGGAAAAGCCCGTATTTATGAGTATTGGCAGAAAGGACATTCTGCAAAAGAAAAAGCGGACTTTTTGAAAAATGAGTATGGGACAGGCGGTCGTTCTCATGCGCTTTCCGGTGCTTCTGGCAGTGGTGAAGATCACGATGCCAAAGGAATCCGATACACCAAAAGCGGCTGTGATAAGGTGCAGCTGTCCTGGACACAGGTTGCCAATCGCATTGATTCGTTGATTAAGCAGGAGCGTTATATTTCTCCTGAAGTTTTGAAAGATGTTCAACAAGAACGAGCATCGGATATAGAAAACGAGCCGAATCCTGTGGGACGCATTGAATATCTTGGAACAAATGGCAGACCGGGTGAAGTGATTGAATATACTGATCCGGAACAGTTTATCAAGAATATTGAAGATGAAACATTCTATGGTGTTCCATTCACTGTTGTTCTGTATCGGGACGAACAGGGAAACACCATCCCACAAGATTTTCTCAGCGAACTTGACCCACCGCCGAAAGGCTTCCGTGTGGAAGATGCTCCGGTAATCGACTTGGAGGAAGAAGCACCCTCTGTGGATGAAGCAGAAGAAAGCCCGTTTGTTGCACAGGTCATGCGTGATGTAGAAGCTATTGCTGCCGAAGAAGAATCCTATGAGCGATTCAGTGTGATTGAAACAGAAAACGGTTATGCTGTCTGGGATGATATTCGGGATGAAATCTATGTAGATGATGAGGGTGTCAGTGAGGAATTCACCAGTGAGTGGCAGGCAAACGATTATTTGCAGGAAGTCAAAAAAGCGGTTTCTGCCAAAGAATCTGCGGAGTGGCTGTACAATGAACGCTCTAAATTTGAAGCAACACAGGAACCGGTTTATCAGGTGGGTGACACTGTTTTTCTGGAGGGAGAAGCATACAATATCACTGCCATTGGAACTACTGATGTACAGTTGCTGCCTCCAGGAATGGTGTACCCAATTTATCGGGCGGAAAGCAAAGAGAATTTTGAACGCCTTTTAAGACAGGATGAACGCAATGCCCGATTTATTTCAGGTGAAGAACCGGAAAAAACTGTTGCCACAGCTGAGCCGGAACATTTTATCGACCATTACTATGTGGTAGAAGATTTGCAGGTTCGAGGGGCGCTTCAGCTCAAGGAGTACAGCACATTCGAGGACGCAATGAGAGCATACAAGTCCCTTCCATCTGAAAGAATGAAAGCTCTGGGAGTGCAAAACACACGGACTCCATTCCCCGGTAGCCTGGATCTGATTCAGTGTAAAGATGGCGAAGATAAACTTGTCCAGGACTACACAAAAGTTGCTGGTTGGGAAAACCCTGAGATTCTGGACTTGGTTCAAAAAATTGAAACTGCAATTCAAACAAAGGAAAGTCCCGATATTCCAGCAATCAATTTTCACATCACAAATGACCATCTTGGCGAGGGCGGAGCGAAAGCAAAATTCAGAGCCAATATGGATGCAATCCGTGTCCTAAAAGAATTGGAGTTTGATGAGCGAAATGCTACTCCGGAAGAACAGGAAATCCTTTCCCAATATGTCGGTTGGGGTGGGCTTGCAGCTGCTTTTGATGAAAACAAGGCAAGCTGGGCTGAGGAGTTCAGAGAACTTTATACAGCCCTGTCTCCGGAAGAATATGCCGCAGCACGAGCTAGTACCCTGAATGCCCACTATACCAGTCCTACCGTCATTCGTGCCATCTATGATGCGGTCGGACAGATGGGATTTGAAACAGGAAATATTCTGGAACCTGCAATGGGTATCGGTAACTTTTTCGGTATGCTCCCTGACGCCATGCGAAACAGCAATCTCTATGGAGTGGAGTTGGACTCCATCAGTGGGCGTATCGCTCAGAAACTCTATCCTAACGCTGAAATCAAGGTGGCGGGCTTTGAAACTACGGATCGCCGGGATTTTTATGATTTGGCAGTCGGCAACGTTCCGTTCGGCAACTATAAGGTTTCGGATAAGCCCTATGATAAATTGGGGTTCTCTATTCATAACTATTTTTTCGCAAAAACGCTCGATCAGGTTCGTCCGGGCGGTGTGGTTGCATTTGTGACCAGCCGTTTTACGATGGACTCAAAAAATTCTGATGCCAGAAAATATATGGCACAGAGAGCGGAACTCCTGGGAGCCATTAGACTGCCCAATACGGCATTTAAGGCAAACGCCGGTACAGAGGTTGTATCTGACATCATTTTCCTGCAAAAGCGTGACCACCCCATCGACATCATGCCGGACTGGGTGCAGCTGAATACTACACCGGATGGTTACACCATGAACAGCTACTTTGTAGAGCATCCGGAAATGGTTTTGGGAGAACTTTCTATGGAAAGTACCCAATATGGTAAGGATGATCTCACAGTCCGTCCCCGTGAAGATATGGAACTGGCTGACCTTCTTCGTGAAGCTGTTACCCGTATCGGTGGCACTTATGCTCCTGCGGAGCTAACTGAAGAAGCAAACAGCCAGGAAAAAGAACAGATTACCATTCCTGCCCGCCCAGATGTGAAAAACTTCTCCTACACGGTTGTAGACGATGAGGTATATTTCCGGGAAAACTCTGTCATGCGTCTGGTAGAGCTGAACGACAAAGCCAAAGAACGTGTCAGCGGCATGGTGGAACTTCGCCGCATTGTAAATGAACTGATTGAATATCAGCTGGAGGACTATCCGGATGATATGATTCAGGCAAAACAGGTAGAGCTGAATGCTGCCTATGATGCGTTTACCGCAAAAAACGGGTTAATCAACAACAGAGCCAACAGTCAGGCTTTTGCTGATGATTCCAGCTATTATCTTCTGTGTTCACTGGAAAACTTGGATGAGGATGGTCATCTCAAGAGCAAAGCGGATATGTTCACTAAGCGTACCATTAAACCGGAACGTAAAGTGAACAGCGTGGATACACCGTCTGAAGCACTTGCGATTTCTATTGGTGAGCATGGCAAGGTGGATTTGCCTTATATGGCAGAACTGCTGGGGACTCCCGGCGAATATGATTCCATTAAAACCGAGCTGCAAGGTGTGATTTTTAAAGACCCAATGGCTCCGGATGACCCTGTTTCGGGCTGGCAGACAGCCGATGAGTATCTTTCCGGCGATGTGAGAAGTAAGCTGAGGATTGCACAGATGGCTGCACAGAAAGACAGTTCTTTTGAAATCAATGTGCAGGCACTGGAAAAGGCGCAGCCGAAGGATTTGGATGCTTCTGAAATTGATGTCCGTCTGGGCGCAACATGGATTGATTCTGCCTATATCCAGCAGTTCATGCAGGAAACTTTTGAAACTCCGTATTATCTCCGCCGCACGATTGAGGTCAAATTTTCGGAACTGACAGCAGAATGGAGAATCAACGGAAAGAGTTCTCCGAGCCAGAATGATGTGGCAGCATACACGACCTATGGTACGGAACGTGCCAACGCCTACCGTATTTTAGAGGAAACTCTGAATCTGAAAGATATTCGTATCTACGACACCATTGAGGATGCGGATGGCAAGCAGAAGCGTGTGCTGAACAAAAAGGAAACTACTCTGGCACAGCAGAAACAACAGGCAATCAAGGATGCGTTCCGAGACTGGATTTGGAAAGACTCGCACCGCCGTGAAGCACTTGTGACCAAGTATAATGAACTGTTTAACTCCACCAGACCTCGTGAATACGATGGTAGCCATATCCGATTTGGTGGCATGAATCCCGATATAACCCTTCGGGAACACCAGCGAAATGCCATTGCCCATGTGCTGTATGGTGGGAATACCCTGTTGGCACATGAGGTTGGTGCGGGCAAAACCTTTGAAATGGCGGCTTCCGCTATGGAAAGTAAACGCCTGGGACTGAGCCAGAAGGCATTGTTTGTTGTTCCCAACCATCTGACCTTGCAGTGGGCAAATGAATTTCTTCATCTGTATCCCAGTGCCAAACTTCTGGTGGCAACCAAAAAGGATTTTGAAACGGCAAACCGCAAGAAATTCTGTGCGAGAATTGCCACCGGTGACTATGATGCAGTCATTATCGGTCACAGTCAGTTTGAAAAAATCCCTCTTTCTCCGGAACGTCAGGAGCGCCAGCTGCGTGAACAGATTGATGAGATTGAGGGAGCGATTGCAGAACTCAAATATCAGAACGGCGAGAATTTCACCATCAAACAGATGGAGAAAACGAGAAAATCCCTGCAAACCAGACTGGATAAACTTCTCTCTACTGACAGAAAGGATGATGTTGTTACCTTTGAACAGCTGGGCGTTGATCGGCTGTTTGTAGACGAGAGCCACGCTTTCAAAAACCTCTTTTTGTACACAAAAATGAGGAATGTCGCTGGTCTTTCCACTTCGGAAGCACAGAAATCTTCGGATATGTTTATGAAGTGCCGCTATATGGATGAATTGACCGGCGGGCGAGGCGTTATCTTTGCAACAGGTACTCCCGTATCGAACTCCATGACGGAGCTTTATACTGTTATGCGATACCTTCAGTACGGCACACTTCAAAAGAAAAATCTGACCCATTTTGACTGCTGGGCATCTACCTTTGGTGAAACAACCACCGCTATTGAGTTGGCTCCGGAAGGAACCGGCTATCGTGCCAGAACCAGATTTGCAAAGTTTTTTAATCTTCCGGAACTCATGAATATGTTTAAGGAAGTTGCGGATATTAAAACCTCCGACCAGCTTCACCTCCCAGTGCCGGATGCGAAATTTGAAACGGTTGTTGTGCAGCCTTCTGATTATCAGCAAGACATGGTAGCAGACCTTTCGGAACGTGCAGCGGCGGTTCATTCCGGTATGGTTGACCCATCCGAGGACAATATGCTCAAGATTACCGGCGATGGAAGAAAGTTGGGGTTAGATCAGCGTTTAATCAATCCTCTGTTGCCAGATGACCCGGAAAGCAAGCTCAATGCCTGTGTGCAAAATGTGCTGCGGATTTGGGAAGAAGGAAAAGCTGACAGGCTGACCCAGCTTCTGTTCTGTGACCTCTCCACCCCGAAAAACGATGGCACGTTTAATGTTTATGATGACATCAAGGCGAAGCTGATAGCAGCCGGTGTGCCAGAGAAAGAAATTGCATTTATTCACGATGCAGATTCTGAAGCAAAGAAAAAAGAATTGTTTGCAAAGGTGCGTACTGGTCAGGTTCGTGTGCTGATGGGCAGTACACAGAAAATGGGAGCCGGAACAAACTGCCAGGATCGCTTGGTGGCGCTTCATCACTTGGATGTGGGCTGGCGTCCATCTGATATGACCCAGCGAAATGGTCGAATTATCCGTCAGGGCAATCAAAACAAGGAGGTTCAGATCTATCAGTATGTAACCGAGGGAACTTTTGATGCGTATCTTTATCAGACACTGGAAAACAAGCAAAAATTCATTTCTCAGATTATGACCTCGAAATCGCCTGTGCGTTCCTGTGATGATGTAGACGAGCAAGCTCTGTCCTATGCCGAAATTAAGGCTCTGTGTGCCGGGAATCCGTTGATTAAAGAAAAAATGGACTTGGACATTGATGTGGCAAGGCTTAAGGTTCTAAAAGCTGACCATCAGAGCCAGCAGTATCGCATGGAAGATAAACTCCTGAAATACTTCCCTGCGGAGATTGAAAGGCAGACAGGCTATATTCGTGGATTTGAAGCAGACATCCAAACGGTTACAACTCATCCGCAGATTGTGGAAGGATTCTGCGGTATGGAAATTTTGGGCAAGCACTATATGGAAAAAGAGGATGCCGGTGAAATGATTCTTGCCGCCTGCAAGGAGATGAAAGCGACCGAGCCAATCCCTCTTGGCAGTTATCGTGGTTTTCAGATGGAACTTTCCTTTGATAGTTTCCGGCATGACTTTGATATTACCCTGAAAGGCGCTGTAAGCCATCGTGTATCGCTTGGAACTGATGCCAGGGGAAATATCATCCGACTGGATAATGCCCTCTCCAGCATCCCTGAGAAGCTGGAGAAAGCCCATGAACAGCTCACCAATCTTCAAAATCAGCAGGAAGCGACCAGAGCGGAACTAGGAAAACCCTTCCCACAGGAAGCGGAGCTTGCTGAAAAAAGTGCTCGTCTGGCAGAACTGGATGCGGCTCTTAATATGGAGGACTCCATGCCGGAGCGTGAGGAAGCAGAACAGGCAGATAAACCTTCTGTGCTGGCAGATCTGAAAGCCAAGTCAGAGCATATTCCTCCATATCGAGCATCTGGTGGGCGTGAGGAGGTGCTGTAATGGGCAGACGGGACCAGGATGTTCACTTCCTGGCATCGAAAGAGGAAGTACAGCGAATCCATGAAAAAATGGATGAGCTAGGTATCCGGAGCATGGGGGCATATCTTAGGAAGATGGCTCTGGATGGATACTGCATCAACCTGGATTTACAGGATGTGAAAGAGCTGGTTTCCCTTCTGAGAAGATGCAGCAACAACCTGAATCAGTATGCTAAAAGAGCCAATGAAACCGGCAATATTTATGAGTCGGACATCAGGGATTTGCAGGAACGATTGGAGGAAATCTGGACAGACATGAAGGAGGTGCTGGTGTGCCTGTCCAGTATTCAGTAATCATAAAAATGGGCTGTGGCAAGAAAATTGCCGCAGCCGTACATATTGACATCATTGTGTTTTATTTTTCAAAACAGTATAATGAAGATAAGAAAGGGGTGTGTTTCTATGAGGTTTCTGAAATTTGTAGGGAAAATGGTCTTAAAGCTGGTTGCGTTGCCTGTGCTGTTCGTATTAGGTCTGATTTGCCTTCTGGCAAAACTTGTCGTGAATGTTTCTTCCTTTGCCATAGGAGCACTGATCTTATATATTCTTGGTTGCTGCATTTACTGCGTTTTTCAATCTCTGTGGTTGCAGCTTGGTCTATTGGTTGGAATTGGGCTGGCGGTTTATGCGGTGTTGTTCCTGTTTGTCCTGTTCCAAGAAATCGGAGAACATATCAAAGAAAACCTACGTGATTTTATCTTTTCATAAAATTACCAATAAGGCTGCCTGCGGGCAGTCTTATTTTTTGAGAGGATGGTGAGAAAATGGCAGCAACAAGACTGATTGCCCTTCATATTAACAAGGGAAAAACGGTAGCACAGTGTCTGGCAGATCGTACAGATTATTCCCAAAATGCTGCGAAAACAGAAGATGGAAAATATATCAGCTCTTATGAATGTGACCCCAAAACAGCCGATGAAGAATTTCTCCTGACCAAAAGACAATATCAGCATATCACAGGCAGACAGCAGAAAAATGACATCATTGCCTATCAGATACGCCAGTCATTTAAGCCGGGAGAGATTACTCCAGAAGAAGCCAACCAAGTCGGATATGAAACAGCAATGCGTTGGACAAAAGGAAAACACGCCTTTATCGTGGCGACACATATTGATCGTTCTCATATCCATAACCATATCATTTATAACTCCACTTCTCTGGACTGTACCCGTAAATTCAAGAACTTTTTTCTTTCCGGGCTTGCGGTTCAGCGATTAAGCGATATGGTTTGTATTGAGCATGGCTTATCAATTATAGAGCCAAAGCCATACCGGGAACGAGTCAAGAGAACGATCTATCCGAAAAAGCGTACCAAGCGTGATGAGCTGTGTGCGGCAATCGACCAGATATTAAAAAAGAAACCAAAAGATTTTTCGGATTTTGTTTTTCAGCTTTCAGAGCTGGGGTATGAATTTAAGGATGGAAAGCAACCGGCTTTCCGGCATAGTGGGGAGAAGCGATTTATTCGTCTGCGCTCTCTTGGAGAGGGATACAGTCAGGAGGATATAATTGCAATTCTGTCCGGTAAGTCTGTTCAGAAAGCATCCAGAGCAAGCAGGCAGGTTCATACTCAAAGAGAGTTTAATCTGCTGATAGATATTCAGGAAAAGATGGCAGAAGGTAAATCAGCGGGCTATGAGCGGTGGGCAAAGAAATATAACCGCAAAGAAGCTGCCCGAACGGTTTGCCTTTTGAAAGAAAAAGGCATCAGCAATTATGAAGAATTGACTGCCTTGACAGAACAGCTCAGTAGCCGCTTTGCAGAGCTATCTGATACTATTAAAGCCAATGAAAAAAGAATGGTTGAGATTGGAGCATTACAGACTCACATCAACAACTATTCAAGAACCAGATCGGTGTATGAAGCCTATCGCAAATCTGGATACAGCATAAAATTCTTTGAAGAACATCGAGAAGAAATCCAAATTCATAAAGCGGCAAAGAAGGCGTTCGATCAGCTTCCTGGTAAAAAGGTTCCTACTAGACAATCTTTGAATGAAGAGTATCATCGCCTTTTATCAGGAAAAAAGGAAGCTTATGCCGAGTACCGACAAGTGAAAAAGGATATGCAGGAATACTTGATTGCAAAACAAACTGTAGAACATATTCTTGGTATTGATCGGAAAAATAGGATTATAACGCAACAGCAAAATTTGGATTAGTATATTTTAAATTGTAGGACAAAAA
>ERZ1026950.678-NODE-678-length-13965-cov-6.388138_pt1 | contig 13965 bp, 10 predicted proteins | sample MGYA00519302_ERZ1026950 | MGnify/ENA primary metagenome ERZ1026950 (study PRJEB26926, sample SAMN06164747) | human gut metagenome | biome: ENVO:00009003; feature: ENVO:2100002; material: ENVO:00002003 | host: Homo sapiens | place: USA | collected 2012 ... | reverse complement strand
AGCTCTTTACTGCAATTGAGATTGCCATTGAGATTGCTTGCGGATTTTAGGAATATAAATACTTTTCAACCACGAACAATCTGTTCAATCGACGACTTCTGCCGAAAAACTCCGGCTCATTCTCCGATTCAGCGCACGGCAGAGGTCTTTGTTAAAATTTTGCTACTTTTGCGACAGATGGACAACGTAAAAAAATACGGGTTAAAAGAACAGGTGGCCCTGCTGCCTCTGTCACCGGGCGTATATCAGTTTCTGGACAAGAACGGGACGATCATCTACGTCGGCAAAGCCAAAAGCTTGCGCAAGCGGGTCAGCTCGTATTTCATGCAGAACAAGGAACACAGCGCCAAGGTACAGGTACTCGTGAGGCAGATCGCTGCGATCCGGCACATCGTCGTCGATACCGAAACGGACGCCCTGCTGCTCGAAAATTCGTTAATCAAGACCCTCCAACCGCGCTACAACATCCTGCTCAAGGACGACAAGACCTATCCCTGGATCGTCGTGCGCCGCGAACCGTTCCCGCGCGTACAGTCCACCCGCGTCCTCAACCGCGACGGCTCCCAATATTTCGGTCCCTACGGCTCGGTAATGATGCAGCGCAGTATCCTGGAGTTTATCCGCGAGGTGATTCCCCTGCGAACCTGCTCGCTCAACCTTTCGCCGACGGCTATCGCCAAAGGGCGCTATTCGGTCTGCCTGCAATACCACCTGGGCAACTGCAAGGGACCTTGCGTGGGAGCGCAAAGCGAAGAAGAATACGACGCACTGGTCGATATGACGGTTTCGATTCTCAAAGGCGACCTGCGCCCCGTGCGTACCTATCTTGAAAAAGAGATGGAGGCTGCCGCCCAAAACCTGAAATTCGAAGTCGCACAACGCTACAAGACACGCCTCGACGCCCTGGACAACTATTCGAGCAAATCGGTGATCGTCAGCGCACGCATCGTGAACGTGGACGTCTTCTCCCTACTGGTGGACGACGACGTGGCCTACTGCAATTTCCTGCGCATCCGCCACGGTTCGGTCGTGGGCGTCTATACGATACGGCTCACCACGGGCATCGACACCGACCCCGCTCAAATGCTGACCCTGGCCATCCAGCACATCGCCGAAACGATCGCCGGGACGCTGGCCAAAGAGGTCATCGTTCCCTACCTCCCCTCGGCCGCGCAACTTTTCGACGGGGTGACCTTCACCGTTCCCAAGCGGGGCGAAAAACTCGATCTGCTGGAGTTCTCGCTCAAGAGTGCCCGTATCTACCGCGCCGAACAGCTCAAGAACCTCGAGATCAAGAATCCCGAACGGCATACCGAACGGCTGATGGCCGCCATGCAAAAGGAGCTGCACTTGGACCGTCCGCCCCGCCACATCGAATGTTTCGACAACTCCAACCTACAGGGGACCAACCCGGTAGCTTCATGCGTGGTATTCCGGGACGGCAAGCCTTCACGCAAGGAGTACCGCCATTTCAACATCAAAACCGTCATCGGTGCAGACGACTTCGCCTCGATGCGCGAGATCGTCTTCCGCCGTTACAGCCGCCTGATCGCCGAAGGAGCCGAACTGCCCGACCTGATTATCGTGGACGGCGGCAAAGGACAGCTCTCCAGCGCCTATGCCGTGCTGTGCGAACTGGGAATCGAAAAACAAGTCCCCATCGTAGGCCTGGCCAAGCGGATCGAAGAGATCTTCTTCCCCGGGGACCCGATGCCCTACTACTTGAGCCGTACGGGTGAACCGCTCAAAGTGGTGTGTCACATCCGCGACGAAGCCCATCGCTTCGGCATCACCTTCCACCGGCAGAAGCGAAGCAAAGCTTTCATTCACAGTGAACTGGAAAATATCGAAGGAGTCGGCCCGAAGACCATAGAGCTCCTGTTGCGCCATTTCCGTACGGTAGAGAAAATCCGCACGGCCCCCACCGAAGAACTCTCGGCACTCGTCGGACCGGCCAAGGCCGCCAGGCTCCTCGTCCACTTCGGCAGACAGTAAGGACGCAGAAAAATGCGAAAAAAATTTGGAGTTCCTCGATAAATCATTACTTTTGCAGAGCAAATCACCGATTTAGCAGCCCGGATGGCGGAATTGGTAGACGCGTTGGTCTCAAACACCAATGACAGCAATGTTGTGCCGGTTCGATCCCGGCTCCGGGTACTATGGAACGGAATTCGGTTTTCGACCGAAAATTTTCCGACAGCCTACTGCGATAAAGTATCCTGCGGGATACTTTATTTGTTTTTAACCGGACCGTGCGACGGGAACAATAGCCGCACGCCTCAAAAACAACTGAATTATATAAAACATAATTACCCTACCCGCTATGGACGACGGTTATTATTATTGCCTGTATTCAGACCCTTAATTTCTAACTTATATTAAAGAATGAAAAATGTCAAGTTTTTCAGAGGCGAAGATCTGCCTTTGGAATTGCACAAAGTGCGCGTAGTACAAAAATTGCATCTCGTTCCTATCGAACGTCGTCTCGATGCCCTGAAAGAGGGCGGCTTCAACACCTTCCGTTTACAGACGACCGATGTTTTCCTCGACATGTTAACCGACAGCGGTACCAATGCCATGAGCGACAACCAGCTCGCGGCGATGCTCCGCGCCGACGACGCCTATGCGGGTTCGCAGTCTTTCGTGCGTTTGCAGAAAGCTGTGGAAGACGTACTGGGTAAGAAATACCTGTTGCCTGTCCACCAAGGACGCGCTGCGGAGAACATCATTGCGCGTACTTTCATCAAGCCCGGTCAGACGGTACCCATGAACTACCACTTCACCACGACTCTGGCTCACATCCAGGAGAACGGCGGTAAAATCGTGGAGCTGATCTCCGACGCAGGTCTCGAACTGCACTCCGACAACCCCTTCAAGGGCAATATGGACATTGAAAAACTTGAAAAATTCATCACCGAAACAGGCGTGGAGAACATTCCGTTCATCCGCATGGAAGCCTCGACCAACCTGATCGGCGGCCAGCCCTTCTCGATGTCCAACCTGATGGACGTGCGCCGCATCGCGGACAAATACAACCTGATGCTGGTACTCGACGCCAGTCTGTTGGGTGAAAACGCTTACCTGATCCAGCAACGCGAAGAGCACTGGAAAGAGAATTCGATGGCCGACATCATCAAGGCAATGACCGGACTGGCCGATCTGGTTTACTTCTCGGCCCGCAAACTCAGCTCCTCGCGCGGCGGCGGCATCTGCACCAACCGCAGGGAACTTTACAATAAAATGGAAGCTATGATTCCTCTGTTCGAAGGCTTCCTTACCTACGGCGGTATTTCGGTTCGTGAAATCGAAGCGATGGCCGTAGGCCTCTACGAAACACAGGACGAAACCGTCATCTGCCAGAGTATCGACACCATCCGCTACCTGGTGAACACGCTCGATCCGAAAGGCATTCCCGTCGTGACTCCGGCCGGCGTCCTGGGCGGACACCTGGACGCCATGAAATTCTGCGAGCATATCCCGCAGGAGGAGTACCCCGCCGGAGCACTGGCCGCAGCCCTCTACCTCTGCTCGGGCGTACGCGGTATTGGAGCGCGGTACGGTATCGAGCGTCCGCGACGAGAACGGCAAAGAGATCCTGGCCGACGTCGAGCTGGTACGCCTCGCCTGCCCGCGCCGCGTATTCACGCTTTCCCAGATCAAATACGTCATCGACCGTCTGGAGTGGCTCTACGAGAACCGTCACCTGATCGGCGGTCTGCGCTTCACCTACGAGCCGCCCGTGCTCCGGTTCTTCATGGGCGGTCTGGAGCCGACTACCGATTGGCCGGCACGCCTGATGGAGAAATTCCGCAAGGATTTCGGGGACAGCTTGTAGGAAAAGCCTCCTCCCCACACCTACTAAATAAGCAAGTGTTTGCAGCACGGTATCCGAATCCGCTGCAAACACTTTTCTTATACCTCCGGCAGATCACTTCGCCCGCACCGCCTGCGCACGCCGTTCCAGAATGGCCGGCGTGTTCTTCAACGCCCACTCCACCAGATTGTTCAGATACGGCATCAGATCGCCCCCGGAATCGGTCAAACGATACTCGACGCGGGGCGGCACTTCGGGATAGACCTCTCTATGGACCAGCCCGTCCGCTTCGAGCGAACGCAGGGTGACAGTCAGCATCCGCTGCGAAATATCCCCGAGCGAACGTTGAATGTCGTTGAAACGCATCGTCCCGTTCGAATACAACGTCGTCAGCACCAGCAGCGACCACTTGTCACCGAGGCGGCTCAAGATATCCCGAATCGGGCAAATTCCCTCGTGTAAAAAAGTTTTCATTTTTTTTGCGGTTTTATCTCTTTGTCGTTCAACATCGGTTACCTTTTTGTAACTCGCTTACCAAAAAATCACCTCTTGCAGAACCCGATTACTTATTTTATGTTTGCACTACAAAAGTAACTAACATATCATTAATAACCATAAAACTCAAAAATTATGGCAAAGAAAGTAGCTGTATTGGTCGTAAACCCTGTCAACGGATCGGGCTTGTTTCAGTATTTGGAAACCTTCTTCGAGAACGGCATTCCCTTCAGGACATTCGCGGTAGCGGATACCACGAATGTAAAAACCAACTCGGGGCTTCGCCTCCAGACGGACGATGTAATCACCTCACTCAAAGGCCATGAACACGAATACGACGCCCTCGTATTCGCCTGCGGCGACGCCATGCCCAAATTCGCGGAAAACGCAGACAAACCCTACAACGTGGATATGTTGAGCGTCATCAAAAATTTTGCGGCCCAGGGAAAAACGATCGCAGGGCATTGCGCCGCAGCACTGCTCTTCGACAACCTCGGCATCGCACAGGGCAGACGGGTGGCCCTGCATCCGTTCCTCAAACCGGTCGTCAAAAGCTGTATCGGAACGGACGAAAAAGCCGTCATCGACGGCATCTTCTACACGGCACAGAACGAGAATACGATTTCCTGCCTGCTGCCCGAACTGTTGAAAGTCCTGAAATAATCCCCGAATCGTAAACATCGAACGAAGTCCCGGCTTTTCATAGGCCGGGGCTTTGCAATTTATCCGAAGCTTCCGCCTCCGCTTATCGGAAATCCGACTGTACCGCGATACACAGTCCGAAAACGGCCCGTTTCCACACAGCTTCCACACATTTGGGGCACGATTCCACAGTCATCGACCGCACGAATATCGCAACAACAAATTATCAATCAACATTTTGAATACAATGGCACACGATTGGATATTTCTAATTGCAAAAACCAAATTCCAATACCAATGAAGACATTCAGACTTATTCTGGCTTTCGCAGCCGTAGCGCTGACCGCAGTGTCATGCGTCGAAAAATCAGGAAAATACCAGACCCTGCTCGCCCAACGGGACTCGCTGCTCACCGTCGAGCAAAAGTACGATCAAACGCTGGAAATCCTCAATGAGATCGAAACCGGATTTCAGTCGATCCGCGAAGTCGAAGACCGCGTGATGACTCAAATAAGCGACATCGAAAACAAGCCGCTGGACAAAAAACAACAGATGGTATCGCAGATCAACCAAATCAAGGGTATCCTGCTCCAAAACAAGGAGCGAATCGCCGAACTCGAAGCACAATTCGCACAAAGCGGCCGCAAGAACGCTTCGCTGGCCGGGACGATCAAACGTCTGCAGGAAGAAATGACCCGGAAAGTCGCACAGATCGAATCGCTTCAGACCGAGCTGTCCCAAAAAAACATCGAGATCGAGGAGCTCGCCGGTACGGTCGAGGAGCTCAACAAGGACATCGCCGGATTGAACGAAGTCACTGCCAGCCAAAAAACTACGATCGAGGAACAGGATAGTCAGCTCAATGTCGTCTGGTTCTGCATCGCCGATATGAAGCAGCTCAAGGAGGCTCGCATCGTCGAAGGCAACGGACTCTTCAAAACCAAGAGCATCATGGATGGCGACTTCGACAAATCGGCATTCACATCGGCCGACCTGCGGAATCTGACCCGAATCGAAACGGGCAGCAAAAAGCCCAAGCTGCTCACCTCGCACCCCAAAGAGAGTTACACGCTCACACCGGGCGAAGACAAACTGGTAACGCTCGAAATCACCGATCCCGCAAAATTCTGGAGCATATCGAAATACCTGGTCATTCGGAAATAAACCGATTCCGACAGACCGAATACCCCTGCCCGAACTGCAGGGGTATTTTTCATCCGGGAAAGTATATCGGACCATAACCGTCGGCCCAGATAAGAAAACTCGGCAAAGCTCAAACGACGCTCGAAACGGGAGCAGTGAACGCTTGCGTACACTGCCCCGCAAGGAGGAGGAAAAGGAACTTAAATAAATTTGGGGCTGCGCTCGGCTTTCACTATCTTTGACATAGTCTTAAATAGGATGCGCCTCGGAAAATTGGGAACAAGTTCCCGTTTTCTCTCGGCTTTCACTATCTTTGCCCTATGATCCGATTATCGCTCATCATCGCCACTTACAACCGCTCCGCAGCGCTCGTCGAAGCGCTCCGGTCGGTCGTGCGGCAGGATTTCCCGGCCGCAGAGTGGGAGTGTATCGTCGTGAACAACAATTCGCAGGATGACACGCTGGCCCGGTTCGAAGCGTTCGCAACAGAACATCCCGCAATCAACCTTCGGATCGTAACCGAAACCCGGCAGGGGCTCTCCCATGCCCGCAACCGGGGTATCGACGAAAGCCGGGGCGAATACATCGCCATCATCGACGACGACGAACGCATCAACGAACAGTTCATCTCTTCGTACGTCGCCCTCTTCGACGCCTACCCCGACGCTGCATCGGCCGGAGGCCCTATCATACCCGAATATCCTGCGGGACGCCCGGCCTGGATGTCGAGTTATACCGAACGTCCGATAGCCAATCCGATCGACCTGGGGCGAAAGATCCGCCCTTTTCCGAAAGGACGTATTCCCGGCGGCGGCAACATGGCCCTGCGGCGTTCGACGGTCCAACGATACGGCGCCTTCGACCCTTCGCTGGGGCGAACCGGAGAGCAACTGATCGGAGGCGAAGAGAGCGATCTTTTTCAGCGGTTGGCAGATGCCGGAGAACGTTGTTACTATGTTCCGACAGCAATTATGTGGCATATCATTCCGCCGCGAAAGATTTCCCGGGAATACTTCGAATCATTATGTTACCAGGTCGGACGCACCCAACGCCTGCGGGCCGGAATGAGGGGGCAAACCGTGCGTCTGTTATCGGGCGAAGCCGTCAAGTGGGGTGCGACACTCCTGTTGGCTCTCGGCTTCCTATTGCGGTTCTCCGTCCCCAAAGCCCGCTATCTGCTCCTGATGCGGAGGCAAATCACACGGGGAATATCGGGTCGAAAACCGTAAGACGCAGACTTGGGGCTCTGCCAGTGAAAATACCGGTTGCATCGCTGCAAACCGGTATCAGAAAATTTTGCTGTACAAATATGTTCTCCGGATGCGGGACTTGCCGCACAGAGCCGTACATACGTATCCGCTATTCCAGTGAAACAGGCGGCGAAACCCCAGACCATAGTTCGGACGAGTATCCGGCGGAGGAACATCTTTATTTATGTTTCCCATGCGACGGAGGCGTGCCGGGCTTATGCCCCGGTCGGGGATGTTTATGGGGCTTCGGAGCTTTTTTGTGAGGCGGATGCGGCCGTTCATGAAAATGGTGCACCGAAGGCGAATTCGGGTGACGAGGGCAACGGGAGGCACACGAGGTGACGAGCATCGCCGATAAAACAGCGACCAGAGTCCAAGCCAACATTCGTTTTGCTTTCATAATTCTACTCTCTTAAAAGTGGCACAAACAACTACCGTAATGCAATAACAAAAACAGTCGGCACGCCGATAAGAGTTTCCCTTTAGAACAGGTATTTCTCCGACCGTACTTTCTCGACCAGCTGGAAAGCGTGCTGCCACGCCTCCTCGCTGAAAGTCGTTCCGACCACTTCGATCACCTTCCCGGCGACGATGGCACCGATCGTACCGCACTGACGCAGCGTCAGCCCCTCGCATAACCCGGAGAGGAATCCGGCGGCATACAGATCGCCCGCACCCGTCGTATCGACCCGCTTGGCTGCAGCCATGATCCCCACGTGGACCACTTCGCTGCCCCGCTTGATCAAAGCCCCCTTGATACCGACCTTCACGACGGCCAGTTCGCACAGCTCCGAAAGCATCTGCAAGGCATTGAGCGGCTCGCCCTCGCCGGTGAAGGCTTTCGCTTCGTCCTCGTTGGCAAAAACGATATCGACGTAATCCTGAATGAGCGAGCGCAGAAATTCCAGGTTGGCCTCCACGACATTGAAACTCGCCAGGTCGATCGCCACCTTCAGACCGCAGGCTTTAGCCGTACGGACCGCACCGGCAATCAACTCGTGATCCTGCACCAGATAACCTTCGATATAAAGACAGTCGTAACCTTCGAAAATAGCGGACGTAACCTCTGCCGCACTCAACTCCAGCGCAGCCCCCAGGAACGTCACCATCGTCCGTTCCCCATCGGGAGAAATAAGCGACACACACCTTCCCGAGCGCTCCTTCCCCCGGAAAATAAAGGGTTCTATACCCAGGTTCTCAAGAGCCTGAATAAAGAAATCTCCCGTCTTGTCGGTTCCCACCTTGCCGATAAAGCCCACGTCGCAACCCAACCGGGCCATCGCCCGGATCGTATTCCCGGCCGATCCGCCGAGCGAGAGCGAGTAAGGCAGACCGGCGACCGATTTCGAAATCTCGGTCTGCAAGGCCGCATCCACCAGGCTCATCGAACCTTTCGGCAAATTGAACGTATCGAGTACTTTGTCGGTCTTCAGATTGACCAACATGTCTGTCAGAGCGTTTCCTATTCCTATTACGCGTTTCATGAAGTCAGTATTGTTCGAAAATAATGTCAGATAGAGAGGATGCGCACCAGATCCACCGCTCCACGGTCGATAGTCCGGTCGTGGCTGACGGCACGCGAGAAGGGGACATAGACGATCTGCCCGTTGCTCAGACCGATCATCACGTTGCGCTGCCCCTCCATGAGCGCTTCGATGGAGGCTTCGCCCATACGCGAAGCCATGATACGGTCGATTGCCGACGGCGACCCGCCCCGCTGGATATGTCCCAGAATGGTTACCCGGGCATCGTACTGCGGAAACTCCTGCTTCACGCGTTCGGCAAGCCCCATGGCACCGCCCGTAGCGGGATTCTCGGCCACCAGCACGATCGCCGAATTTTTACTTTTGCGGAATCCCTGGTTGATGAGCTCGCCCAGTTGATCGACCTCCGTGTCCATCTCGGGAATGATCGCGGCTTCGGCTCCCGAAGCGATCGCCCCGTTCAACGCCAGATAGCCGGCCGTATGTCCCATAACCTCGACGAAGAAGAGGCGTTCATGGCTGGAAGCCGTGTCACGCAGTTTGTCCACCGCCTCGACAATCGTATTGAGCGCCGTATCGTAGCCGATCGTAGCGTCCGTACCGCCCAGATCGTTGTCGATCGTACCCGGCAGGCCGACGATCGGCACATCGAACTCCTGGGCGAAAATACAGGCGCCCTTCAACGAACCGTCCCCGCCGATCACCACCAACGCATCGATACCGCTGCGCTTCATATTCTCATAAGCCCGGCGGCGCCCTTCAGGGGTCATAAACTCCTGGCTGCGGGCCGTCTTCAGCATCGTGCCGCCCTGCTGGATGATATTGCTCACGGAATCCGATTGCAGGTCGATGATTTCGTCATCGACCAATCCCTTATAACCGCGCATAATACCTTTTACGGAATACCCGTTATAGATCGCCGTACGCGTCACGGCACGGATCGCGGCATTCATCCCGGGAGCATCGCCCCCCGAAGTCAGCACTCCGATACACTTAATTGCAGCCATACTTTTTCTTTTTACTGAAAAAACGTTCAAATATACGAATAAGTCGAGAACAAAAGCGAATTTTATTCGGTTTTGTCGAGCGGGAGTATATTCGGGGTAAGCCAAATATACGAATAAGTCGAGTGCCGAGCAAAATTTATTTTAGCTCGGCCGAGCGCGAGTATATTGGACGAAGTCAAATATACGAAAAACAACCGTCCTCCGCAACTTTACTCCGAGGGAAACGACCGTCGCACGCGGCAGTCCCGCTCCGCCGGAGCCGGGAAATTCCGAACGTCCGCACCTTCCGCCACACAACTTCCGTGCAATATGCCTTGCGGCGTGCCCCTTCGGTCCGCCACAAAAACCGAAGCCGGACTTTTCCCTCAGGAAAAAGATCCGGCTCCGACCTGAAAAAACTTTTTATTTCGATCAACGCTTTTATTCAAAATCAATCAAAATCATCGCATTCGGCCGCAGGTTCCGTCGCGGTAATCTTCACGCCTTTCGAACCGACACGGATATCGACTTTCTCACCGTCCTCCTTATCCTCCACCGCGATCTTCACCCGGCCTTCCCCGGCACTCAAATCAACCATGCCTTCGGGTGTATCCACTCTTAACAAAGAGTTATCGGCAGATCCGGGGTCCGGCAAAGCCGGTAATTCCATATCCGGATCGTAGCTTTCCGTCCTTATCTCATACCATTCATATCCCCGCTCACGCTCCCGGACCGCAGAAACACCCAGGCCGATAATAATCAATATCCAGATTAGGAAAGTCGTCAGGACGGCCCGGCGGCTCGGTTTGCGGGAAGCAATCAGGCACATCAACACATAAATCAGCAACAGCACCGGCACCAACGCGGTCATAATCCCCAGCGACACCGTCCAGATGCCCGCATCGACAGACACAACCTCCGGACCGGCCATCCCGACAGCAAACAGACCGATAATCAATGCGCATGCACCCAGAATCAACCCGAATACCAGCAAGCCGGCCAGGAGTTTCAATACGATCAGGACGACCTGCCCCAAGGCATAAACGGCCTTGGCAACGACCGGTTTGGCATCGGCATCGACATCGTGATTCGCCGCCGAAGCCTCCTCGATGGATTGTACGGTAATCCGCTGTCCGTTTTGTTCGAGCTTCTGACGCGCAGTACGGGCTGCCGGTACAGCGAACCACATAATCAGGTAGCAAATAAAGAACACGCCGAGCAAGTTGCTCATCAGCGGCACAAGCCACCAGAAAAACGGAATCCATCCCAACAACAGCAACAGAATGAGCGGCAGGAACATCAGCAGACGGATCCACGTGGGACTGGTCCCGAAATACTTGGCCACACCCGAACAGACACCGCCCAGGCGCGCCTGGTCCATATCCCGGTACAGGCGACGCGGAATCCGGCCTTCGCCGCGCGGGGCTTCACGGCCCTCCTGTTCCCGAATGGCTTCGGCAGACCCCATTTGAGCGATAATCTCCTCGACCAACGATAGCTCCACCACTTTAGAATTATCCTGGTGCGAGAGAATCAGCTCGGCGATACGGGCCTCGATATCCTCGACGATCTCCTTTCCGCCGTCGGTATTTCTATACGTATCGTTCAAGCTCTCCAGGTAACGCGAAAGCACCTGAAAGGCATCGGCCTCCATCGTGAAGGCAATCCCCGAAATACTGCATTTCTTAACCTCTTTCATCGCGATCGGTCTATTTGAGTTCGTTATTCGCTGCACCGCGAGTAGAACCGCCGCTCGTATCGGCAGAATTCACACTGCACGGTCCAGCATAGGAAACGCTTCCGGCGCTCGACGTTCGGGATTGCAAAGCCTGCTCGCAATAGACCCGAATATCGGCAGCGCTCGACGCCTCCGCCTCGCAGAAGTGTGCGACCAGCTTCCGGGCATCGATCGACGCAGCGGAAGAGGCTTCGAACACCGCTTTCTGCACCGCCCCCTGCAACAGAATCGACGATGCACTCGAAGCATCCGCTTCCAGACGGTCCGCATCGATCTGCGCCACGACTTTAGCGCTGCTCGAAGCGTCGATTTCACACGTTTCGACCTGTGCATCCACACGGATCCTGGCTGCGCTCGACGCTTCGATCTCCAGCATTCTGCCGGTAAAGAGTGTCTTGGCCACGATCTTCGCAGCGGAGGAAGCCTCCAATTTGCGGATATTTCCGTTGTAAGGTACGCGCACCAGGATCTGCTCCGAAGGCACTGCATGAATGCGAGGAGCGACCGTAATCTTCAACTCGCCACCATCGATCCCGACCCGCACGTACTCGATCAGGTTATCATCCGCACAGATTTCGATATCGCCGGGCTCGTCGGTAAGCAGGACCTTCACTCCGCGCGAAGCATCGATGGTATGAAAGTTTCCGACCGCCACGGTGCGGGTTATCAGATTTCCGCTTCCCTTGATCCGGGTTTGACCGAAGATACTGCCTCCGCACGCTGTCGTACCGAACAGAACGGCCATCATTGCCAACAGGGCCATCATCAATTTTTTCATCGTTTTCAGTTTTTTAATTAATCAATCGGTTATGCCGGGTCGTTTTCCCGGTGGCGAATCATTTGAATTTGTCCTACCAGTTCCTCCCACGCTTCATCCAGCGAAGCCAGGTACTCCCGGCCCTTGTCTGTGAGCGAATAGTACTTGCGGGGCGGTCCCTGCGGGGACTCTTCCCACCGGTAAGTGAGCAGGCCCGCATTCTTCTGCCGCGTCAGAATCGGATACAGCGTCCCTTCGACCACGATCATCTCCGCCTCCTTGAGTTCGGCGATGATCTTCGGGGCATAAGAATCCCCCTGCGAGAGGATCGCCAGGATACAGTAATCCAGAATACCCTTGCGCATCTGCGCCTTTACGTTATCCTCAACCATATCATCGTTGTTTATACATCGAATTTCTTATTTCATATTTCAATAACCGGGTCCGGTCCGCATATCGGAAATACGCAAACCTCTCCCCGGGCAGTCCCGGGCCGGACTCAGCCTACCGGGAATTCCCTTCGAGCCGTTTGGGACCTTTGGGCACGACGATCCACAACAGGATATAGACCCAAATCGACAAACCGCCGACCAGCACCAGGAGCAGCGTCGCCAGCCGCACCTTTCCCGACGGAAGTCCCAAATAATCGGCTACTCCGGCGCACACACCGGCAATGACTACATCGTCCGACGAACGGTACAATCTCGCATGATTTCTTTCTGCTTTCATAGATTTCCATTTTTAGAAGCTGTTTGAATTTTATTCGAGATTATTCGAAAGCCGTTTTCGAGTAGATTCTTTTTGGGTAGTTGCCGTAAATTGCGGGCTATTTTCAAAACCAGCTAAAAAAGAAGATACCGAAAAGAGGCTCAAAGAAGCCGAAACACTTTCTCACAGCGAATGTTCAACTCATTTATAAAATTCAAAACATATTTTTAGATTTCGAAGAGATACAATTCAAAGGTTCCGACGGGATCACGATCCACAGGATGATGTAAACCCACAGCGACAGACCGCCGAAAAGAATCAGGAACAGCGTGATAAGGCGCAGGATCGTCGAGTCGATCCCGAAGAACTCAGCGATTCCGCCGCACACGCCTGCGATCGAACGATTCGTCCGCGAACGGTACAAGTGCCGGGAATTGACGCACGAGGCACTCTCCGCATCCACGGACGCCTCGTCCCGCTTCTCCCCGGTCGGCAGCTCGCCGAACTCCGATGGATCGCCCATTTGAGCCATTGCACCCTGCACCATCTGAAGGGTAACGACCATCATCGGCGATGAAATCCTGGACCGGAAAATCTCGGCCAGACGGGCCTCCACGTCGTTGAGAATTTCCGGATCACCGGCCGGCAACCGCCGACGGATCGCATCCAGGTACTCCTTCAACCGACGGTAAGCATCCTTGTCGAAAGTAAATGCCTGGGAAGCCAAATTTACGCTAATAGTCTCTTTCATGGTCAATATCTATCATTAATAAATGAGTTGTATATTCTTTACAGTTCTATCACACCACAAATATAATGTAAAAGTAATTACCATGCAATACATAGTACTATTTTTTCAACAAAAAATTTCGTTTACCAATAATTTCACCTCTACCTAAAATCCGCAAGCAATCTCAATGGCAATCTCAATTGCAGTAAAGAGCTTGA
>ERZ1026950.605-NODE-605-length-15131-cov-10.875166_pt1 | contig 15131 bp, 14 predicted proteins | sample MGYA00519302_ERZ1026950 | MGnify/ENA primary metagenome ERZ1026950 (study PRJEB26926, sample SAMN06164747) | human gut metagenome | biome: ENVO:00009003; feature: ENVO:2100002; material: ENVO:00002003 | host: Homo sapiens | place: USA | collected 2012 ... | reverse complement strand
CATGCACCGGCATTTGCGCATTTTCGTGGTGCAGTGCTCACGCATGAAGTTTTATACGACAAAAAGCAGACTGCCGGAAACGGCAGCCTGCTTGAATCGGTGAAAATTACTCGGCGTCCTCTTCGTCCTCTGCGGCGGGAGCCAGCAGGGCGCGGATGGACAGGGAAATGCGCTTGTGCTCCTGATCGATGTCGATGATCTTCGCGTCGACTTCCTGACCCTCGGACAGAACGTCCTCCGGCTTGCCGATGCGGCGATCCGCGATCTGGGAAATGTGGATGAGGCCGTCAACGCCCGGAATGATCTCAGCGAATGCGCCGAAGGTCATGAGCTTGACGATCTTGACCTTGACGACGTCGCCGACCTGGAACTGGTTGGTGAACAGCGTCCAGGGGTTGTTCGCTTCGGTCTTGTAGCCGAGGGAGATCTTGCGCTTTTCGGGATCGAGCGCGATGACGAAAACATCGATCTCGTCGCCGACCTTGACGACATCGGACGGATTCTTGATGCGGTTCCAGCTCAGCTCGGAGACATGGACCATGCCGTCGACGCCGCCGATATCGACAAACGCGCCGTAGCTGGTGAGGGACTTGACAGTGCCGTGGTACTGCTTGCCGACCTCGATCTCGCTCCAGATCTTCTCCTGCGCGGCCTTGCGCTGCTCAGCGGCGACGGAGCGGATGGAGCCGACGACGCGGCGGCGGGCACGGTTGACCTCGGTGATGCGCAGCTGGACGGTCTTGCCGACCATCTCGCTCAGATCGCCGCCCTTGGGAACGCCGGACTGGGAAGCGGGAACGAACACGCGGATGCCCTTGACGTTGACGACGATGCCGCCCTTGTTTTCCTCGGTGACATTGCCCTCGACGACGGTCTTGTCCTCAACGGCCGCTTCGATCTCTTCCCAGGCCTTGCCGGCCTCGAGACGCTTGCGGGACAGGCGGACAACGCCTTCGCCGTCGTTGACATGGACGACGATCGCTTCGATCTGGTCGCCGACGTGCACGACGTCCTCGGGCTTGACGGACGGATCGCCGGAGAAGTCTTCCAGCGGGATGTAGGCGGTGTGCTTCGTGCCAAGGTCGACTTCGATCTCGGTGGAACCGATGGCCATGACGGTGCCAGTTACCTTATCTCCATTATTCAAAGTTTTGAGGGACTGCTCGAGAAGCTCGGCAAAATTCTCCTCCTGTGCAGTTTCAACTTTCAGTTCTTCGCTCATTTTGTTGTTTACCTCCTTAATTATCCACGGCGGCGTCGATGCGCCCGCCGTTATACCCACAGTAGCTGCGCCATGAAAAAAGGTCATATCTAATTCATCGGCATGATCGACGAGCACCACCTTCGGGCAATTCTCCTTGCAGATCATGGCAAGCCGCCCCGTATTGGAGCTTCTTGCGTCCCCGACAACGACCATCGCATCACAACTCTTTGAAAGAAAAGCTGCTTCTTCCTGCCGCATTTCCGTAGCTCTGCATATTGTATCAAATATTTCGCAATTTGTACACACTTTTTTTGCAATTTCCCGGCATGATTCCCACAATTTTTGCGTCCCTGTCGTCTGTGAAACCAGACAAAACGGCAAATCGCGCCGCTCCGGGCGCTCCGTGAGCCAAGTTTCGAGCGCTTCGGCGCTCTGGAAGACGTGCGCGTCAGAGGAATAGCTTGCGATCGCAATGATCTCCGGGTGGGTGGGCGTGCCGATGATCAGAAGGCTCCGCCCGTCCCGCTCCGCCTTCTGCGCGATCACGTGGATCTTCTTTACGAACGGGCAGGTCGCGTCGACCGTCACCGCGCCGCGGGCCGACAGCGTCCGCTGCTCCCCGACGGGGATGCCGTGCGCGCGGATGACGACGGTCTGGCCGGGCTGCGCCTCGTCTGCCGCTGAAATTTCGCGCAGGCCAAGCAGCTCAAACCGCGCGACGACGTGGCGGTTGTGGATAATGGGGCCGAGCGTGACCGCATTTTTGCAATCGCGCGCCGTCTGCTCGGCAAGGGCGACGGCGCGCTCCACACCGAAGCAGAAGCCCGCCGTTTCAGCCAATCTGATCTGCATAGCTGTCACCGCCCAGTTCATAGATCGTTTTCAGGAGCTGGTCGGACGCCTGCTGGCAGGCGTCGTGGTCGTTCGGGTCGAGCGCGCCGACGCGGTATGGCGTGCCGAACACGACGCTGACCGGACAAAACGGCGTTTTGTTGCGCGTGACGAATACCGGCACGACCGGGACCCCGGCCTGCGCCGCCATGCGCACGGCTCCCGTTTTCGCGCGCACGTGCTTTTCCCGGTTGCAGCGCGTCCCCTCGACAAAGACGAGCAGCTTCTCCTGCTCACGCGCCAGCGCGTCGACGCACTGACTGAACGCCGCTATGTCATGCGCGCCGCGGTTGACGAAGATCACGCGGAATTTTTCCATGACCCAGCCGATAAACGGCACGCGCCGCAGCTCCTGCTTGGCCATGATGCGGATCATTTTCTTTTCAGGCAGGGCAAGCAGAATCCAGATGGGGTCTGCCATGCCGGAGTGGTTGGCGCAGAAAATGCAGCTGCCCGCCGGGATCTGCTCCCGGCCCGTCACATGAAAGACCGGGTGCCAGAAAAACAGCCCGATGCGGCACAGCCACCAGCACAGATGGTACCAGAAGTTCACCCGAGCTTCCTCCTGACGATATCCAAAATGGCATTGACCGACTGCTCGACCGTATCGCCGGAGGTATCGAGCAGCACGGCGTCCGCCGCCTGCTTTAACGGCGCGATGGCGCGCTCGGAATCCTGTTTGTCGCGCTGCTTCGTCTCAGCGAGGATCTGCGCGTAGGGCGTTTTGTCGCCCTTCTGCTGCAGCTCGTCAAAGCGGCGCTTCGCGCGCACCTCGGCGCTGGCGGTCAGGAAAATTTTCACGTCGGCCTTCGGCAGCACGACCGTCCCGATATCGCGGCCATCCATGACGACGCTGTGCGTCCGGGCAAGCTGCCGCTGCATATCGAGCAGAAACGCGCGCACGCACGGCTGCGCGGACACGCCGGAGGCGTACATGGACATTTCGGGCGTGCGAATCTCCCCTGTCACGTCCGCGCCGTTGAGGATCATATGCTGCACGCCGTCCTCATAGCGGATATCGATGTTGACCTCGTCGATGAGGCGGGCAATGCCGTCCTTATCCTTCGGGCCGACGCCCATGAGGCGCATATAATAGCCGACGGTGCGGTAGATCGCGCCGGTATCGACATACAGATAGCCCAGCGCCTGTGCGCAGGCTCTGGCCATGGTGCTTTTCCCGGCTCCTGCCGGGCCGTCGATGGCGATGGAAACAAATTTGCTCATGTCGCGTCCTCCGGTTTCTGGAATTCCTTCGCGGCGGCAGACAGCCCCGCGAGACGGCCCGTCGCCCAGGCGATCTGGAGATTGAAGCCGCCCGTATAGGCGTCGACGTCCAGAAGCTCGCCCGCAAAATACAGTCCCTGCACCAGCTTCGATTCCAGCGTCTTCGCGTTGACCTCGGAGACCTTCACGCCGCCGGAGGTGACGATTGCGTCCTCGACGGGCGCTTTGCAGGCAATGGGCACGGAAAAGCATTTGATCGTCTCAAGCAGTGCTCTTCGCTGCTGCTTCGTGATGGAGTTGACCTTCTGCATGGGATCAATGCCGCTGCGGGCAATGACGACCGGGATCATGGATCTCGGCAGAAGCGCCGAAAGGCTGTTTTCAAAATCGCGGTTCTGCGCGGCGGAAAAATCGCGCAGAATGCGCGCGTCCAGCGTTTTTTCGTCCAATGCAGGCTTGAGGTCGATCCTGACCGTATAGCCTGCCTCCCCGCGCGCCATATGCGCGCTGGCAGAGAGGATCACAGGACCGGAGAGGCCGAAATGGGTAAACAGCAATTCCCCAAAGTCCTCATAGACGGTCTTTCCCTTTGTGTTTACAAGTTTGACCGCAATGTTTTTCAGGGCCAGCCCCTGCATTTTCGCGCAGTCGTGCCCCTTCTCGACCAGCGGGACGAGCGAACCGGTCGGCTCTATGATCGTATGCCCGAGGGCCTGCGCCATGGCGTAGCCGCTGCCGGTCGAGCCGGTCGCGGGGTAGGACAGGCCGCCGGTCGCGAGAACGACACAGTCTGCGGGCACGGGACCCTCCGCCGTTTTTACGCCGGTCACGCGGCCATCGGAAACGGCGATCTCCGCCGCTTTGCGCGGCAGGATACGCACATGGTATGCACGCAGGAACCGTTCGAGCGCATCCAGAACGGACTGCGACCGGTCAGAGACAGGAAAAACGCGGTTGCCGCGCTCGGTCTTGAGCGCACAGCCGTAGTCTTCAAAGAATTTCTTTGCGTCTGCGGGCGAAAAGCCCGCGAGGGCGCTGTAGAGAAAGCGCGGGTTCGTCGGGACGCTTTGCAGCACATCCTGCCACGGGCAGTCGTTCGTGACGTTGCAGCGGCCCTTGCCGGTGATGAGAAGCTTTTTGCCGAGCCGGCCGTTCTGCTCCAGCAGCGTCACCTGCGCGCCCGCCTGCGCGGCCATACCGGCGGCCATCATGCCCGCCGCGCCGCCGCCGACAACGACAATTTTATTCGACCCGCTCAAAGGCGTCATATTCATCCCAAATCCGCTCCAGATCCTCATAGGTTTTTGCCACGCTGTCCTCCTGCTGCAAGCCGACGGAGACGATCAGCGCGTTGACCACGCTCATCGGCGCGACGAGCGAGTCGACGAACGAGACCATGTTGCTCTTGGCGCACAAAACATAGTCGGCGACCTTCCCCGCCGGGGCCTCCGGCTTGTCCGTGATGGTCACGACGGTCGCGCCGGAGTCGTGTGCGTACTGCAGCAGCTTCACTGTCCGGCTGGAATAGCGCGGCAGGCTGATGCCGATGACGACGTCTTCGTGTCCCACGCGCAGAAGCTGCTCGAACATTTCGCTGGTGGCCGTGGAGGAAACAAGGCGCACGTTTTCAAAAATATTGCGGAAATAGAAATTCAGATAGTTGGCCAGCGCCGCGGACGAGCGCACGCCTACAATATAAATACACCGCGCACGCAGAATCGCGCCGACCGCACGGGTCATCTGCGCGCGGTCCAGCGCCTCCGCCGTCATGCGGATGGCGTTGGCGTCGCGCTGCAAAACGCTGGACACGACGTCCTGATTGCCGAACTGGTCGCTGGCGACCTCGATGCGCTGGACGCTGGTGAGCTTGTTCCGGACAAGCTCCTGCAGCGTCTTCTGCATCTCCGGATAGCCCGCGTAGCCCAGCTCCACGGCGAAGCGCACAACAGTCGACTCCGAAACCTCGACGGTCTTGCCGAGACGGCTGGCCGTCATAAACGCCGCCTTGTCATAGTTGGTCAGGATATAGGACGCGATCTTTTTCTGGCCTTTGGAAAAGGCGTGAATTTCGTTTTGAATACGGGTCAGAATATCTGCCGGCATAAGAAAAGCCCTCCGCCGCACGCGCTCAGCGCAAATATTTCACAATTTTCATATCTATTTATTTTACCGGCTTCCGCCGCGTTTTGCAAGCGGAAATCTGGGAAATGGGAATATTTTATACGGATTGCGCGCACCGGTTCGTCACAGCGGCGCAAGCAGTGCCGGAAGCTCCAGCAGGTCCGCCACAGCATAGTCGCACAGCGGCGAGATCGGCTCCGTCCGCCCATAGAGGCAGGTCGGGATCCCGGCATTGCGGCCGCCCTGCATATCGCTTGAGAGGCTGTCGCCGATCATGATGGACTGCGCGCGGTAATCCTCGCCGATCTCGGCGAAAACCTTGTCATAAAACAGCTTGTCAGGCTTCTTGCAGCCCATCTGCTCGGAGATAAACACGCGGTCAAAATACTGCGCCATGCCGCTGGCGGCGATGCGGCGCGTCTGAATCTCCGTGTTGCCGTTTGTCACGATAAAAATTTTGTACTGCGCGTGCAGCTGCCGCAGCGCCTGTTCGCAGTGCGGCATGAAATTGCACTGATCGCCCAATTCGCGGAAGTATGCGGCGTTAAACGCCGCCGGGTCGGCCTCCAGACCGTATTCCGCGAAAAAGACGCGGAAGCGTTTGACATAGAGTGCCTCTTTTGTGATCTCGCCCCGCTCAAAGCGCTGCCAGAGCTCCGCGTCGAGCGCGCGGTAGCGCTCCCACATCTCCGGCGTGAACGGCAGGCCGAAGGCGCGGAACGCGATGGAAAGCGCGTTCCGGGAGCTGGTCTGAAAGTCAAACAGCGTATCGTCAATGTCCATGAGCAGTGCGCGAATCGGCATATCGGGAGCCTCCCACAGTTTTTTGTTTGATTGTAGCATGATTTGTGATACAATACAAAAAGATTTTTTCAGTAAGGAGTAACCCATGCAGTCTATATCGGAAATTCTGGCGCAGGAATTAAACTGCAAGCAGGAATATATTGAAAACGTCATTGCCCTTCTGGACGAAGGCAACACCATTCCGTTCATCGCCCGCTACCGCAAGGAACAGCACGGCGCAATGGACGACACAGCACTTCGGACGCTCGAAACACGGCTCCAATATCTGCGCAATCTTGCCCAGCGGCGCGAGGAGGTCAAGTCCTCCATCGCCGCGCAGGAAAAGCTGACGGACGAGCTGGCGAAGGCCATCGACGAGGCAGCGACGCTGGCTGAGGTCGAGGACCTCTACCGGCCCTACAAGCCCAAGCGCCGCACCCGCGCGACCATCGCGAAGGAAAAGGGCCTCGAGCCGCTGGCGGACGCAATTTTCGCGCAGACGCTGAAAATGGACGCGCCGGAGGTGCTGGCGCAGGCATACATTGACTCTGAAAAGGGCGTGGAGACGGTCGAGGACGCGCTTGCGGGCGCGTCGGATATTCTTGCCGAGCGCATTTCGGACGACGCGGAGGTGCGCAAGAGCCTGCGCACGCTTATGAACCGGCGCGGCACGGCGCGTTCGGCAGCGGCAAAGGACGAGGAGGACGACAAAACCGCCGTCTACCGGCAGTATTTCGAGTTTTCCCAGCCCATTTCCCGTTTACAAAGCCATCAGGTTCTGGCACTCAACCGCGGCGAACGCGAGGGGGCCTTGAAGGTCAGCCTGTCCGTTGACCGCGACGAGGCGCTGCAATGCATCCGGCGCGGCGTCGTAAAGCCCGGCGGCCCGGCGATGGAATTTATCAAGTCCGTCTGCGACGACAGCTATGACCGGCTGCTGGAGCCCAGCATGGAACGCGAACTGCGCACGGCGCTGACGGACATGGCAAACGAGCAGGCCATTCATAATTTCGCCCTCAACCTGCGCCCGCTTCTCATGCAGCCGCCGGTAAAAGGTGCGGTCACGATGGGCCTCGACCCCGGCTACAGCCACGGCTGCAAGGTCGCCGTCGTGGACGAGACGGGCAAGGTGCTCGACACCACGGTCGTCTATCCGACGTTCGGCGAAAAACAGAAGCAGGACGCGATTGCAAAGCTTTCACAGCTCATCAAAAAGGACAATGTGCGCCATCTTGCCATCGGCAACGGCACGGCCTCGCGTGAGACGGAGGCCATGGCCGTCGAGATGATCCATAAGCTTGGCGGCGGCGTTTCCTATATGATCGTCAACGAGGCGGGCGCGTCCGTCTATTCCGCGTCGAAGCTGGCGGCGGAGGAATTCCCGCAGTATGACGTGAACCTGCGTTCGGCAGTATCCATCGCACGCAGATTGCAGGACCCGCTGGCAGAGCTGGTAAAGATCGACCCGAAGGCCATCGGCGTCGGGCAGTACCAGCACGATATGCCGGAAAAGGAGCTGGACGCCGCGCTGGGCGGCGTGGTCGAGGCCTGCGTCAACGCCGTCGGCGTCGATCTGAACACAGCCTCCGCGCCGCTTTTAAAGCAGGTCGCGGGCCTCAATGCGACGACGGCGAAAAATATTGTCGCCTACCGCGAGGAGAACGGCGCGTTCACCTCGCGTGCACAGATCAAAAAGGTGCCGAAGCTGGGGCCGAAGGCGTTTGAGCAGTGCGCAGGCTTTTTGCGTGTGCCGGAAAGCAAGCAGGTGCTCGACCGCACGGGCGTGCATCCGGAGAGCTACGACGCGGCGAAGAAGCTGGCGGAGCTGCTGGACATCGATCTCAAAAATGCCGGAAAGCCGGAAATGGCCAATCTTCCCGACAAGCTCCGCGCCTACGGTGCGGAAAAGGCTGCGGCAGAATGCGGCGTCGGCGTGCCGACGCTGCAGGATATCGTAAAAGAGCTTGTCAAGCCCGGCCGCGACCCGCGCGACGAGCTGCCCGCGCCGATTTTGCGCACGGATGTGCTGGAGCTGAAGGATCTGAAGCCCGGCATGGTGCTCAGCGGAACGGTGCGCAACGTCATCGATTTCGGCGTGTTCGTCGACATCGGCGTCCATCAGGACGGGCTTGTTCATATCTCGCAGGTCAGCAATAAATTCATCAAGCACCCGTCCGAGGTCGTCTCAGTCGGCGATGTCGTCAAGGTCGCCGTTCTGGATGTCGACCAGAAGCGCGGCCGCATCAGCCTGACGATGAAGGGCGCAAAATAACCCACGCCGCCCGCCATATTTCGACAAAATTTCGATAAACGAAACACGACCGGTTCGCGTGACCGGTCGTGTTTCTTACCTGCATATTTCTCCTGCGTATGCAAACAATAGCTTTGGAACCAGCACAAAACGAAAGGCATTGGAGGAGCAATTTATGAAAGCAACAGGCATTGTCCGGCGCATCGACGATTAGGTTATAATAGGAGCAAGGTCAGAAAGCCTTGAAAACACTGGTGTTTCGCTGATTTTGTCCAACTTCGCAAGCACTCAGAGCGCAAGCTGTTTGACCGCGGCGAGCTGCAACCGCACTTATTGAAAGGAGGACGCAGCAATAAACTTAATACAACGAAAGCCCCTGTCATGTACTGCTACATGGAGCATCAAGCTCGAAGCAGAACCATGACAGGGGCTTTTTCTATTTCAAGAACATGGAGGGAAAAATGAATCCATCAAAATACTATCAGGCGTTTGGACTTCTCATGAGGGAGGCTCCAAACCAAGATCACTATGACAGTGGTTGCGATGGCATTTGTCCGGAGTGCCGCACTTGCCGTTATCATCGCCCTTTCTGGCGGCACCAGACGTGCGTGTTTGAATACTGCCCATACTCCCCAATCTCGCTTCCCACCCGTCGGGATCGTCAGCCTTCAGAAAAGGAGCGATGATATGGGTGTCTTTCGCGTCAACAAAAACAAGAACTACACCGTCATGTCGAATGTCCATCTCCGTGATAAGGCTCTTCCGTTAAAAGCAAAAGGGTTGCTCTCTTTGATGCTGAGTCTCCCGGAGGATTGGGACTACTCCATGCGCGGCTTGGCGAAACTCAGTGCCGACGGACTGGACTCCACGAGAGCAGCCGTCAAAGCTCTTGAGCGAAGCGGGTATGTTGTCCGCCGTCAGCTCTATGACTCCCGTGGGCGTTTTTCTAACAACGAGTACACAGTATTTGAGATTCCGCAGCCCAGTTCTCCGTCATCGGACTTACCGTTGACGGGAAAGCCGTCAACGGAGAAATCGCCATCGGATGCCCCGTTATCGGAAAAGCCGTCCCAAATAAATACTGATCAAGTAATTACTCAAAAAAGAAATACTGACTTGAACAACTATCAATCCATCAATCTTGATGGGATGGACAGGATGGATGAGCGAAGCGAGTATGAAGAGATTATCAAAGAGAATCTTGATTACGACATTCTCTGTCAGGATCCGAAGTTCGATAAAGACCGCTTCCGGGAGATCATGGACATCATGCTGGATGCCGTCTGTTCCACTGCGCCGACCATCCGCATCAACGGTGAGGATATGCCGCAGCAAGTGGTAAAGTCCCGCTTTCTCAAGCTGAATAGCAGCCACATAGAGTACGTTCTGGAAGCAATGAACAAGAACCCGTCAGACATCCGTAATATCCGGGCGTACCTGTTGACCGCTCTGTATAACGCCTCTCTGACGATAGACAATTACTACTCCGCGCTCGTCAATCATGATTTCTACGGGCAGGACAGATCGGCAGGGTCAAAGAAGCCGAAGACCTACGATTATAGCCTTTGTGAAGACACTCTTTAATGAATACCATCGTGAGCAATGCTCGGAAAGGAGGACAGTGTAAATGAAAATCATCTATCGCCGGATTGTGCCGCCTTAGCTTCGGCAGCAGTCCCCATAATCATTACAACGAAAGGAGGTAAACGTCGCAATGCAGGATGAAGTCAACACCAAAGTTGTTGCAATTATGATCAAGGGCGGCAAAATCTCAGCCGAGGTGCTGAAAAAGGCACTGGACAAGTTCGTGCAGGAGATTGAGAAGGCACAGAAGCAGATGCAGCATCCCAAAACCTATCGCGGCAAGCAGTCCATCAAGCATCTGATGAGTCAGAACGCCGCCATCTCCAACATCGAAGTGACGGACGGCAACATCAAGTCCTTTGAGCGGACTGCCAGCAAATACGGTCTGGACTTTGCACTCAAGAAGGACGTTTCTGTTGAGCCGCCCAGCTATCTTGTCTTCTTCAAGGGACGGGACGTTGATGTAATGACCGCCGCCTTCAAGGAGTTCTCCGCCAAGACGGTCAAGCAGAAGGAACAGCCGTCCATCCGGCACAAGCTGGATCAGGAGAAAGCCCAGAGCAAGGCGCAGCACAAGGAGAAAGTCAAGGTCAAGACCAAGGATCGGGGTGTGGAGCTGTGAACAAACCCGATGTGAAGAAGCTCATTCTTCTGAACCTTCCGTATGTCTTCGCCTTCTACTTTGCGGATAAGATTGCCGCCGTGTTCCGACTTGCACCCGGCACGGCGTTCATCGACAGGCTGACAAACGGATTTGCCGTGTTCGGCACTGCCTTCGCAAATCCGCTACCCAGCTTTCATCCCGTTGATCTGCTCATCGGTGTGCTTGCCGGTGCACTGCTCAAGTTGGCGGTCTACGTCAAGGGCAAGAACCGCAAGAAGTTCCGCCAAGGCGAAGAGTACGGCTCTGCCCGCTGGGGCAAACCGGAGGACATTAAGCCGTACATGGACCCAGAGTTCTCCAACAATGTCATTCTGACGCAGACGGAGTTCCTGACCATGAACAGCCGCCCGAAGCAGCCGAAGTACGCCAGAAACAAAAATATCCTTGTCATCGGCGGTTCCGGCTCAGGCAAGACGCGCTTTTTCGTGAAGCCAAACCTGATGCAGATGCATAGCTCTTATGTGGTTACTGATCCGAAAGGAACCGTGCTGGTGGAATGCGGCAAAATGCTTGAAAAGGGCGGCTACGTCATCAAGTCGCTGAACACCATCAATTTCCGGAAATCCATGCACTACAACCCGTTCAGCTACATCCGCAGCGAGAAGGACATCCTCAAGCTGGTCAATACGATCATCGTCAATACGAAGGGAGACGGTGATAAGTCCGGCGAAGATTTCTGGGTCAAGGCGGAAAAGCTCTACTACACAGCTCTCATCGGCTACATCTGGTACGAGGCACCCGACCACGAGAAAAACTTTACTACTCTGCTCGAAATGATCAATGCCTCGGAAGCCAGAGAGGACGATGAGACCTTCAAGAACCCCGTGGATGTCATGTTCGATGAGCTGGAAGCCCGCGATCCTGACCACTTTGCGGTCAAGCAATACCGCAAATACAAGCTGGCGGCGGGCAAGACCGCTAAGTCGATCCTGATTTCCTGCGGCGCAAGGCTTGCGCCCTTCGACATCGCAGAGCTGCGGGATCTGATGAGCTACGATGAGATGGAGCTGGACACCATCGGAGACCGAAAGACGGCGCTGTTCGTCATCATTTCCGATACCGATGACACCTTCAACTTCGTTGTGGCGATCATGTATTCCCAGCTCTTCAACCTTTTGTGCGACAAGGCAGATGACGTTTACAACGGACGGCTTCCCGTTCATGTGCGCTGTCTGCTGGATGAGTTTGCAAACATCGGTCAAATCCCGAAGTTTGATAAGCTCATCGCAACCATACGAAGCCGGGAAATCTCGGCGTCAATCATCTTGCAGTCCCAGTCTCAGCTCAAGACCATCTACAAGGATGCGGCGGACACCATCACGGGCAACTGCGACTGCACTCTTTTCCTCGGCGGCAAGGAGAAATCCACCCTCAAGGAAATCAGCGAGGTGCTGGGTAAAGAGACAATCGACCTTTACAACACCTCAGAAACCCGTTCCAACAACAACTCCTACGGCTTGAATTATCAGAAGACCGGCAAGGAATTGATGTCTCAGGACGAGATCGCCGTCATGGACGGAGCTAAGTGTATTTTGCAGCTTCGAGGCGTGAGACCTTTTCTCAGTAACAAATACGACATTACGAAGCATCCAAAATACCGGCAGCTCTCCGACTATGACAAGCGGAACGCCTTTGACATCGAGAAGTACCGGCAGCACAAGCTGGTAGTCAAGCCCGATGACACATTCGACCTCTATGATATGGGCGAGGTCGATGCAGATTAAAGCCCCGTCGCTGCACTGCGCAGTGGGTAAAGCCTGATGGCTCATCCCAAAGCAGAACAGCGACGGGGCTTCTTTTTTTATGCCCATTTTCAAAAATACACACTCAACTTTCATCGATTCAAGGAGGAAAATCTATGGCTTTCATCAATCAGGCTGTCACGGTTCTTCAGACGCTCGTTATCGCCCTCGGCGCAGGTCTCGCAGTGTGGGGTGTTGTCAACCTCATGGAAGGCTACGGCAACGACAACCCCGGCGCTAAGTCTCAGGGCATCAAGCAGCTCATGGCTGGCGGCGGTGTGGTGCTGATCGGCACGACCCTCATCCCTCTGCTCTCCGGTCTGTTCGGTTAATCCGGCAGCCGCGCAGAAGCAACCATCGGGGCGGGTGCGGAAAAGGCACTTGCCCCTCACAATTCACCAACGATTTAAGGAGGAAATTCAAGTATGTCATTTATCAATCAGGCAGTTACGGTTCTCCAGACGCTTGTTATCGCCCTCGGCGCAGGTCTTGCGGTGTGGGGTGTTGTCAACCTCATGGAAGGCTACGGCAACGACAACCCCGGCGCTAAGTCTCAGGGCATCAAGCAGCTCATGGCTGGCGGCGGTGTGGTGCTGATCGGCACGACCCTCATCCCCCTGCTCTCCGGTTTGTTCGGCTAATCCACGGCAAGCCCAGCTTAACCGAAGGGTGGTGAAATATTGGGCAGCATTTTAGAAAAGATCGAACAGGCTCTCAAGGATATGCTGATCGGATGGATCGAGAGCAACCTGACCAATATGTTCACCGATGTCAACGAGAAGGTAGGAACGATTGCCGCCGAAGTTGGGCAAACACCGTCCGGCTGGAACGGCGGCGTGTACCAGATGATCCGGGGACTATCCGAAAACGTGATAGTCCCCATCGCTGGTATCATCATCACCTTTGTTTTGTGCTACGAGCTGATTTCCATGATCACCGAGAAAAACAACCTTCACGACATGGACACTTGGATGTTCTTCAAGTGGTTTTTCAAGGCGGCTGTGGCGATCTATCTCGTGACACACACGTTTGACATCGTGATGGCAGTATTCGACATCGGGCAGAACGTAGTTTCCGGTGCAGCCGGAGTAATCCACGGCAACACCAGCATTGACATTGACGCGACGATTGCGCAGATGCGTACCGGCATGGAGAACATGGGCGTCGGAGAACTGCTCGGTCTGTCAATAGAAACGCTTCTGATCAGCTTGTGCCTCAAAATCATGGCGATCCTCATTACGGTCATTCTCTACGGGCGCATGATTGAGATTTACTGCACCGTGAGCATTGCGCCTATTCCCATCGCAACCATGAGCAACCGCGAATGGGGCAGCATCGGCACGAACTATCTGAAAGGCTTGTTCGCTTTGGCATTTCAGGGCTTTCTCATCATGGTCTGCGTCGGCATCTATGCGGTGCTGATCAACGGCATGATTATTGCAGACAACATTCACTCGGCTCTGTTCTCTGTGGCGGCGTACACGGTCATTCTGTGTTTCTCGCTGTTCAAGACCGGAAGCCTCGCAAAATCCATTTTCCATGCGCACTAAGGAGGTCGGCAGCATGAAGAAGTACAGCATCATCTACGCCGATCCCCCTTGGGCGTATCGGACTTACTCCAAAAAGGGACAGGGACGGTCGGCAGAAAGCCACTACCCGACAATGTGCATTGAAGACATCAAGGCACTTCCGGTTGGCGAACTGGCTGCGAAGGACTGCGCTCTGTTCCTCTGGATCACGTTCCCATGCCTCTGTGAAGCACTCGAAGTGCTGACGGCATGGGGCTTTTCTTATAAGACCGTGGCTTTTGTATGGGTGAAGCAAAACCGCAAGAACGATGACCTCTTCACCGGCATGGGGTATTGGACAAGGGCAAACGCGGAAATCTGCATCCTTGCCACGAAGGGACATCCGAAGCGAGTTGACGCCGGTGTGCGTCAGGTCATCCTCAGCCACATCGAAGAGCATTCCAAAAAGCCGGATGAGGCGCGGGAACGCATTGTTCGGCTCATGGGAGACCTTCCCCGCGTAGAGCTTTTTGCCCGTCAGTCTCCCGAAGGCTGGGACGTTTGGGGCAACGAGGTCGAATGCACGGCACATCTTCCAATGGAGGAAACACCATGCTGCGGCTAAGACCTATCTCTCTTCGAGACGCCAACGAGTATGTCCGGAAGTATCACCGGCATCATAAGCCGGTTGCCGGTCACAAGTTTTCCATCGGCTGTGAAGCAGACGGTGAGCTGGTCGGTGTAATCATCGCCGGGCGTCCCGTCAGCCGGTATCTGGATGACGGCTTCACATTGGAGGTCACAAGGCTATGCACCAACGGGGCGAAGAACGCTTGCAGCTTTCTCTACGGCGCGGCGGCAAGAGCTGCTGCGGCTATGGGCTATAAGCGCATCATCACCTACACGCTGGAAAGCGAAAACGGTGCAAGCCTTCGTGCTTCCGGCTGGATCTGTCAAGGCAAAGCGGGTGGGCTTCGCTGGACAGGCAAGCGTCAGCCGAAGGAGGATCAATATCCCGCACAAATGAAGCTGCGCTATGAAAAGCAGCTTAGAAAGACCTGCTAATAAAAGTCAAGTAGAAATTTCAGATTTTTTAGGGAGGCGAAAAATGCAATACAAAATCAAGCCGCTGAGCATCTCAAAATTAAAACGGCGGCCA
>ERZ1026950.594-NODE-594-length-15322-cov-6.958080_pt1 | contig 15322 bp, 8 predicted proteins | sample MGYA00519302_ERZ1026950 | MGnify/ENA primary metagenome ERZ1026950 (study PRJEB26926, sample SAMN06164747) | human gut metagenome | biome: ENVO:00009003; feature: ENVO:2100002; material: ENVO:00002003 | host: Homo sapiens | place: USA | collected 2012 ... | reverse complement strand
GTGTATAAGAGACAGCACCTGAACCGCGAGCTCGTCCGGATGCCCGAAGGCATCAGGGAGCGTGACGATGCGATTGCCGCCCGCATCAGCAGTGCGGGCATCAGGAGGAAAATCACCCACGACCAGGTACGCGCCATCCGTGTCATGCTCTCAGGAACACATGAGGACATGATGGAAATAGAGAAAGCCGGAAAACTGGACGACTGGTGCCGGGACAGCATGGACTGGCTGTACAGGACCTTCGGGCGGGAGAACGTGGTCTCGGCGGTGCTGCACATGGACGAGCACACGCCGCACATACACGCCACACTTGTACCGATAGTGACGGGAGAGCGCAGGAAGGCGGGACAGAAGAAACCGAAGGAGGGAGGACGAACCTACCGCAAGAAGGCGAATACCGCCAGATTGTGTGCCGACGACGTGCTGAACCGCACCAGACTGCTTGCCTACCACGACGACTATGCCAAGGTCATGGTGAAATACGACCTGCAACGCGGGGTAAGAGGTTCGGAAGCCCGGCATGTCTCCACCGCCCAGTATTACCGCGATTTGAGGCGGCAGACGGGTGAACTGGAAGCGAACGTGCGACAACTCCAAGCCGAGCAGGAAGAGGCGGAAAAACGGCTGGAAACGGCCAGAAAGGAAATCAACACGCAAAAGCTGGAGGCGGTCAAGGTGGAGGCAAAGACCGCCATCATAGCAAAGGTGGGTTCTCTTTTGGGCAGTGGAAAAATCAAGGAGCTGGAGGCGGACAACCGCAGCCTTCAGAACGAGATAGCCGCCCGCGAGGAGAGCATAGAGGACTTGCAGGCCAGTCTGCAACGGCAGCGGGCACAGTACGGCAGGGAACTTGCCACGGTGCAGACCGACTACATCCAAAAACTGGAAAGGGAAAGGGAGCGGACGGCATATCTGCAAAAATGGACGGATCGTGCGTGCGGATGGTTCCCGCTTTTCGCCGACGCGATGCGCATGGAGGGGTACTGCCGTTCGGCAGGCTTCACGCCCGAGCAGACGGACCGGCTTTTCACCTTCCAGCCGTTGGAATACAGCGGAAACCTCTACTCCGAAGAGCACAAGAAAAGCCTCTCCGTGACGGACGTCACCGCACAGATGGGGATAGAGCAGGGAGAGAAAGGGAAACGCTTTGTCCTGCGCATCAACGGAAAGAACATCCTCGACTGGTTCAGGGAGCAGTTCGAGAGGCTGCTCCGACGGATACGGCCAACGATACAGCAACCGCAACGGAAAAACAAGGGATTCAAACTGTAATGACTATAAATACTTATGTGCCAACATAAAAAATGCAGGAAATATTATTGCGCTTCCTACATTTTTCATATTTTTGCATTTGAAGAGAGGAAACTCCCTTCAAGACATTTTAGAATTTGAAGAAGCGTTATGCTGAACTCTTGCGAGTGAAAACCTGAGAAATTTTCAAAGATGACAAGAACGGCATAGTGGTTCTCACGCATATAGCGTGGGCTGCTATAACCATATCTGTCATCAAAGGTTTTCTCAGGACCTTCACTCAAAGACGTGGCATGCAGTTCCACGCTTCGTGTTTAATAGAAAACCTTGAGGAGCTGAAAGGTGTACTTAAAAATTAGTTGTATTATGAAAAAAACTTATTTTTTATTTTTGTTGGGATTAATGTCTATTATGACTTTCGGTTTTAGTGCATGTTCCGATGATGACGAAAAAGCCCCCGAATCTTCATCCGCCTTAATAGGTACTTGGGAAAGAATATCTTGCACTTATCAGTATAAGGAAAACGGAGAGATCGTAGATGAAGGCAAAGATGAAGGTAATGATTTGGTTGGTTTTAAATTGGTTTTCAAAGAAGATGGGACATGTAAGAGTGCTGAATACCATACAGACAAATGGGATTGGTTCGATGAAGGTAAATGGAGTTATAGTAATGGAATAATTACAATAACCGACAATAACGAATCAGAATTGATAAAAGTAAAAACATTAACAGACTCTCAATTAATAATCGAAACAACAGATAAATACACAGAAGACGGAATCTTTTATGAAGATTATGAACTCACAGAGTATCGCAAAATCTAATAGGGATTCATCTATATTCACATCGAGCGATAAGTTTCGTAATTTAACAAATAAAACTCTTCAGGAACCTGAAAGTTATTGGAATATCACAATGAAATATTAAATTCAAAAAGTATGAAACTGAAAAAAATATCTATTTTATTCATACTGTTGCCGTTATGCATATTCTTTACAGCTTGCAGCAAAGAGAATGACAACGCCCCGAAACAATCTGAGAACATTATCGATTTTGAGCAGGGAAATATGAATTTTACAGAAGGAGCAGGCGAACAGACATTCTCCTTTACGACAAACACTGCATGGGTAGTAAGCGTAGCTTCCACACGGAACAGGGGAGTCCCTTGGTGCACCGTTGCCCCTACAAGTGGGAATGCAGGTAGCCACACTATAAAGGTCACCACAACCCCAAACGAAACCTATGACGACCGCAGTGTGACAGTCACTTTAAAGGCGGGTGCGGAAGTCAAAAGCTTTGTGGTTTCCCAAAAACAGAAGGATGCCCTCCTGCTTACCAATGACAAGTTTGAGGTGGACCAAGCGGGAGGAACTGTCACAGTAGAAGTGAAATCCAATGTCAGCTATACCGCAACTATCGGTGAGGAATGCAAAGACTGGATAAAAGAGAGCAACAGTACCCGGGCATTGTCCACCACGACAAAAAGTTACACTGTTGCCATGAACGAAGACGGTAAAAAACGTGAGGGAAGCATAATCTTTTCAGACGGTTCCTTAACGGAAACGGTACATATCTACCAAGCTGGTGGTTCCATAATTCTTTTGAGCCAGAACGACTGTCATGTAAGCGCTTCAGGGGAAGAGATTACGGTGGAACTGAGAAGCAATTGTGATTATGAGGTCGTCATGCCTTCTGTAGATTGGATAAAGGAGACCATGACACGCGGCATGTCCAGCCACACACTGCATTATACTGTTGCACCCAATGATTCTTATGACGGCAGGAAAACTGAAATCATATACCGTGACAAGTCGGATAGCAGCATAGCTGACACACTGACCATCCTGCAAGCGCAGAAAGATGCCATCATCATTTCAGAGAAAGAGGTGAAGGTCGGCAGTGAAGGCGGTACGGTTGAAGTGAAAATTGACGCAAACGTGGACTTTGAGATGCAGCTTCCGGATGTAGAGTGGATAAGCGAGACTTCCACCCGTGGATTGTCAACGCATAAAAAGTATTTGAAGATAGCTGAGAATACGGGTGAAACTTCGCGAACAGCAGAAGTTGTTTTCAAGAATACCACCAGCGGGATTGAAGAGACTTTGACCGTCAGCCAGTCCGCCAAAGGAAAGAGGGTGAAGGTTCATGTAGAAAAGGCCGGCACATTGTCTGACTATATTGCAGAATCAGAAAAACTGAATGTTGAGGAACTGGAAGTTTCCGGAAACTTAGGAGGAAAGGACATTGCATTTATCCGTGAAATGGCGGGAACATATAATCACGCCAACACGGAAGGGAAATTGGTTTATTTGGATATGACCGAGGCGAATATCGTAGCGGATGGAGAATATTATCTCCCCAACTCATCAGGAAAGGAGTATTTGCCAACGGAGAACACCATTGGCGAACGTATGTTTACCAGCCGCGGTTTACAGACGATATTACTGCCTAAAAGTGTCACATCAATAGATGACCGTGCTTTTTCCTCGTGCCACTCTCTTAACAAAGTGGTTATCTACGAGAATAGTGTCAAAACGATAGGAATGGCGGCTTTCGAGTATTGCTCCAGTCTTGCTGATATTGTCCTACCAGAAGGTGTGACAACAATAGCGCGCAGTGCTTTTTGGGGTTGTTCCAGTCTTTCCCGTATTGATTTGCCGGAAGGTGTAACAACAATAGGACACAGTGCCTTTTATGGCTGTGAGAAATTGTCAAGTGTCAAGTTGCCCAATAGCCTGACCACCATTGAGGGATTCGCTTTCAGTGGCTGCAATGGACTCACCATTACTATTCCGGACAATGTGGAATCAATGAGTATGCTGACTTTTTCCGACTGTACTGGACTTGATATAACCATACCGGGGCGTTTTTTGACTAAAATAGAAAATCCGATAGGTTCTAACTGCAAAGATGTTCGCGTGACCATCGCAGAAGGAACTACGGTTATTGAAGAATATGCATTTCAGAAACGCCCGGGTATTGTCAGCGTCACGATTCCTGAAAGTGTGACATCGATAGGACATGCGGCTTTTTGGCAGTGCTCGGGACTGACCGATATCATCATTCCCAGCAGTGTAACTGAAATAGGCGATGACGCTTTTAGCAAGTGTACAAATCTTACCAATGTCACACTGCCTGATGGTCTAACTTTCATAGGGGAAGGTGTATTCAAAACTTGCAAGGGACTTGTCAGTGTTGTTATTCCCAATAGTGTGAAATCAATCGAGTATGAGGCTTTTAATGGATGTTCAGCTTTGAAAAGCATTGTTCTTCCCGAAGGAATGACATTGATTAAGAAATGGACTTTTGCCGACTGTAGCTCCCTTGTGGATGTTACTTTGCCGAGCACAATGACCACACTGGAGTACGGTGCTTTTGAGAATTGCACCTCCCTTCGCAGTGTGACCATTCCTAATAGTGTAAATACAGTCGACGCTCCATTTTACGGTTGTTCCAGCCTTTCCGACATCAAAGTACCTGACTATCTGTATGAAACCTCCATTTTTAGTGGAACCGGTATTACCGATATCACTGTTCCGGAAGGCACAACGGTAGTCGGCAGTTTTGCAGACTGCACCAAGCTTGCTAGTATTACATTCCCGGAAGGAATCAAGGCACTTACCGACTTTTCCGGTTGCAGTAGCCTTAGAGCCATAGATATTCCGGACGGAGTGTCGGTCATTGGTTCAGCATTGTTCAGAGGATGTGTCAATCTAACCAAAGTCACCATTCCCAATAGTGTTGTTTCATTGGAATGGTTTGCTTTTAGCGATTGCAGTTCTTTAACCCGCATTACCATTCCCAATCATATTGCAACAATAAGCTCAGGTGCATTTTCCGGCTGCTCTCTTCTCACCAATGTCACATTAGGCAGTGGGGTGGCTTCTATAGAAGATATAGCATTCCATAATGCACCGATAAGACAATTGCGATGCTACGCCGTTGTCCCTCCTAAACTGCATGGGGTGGTTGATGGTTCTTTCAGCGCAGATTTGGTTAAAGGGGCTACGCTGTATGTTCCTGCCGGAACTGGTATGGCTTATTCAGAATCAGACTGGAAGATATATTTTGAAAATATTGTTGAGATGGAAGAGTAAGCGAGCACATGAAAGGAGGTGTGTCGTAATGCGCGATGCACCTTCTTTGTGCGTAAAAAAAGAGGTGGGCAATTTTGACACACCCCCTTTGAATTTCTATATCTAAAAGCAAAAAACCAATATCGGGATGACACACTCTAAAAACAGCCCGCTAATTATTACAAAATGATATTACGTACCCGACTGGTCGGTGCGGTTCTTCCATTATGCGAACAAATTCCGGTAACAAAATGACAAAACGGACACCCCACCGAAAAACAACATTTTTTTCTTTTTTCCTAAACACCTGTCAGTAAAGAACAGAGTATTTGTCAAGGGCGAAGGGTAAAATACCGTACGAACGAAACGAACACAGGAGATTTTTTACCCGGAGAGTGAAACGTTCCCTTACAAATATTTGTTTCTATTTTCTTCTAAATACACTATGTGTATGCAAATTGTATGTCGCATTAATTGTGTTTCATGTTTGTAAAATCATTAAATCTTTGAAAATAAAACAGTTATAAATATAGATATAAATTTAATATATTAACATAAAGATAACAGTATGAGAAAATATTTTCAATTCGCAGCTTTGCTGGTGGTAACTATGCTGAGTGCATGTTCAGGTGGAACGGAGAGTAAGGAAGCTGCTGATACCGCTATGGAGGACAAACCGGTAGTCCGGCTTGCTTCCGTAACTTCCCGCGATGTAGATCAGATAGAGGAATATACTGCCACTGTTGAAGCGGAAGCGAAAAATAATATAGCTCCGACCTCTCCCGGGCGTATAGACCGTATTTTTGTTGAAGTGGGAGATCATGTATCCAAGGGACAGAAATTAGTACAGATGGATGCGGCAAATCTGAAACAAATGAAATTGCAGTTAGAAAATGAAGAAACGGAATTCAGACGTATGGATGAACTGTACAAAGTGGGTGGAGCTTCCAAATCTGAATGGGATGCAGCGAAAACAACTTTAGATGTACGTCGTACTTCCTATAATAATTTGTTGGAGAATACGCAGTTATTAAGTCCTATTAATGGAGTGGTTACAGCGCGTAATTTTGATAACGGTGACTTATATTCTTCCGCCTCCACTCCTGTGTTGGTCATAGAACAGATCACTCCGGTTAAACTGTTGATTAATGTATCCGAACCTTATTTCCCGAAAGTAACTAAAGGTATGACCGTAAAGGTGAAATTTGATGTGTATGGTGATGAGGAGTTCGAAGGGAAAGTTAGTTTGGTGTATCCTACTATTGATGCTGCTACTCATACTTTTCCTGTAGAGGTAAAATTGGCTAATACCCGTCAGCGTATACGTCCGGGAATGTTTGGCCGTGTGACTGTGAGTTTTGGTACATTGCGGCATGTGGTAGTTCCTGATCAGGCTATTGTGAAACGTGCCGGTTCGGGCGACCGTTATGTATATGTCTACAAAGACGGTAAGGTTTCCTATAATAAAGTAGAATTGGGACGTCGGATGGGAACCGAATATGAATTGATTTCCGGGGTGGAGGATAATTCGCAGGTGGTGGTCGCCGGTCAGACCCGTTTGGCCGATGGTGTGGAAGTGGCAGTAAATTAAAAATTGAGAATTAGTTGATAATACTCCATATTTATTTACCTATATATGATTTTTTAGTTCTTAATTCTCAATTTTTAATTTAACAAACATGAGTCTATACGAAGGAGCGGTTAAAAAACCGATTATGACCTCGCTATGCTTTTTGGCCGTAGCAATCTTTGGTCTGTTCTCATTGTCGAAACTTCCGGTAGACTTGTATCCAGATATTGATACCAATACCATTATGGTTATGACATCTTATCAGGGTGCCAGTGCTTCCGATATAGAGAACAACGTAACCCGTCCGTTGGAAAATACGTTGAACTCGGTTAGTAATTTGAAACATATTACATCCAAGTCTTCAGAAAATATATCAGTTATCACTTTGGAATTCGAATATGGCTATGATATTGATGTGTTGACTAATGATGTGCGTGATAAATTGGATATGGTGAGTTCACAACTTCCCGATGAAGTCAATACTCCGATTATCTTTAAGTTCAGTACGGATATGATTCCTATCCTGCTGTTGTCCGTTCAGGCAGAAGAAAGTCAGCCGGCTCTATATAAGATATTGGATGATAATGTAGTAAATCCATTGGCTCGTGTTCCCGGCGTGGGAACGGTGTCCATTGCCGGTGCGCCAAAACGTGAGGTGAATATTTATTGTGATCCCAACAAACTGGAAGCGTATGATTTGACGATTGAGACCATCAGCTCCATTGTCGGGGCTGAAAATAAGAATACTCCGGGCGGAACTTTCGATGTGGGCAGTAATACCTATTCCTTGCGTGTGGAAGGGGAATTCAAGGACCCGAAAGAAATGGAGAATATCGTAGTGGGTACACGCAATGGTGCTTCGGTGTATTTGCGTGACGTGGCAACGGTAGTCGATTCTGTAGAAGAACGTGCTCAGGAAACCTATAATAACGGGGTGCAGGGAGCCATGATTGTTGTACAGAAACAATCGGGAGCAAACTCAGTGAACATTTCCCGGAAAGTAATGGAGCAGTTGCCTAAGTTACAGAAGTCACTGCCCAGTGATGTGAAACTGGGGGTTATTGTGAACACTTCGGATAATATTTTGAATACCATCGACAGTTTGACGGAAACTATTATGTATGCCATTCTGTTTGTGGTTTTGGTGGTATTTGTTTTCTTAGGTCGTTGGCGTGCTACAGTGATTATCTGTATCACTATCCCCATGTCATTGATTGCCTCTTTTATTTATTTGGCCATCACGGATGGGGGATCGCTGAATATTATTTCTTTGTCGTGCCTTTCTATTGCGATTGGTAATGTGGTGGATGATGCTATTGTTGTTTTGGAAAACGTGACGACCCATATCGAGCGTGGCTCCGAGCCGAAACAGGCGGCTATCCATGGAACAAATGAGGTGGCAATTTCTGTTATCGCATCCACATTGACTATGATTGCGGTATTCTTCCCGTTGACGATGGTCAGTGGTATGTCGGGAGTTTTGTTCCGTCAGTTGGGCTGGATGATGTGTGTCATTATGACTATTTCTACTATCTCGGCTCTGTCATTTACTCCGATGATGTGTGCGCAGATGCTTCGCTTGCAAAAAAAACAAAGCAAGTGTTTTGTCACATTCTACAAACCAATAGAACGTGCGTTGGACGGGTTGGATAACTGGTATCAGAAACGTTTGAACTGGGCTGTTCGTCACCGCAGGACTATTATTGCCGGTTGTTTCGGGTTCTTTCTGCTGAGCCTGATTTGTGCGAAAGGAATTGGTACAGAGTTTTTTCCGTCACAAGACAACAGTCGTATTTCTGTTCAATTACAATTGCCTATCGGAGCTCGCGTAGAACGTGCCCAGGCATTGGCTCAGGAATTGACCGAAAAGTGGCTGAAGAAATATGAAGGGGTGATGCGTATCTGTAACTATACTGTGGGACAGGCTGATGCAGATAATACTTGGGCTTCTATTCAGGATAATGGTAGCCATATCATTTCATTCAATATCAACCTTTATAATCCCGATCAACGTTCTGTTACGTTGGCAGAAGTCTGCGATGGTATGCGTGAGGATCTGAAAGCCTATCCCGAATTGGATAAAGCTCAGGTTATCCTGGGTGGTAGTAGTGGAGGCATGGGTGGACAGGCCACTGCCGATTTTGAAATCTATGGATATGATTTTACAGAGACAGATAAAGCTGCAGCTGAATTGAAAGAAGCTTTATTGAAAGTGAACGGTGTATCTGAGGTGAATATCAGCCGTCAGGATTATCAGCCGGAATATCAAGTGGATTTTGATCGTGAAAAATTGGCTTTACATGGTTTGAATCTTTCTACAGCAGCTTTGTATCTGCGTAACCGTGTTAATGGTGCTTTATCTTCTTACTATCGGGAAGATGGTGACGAATATGATATCAAGGTGCGTTATGCTCCCCAGTTCCGTACCAGTATTGAAAGTTTGGAGAATATTCTGATTTATACTAATGAAGGTAAAGCGATTCGGGTGAAAGATATCGGTACGGTGGTGGAGCGTTCCGCTCCTCCTACTATTGAACGTAAAGACCGTGAACGTATTGTAACAGTTTCCGCTGTGATTTCAGGTGCGCCTTTAGGTAGTGTGGTGGTGGCAGGTGAGTCTATTATTGATAAGATGGATTTACCTAGCGGTATCAGTATCCAGGTGGCAGGTTCTTATGAGGATCAGCAGGATTCATTCAGCGATCTGGGAACTTTGGCTGTTTTGATTATTATATTGGTATTTATTGTAATGGCTGCCCAGTTTGAGTCTCTGACCTATCCGTTTATCATTATGTTCTCTATTCCGTTTGCATTCAGTGGGGTATTGATGGCATTGTATGGAACGGGGACTACATTGAATGTCATGAGTTTGTTGGGAGGTATCATGTTGATTGGTATCGTAGTGAAGAATGGTATCGTGCTTATTGATTACATTACCTTATGTCGTGAGCGGGGTATGTCTGTTATTCATTCGGTCGTTGTTTCGGGCCGTAGTCGTTTACGTCCGGTTTTAATGACCACTTTGACCACTATTCTGGGCATGGTGCCGATGGCGATAGGAGGAGGGGAAGGTTCTGAAATGTGGCAGCCTTTAGGGGTGTCCGTAATCGGTGGTTTGACTGTATCTACCGTGCTCACCTTGATTTTGGTTCCGGTGCTCTACTGTTCATTTGCGGGTACAGGTATCAAGCGTAACCGTAAGAAGATGAAAGCTTCCCGTGAACTGAATGACTATTATCAAGCACATAAGACGGAGATGACCAAAGGCAAAAAAGAATAATTAATATAGTTGTTATCCGGATTGAAATGAATAGGAGACCGGATGACAGAACTTAAAATAAAAAATGGAATAATGAAATCAGTTTTCATCACTTTCGACCAAGCTTTTTACGAACGTATTCTGGCATTGTTGGATCGCCAGAATTGTCGTGGATTCAGTTATTGGCAGCAGTTGCAGGGGCGCGGCTCTGTAAAAGGAGAACCGCATTATGGCAGTCACGCGTGGCCCAGTATGTGCTCGGCTATTATGACAGTGGTAGATGACACCAAAGTGGATCCGTTATTGGACGCCTTGCATAAAATGGATAAGGAAACCGAACAATTGGGATTACGTGCTTTTGTGTGGAACATAGAAAAGACGATTTGAATCTGTCTTTTCATTATTAAAGAAAAAGACTGTTGCCCTCTTTCTGGCGCAGTCTTTTTTCTTTTTTTAGCCTCTATCATGAAGTACTCCGTCTAAAAAATCACTACTTTTGCGGTTAATTTACAAATATAGCAATATGAAAAACTATATACCGGCCACTTTTCTTCTCACTCTTATTGTAGTAGGAGTGTTAATGGGGCTGTATTTCCTCCCCTCCATGTCGGTGGGCGGCAAACCGTTGCGCAAGGTGGACCTGCTGGCTGATATCCGTCCGGATGTGGAAGAAGAAGTATGTGATTCCGACACCATTGTCCTTCCTCCTCCTGTAAAACCTATTTTTGTGGATACATGTAAAACGGGTATTACCTGTATTGAGGATTATTCGGATTCCACCATGCGGGGAATGAAACATTTTTATGAGGCACTTTCCAAAGTGAAAACCATGAAACGCCCTGTACGCATCGCTTACTTCGGTGATTCTTTTATAGAAGCTGATATTTTTACTGCCGATTTGCGCGAAATGCTTCAACAAGAATTTGGTGGTTGCGGAGTGGGATATGTTCCTGTAACCTCTTCCATCAGCGGTTACCGTCCTACGGTACGCCATACTTTTGGGGGATGGAGCAGTCATTCATCCAATGACTCTGTTGGTTTTGATAAAATACAGCAAGATATTTCCGGACATTATTTTTTCCCTCGTGAAGGTGCTTATGTGCAGTTAAAAGGACAGAGTAAATATGCTTCCCGACTGGATACCTGTGAGGTTTCTACTTTTTATTTCCTAAATAAAGGTTTTGCCGCTGTCCGTTCTAAAGTGAATAATGCTGCGGAAGGAGAGTTGCATGAGGAAGTAGGAACAGGAGGTGTGCAGGCTGTTTCGGTGAGAGGAAGGATAGGACAAGTACGGTGGAGTGTGGAACATGCTGATTCTGCTACTTTCTATGGAGTGGCTATGGATGGCAAGCAGGGAATATCTTTGGATAATTTTAGCGTACGTGGTAGCAGTGGGCTTCATTTACGTAGTATTCCTTTACATACGCTTCGCGATTTCCAACGTCTTCGTCCATACGATTTGATTGTGGTCCAATATGGTTTGAATGTGGCTACGGAACGAGGCGTAAAATACGATGGCTATAAGAAAGGGATGCTTACGGTGATAGAGCATTTGAAGACAGCTTTTCCTGAAACCAGCATTTTACTGGTCAGTGTGGGTGACCGTGAATATAAAAACGAGAATGGAGATCTCCGCACCATGCCCGGAGTCAAGAATCTTATCCGTTATCAACAGTCCATTGCGGCTGATAGCCATATCGCTTTTTGGAATATGTATGAGGCAATGGGAGGTCAAGGAAGCATTGTCGATATGATCGGGCAAAAAATGGCGAATCTTGATTATACCCATATCAATTTTAAGGGAGGCAGGCATTTGGCAGGTATCTTATTTGAAACATTGATGTATGGCAAAGAGCAATACGAAAAGCGGAAAGCCTATGAGGAGGAATAACAGATTTCTTGGTCTGTCCGGTGTAGCAATGGTATTGTTTTTGTTCTTGCTGTTTCCATGTCTTTATGCCCAGGATGCTATTCCGGCATTGTCCCGACCGTTGGAGCCGCTTCGCATACCCGGTGAAACAAAGGAAATGCATCGTGGTATGCGGCTGATAACAGTACATGATTCACTTCCGGCGAGTTTTACTCATTCTTTGGATAATGTGATAGAAGATGAGAACCGTTCGCTTTCTCCTTTCTTTCAAAAACTGAATGATATGACGGGACCGGTACGGATAGTCCATATAGGTGATTCTCATGTGCGGGGGCATCTTTATCCATTAATAACCCGTCGTTGTCTGGAACATGATTTTGGTGCTGAGGCTGTTTATCCTGATACCATTTCATATCGTACCGAAGGGTTGGCACATGAAACGGGCGAACCGGGTATTGTTTATCATATGATTGGCATTAATGGAGCTACTTCTGTTACTTTTTCTGATGATGAAAAAATAAAAGAAATAGCTTCTTTGCATCCCGATCTGATTATTGTTTCTTTTGGAACCAATGAGGCACATAGCCGCCGTTATCTGGCTCAGGCTCACAAAATGCAGATAGGCAGACTGTTGGGTATGTTGAAAGCTGCCTGTCCTGAAGCGTTTTTTTTACTTACTACACCTCCCGGAGCATATGTGGGACGTCGTCGTGCACGTACTATTAATCCGAGAACCGTAACGGCTGCACGTATTATAAAGGAGTATGCACAAGAGCATAAAATGGCAGTTTGGGATATGTATAATATAGTAGGAGGAAAGACAGATGCTTGTCGTAACTGGACGAAGCACCACATGTTTCGTGCGGATGGCATTCATTTCACTCCCGATGGATATCGTTTACAAGGTAATTTATTACATCAGGCACTGATTAAAGCGTATAATGAATATGTGGCAACTGGATTGGAGTAAACTGGCTGAGGTATTGACTTATAATGCCAAGCAACCGATGATTTTTAGCAGCGGCTTGTTTTTGTTTCTGTTTTTAGGCTTTAGCCTGATTTATATGTTATTGCAGAAGAAGGATACGGCACGCATCCTGTTTGTAACGCTGTTTTCTTATTATTTTTATTATAAGAGTAGCGGTTTTTATTTTTTCTTGCTGGGGGTGGTGACAGTGACGGATTTCTTGCTGGCAGGGCGTATGGCGAATACCGAAACTCAATGGAAACGGATGTTTTTGCTGCTGGCAAGTCTGGGAATAAATTTAGGATTGCTCTGTTATTTCAAGTATACCAATTTCTTTTATCAGATGCTGGCTCCTTTGTGGAATGGTAAATTCCAGCCGTTGGATATTTTCTTGCCGGTGGGGATATCGTTCTTCACTTTCCAGTCTTTAAGTTATACCATAGATGTTTACCGTCGTGAGCTGGTTCCTTTGAACAGGTTGCTGGATTATACATTTTATGTGTCTTTTTTTCCACAGCTGGTAGCGGGTCCTATTGTACGTGCCCGCGATTTTATTCCTCAAATCAGGCAACCGCTGTTTGTTTCCTCGGAGATGTTTGGTACCGGTGTTTTCTTTATCATCAGCGGATTATTCAAGAAAGCTGTAATCTCCGATTATATCAGTGTAAATTTTGTGGAACGTATTTTTGATAATCCGGCTCTTTATTCCGGGGTTGAGAATTTGTTTGGTGTATATGGGTATGCTTTACAGATTTATTGTGACTTTTCCGGATATAGTGATATGGCTATCGGGCTTGCTTTGCTGTTGGGCTTCCGTTTTCCTATGAACTTTAATTCGCCTTATAAAGCCGATAGTATAACCGATTTTTGGCATCGTTGGCATATCTCTCTTTCTACATGGTTGCGAGATTATCTTTATATCTCATTGGGGGGAAACCGCAAGGGGAAGGCCCGTACTTATATTAATTTGTGCCTTACTATGTTGTTAGGTGGTTTGTGGCATGGCGCATCTTGGAATTTTGTGATATGGGGAGGATTTCATGGAATAGCACTGGCTGCACAGAAATTCTGGCGTAACTTGCTGCATAAGCCTAAGACGGCCACTAGTAAGGGCATTCGTAAATTTTTTGCAGTTCTTATTACTTTCAATTTTGTTTGTTTCTGCTGGATATTTTTCCGTAATACGACTTTTGAAGCTTCGGTTGTTATGCTGAAGCAGATATTTACAGCTTTTCATCCCGAGGTATTCATGCAGCTGATAGAAGGTTATTGGAAAGTGTTTGTTTTGATGGGAATAGGGTATTTGCTACATTTTGCTCCTGATAGTTGGCAGGATGCGTGTTGTCGTGGAGTTGTAAAATTACCTTTATTGGGAAAGGCATTATTGTTGGTAGTACTGATTTATTTGGTTATCCAGATAAAGAGCAGTGATATTCAGCCGTTTATTTATTTCCAGTTCTAACGGAATAGTTATCAAATCGGGGGTCTGACTAGCTATCTTTTCAGACACCCTAAATACTATTCTAGTAAGTATTTATTAATACATCTACGATCCCAATTTATACCTCTCTTTACAATTTTTGCAGGGATACCTGCTAATATTATATTCGGTTCGTTGAATACTTTGGTTACAATACTTCCCCAACCCACAATACTGTTATCGGGTATTTTTGTATTTTTACCGATCTTTACATCTTTCCCTACCCATACATGCTTGCCTATTTCTATACTTTGAGCAAAATTAATCGGTTCTCCCTTTAAATTTGTTATAGTATGTGCGTCGGTACACCAAATATCAATGCCCCAGCTTAATTGACTGTCTTCTCCTATGCTAACATTTGATTTATCTTCTTGTAAATATAAAGTAACTCCATTGATAACTACACGATTACCTATATCAACTCTACAATTATTGGCAACTCTTGAAACACCAGCTCCCAAACCGGGCAACTGGCCGATGATGAGTTTTAGTCCACTCATCCCTAGTATGTTGGAATAGCGTAAAATGATTGTTCCTAAATTAACCGTGTTATTGTTTCCCTTGATAATCAATAGAAAACCTTCGTTAAGAAGTAGTTTTTCAACATTCTCTTCTGAATCGAAATGCATGGAAACATGATTGTTGTTTCCTGTAATTATGATGTTGGATCGATTGATGATTTGATTGAATTGTTCATGATGGGAGGATACACAATCTATTTTTATCATGTGGTAAAATAATTGTAATTTCATTGCCTTGACCATTGATATTTTTCATCTCATTCTAATTTAATAGTTTATACCTGTCTCTTATACACATCTGACGCTGCCGACGACTTAATAGGTGTA
>ERZ1026950.592-NODE-592-length-15367-cov-7.814394_pt1 | contig 15367 bp, 17 predicted proteins | sample MGYA00519302_ERZ1026950 | MGnify/ENA primary metagenome ERZ1026950 (study PRJEB26926, sample SAMN06164747) | human gut metagenome | biome: ENVO:00009003; feature: ENVO:2100002; material: ENVO:00002003 | host: Homo sapiens | place: USA | collected 2012 ... | reverse complement strand
GAGCTGCAGGAGATCGTCAAGCTGGTCGGTCAGGACGCGCTGTCCCCGGCGGACAACCTGACGCTGGAATCCGCAAAGATGATCCGCGAGGACTTCCTGCAGCAGAACGCGTTCCTGGAGAACGACCAGTATTCGTCGTTTGACCGGCAGGCCCGTCTGCTGGACCTGATCCTCCGGTACAAGGATCTCTGCGACGCGGCCATCGAGCGCGGCGCGGATATCTGGAAGCTCTATGCCATCGCGGCCCGTGCTGCCATCGGCCGTGCGAAGACCGTTCCGGCGGACACGTATCAGGACGTTTACGCGAAGATCGTATCCGATATGGAGCAGCAGATCGAAGAAGTTGCAAAGGAGGCTGAGGCTGAATGATCCGCGAATACCGTACCATCCGTGAGGTCTCCGGGCCTCTGATGATCGTCAAAAACGTCGAGGGCGTTACCTACGACGAGCTGGCCGAGCTGGAGCTGCCGAACGGCGAGGTCCGGCACTGCAAGGTTCTGGAGTGCAGCGGCGATACCGCCGTCGTGCAGCTGTTTGAAAATTCCGCCGGCATCAACCTGAAGGACAGCAAGATCCGCTTCCTGGGCCATCCGCTGGAGCTGGCCGTGTCCGAGGATATGCTCGGCCGCGTCTTCGACGGCATGGGCCACCCGAAGGACGGCGGGCCGGAGGTTCTGGCCGCCGAGATGAAGGACATCAACGGTCTTCCGATGAACCCCGCCGCACGCGATTACCCGAACGAATTTATCCAGACCGGCATTTCCACGATCGACGGCCTGAACACGCTTGTCCGCGGCCAGAAGCTGCCGATCTTCTCCGGCTCCGGTCTTCCGCACGCGCAGCTTGCCGCGCAGATCGCGCGTCAGGCGAAGGTTCTGGGCGACGACGCATCGAACTTCGCTGTCGTCTTCGCCGCCATCGGCATCACGTTTGAGGAATCGGAATTCTTCATTCAGGAATTCCGCCGCACAGGCGCCATCGACCGCACCGTCGTCTTCTCGAACCTTGCCAACGACCCGGCGGTCGAGCGTATCGCAACACCGCGTATGGCGCTGACTGCCGCGGAATATCTGGCCTTTGAATGCGGGATGCACGTGCTGGTCATCATGACCGACATCACAAACTACGCCGAGGCGCTGCGCGAGGTCTCCGCCGCACGCAAGGAAGTCCCCGGCCGCCGCGGCTATCCCGGCTACCTCTATACCGACCTTGCGACGCTCTATGAACGCGCGGGCCGCCGGATCGGCAAGAAGGGCTCCATCACCCTCATCCCGATCCTGACCATGCCGGAGGACGACAAGACGCACCCCATCCCCGACCTGACCGGCTATATCACCGAGGGCCAGATCATCCTGAGCCGCGATCTGTACCGCAAGGGCGTCATTCCCCCCGTGGACGTGCTGCCGAGCCTGTCGCGACTCAAGGACAAGGGAATCGGCCCCGGCAAGACGCGCGAGGATCACGCGGGCACCATGAACCAGCTCTTTGCGGCGTATTCCGCCGGCAAGGACGCGAAGGAACTTGCAACGATCCTTGGCGAAAGCGCCCTCTCCCCCACTGACCGGCTGTACGCGAAGTTTGCCGAGGAATTTGAGCAGCGCTACGTCAGTCAGGGCTACGAAGAAAACCGTTCCATTGAGGAAACGCTGAACATCGGCTGGGAGCTGCTGTCCATCCTGCCCGAAACGGAGCTCAAGCGCATCAAGCCGGAGTTCATCGAAAAATACCTGCCCAAAAAGCAGGCGTAAGGCGGTGTTCGCATGGCCAGTAAAACGATCAATCCGACCCGGATGGAGCTTACGCGGCTCAAGGGCCGCCTGCGCACGGCCGTGCGCGGCCACCGGCTGCTCAAGGACAAGCGCGACGAGCTGATGCGCCAGTTCTTCCTGATCGTGCGGGAAAACAAGGAGCTGCGCGCCAAGGTCGAGCAGGGCATTGCGGAGGCCAACCGCGCCATGACCGTCGCGTCGAGCGTGATGTCCCCCGAAATGCTCCAGCAGGCGCTTTTGTACCCGAAGCAGTCGGCGACGTTGGACATGACGTTCCAGAACATCATGTCCGTCTCCGTCCCGGTCTACGAGTTCCACACCAAAAACGAGGACGCCGCGTCCATTTACCCCTACGGCTTCGCGCAGACGTCCGGCGAGCTGGACGATGCGCTGGGCGCGCTGGCCTCCGTATTTCAGGATATGCTTGCGCTGGCGCAGGCCGAAAAGAAGACGCAGCTGCTCGCCTCCGAGATCGAGAAGACCCGCCGCCGCGTCAATGCGCTGGAATATGTCATGATCCCGGAAATGGAGAAAAACATCAAGTATATCTCCATGAAGCTCGAGGAAAACGACCGCGCTACCAAGGTCCGCCTGATGAAGGTCAAGGACATGGTGCTCAAGGACGCGCACGAATTCGAAGATTAAAACCGGAACGCCGTCCCCTGTCACAACGGGGGACGGCGTAAAATTTTGCTGAAAACGGACGGAGCGCGCACGCACCGAAGGCTGTCTCACCGGACAGCCTTTTCTCTGCGGGCCAGATGGGCGTAGTAGAGCAGGCACAGCAGGATCTGCACAACGGTCGAGCTGGGGGTCGCGAGGCCGATGTAGAACAGGCGCACATTCAGCAGGCGGGACATGGCGAACGACACGGGGATGCGGACGCCGAACGCGCCCAGAATGCCCTGCGCCATGACAAAGACGGTCTTGCCGAGGCCGGAGAAATAGCCCACAAAGCAGAACAGGAACGAGATCAGCAGACAGTCGATGGCGTAGGCTTTGAGATAAGTGACATTGTCCGATGAACAGGAGCTACTTTAATGGATGCTGCGGAAAAAGTCAAGCCCGCCCTGCCATTGGCAGGGCGGGCAGTTTCGTTTGGGGAAGGTAAATTACTTGGCTTCCTCGACAGCGTAAGCGGAGGGGGCAGCGGGAACGCCGCGCTTCCACTCGATCAGGTTCACAACGTAGAACGTGATGACGGAGACAAGGCTGCCGAAGACGACCGGCATCATGAACCACAGCGTACCGCCGTTGGACAGAAGCTGCCAGACGACGAAAGCGATGGTGCCGGTGAAGATGGAGATCATGCCGGAGTTCTTCGTTGCTTTCGGAACGGCAAGGCCGAGGCCGTAGGCCGCAAACGGACCTGCGCAGCGGATGCCGAATGCGAAGGTGTTCATGGCGACGAGGGAAACGCCGAACATGGAGATACCCATGGCGACGAGCGCCGCGACGACGTTGCAGGCACGGGTATAGAAGATGGTCTGCTTGTCGTTCAGCTTCTTCTTTCCGCCGAAGCCGGGATAGATGTCGTTGATGATCATCGTGGACATGCACAGCAGGTTGGAGTCTGCCGAGGACATGGTCGCGCAGATGATAGCGGCGGAAATAAGACCAGTGACGATGCCGGGCGCATAAGTACCGGTGACAATCATCATAGCGTTGGAGCCGTTCTCGGCAAGGCCGGGCAGCTGATCCTTCAGCGCGAAAGCGGCAAGGCCGAGGAGGGTCGGGAAGACTGCCATAGCAGCCATGAGAATGGCGCAGAGGAAGGAAGCACGAACTGCAGTCTTCTCGTCCTTGCAGGTCTCGAAGCGGGAGACCATCTCGGGGCCGCAGAGGAAGGTGCAGAAGTAGTTGAAGAAGTAGCCGATGATGGAGGCCCAGCCGATCTGGGTCATGTTCAGCTTTTCTCCGGGCAGAGCAGCGGAGATCGCAGCCCAGCCGCCGGCATGCTTCAGGACGATCGGCGTTGCAATGGCAAGACCGACGAGAATGATGCCGAACTGGATAAGGTCGGAAACCTGATCCGCGATCATGCCGCCGAAGGTCGTGTAGAAGATGGTGACGAAGCCGGCCAGCAGCAGGCAGACGTTCAGGGGGATCGTCGGGATCAGCGCGTTGATAACAGCGCCGGAAGCACCGATTTGAGAGGAGGTCAGGCAGAACAGCGACAGGACGCTGAGGACTGCCGTGAAGTTGCTGGAGAGTTTGCCGAAGCGGCGGCCGACGACCTCGGGAATCGTAACAGCCATGGTCTTGCGGATCTTGGGTGCAAAGTAGGCCAGCGGGATCATGGCCAGAGACGCGGCCAGGACGTACCAGATCGCGCTGACGCCCCATGCGCCGAACGCTTTCTGCGCGAGGCCGGTGGTGCTGCCGCCGCCGATGTTGTTGGCAGACAGCGAGAACGCGACCATGAACAGGCCCATTCTGCGGCCGGCAACGAGATAGTCCGCGCTGCCCTTGATGTTGATCTTGCCGACGACGTAGCCGATGATCATCATGCCGACCATGTACGCAAGGACAATAACCAATGCGCCAGTTTGGATTTCCATAGAGTTCCTCCTTGATTTCTCTTTCTTGAACGACTTATTCACAATTCGTTCATATTGCGTATTTTATCCGACGATGCCGCACTTTGTAAATTGACAATTCGCACAAGGAAAAACGCCTGTTTTCTGGCAATATAGACAAGGTACGAAAAATGCTTAAAAAGTTTTGATATCTTCTTGAATCTGGATATTTGGATTCTCCCGCGCTGCGTCGCGGAAGACGCCGAGCAGCTTTTCCGCATATGGCCCGAGCGCGTCATACAGGCAGCCGGTATGCTCCAACAGGAGCGTGCACGGCGGCAGTTCCGTCAGCACATCGTACAGCGCGTCGAGATTGCGCCCGTAAAACGCGGGCAGCGCGAACACGCGCGCAAAGCAGTCGTGCGCGGCTGCGCGGGAGGTCAGCTCCCGGCAGTCGATGCGGTATGTCAGTTCCATATGACGGTGCCTCCGTCCACGGTCAGCTCCGTAAACGACGCGTAGTGGTCGGACGTGTAAAAATATAGCCCGTCGTTCGAGAAGATCAGCCGCTCGGCCCCGCGGGAATCCGCGCCGAGCGTGTTGATGTCGCATTCGGTATAGGTTCTTCCTGTTTCCTCCGGCAGAAGCCCCTCGCGGTTGCCGAAGCGGTCGCCGCCGATGGCGGCTCCGGCCTGATACGCTTCCACGCTGCCGCCCTCCCAGCCGAGCGCACGGGCTTCCTCCTTGGTCATGTAGTTGTCCGGCAGATGACCGTAGGTATCGAGATACAGAACGACGTGCTCCGCGTCGTAATAATACCCGTGCTCGCCGACCGTGTCGGCGGTCTGTGTGACCTCCGGGTCCTCGGCGGTCACAAACTGCTCGCCCGATTCGGGCGCTTCCGTCTCTTCGGACAGCGCAGCGTCCGCCAGCTCCTGCAGCGTCGTAACGCTGGATTCCACGATCTGCACCGTGTCGCGCACCGTGCAGCCGCCGGGCACCAGCAGCGTCAGCGCCAGAAGCAGCGCCAAAATCCGTTTTTTCATGGTCAGTCTTCTTTCAGCTCCCGCGCGATGGCCTGCATCAGCGCCTCAGGCAGCTTTTCCACGCGCCGGTCGTAGGTCACAAAGCCGTTGACCTCGTCCTCCACGTCGCTCAGCTGCGTGTAAACGTCGGCGGCAAGGCCGGACTTGCACGCGGGGACGATCTGCGTTTCATAGAGCGTTTTGACCGCCTCACCCAGCGCCTCAGGCGTCTGGTAGCCCTTATAGCCGAAGTTCTTCGCGTTCCAGGTGTGCCCCGCGACCGGCAGATTGTACCCGCCGAACTCCGACAGGACGACCGCGCGGCCCTTTTTGTCAGGCTTAAAGCGGTACGGCTTGAAGTACACGTGCAGGCTCTTCACGTCGCTCACGCCCTGATCATGCCAGCCGCTGGCGTGGTCGATCAGCCGCGTGGGGTCGAGCCTGCGGAGCAGGCGAACCGCATTCTTCGCGTCAAACTGCCCCCAGCCCTCGTTGAACAGCACCCACAGGACAATGCACGGGCAGTTCTGCAGCTGCGCAACCAGTTCCTCCAGCTCGCGGGTATAGCTGTCGCGCCCCTCCGCGTCCGTGCGGGCAAAAAGCCGGTAATGGCTGTCCTTGAGATGAACGCCGGTGATGAGCGGCGCGGAAATGGTCAGCAGATTGTACTGTCCGCCGCCGGAGGGCATATCCTGCCAGACCAGCATCCCCAGCCGGTCGCAGTGGTAATACCAGCGCATAGGCTCAATTTTGATGTGCTTGCGCAGCATATTGAAGCCCAGCCGCTTCATGAGCGTAATATCATAGATCAGCGCCTCGTCCGACGGCGCGGTATACAGTCCGTCCGGCCAGTAGCCCTGATCGAGCACGCCATGGTGGAAATACGGCTGCCCGTTTAAGAGCAGGCACGGATGGCCCGCCGCGTCCTTCCCGGTGCCGACGGTGCGCATGGCGAAATAGCTTCTGACGGTATCGTCCCCCAGCGTGATGGTCACGTCATAGAGGTTCGGCGCCTCCGGCGACCACAGGTGCAGCTGCTCCGGCGGCAGAACGGCGCTGCCGCAGCCGTCCTCGTCCGTTTCGCCGCTGCCGACGGGCGTTCCCTGATAGGAAATTTCGATTCGAGCGCCCTTCGGCGCGGGCGCGGCGAGCCTCCAACGGACGCGTCCCTCCGGCAGCTCCGGCGTGAACAGGAGCGCCTGCACATAGTTCTCCGGCACGTGCTCGGCCCAGACGGTCTGCCAGATGCCGCTCTGCGGCGTGTACCAGATGCCGCCGCGCTTCGTCTTCTGCTTGCCGCGCGAGAGGGGTACAGCGTCCGTATCGTCGCGCACGGCGACAGTCAGGATGTTTTCGCCATCCCGCAGAAGCTTTGTCATATCCAATGTAAAGGCCGTATAGCCGCCCGTGTGCGTCCCGGCAAGCAGGCCGTTGACGTACACCCATGCCCGCTGGTCAGCGGCTCCGATGTGCAGCAGCATCCGCCCGCCGTCCGGCTTTGCAAACGGCAGCGTCCGCCGGTACCAGAGCACCTGACCGGGCTTCAGAATTCGGCCCACCCCGGACAGCGGCGCTTCCGGCGAAAACGGCACGAGGATCTCCCCGTCCCACGCGCCGGGGCAGGCGTCGGAGGCCGTGATGGCGTAGTCCCAGAGGCCGTTAAGATTGTAATAGCTTTCCCGCACGAGCTGCGGGCGAGGATATTCCTGCAAAACAGCGTTCTTGTCCAGCGCTTCGCCCCAAGGTGTCAGCATTTTGTCCCCTCCTTCTTTTTAAGCGCCAGCACCGGCGGCAGAATCAGCAGCAGCACAATGGCCGCCGCCAGAAAAATGGACGGCGTCGGCACGGTTTTTACCACGCCGAGGTCAACATAGGTCGAATCGCTGCCGCGAATGACCGCCGCGCCGATAGCCGGGCCGAAGATCATCGGCAGCAGAACGCCGAAGATCATGCGGATGCCCTGGAAATGTCCGGCTTTGCCGGCAGGCGTATGGTCGCGGATGACGCCGGACAAAATCGCCGTGACCAGCATATAGCCGGACATCATGACGCAGCCCGTCAGAATCACGGCCAGCATCGACCGCGCGAAGAACATCCCAAGCAGTCCCGCGAACATGACCCCCGCCGCCGGAAGCACGCACCGCAGCGCGCCGAGCCGGTCGATCACGCGGCCGGAGAGCACGCTCACGACCGACGCGAAGATCAGCACAACGCCCAGCACAAGGGCATAGCCGTCAAAATGCAGATAGTTCTGCATATAGATGATGAGATACGGGAAAAAGACCTGCACGGCCACGGAAAACAGGCAGAACGCCGCGAAGGACAGATAGAGCGCCGGGTTTCCCCGCACGACCGACGGGCGAAGCCCGTAGACAAGGTTTTTTAGACCATTGTCCCGTCTCGGCTCCAGCTTCGGCTCCGGGATCAGGAAGACGGACACAACTCCCGTCAGAACAACGAGTCCGCCGAAGATCGCGAAGAATTTCTGCCACTGCCCGCGCTGCGTCATGCCGTCGAACAGGCCAAAAATGACGAGCATGGAGATCAGCGGCAGAATGGCCAGCACGGATTCGGCCTTGCCCCGCGCCGCGTTCGGCACGGTGTCGGTGATCCACGCGTTGAACGCCGCGTCGTTGGCCGTCGAGCCGAAAAACGTCATGACGCAGTCGAGCACGACGATCATCACCGCCGCGGCAGCCGCCGCAGAGGCCGCCGGGAACAGCTTCGCCGCGTTTTCGACTGTCACGAGGCCGAACGCCGCCGTAGAAAGGCCCCAGAGCAGATAGCCGCCGCAGATAAACAGCTTGCGCTTTCCCACGCGGTCGGACAGCGCGCCCATCAGCAGCGTCGTCAGCGTGGCGGCAGCCGCGCTCCAGCCGACCATGGCGGAGATATAGCCGGGGTCGGTGGAGATGGTATTATAAAGGTAGACATTAAAATACATATTTTCGATCGTCCAGGCAAACTGGCCGACCATGCCGACAAGAATGAGCGTCAGCCAAACCCGCGGGGACAGCTTTTTCATATCCGGCATCCTCCCGTTATTCTGCTTCTGCGCTGCCGCAGTATTTCGTATAGAGCGCAATATGGTCCTCGATGCAGAAATCGCCTGTCCACGCGTTCGCCGTCACGCAGATCACGCTTCTGCCGTCCGGGGTGGTTCCTGCGCTGGCACAGCAGTTCATGGCCTCGGCGGTATAGCCCGTCTTGGCGGCTGTAATTTCCGCGCCGTTCAGGGCATATTCGTGGTGGACGCGGTAGAGGAATTTGTTCGTCATGGCAAGCCCGTCCGGGTGCTGCTCCGTTTCGCTGGCCCGGTAATTTTCCGCGCTCAGTATTTCGGTGCACGTCTCGTTTTCCAGCGCTGCCTGCAAGATCAGGGCGATCTCGCGCACCGTGGAATAGTGGTTCTCGTCGTGCAGGCCGCTGGTGTTCATGAAATGCGTGTTGGTCAGGCCCAGCGCCGCGGCCTTTTCGTTCATCATGGCGACGAACGCTTCCTCGCTTCCGGCCACGGCCTGTGCCAGCGCCTCCGTCGCCTCCGCGCCGGAGGGCACGACTGCGCCGTACAGCAGATCGCGCATCGTGACCGTCTCGCCGTTCACATAGCCCGCCATCGACGCGCCCGCAAGATACAGCGGATCGATAATGGCCTGCGTCATGGTGAACGTCGCGTCGAGATCCGGCAGATTCTCCGCCGCCACCAGCAGCGTCATGACCTTCGTCATGGATGCGGGGTAAATTTTTTCGTCCATGCCCTTTTCGGCCAGCACCGTCCCGCTCTGCACGTCGACCAGCACGGCGGAAGACGAATACAGCTCCAGATCGAGCGTTCTGGTATTCTCCGACGCCTGCGCCAGCGTCAGGCCGGGCTGCTCCGGTTCGGGTTCCGGCTCAGGCTCAGGCTCCGGTTCGGGTTCGGGCAGCGGTTCCGGTTCTGGCTCAGGCTCAGGCTCCTCCGGGACGGCGGCCTCCGGCTCAGAGGGCGTATCCGTCTCGCCGCTCGTGACCGGCGTATCGAGATAGGGCTTTACGATCTGCCGGTGCGCGTAATAGACTGCGCCGCCCAGCAGTGCCGCGCACACAAGAAGCGTCAGCGCGACGCGGAGCACCCGGCGGCGCTTTGCGCGCCTGCGGTCGCGCAGGCGTTCGAACGCGGGTGCGTTTTCAGGGTCAAACTGCTGTTGTGATTCATGGTTCATAGGAAGCTCTCCTGTCTGGAATTCGCGATATACCCTATTCTACCACATCTGCGCTCTGCCGGAAAGAGGCAATGTCATCAGCGCAAGCCCGTGTCCCGCCAATTTTATGTGCATGCTGTCAAGGAAAAACACTTGACAGCCGGGATAAAATCTTGTATAGTATACCGGAACGATTGATCTGGGGGTCTTGCCATGCGGTCTGATGCGCTCACCATGACGCTGCTGTACGACTATTATGGCGAGCTGCTGACCGAAAAGCAGCGGGGCCTGTTCGATCTCTACTATAATCAGGACTATTCTCTCAGCGAGATTGCATCCGCTGCCGGGATCAGCCGACAGGGCGTCCACGATACGCTTGCCCGCGCCGAGGAGCTGCTGGAGGGCTATGAAGCTGCGCTCGGCTGCATCGCGCGCGACCGGCGGCTGGAATCCGCACTGGATACGATCACACAGAACGCGCAGGCGCTTGCTTCTGTTCCGGGGGCTGCGCCGCAGGCCGGCGCGATCCTGCGCGCCGTGCGGGAAATAAAGGAGTAACACATGGCATTTGAAGGCTTAACCGAAAAGCTCTCGAACGCGTTCAAAAAGCTGCGCGGCAAGGGCCGCCTGTCTGAGGCCGACGTCAAGGAATCCATGCGCGAGATCCGTCTGGCGCTGCTGGAGGCCGACGTCAACTACAAGGTCGTCAAGGACTTCATCAAAAAGACGACCGAGCGCTGCGTCGGCACGGACGTGCTCGAAAGCCTCACGCCCGCGCAGATGATCGTCAAGATCGTCAATGAAGAGCTGACCGCGCTCATGGGCAGCGAGAACCAGAAGATCAAGATCGCTTCCCAGCCGCCGACCGTCGTGATGCTGGTCGGCCTGCAGGGCGCAGGCAAAACGACCAACGGCGCAAAGCTCGCGGGCCTGTTCAAAAAGCAGAACAAAAATCCGCTGCTCGCGGCCTGCGACATTTACCGTCCCGCCGCCATCAAGCAGCTGCAGGTCGTCGGCGGACAGCTCGGCATTCCCGTTTTCGAAATGGGCCAGACAAACCCGGTCGATATCGCAAAGGCAGCCGTCGCTCACGCCGTGCGGCACGGCAACGACATGGTCTTCCTCGACACCGCAGGCCGTCTGCACGTTGACGAGGCGCTCATGGACGAGCTGAAGGCCGTCAAGGCCGCAGTCAATCCCGATGAAATTCTGCTCGTGGTCGACGCAATGACCGGTCAGGATGCCGTCAGCGCAGCCAAGACCTTCGACGAATACCTCGATATCACCGGCGTCATGCTCTCCAAGCTCGACGGCGACGCAAGAGGCGGCGCGGCGCTTTCCATCAAGGCCGTGACCGGCAAGCCCATCAAATTCATCGGCACCGGCGAAAAGCTTGATCAGATCGAGCCGTTCCACCCCGGCCGCATGGCCTCGCGCATCCTCGGCATGGGCGATATGCTCACGCTGATCGAAAAGGCGGAGGCCGCGTTCGACGCAAAGAAGGCCGCCGAACTCGAGCAGAAGCTCAAGAGCAATAAATTCACCCTTTCCGATTTCTACGATCAGCTCTCGCAGCTGAAAAACATGGGCTCGCTCGACGAGATTGCGGCCATGATGCCCGGCATGAACGCCGGAGCGCTCAAGGGCGCGCAGGTCGACGAAAAGGCCATGGCCCGCACCGCCGCCATCATCCAGTCCATGACCCCGTATGAGCGTGAGACCCCCTCCGTGCTCAACTCCAGCCGCAAGCGGCGCATCGCGCTCGGCTCCGGCGTGAAGGTCGAGGACATCAACAAGCTGCTCAAGCAGTTTGACATGATGAATCAGATGATGAAGCAGTTCTCCGGCCCCGGCGCCTCGCGCAAGATGAAGCGCATGGGCAAGCTCGGCGGCATGGGAGGCCTGGGCGGTTTCCCCGGCCTGTAAGCATCCTGTCAACACATCGTTTCAGCCGTAACAGATTTGGCTTTACGAAATAAGAAAACTTGATTTATTTTTGGAGGAACAATCATGGTTAAGATCAGACTGAGAAGAATGGGCGCCAAGAAGGAGCCGTATTACCGCATCGTTGTCGCCGATTCCCGCTTCCCGCGCGACGGCCGCTGCATCGAAGAGATCGGCACCTACGACCCGAAGAACGAGGCCAACGCCATCACCATCGACGCCGACAAGGCCAAGCAGTGGATCAAGAACGGCGCACAGCCCAGCGACACCGTCCGCGGTCTTCTCAAGAAGGCAAACGTCCTGTAAGTCTGGGGTACCGGCATGAAGGATCTTTTGCTGTATATGGCAAAAAGTCTGGTCGATAATCCCGACAGCGTTACGGTCACTGAGGTAGAAGGCGAGACGACCGTGCTTGAGCTTCGCGTTGCCCCTGAGGACATGGGCAAGCTCATCGGCCGTCAGGGCCGCATCGCCAAGGAGATCCGCACGATCATCAAGTCCGTTGCCCAGCGCACCGGCCAGAAGGTCAGCGTCGAGATCGTCGACTGAACGAATGCAATCAGAACCGGGCCGTCCCTCTGCGGACGGCCCGGTTTTTGCGCGTGCCCCGGTGCAGGCTGCGCCTGTTTTATGCAAAGAACCAGGGAAACCCGGCTGCAATTGGCAGGGTTCCTGTTCCGCCCGGCGGAAGCAGAATTTTTTGTGAAAAGCCGCAGCAGATCTGTATCCGCTTGCTCATTTGGCTGCAGGGTCGATGCGTTACCCATCCAACTTCCGCATATCGAAGGACAGCGTATAGCTTCCGGTCGTATTTCGCGGAAGCTCCAGTGAGCCGTCTTCGGCAAGGCCGGTGAAGCCGGTCGTGGTGAGGGAATAGTCGATCTGATAGCCTGCGGCCTGTGTGTGAAGCTCCTGCAGCGGCTCGTCCAGCAGCTGCCGCGCGGCGGCGGCAAGCGCCTCGTCGGCAGAAGCAGCGGTTCGGGCACCGTCGAAGGCCAGCATGGTCAGATAGAGTTCCCGGAACGGCAGACCATAGACCGGACTGGTGCAGGCTTCCGCGCCCATGTGCAGGGAAATGTCGATCAGGCTGCCGTCCTTTGTCGTGTAGCTGAGATTCGGAACGTTTTTCGTGTGATGAATGACCTGAAAGCCGAGCTGCGTTGCGGGCGCCCATGTGCCGTCGTCATACAGCTCCCGGCTCAGGAGGCCCTCTGTGCTGTGAATATAGTCGTAGTTTTCCGCAAACTTCCGCACGGTCAGGTCGCCGGTATGCGTCGGCTGGCAGGTCTTGAGGCCCACAAGTACTGTTGCAGCCAGCAGCGCCAGAACCGCTGCGGCCCACGCTGCACCGCGCCACGCTTTCCATGGCGCAGCCCGCAGTTCGCTGCCGTCCTCCCATTCGAGCGGCTGTTCGGCCTGCTCGGCCTTCCAGCTGGTGTAGAGACGGACAATGCTGTAGACCGGGATAAAGCAGCCGTACCCGTACCACAGGGCACGCCATGTGCGCCTCCATGCGGCGGCAAGCGGCAGCCTCTGTCCATTTTCGTCCGTCACGCGCAGACCCATGAGCCATTTTCCGGGCGTTGTGCCGAACAGGTGCAGAAGCAGCGGTTCGAGCACAAGCATTGTAACCATGCCGAGTATGCTCAGCCAGATAGAAGTCAGCCTCGCCTTGGGGTCCACGCCTGCGGCCTGCAGCACCAGATACCACGGTAGCAAGCACAGCAGAAGATCAAAGCTGCGCGCGATATACCGGCGCACCGGAGCATGGACATACGGCTTCACATCCTGCCGCAGCGCGGTCTGGGACGCAGCGAGAAGCTCGCCAAGATAGCCCGCCGCGTCGAGCGTGGAAAACTCCGCATGCGCCTGCCGCAGTCCTGCGGCGACGCGCCCGGCGGCGTCCAGATTCTCCTGCTCGGCGTGCAGCTCCTCCAGCCGCGCATCGAGCGCGTCGCCCAGCATGAGCGTTCCTGCCGCAAGCGATTTGATCGTGTCAATGCGCAGGCCGAGCGCCCGCAGCAGCTTCACGCGCAGCAGCACCTCTGCATCGGCCTGCGAATATTCCCGGTAGCCGTTCTCCGCCCGCTTGGGCGCGATCAACCCCTCCGATTCATAATACCGGATGTTGGCGCGAGGCAGACCGGACAGTGTTTCGATCTCCTTGATCGTCATATGCATCCCTCCTGCCCTCAGACTACAGTATCAAGCAGGTTTACAGTCAAGCTTTTTTTGATTTTTTTCGTAGGGTGTATCTGAAAACTCATGATGTGACCGGCAGCGAGGGATTTTTGCGTTGCGCAAGACATTTTTTCGCAGGAATACTGACGTATTTCAAGGAAAAATGACGCGGCGCACCGCAAAAAGGCCCGCTGTCCGGGTGCGTTGGGAGTTTTCAGATACACCCTAGATTCCGCAGGAATATCCCCGCTGCGGCGATCAGTATGAGCGCAGATGCTGCAAGCCAGCCGCGCTTTCCGGTTTCCGGCGCTTCCCCGGCCCCTGGCTGAGGCTTCGGTTCCGGCTGCGCTGCGGCATAGGTCACGCGGAAGACTGTCCCCTCTTTCTGCACCTCCGCGTCGAGATAGCCGGGAACGACCTGCTCCGCAAGCGCCCAGTAATGCGCCGTCGGCAGACTGCTCCATGTATAATGCCAGTCCTGTTCTTCGGATAAAAGAACCGGGCGGCCATAGGCTTTCCCGTCGCACATCAGCTGGACGGGCAGCGATCCCGGCCGCTGCTCCGGCGTCTTTTCATCGTCTCAGACGATCTGGACGGAATAATCCGCCTTTTCCGGACTGCGGGTCAGCTCTGGCTCTGCCGCGCACTCCGCGGGGCAGACGATCAGCATAGGCGACGGCGTATAGATCTGCCGGTTCACGCAGACGCTCTGCCCGCTCAGCAGATACAGGCCGGGCCGCAGCGCGTCAAGGACTGCCGTACCATCCGCGTCTGTCTCCGCAGAAGCGTCCGGCAGGCAGGCTTCCTCCATCAAGGCCACCTTTTCCAGCACGCGCGCAAGCGCGGCCCATGCTTCCCCATCGCCGTTCTGCGTTTCCAGCCGCGTCTGATACGCTTTGAAACGCAGCTCAAGGCTCCACGTCCCGCCGCCGGAACGGTCTGCGACCCGGTACACGTCAAACCGCATCCCGGCGAGCGGCAGCTGCCCTTCAAACACAGCCTGCACCGTCAAAGGCTTTGCCGGTTCCGCTGCCAGAGCAGCCGTCTGAACCGGCACGCATAGGAAAATGGCCAGCCACGCCAGCCGAAGCAGAAACCGCCTCATCGCGCGCCCTCCTTTTTCTCCATCATACCATATCCCGAAATATTTGCAAACCGGAATCTGGACTTGCCGGTCGGACATAGGCTTTCTGTGGAGGTGAAAGCCTATGCTTTCCGCAGCAGTCTGGCTGATGCTCAGCAGTATGCTCACATCGCTGCGCATCTCCGGCGGCGGCTCATTCCCGAAGCCGCTCACTGCCGAAGAGGAGCGCATATACCTGAAACGCAGCGCCGAAGGCGATCTGGAGGCCCGCAACATTCTGATCGAACGCAATCTCCGCCTGGTGGCACACATTATGAAAAAATACTATTCGCAGTCCGCCGATCAGGAGGATCTGATCTCGATCGGCACGATTGGGCTCATCAAAGGGATCTCGACCTTTGACGCCAGCAAGGGCGCCCGGCTCGCAACATATGCAGCAAGATGTGTAGAGAATGCTATACTATCGCAGCGGAACAAACGGCGGTTGAGGTGGAAAACCATGAACCTTTTGGGGCAAAATGGTCTATGTTCTGCCGCTTGAAAGTCCGCAGCTATGTATTGGCTGCGAATGTTGCAGGTACGTTAAAAGTTGCGCCGCTTCAAATTCTAAAGTTCCCGGTCGTCCTTCCACATAAGTTTTTGGATGCCGAGAAGTTCAATCTGC
>ERZ1026950.573-NODE-573-length-15937-cov-5.266339_pt1 | contig 15937 bp, 9 predicted proteins | sample MGYA00519302_ERZ1026950 | MGnify/ENA primary metagenome ERZ1026950 (study PRJEB26926, sample SAMN06164747) | human gut metagenome | biome: ENVO:00009003; feature: ENVO:2100002; material: ENVO:00002003 | host: Homo sapiens | place: USA | collected 2012 ... | reverse complement strand
GAAAATATGATTTCAACGATTGTAACCGTGGCGTCATCGACTGTCAGTTCTTTGTTTTTCGGATTATATTTTTTCAGGATTTCCAACGCGTTATCGGCAGCGTCGCACAACAACTTCATATCCGTTTCGTTGATCAAAACATTTTCAAAAGCGATATAGCCGCATTTGCAGATAGCGTCAAAAAGGTAAATTGTACCTTCTTTTCGCACATAAAAAGAACAGCAGTAGTCAAAATTTGAATGATTTTTTGAATAACTCACGGACACTATTTCTTTTTTTGCACGCATTTTTCGTTTGGAAATATTATGAAATAACGACCGTAAATCCATATCGGTTATGTCATAGTCGTTCCACAGAACGGACAGAATTTTGGAGGATTACCGTCAGGCTTATAGCCGCAGGCAGGGCAAACAATTGCCGCAGAGTTTTGCGGATTAAACGGCTGTTGCGGCTGCTGATTTCCTGTGTTGCTCTGCACAGGCATTCCGTTCTGCTGATAGCCTGTATTGTTCTGCATGGGCATTCCGCTTTGCTGATAACCCATATTGTTCTGCATGGGCATTCCGTTCTGCTGATATCCCATATTATTCTGCATCGGCATTCCGTTCTGCTGATATCCCATATTATTCTGCATCGGCATTCCGCTTTGCTGATAACCCATATTGTTCTGCATACCGTTTCTGATTTGTTCGCATAATCTCATCAACTGCATTCCGTCATCAAACGCTCTCATAAGCTCATTTCTTACAGTACCGATTGACGAATCAACATACATTGATATGTCGGTTATGAACGGATGATTTACGATGAATTTTGCTTTCAGAGAAGATATTCTTTGCGGAGATGACGATGTGTTTGTATCACGAACATACGGCTGAAGCGCAAGAGGAACATCAAGCATACCGTTTTGCCCGGAAAATGAGTTTGTTGCGTCAAACTGACTGCCAAAACCGCTGTTCATGCCCTGACGGTTATCATAGCGGTCGTACTCATCGGGGATTCCGTCACGGTCGGAATCCTGCAGAGTTGTATATCCGAGTTCAAGCCAAAAGTCCTGCAGCTGTGAAAAATCGAATATTTCAGGATTGCTGTTTTTGAAATCTCTGCCTATTGTGAAATAGAATTTTCTGTTATTAAAATCAACAACAAGCTTTTCATTTGTGCCGGCACTTGCCGACTGAACAAATGCCGAATATTTCTGTCTGTTCTGTTCACGCTGTTCAAGATGAGTTTTAACATCAGCTATTGTTCTGTTTTTCCAACCTGATGAAAGCGAACTTAATTTGTGCTTGCAGTCGCTGCAAAGATAGCCGTCTGAAAGCTTTTGCCTTGTGAGGGCATTTACCTTTTCCCCGCAAAGGTCACAATATTTCTTTTCAAATAGTCCCATAAGCGTTCTCCTTTACAAAAGACCAACGATTTTCTTTTGAATGTTTGTAGCGTCTACGACAGAAATTGTTCCGTCATTATCTGTGTCGGCGAGTTTTAATTGATAGGAATCAAATTCAACATTATGAACAACCTGTTTTTGAACAAGTGTTGCGTCAATAACATTAACCACACCGTCCATATTGACATCATACGGAACTGTAATGTTTACATCAAAACTAATATCGTCTTTATACAGATATATCTCATACACCCTTGTAACACACTGCGGTTTGCTTACAGTAATGACATATTTGCCTGGGAATGTTTCATAATACAAATATAAAGGTTCTGCATTACTGTTTTCCATTTCATGTTCAAAGCTGCCCTTATAAACGCCGTCAAAAGTGTATTTATCCATCTTAACAGTAATAGTGTCCTTCGGTGAGCCGCCTGTTTTGAAGTTCATTATAATTTTGGCCTTAACCTCTTGCGTCACTTTAACCGATACACTGTAAATGACATCACCGTTTTCACCCGTGACAGCACACCTGAACTGAGTTTCATCAAAATCCGTATTCGGTCTGATGCTCAAAGCATTTGTTTTTGTACCCTTGAAGGAAAATTTGCTTGATGTGGATGAGTCGTCACTTATGTTTCGCCACACATATCTTGCTATACCGGTGCTTGTTCTTCTCCTTACTTTCATCTGCCACTGATAGCTTGCGGCATTGTTGGCAGTAACCGATATAGTTTTTTCTTTGCCTTTCATAATTTCTGCCTCTGTGGACTGATGTGTAAATGATGGCGATTTATCTGCAACAACGTAATATGCCCAAATATAATATTGACCTGTGGTTTCATCCTGAAGAATTGTCGCCTGACCGTCGTCGTTGTACAAGCCACATACTGCGTTCTTGGCAACCGCATATCCTCTGTTCATATTAAAGTATAGCTGACAACAATACATACCGCTGTCAAAAGCTTCTCCGTCGTTGAGCTTTCTGCTAACTTTGTTGTTTTTGTACTCATACCACTCAATATAATCAAAACTGTAGTAAGTGCTGTTTATCGGAGTTGCCGTAGTTGAGGGGATTTTCCGCTGTTCAGGTTTCTCCAAGCCTAAAAATCCAATTATAGGAATTTCTGTCTTCTCAAGAAGTCCCGGAAAGTTACATTTTCCCGAATAAAAAGTACCGCTCTTTGAACCCGTTACTTTACATCTAAAGACAACATCTTTCCACCCTGAGTCAGGTCCTACAAGTTCTGCGTAGGTCTGAAATTTAAGATGGTCTGTAAAAACACCCGAAAATTTCGAGTTGGGTCTGTCGGTTTTATCGGAGAGGTTAACCCAGCTTAGGCTCGGATACTTTGCCTGCCATTGATAGGTAAAGGTTTCGTCTGTACTGCCGCCGTTTACTCCCACGATAATGTTAAGGACATCTCCTATGTAAACCTCGGTGTCGATATATTTGATATAAGCCTGAGCCGCCGCATTTGCGGTTATGGCTGTCATAGGAAGAGCCGTTAAAAGCATAAGCACACACAGGGCAACACTCGAAATACGCTTTGCTTTTTTCTTGATTTTCATAAAAAACCCTCCTTTATGCCCAAGGGTCATCCGAAGCGGGAGTTCGTATGTCGGAGAGTGCAAGATTGCGCCACAAGAACCATTGATCGCCCTTTCTGCGAAGCTCAATCGGGCGAGGTGAGTCCGCTCCCGACGACTGAACCTGAACCTTTGCATAACCCTCGCTCTGATAGGTATATGCATACTCGGAAACGGTTATTTTGTACGGAACATTCGGTGTATAATCGTTCTTCACGGATGAACCCTCAAAATACGAGCGAGGAATATATCCCCTGCCCTTGATTCTGTCACGCAAAAACTGAATATCCATCCCGTTCATCGGCTGAGGTCCTTTTAATACATTGAGCATTTCTATTGTGTTTTCCGGACTTTCATCATATTCAAGCAACACAAGCATTGCAAATGCCGCTGTTGAAAGAGGTGACGAAAAGTCAAGCTCCGGCATTTTTTTGAGTTCATCTGCATTTTTCGGATAATCGGCAAATACGAATGTTTTGCTTTTGTACCTTGCATTGTTTACTGCTCCCGAAACAGCCTTTGTAACATTGTTTTTTACAGCCTGATTTGTCATATTTTTTAAGCTGTCAAATATACCCATAAACAGTACCTCCTTTTTAAAGTGCGTCAAGTGCGGCAGCAAGATAATCTGCCGTTACGGATGAATAAAAAAACGAGCTTATTTTTCCGAATTGTTTTGCCTGTTTAACCCTGTCGGCAAGATCGGGGTATGACTGTTCATCACAGAGCAGAGCCGTTTTGCAGTTTGGCAAATGTTCTTTTATTTTCTCACAAAGCTCAAGCCGCTTCTCGACAGTTGAATTGGCAAGTCTTGTGACATCCATAAGCAAAACATCAACTCTTTGTGCAATGCACAAATCAAGAATTTCTCCGTCCTGATTCGGCGAAACATTTTCAATGCAGAATCTTCCCTTCCTGACAAGTGCATTTTGAATAGCCTCACTAAGCAAATTGTTCTGAACACTGAGCAAAATTTTCTTCAACGGACATCACCCCTTTTCACCTATATCTTTCACTTATATTGTACAATTTTGCGGTAAAAGATGAATGTGCCAAACGGCATATTTCACAACATAAACAAAAAAACACAGCCGCCCGATTGCTCGGACAGCTGTGAACTTGTGCTAAAAATATCAATGGTGGGTAATTAAAAAAGGGGGGGTAAATAATAAAATAATTATGCTTTGTTCTTAACAGCACCGATAATGTAAAGTGCAGGAATAACAAGACCGCAGATAAGAGAGAACACATTAAACTGTGAGCCGCCTATCATACTGATAATTTCGCCTGCAACACACATAACCGCAACAATAACGCCCCATACAATACATGTGTTTGCCTTGTTCGGAAGTTTTGCATTGATAACGCCGATAATACCTGCAACAAACTCAGCAACCGCACTGATAAGTGCGAAAACACCGCCGACATAAAGCATAGTCATATCGTATGTACCGTCGTTAAAAGCTGCAAGTGCGGCGATACCGAGAATGGCGATGATTGACACGATCAGTGCAATAGCACCGAATACAATCATAAGGATTCCCGTTACTTTAAGAAAAGTTGAACCTTTTGCCTCCATAGTTTTTCCTCCTGTCATTAAATAATAAATTTTATGCATCTTTGTCTTTGATTATTAATCGGACAAAGATAGCGTTTTGCACAAAAGATATTCACCGTCTGACCAGTTATATCCTGTAATTGTATTATACTGTTTTAACAGCAAAAAAATATGTGCCAAACGGCACATATTCAGAAAAAAGTATTTATTTGTCGTCATTTTTGTTATCAAGGATTACAATTCCCGCCTCTCTTGCCTTTACGGCAAGCTCTGTTCTCGACTTAAAGCCTGTTTTTTCAAGCATATACTGTATATAGTTTTTGACAGTACCGGGAGCAATGTAAAGCCTTTTTGCAATTTCCGTGTTTGTATCGCCGCTTGTCAGTTCACGCAAAACCTCAAGCTCTCTTTCCGTAAAATCCGTACTCATTGCATTGCCGAATCTGATTTCGGGAGTTGTGTCGGGAAACACACGCTCACCGTTCATTGTTCTGTCCATAAGCTCAATGATAGGTTCGGGACTTACCTCTTTGTACCAAAAGCTGTCAACCCCTGCCAGTCTTGCCCGCTTCAGGTAGGAATATTCAGGCATTGAGGTAACTATGATTATCTTGATTTTCGGGAACTTCTTTTTAATTCTTTCAGCCGCCTCAAGACCGCTTGCACCCATGGCCGTACAAATATCCATTAAAATCAAATCAACATCTGAATTTTCGCAATGATAATCCGCCATATCGGCATTGCTGATTGAGCCTGCCAGCGTATAGCTTTCACTTTGATTTACATACATTTCAAATAAAGTTCTCGGCATTGACTGATCTTCAACTATCAGTACTCTTGTCATATTGAAGCACCTCACTTTTTGGAATTGTGATTTCAAGAACAAAAATTTCGGAAGTCGATATTTTCATGCTTCCGCCGATTTGCTCCGCTTTTTTTCTTACGGAAGAAAGTCCGCCGCCCTCGTTAATTTTTCGGGGAGGTTTTCTGCCGTTATTCTTGAATTTAAAGATATAATTTTCACCGTCGTCAAGACTTTCAAGAAGCATTTTATCCGCCTTGGCGTGTCTTGCGGCATTGTTAAGACATTGCAATGCTGCAAAGGTCAGCACCCGTGCAACCGCATTATTGTCTGTCGGAAGATTGCCGGCTATTTCAAGCGTTATGCCCACCAGCCTTGCGGCATTTTCAATATCCTTAGCAAAGTTTTCGTCTTTGCGGTCGTTCTCTGCGGTGTTTAAAACAGCAATATTGTTTCTCCACATTTCAAGCAATTCTTTATTATTTTCAGGCAGATTATTGTTTTCGAGATACTTTCTTGTTGCTATGAGAGTGCTTCCGAGCCTGTCATGAATTATCTCCTTTGTGCGGAGAATTTCTTCTTCTCTTGTCAGGTCACAGACCATTTCATTGTATTTTTTCAGATGAACATTAACCTTTTTCAGCTCGCCTATCTCATATTCCAAAATTGAAGTCAGCTTCGTAAACTCTGTTATGTCGGTTGCGACAAGCTGAAAATATGACTTTGAAAAAATTTCCGTTTCCGACAACGAAAAGCTGAAAACTCTGCCGTCATTTAATCTGACTGTAAATGTTCCGTCATTTTCATATTGAGAAACCTCTTTTATCTTTTCTCTGAAAGGCGCTGCAATGTTAAGCGATTTACCCGTAAGCTCAAGGCATATACTCTCCATAAGGTTATTTTTCAGCACAACGAGTCCGTTTTTATCAAAATAGCAAAGTCCGGCAGGCAGACCGTCAAAGCTCTCCTTGATTGACATTGCGGAAATATTGTTGTTCCTGCAGCGGTGAAGCCTTGCCGTTATGTACACAGACATTGCCGTGCAGTATGCCGTTATACCGACAGACAGAGCAAACGGCATTCTGCCGAAAAATTCAGCCATTATGTTAATTGAATTGTCATAGTAAATTTTACTCAGAATCTGAGTGCTTACCAAAAACATTGCCGATGAAATCACCGCAATAGCAACAGCCGAAACCGACCTCCACAATTTGATTTTATACAGAAAAGACACTGTTGCGTTGTGGATTGCCATACAGGTGACAACAAACTGTACGCTCATCAGTACAACGCAAATGAATGAACGCATTTCAAACACGGGAGTCATATGCCGTCACCTCCGCTTTGCATACGAACAAACACAAACAGCGTGTCGCCGTCATATTCCGTGGTGACATTTCCGCCGAATTTTGTAATATCGTCAAGTAAATCATCGGGAATTTTCATTTCATTTTTGCTGTCACAATTGATTTTTAAATCAATAAATTTATTATCAGCCTTTAAATTAAACAGCAACGCATCTGTGCAATTCATTTTGAGTCTTATAAATTCTCCGATAAATTTGAAGATTGCAATTGACTTTTCAGCGGATATTTCTCCCGATACATTGCTGAAAAACGAACAGGAAATTCCGTAAACAGAAATGTACTCGGCAAGTTCTCGGATACTGTTTTCAAGCTCAAAAGCATTCAGCATTTTTCTGCTTTTTGCCATAATGAACAGATTGCTTATTCTCTTGATGTAAACATTCACAACACAGGCACGGGCATAATTGACCGAAATATCTCCGCTGTTATTTTCAATGTTTTTGAGTATATTTTCAAGGTCGCAAAGCTGCGGGCGGATAAATTCGGTTATGTTGTCATAGAGCTTGTTCTGTTCGGTTACTGCCGCTCTGCGTTTTTTCAGCTCTGCCTCTGATTTCAAGATTACATTGTATTCTGAAATCTGTTCCTTAATCTCCGAAAGCTCTCTGTTAATTCGGTTAATTGCCGATATGTCTTCCGTCCAAACTGCCTTACCGCCTTTTATATTATGCTTTTTAAGAATTATATTTTCATCAATCACAACGCTGTTACCGTTTTGCAGAACAACATTTTTTGAAACATTTGCCGCATTTTTTGAGCGGTATTTCATATTGCCCTCATTGTCAAATATGAGAGCGTTAAGATTTGACGCATTGAAAAAATTGCCGTAACCCGTATTTGACGGCACAAGACCTATCTGAATAAGGCTTTCCCATAAAGCAATTGAGGCAAAACAGAATACCTCGGGAACATTGTAAATTCTGAGTCCCGAATATCCGTGATTCAGATTGTTCCAAACGGTATAAATTATTGCGACAAGAATTATTACAATCGGAATCCACAGCTTTTTGCGTGTTGCGGAAATTCTGCATTGATTGATTGAAAGCACAATTGACGAAAGCACAAGTATAAAAATCCACACTACAATTACATAGTAAACAGGACCGTAACTGTATTGCTTGTTCCAATTGTGAAAATCAGGTTCAAATACAAAAGCAAGCTGATGAAAATCGTTCGTCATAACAAGCAGCACAAGAACGGCGGCAGGTATAATCAAAAGATATTTTCGGTTATTTGTATTTTCGGGCTTACCGATATTCAGCATTGCAAAAAACATCATAAGCGGCAAAAACACCATTGCTATGTAATATGAATACCAAAGATACCGTCCGTATGTGTTGATGTCGGCAGGGCTGTTGTATTTTATGGCACGAAGAGTCATCCACAAGAGCATAAGCGCCGCAGATATCACAAGGCAGATTCGTATATTCTTCTGAACAATGCGATATGAAACAGACACACCCCAGCCTATAATAAGCCCCGAAAAAATAATAACATCAAAATTTTCCATATAATTATCTGCTGAGGAAGTAAGATGAGAAAAAATTCTCACCGCACCGCCAAACAGGAATATAATTATCCCGATAACAGTCAGAAGTTTTGTTTTGTCTACTTTGCGAACCATATGCCACCAACCGGTTAATTTTAAATAGATTTTATGTGAACCACCAAATTAAGATTGTATCACTTTATTACATAATAACACAAAGATATTGATTATACAATTGAATATCTTCTTAAAAAGCAAAATTAGGGTTGATAAATTCCGACTCTGTATCAATATCGGCACCGACAGACAGAGTCATACTTTCAGATAAAACACAAAGACCCCTTATGACAATTATTATGATATTGCCATAAGGGGGTTATCGTTTATTCGTTTTTACTGCTGTTCATAAAACAAATCTGCTCAGGTTTAAATTTTGTTTCTTCGTTTTTTCATATAGATTACAGCTGCGGCAGAAATTATCAGAGTGAACAAAATTGCTGTCAATATTATTCCGCCTGTTTGAACTGTGTCTGCGTTGTTGTTGATTTGAGTGCCGTTGCCTGAGGAGTCAAGCGGGGTTGTTTCAGATGCAGCCGAATCTGAAGAATCAATGGGTTTTGTTTCAGATGCAGCCGAATCCGAGGGGTTCGGTGCAGTCGGTTTGGTCGGTGTAACAGCTGAATTGTCAACGATTACATTTGCGGTATCGGTAATACCGTTTGCCGCTGCAGTAATGACAGCTTTACCCTCCTTATGACCTGTAACAACGCCAAAATTATCAACCGTTGCTATGCTTTCATCAGATGAAGTGTATGTAATCTTACTGTTTATCTGTGAAGCAACAGGCTGAACAGTCTTGTCAAGTTTTTGGGACTCATCAACCTTTACGGCAACATCGTCTATGCTCAGGGACTGAACTTTTTCCGGAACAGGCTTTGATGTAAGTCCGGGATAGAATTCAGAAATTACATTTATATCTTCCTCTGAATTGCGTGTTTTCCAATCCTTTTCGTTCTTATCGGAAATCAAGCATTCAAGATATGCCGTATCGGTTCCCGTCTTTTCAAACACCCGTGAAGGGATATCGTCGGATATAAAGCAGACCTCGGCAGTATTTCCGATTTTGATGCTGTTTATCTTCTCTCTGCCAAAGGAGGTGTAAATCGGATTTTTCGCCTTATAGCCATCCTCCATTGCTTTACACATTTCTTCAACATCATAATCAACAAGCCTTACATAATCTCCGCCCAAATAATCTTCATTGCCCTTATTTTGAACCGTTGCACGAACAAAGAACTTAGCGTTGTCGTTATCATCGGTAATCAGGTTGATTTCGGACAATGTCAGTGATGTAATGTCAAGGTCTGCACCCTGCTTGAAACTGAATGAATCGGAAACGAGCTTTTCTTCTCCGTTTTCAGTTACTGTGAAATACATTGAAACCTCGTCTGCTTTCTTATCATCGGGAAGAGTGTAATAGAAATCAAAAGCTTTTGCCTCTGCCGAAAGCCATACGCTTTCCTTTGTACTGTCATAAGCTTTTCCGTTTACATACAGTGTTACGGTTACATTTCTGCCCGATTTGATGCCAAGATTTTCAGCGTGACAGGTAACATTGACTGTTTCACCGCCCGTTGGATAATCGTTGCCGAACTCGATTGCATCTATCGCCTCAGGCATATGATATTCGGAATCCGTATTATATTCGGAAACAACAAACATATTGTTTACATATGTACAACCCTCATCCGTAATCTTTCTGTCAAAGGCATTAAATGCAGTAAGCAGGTCGCCGTTTTCAAGAACTACCGCTGAGAAATTGCCTTTATACAGACCTGAGTTTTTGCTTCCGTAAATACCGTTTTCTGTAAGATAGGTCTTGCCTCCCCAATAACCGTTAAGCAGATATATCGGGTTGTCAAGTTTTTCGGTAATCGGATTTGAATTTTCGTCATACATAAGGACTCCGTTGGAATCGAGTTTACCTACTTCCGTAACCTTATCAAAACGGTTGAAAACAAACTGCCTTGCCCATATTTGTTGTTGATTGCTCTCGGTTGTTGTCCACAATGCGTAGATATCACCGCTGCCGTTGGTGAAAACCGAGAAGTCATCGTTTGTGGTATAATCGTCTTTTTCGGAAATGAAGTTAGGCTCAACATACGAATCGCTTATCTGCGAATATCCGTCTGCATCACTGTAAAGTCCGTTTGTAAAAATGTTGGTAATATTCTGATAAGCATATGCTCCGTTACACTTGTAGAACAGCAGAGTATTCTCTACACCCTGAGTGTTTATGTTAATAAACCTTGGATTAGCCGTAACATATCCGTTCTTTGTAAGACGCATTGGATTCGATGATGTCATTTTTCCGTTGTCCATCTTAAAGCTTTGGATATAAAGAGAATTGTTTGTTTCAAACTGCGATGAGTCAAAATCGCTTTCAACCTCAAATTTATCAATAGAATCAAGTGTAAAGCCATATGTGTCGGAGGCAACATATGAAAGCAAGGTTTCGTCACCGTATGAAACGGCATCAAAATATTTGAGATACTTTCCGTTGATTGATAACGCCTCACCTGCCGACCATTTACCCGTTTCAGCACTGTAGGTGGATGTGAGCAAAGCGGTTGGCATTGACTGCAGCTCCTCAATAGTGGTATCAAGGGTAACCTTTTCCATGTTCATTGACTGGTAGAACATCTGAACAGAATTGCTCTCGCTGTTGTACACAACCTTCGGCATCATATACAGCTGCTTTTTGCTTTTATCCGATATCACCCTGTAATCGTGGAATTTGCCGCTTTCCTTATTATAGAAAATAGTTGCAATGCCGACTGAATTCAGCAAATCACGGTTATTGCTGCGTGACGCTATCATACACTTGTTCCAAGCGATAAGGATATCATCTCCACAGTCTGTCATAACTGCATCGTGGTCTATTTTTTCGTAATCCTCTGTAAGCTGTGAAATTTTTTCAGAGGTTTCTTTGCCGTAAGCGTCTTCAACCGCACGCTTTAAAAGTGAGCCTGAATCAACAATGCTGTCTGATTTTTCATCATAGATATAGAAATGAAGAACATTATCTTTAGATGTTGCAATATCTGTTGATGTACTTACGATAAGATATCTATCATTGCCGATTGAAATAATTTCGGGATTTACGAGTGTGTCGGTTGACTGCACAACCTTTTCTTCGATCGCATTATTCGGAACAGTCAATTTTTTGGAGGTTTCTGCTGTTGAAACAACCATGTCCTTTATCGTTGTATTTTTAAGCAAATTAGTTTCAATCTTAGACTGAAGCCTGCTCAAATTCATAACATCATTTGAATCGCCGAGAGTGTTGAACATTTCGGTTGTAAAGAAGTTATCGCTCCAAGAAGCTTTAAGGAACAAAAGTTCAAGCGTTATACTGCCTGACATTCCGACAGTTCCTACTCCTCTGAGATAATCATTGAATTGGATATCAAACTTAAAGTCAACACCGCCCGATGCAGAGAGCAAGCCGTCAAAGCCAACGCCGACACCCGCTCCGAGTCCGATTTTCAGCTCATATACACCCTGGAAGGTTGAAGCGTTTGCATCATCGAGCTGATCGAGAGTAAGAGCAACCGATGAACCTGTTTCACCGTCATTGTTTGCAAAAATGCCCATATAAATGTTCACATTGATTGAAGCTGTAAAATATGCAAAACACGGAATGTAGCACAGCACAAACGGCATACTCACTCTTATTGAACCGCCTGCGCCTGCAATAAACAGGTTTCCGACAAAATTCCATTCGCCGTTATCGTCAACATAATAGTTGCCCTGATAACACAATGTAATGCTGAACGAGAGTTTTACCGCCGTTTTCATATTCAGCGAGTCGGTAAGTGCTTGACCTATGGCGTTTTTTGGAAGACCTGCGGATGAATTGTTGGCTGTATCGTAACCGTCCAATATGCTTCCGAGCTTTTTCGCCTTATCAAGAGGACCTGCCGACGCCCATGTGCTGTCTTTTGAAGCGGCATCTTTCAGCTTACCGAAGCTTACTCCGATTGTAAGTGTATTGATTTCGTGACCGTCCTTGTCTTTTCCTGCCGTACCTGAATTGATAATCGGGGTAAAACCTTTTAATGAAACAGTAGGACTTACATTGCCCAAGACAGGGATAGGCTGAGCCATTGTACTCGGCGCACCCACATCAGGCGCATAGGTTATTGTATCTATTACTGAGGTTGCAACAAAGTTGTATCCTGTATCAAACTTTCCGTAGCTTGAATAGATTTCGTTTGCATTACTGTCGTAACCTTTCCATAACATTTCAACATAAAGCCTGTCGCCCTGCTTTACCATTTCCGAAAGTGTACTTGCCCAATGCGAAACTGTCTGACCTTTTTCAAGCTCAACATCATATTTAGATTTTATTCCGTCCTCATTTTCAATGCTCCAGCGAACAAGATTGACAGGTTTGTCGGCACTCTGTCCCTTTGTGTTCAGCGACAGGTCAAACTGAACGGCATTTGCGGTTATGAGTGTAATTGTATCGCCGTAAACCGTTCCGTCCGAAGAAACTGCGTTAATCCTTGTGGGAACAACACCGTTTGTTTTATACTGCAATTTTAGCTGTGCTGTTATACTTGTTTCATTACCTGATGAAAGATAGTCAGCCATATTGATATCGCAAATATAGTAACGGTGATTGAAAAATACCAACGCTCTGTGGATTTCGTCCTTTGATGCCGAAATTTTTACTATTTCGGAGTTTTCACCGTTAGGATTTGATTCAAGACAAAATTCACCGTTCTCATCCGACACAGCCGAATAGCTGTCCATAGTAATCTGTGCTCCGCTTACAAGGTTGTATGTATCGGTTTGGCTTGTCGGCGGATTTATAACCGTACCCTCCTGCAGCATTGTTTGTCCGTAGAAGTTAAAGGTTTGAAAATCGCTGCCTGTTTTTTCAAAGGTCAATGTAATATGGTTATCATTGACATCGTAAGGGTTTTGTATTGCAAAGAAGAAGCTGTTTCCGTAATAGTTTTTTGTCTGATGCGACGCACTGTCGGTATAGCTCCACCTTGCACGGTAGCCCTTGTCAGGCTGAGCATAAAAAGTGATAATTTCATTTACCGACATATTATTAAATACAGTATCGGTTGCACCGTCCTGTGCCGAGTAGCCTTTAAGTGTAACCGAGCCGTCGGAGTTTTTAACTGCATACTTTCCGTTTTTGCCGATAAAATCACCGTTGTCGGGATTTGTAACCTTTAATACAGTTGTTGTATCTGCAAGGCTGAAATTCGGAGTCACCGAAAAATACAAATCCGAAAGCTGTACATCAACCGAAAGCGTTCCTGTATTTTTGGTTATAATATCGGCAGTTGACAGCAAATTATCCGTTGACGCCGCCCTTGTGTCAAGCTTCATGTTCCAAAGATGTGACGAAATTCCATCGGCATATTCAAAATTGAATTTAAGTGTATCCGCAACAAGGTAGTTATTTGTATTCTCTCTCGGCTTAGTCCAGCTCAGCGTACCGATATGCTCGTTTGAATAATAGAATTCACCCTTGCAGTTTTCATTATCGGCAACAAATTTCTGTCCTGTTGTTTTTGTGTTGTCAAAGCTTTCAACACGCAAGGAAGAATTTGACACCGTATACACAGGCTGAATTACTATCTTCTTATCCTTTATATACGAAGCATATTTTTCAAGAATTTCAGAGGTAAGAGTAAACGAATCGCTGTCAAGCTTATAAAGCTCAGAATGATTTGAGGTTTTTCCGCTTTCACAGAAATACACACCCTCAAGCTTTACCAAGCCGTTAAACTGAGTGTCAATAGCCGCAGAAACAGCCGATGTTTCATCTCTGTAAATATCAAAGGATGCGCCTGTGTTTCTGTCGCTGTCATGCATAGACGCAGGATCAACCAGAAGAACATTTTTTGCGACCTGTACATTTGAAAGCTTGCCGTCAACATAAATTGCCGTAGTGTCAGGCTCAATAATGCTCAGGTTATATTTTGTCATATTCAATCGAAGATTATGGTTAAGATTTTCAGCACCGCGATTATAAACCTTGTAACCGGCATAACCCACTACTGCACCCTTGTGAAGAGCGAGATAGAGATAATGATCTCCCTTAACCTGATTCTGATCAAGATTAGCTGTTCTTTGAATAAACGAATCGCCGATATTTGTCATATTCCAGCAACCGCCTATACCGCCGAGTTCATGCACCCAATCGTAGTTAGAGGTATTCGACTGAAATTTATCGGTATCGGCAACATAAAAAAGTTGGTCGTCAGACGCTGTTGAGCCACCGAAGTTATCAATTGCAATTGTGATTGAATCAACACCGGTAAAGTTAATTTTTTCTCTTGAACGGGCTGAAACGCAGTTATTCTTACTGCTCCAGTTGTTATCGTATTCAAGCTTCATATCAGCACCGTCCGCTTTATATGCGTGATTCTGACTGCCTGTACCTCTGTCCGTAGCGGTAGCAACATCAAACTGTGAGGCGTCAATTATCTGAACTCCTCTTGTGCCTGTGTTTGTGTCAACCATTGAAGATGAAACATATTCTTCCGAAGCCGTGAGAGTGGTTAGATGTCTTTCCTCTGCGGTTGCCATATCGGTAATGTTCACTTTTTTTGTCTGACTTTTACTGTCGGCAACCGTTATGTCGTCAAGACACACATTAAAATATGTGCCGCTTTTTGCACCGTCAAACATTGTAACCGGAATTTTAATTTCAGACATTCCGGGAGTAAATTCAAGCGGCATTTGAACAGCCTTGTATGCCTGACCTGCTTTTGCGGTAGCGGATTCGGTTCTTATTGAAAATGTACCCGTAGTACCCATATTACCGGTTCTTTTTACGGTAACATATGCTTCATCGCTGTTTGGGTTTACGCTTGTATCGACAAGCTCAAGATATGTAGGAGGAATTTCCCTGTCTTCAAGTATTGTAAAGGCACAGCTTGTCTGAGCGCCTATACTGCCACCCTTTGGATTGCAAAGATTCAGTGTAAATTCAAGATTTGCCGTAACTTCATCCTTTTGATGAGTCTGAATATATACGGTCTTTGATTTTTCACCGTCTGCAAAATTAAGAGTAAACTCACTTGAAGTCGGCATTACTTCATTAAGAAGATAGTCGTTATGCTTGCTCGCATTTTTACGCACCTGCTGAGTATTTTCATCATTGTTTGACGGATAAATCCTCTCGCTTTGAGTGTGCGTTGCAATAAAACTGTATTCCTCCATATCGTAATAGGGATTTGCTTCACCGTCAACGGGCGTTGAAGAGGATTTGTTATCAAGAAAAATCTCGTAATCAACACCGTAACAGGCTGTCAAATCGACTGATTTTACCGTAATGGAAGCCTCGCCCTTTGTTCCGCCCTCTCTGAACACATCAACAGCATAAAATTCGTCCTGTTTAAGCTGTGACGATGAAATAGGAAACATAAATGCACCGTTTGGATATTCGGACTGCGCCTCTTCGTTTTCCGAAAGATAACGCTTTGCAAGCTCATCATAATCATACAGCCGTGTAAAATCCTTGTCGTTTTCTTTTGCCGTAACCGATAACGATGATATACCGCATAACAAAACCGACAGGCTAAGAATCAAAGCCAGACTCCTTTTGCCTGCTTTTTTAGCATTTTTTACTACGCTCATTACAATTGCACCTCCTGATTTATTGAAACCTGTTAATATTATTTTGCTTAAATTTTACCACATTATACAC
>ERZ1026950.556-NODE-556-length-16380-cov-13.552649_pt1 | contig 16380 bp, 20 predicted proteins | sample MGYA00519302_ERZ1026950 | MGnify/ENA primary metagenome ERZ1026950 (study PRJEB26926, sample SAMN06164747) | human gut metagenome | biome: ENVO:00009003; feature: ENVO:2100002; material: ENVO:00002003 | host: Homo sapiens | place: USA | collected 2012 ... | reverse complement strand
GGCTGTCCTGCAAGTTGACAAGGTTGATTAGCTTTTCTATCTGCGGCTTTGCGTCCGCTTTTTTCATACCTTTAAGTGCTGCCATATAGTAGAGGAAACGCTCTAGGGTAAAGTTTGGGTATATACCCTGCTGCTGGGGCATAAAGCCCAGTATTTTTCTGAAGTCGGCATCCATTTTGGTAATATCCTCGCCGTCAAATCTCACCAAACCCGATGTGGCTTTAAGATTATCGGTGATGATATTCATAAGCGTGGATTTTCCTGCGCCGTTTGGGGCAAGCAGACCGTACACCCCTGCGGTGAACTCATAATTGAAGTTTTGAAGGGCAGTGAAGCTGCCGTATTGTTTGGTGAGGTTTGTTAGGGTGAGGTTCATTTTGAGTTCTCCAATTCCGAGACAGCTTTCTTCTCATATGCGGGCGTGCCGCCTGTTCTGATAATAACCTGATCGCCCTTTATGGCGGCAATGTCATATGTATCTGTGAGTTTTGAAGTGGTCTTGTCGCTTTCTTTGAAAAGATACTGACTGTTCTCGCTGTCTATGAGTGCATAGCCGTTTATTGTTGCAATATTTGTCATGTTTGTTCCGTCATCAATGCCCTCGATAGTCTGCTCTTTGCCACTTTTGTCAAGATAGCATGGCTTGTCGTCTTTCACATTGTAATAGCAGTTGTCAGATATTGCAGACGGCTCAGGCATGGCGTTTTTCTCCACCTTACCACTTGAAATATCATAGGAAAGATACTGGTAATCATACTCCGCCTTATCGTTATACTGCTCAATAGCTTCACTTTCAGACAGTCCGTTTTTATCTGCAAAGTCCTGCAAACGTTCCATAAACGGACGATTATCTGCCGCCTTTGATGTACGGAAAATGAGCTTATTATCCCACAAGCCATACACCCACGCACCGCAGCTATATCCCTTTGTGACTTCGCCTATATTATTGACTTTTCCGCTGTCAAGAGCCACCGAAACCAACTCCAGTGACGGCTCTAGTTCTTTAAAATCCTTGTCATAAGGCTGGTTAGTCATGACAAGATACGCTGTGCTGCCTACTATCGCCATTCTATCATAATCATTATAGCTAAGCCCGTCAATCTCAGCGACCTGCTTTTCATTAGCACCATTTATGTCAGAACAAAACATCATGGTATTTGTTGTATATGTTCCGTCATCTTTGGTTATTATATCGGAACTTTTCAGATAATAGAGCCTTTTATTGTAAATAAAAGGGTGATTGTCCTTGCCATATGCAGTGCAATCAGAACCCTCACGATGTTTGCAAGAAGGGTCGTCGCACACAGGGCTGTCCTCAAGGGTTGTCATATCCACAAAGTCAAGACGTGAATTTTCCTGCGTGGAAAAGCAAATGTTATTGTCATAGTCTGCACATTCATAAACAGAAACTATCCTCCACTTATCTGCCTGTGCGGCGTTGCTGTCCTTATTTTTATCGCTTTTACCGCAAGCGGTCAGGGTCATAGCTGCCGCTGACAATATGCTAATTATCTGTATTGTGTGTTTCATTGTACTCCTCCAGCTGTCTGTTTACCTCGTCAAGAATATCCTGCAAGCCTGCGGAATTCAGATCATCGTTCAATTTATCTAAATATTCTTTACCTGTTTTATATTCCTTAGAAGGAAAATCAGAATCAATAGTCTTTAAAACCTTATCAACAGCTAAAATTTTATCAGAAACATTTGTAGTGTCAAAACAAAAGCCAACACTCTTTGATAATTTAAAATCTGTTATTGCCTCGTGGTACTTTTCATTTGAATTAGGGTCATTAACACCATAAAACGGATATCGTATCAATCTGTTTTCGACACCCATTGTATTATAATACCCATATGGTTTTATGCAACCATTTATAATGTCATAATCAGTACCAAAACACAAGAGATCATTCAACTCTTTATTTGTCATGACCTCGCAGATAGCGTCAAATGCAAGATACTTGTTGTCTGATAACGCACATATGCCCAAAGCTTTTGAAGAAGTATATATTTTATTAGAGTATTGCGGATATATAGTGTATGATTCAGTTGAGGCATAGCTCGTTTGCAAACCGTATTCTTGGCTCGTTTTAAATTTGTTGTTTGTATAGCCACCGCATAATGTAGAATTTATAGAGCCAAAATATGTATCTATATCATTTATATTATCATTGACAGGGTTGACTATAACGTCATTTGTGAAACCGTCGGATATGGTATTGAAGAGATTTTTTGCATAATCGGTTTCGTAAATATTCACGGCGTGACCATTATCATCGATGCAAATATTATCAGTTATAAAATCATAATTTGAGTATAATTGCATAAATCCGTGCATTCCGGCGGTAAATTTCCAACCTCTGGATTTGCACAGATCAATAACTTTCTGGAGTGATGTATCATATTTTCCTAAAAAATCATCAAGATCTATACTGTTTTTATCAACTAAATCAGCATTAAGCTCATATCCAAGATCTTCTTTTAAGCAAGACAACGAACCGTCGATACCATAAATTTTGCCGTTTATCATTAAACTCTTCCAATAATTTGTTGACATTTCGGCATAAATTTTCTTACCGCACTCGGTGTTTTCAAGGTATGTATTTAATGGTTCGAGAAAATTATTGTTGACACAATTCTGATATGGATTATAGAATGTATCAAAGCCTTGATATTTAAGCCCTGTATCAATTATATCGAATTTCTCTCCATTATCAAACGCATCTGACAATAGTTGTGCATATGAGGTTATAAAGTTAGAGTTATCATCTACCATATCAACGTCATATGTAAGATTTTTGAAACACAATACATAATTTTTATTGTGTTCAGATAAATACGAATTTACTTCATCTTCATATCGAATATTTTGGTCACTTACCCAAACAAGCACAGACTTATCGGGATATTGTTCTTTGATTTTTTCGTATCTTTTCTCAAAACTATAAATCGGAGTATCGTCTGAATAATAGTATTCAACTTCATCATCAAGGGTATCATCTGTTTCATAAGAACTTGTATTGTCATTTGAACTGTAATCTGAGATCTTGCTTATTGAGGAAATATCAGAATTGCTTGCACAACCCGTTATCATTAAACAACTTAGAATTATCGTTAGTCCAAATCTATATTTTTTCAATATACAACACTCCTTCGTTCAATAATTCGGGCATAGCTTTCACTATGCCCAAATAAAAACTAATTAAGACACATATGATCCTGTTTTATTTAATGTTCTTTTAGAGTAACCAGTTACTGTATGTGTTGATGTGACCGAGCTCCAACCATGCCCTTTGTATTGGTCAAATAACACGTTACACCACTGGTCGCACTGCCATTACCATATCATAAAATTCAAAATTATCGATACTAATCTCTTCATTACTTCCACCAAGTCTTTTATTTGCTATAATATACAATTTATTTACACTCAAGTCAAGCAATTTGGCGTGACGTGTAAGTTTTTGTCGTGAAATACAAAAAGAGAACTGTCCACCATATAAAAACCGGCGTAACAGCTCCCTTTTTCGTTATAAATTTAATTTGTTTCTCTCAATTTGCTATGACTTAAATTTGCCAATACAAAGAGATTTTAACGTTTTACAGTAAAGTTGATTTTAACGTTATCAAACATGTGAACACTTTATCCGATTCGTAAAATTCACATCTTCCCTGATATTTTTCTGCAATCTCTCGTATTATTTTAATTCCCCACCCATGCTTATGAACATTTAATTTTGTTGTTTTAAGGCTCGGATTTCTTTTTAAAACAGACTCATTTATTGCATTTCTGACTACTATTCTATATATGTCCATTGTTTTACTGATGTCAAGGTTTATGAACCTTTCTGACTCGTCAGTTATTTTTTCACTAGCCGTTATAGCATTGTCAAGCGTATTGCTTAAAATATGAAGCATATCAATATCATCTATACCATCAAAGCTCTTAATGCAGCTGCAATTTGTTCTGATTCCTTCTGTCGCTGCGACTGCAAACTTAGAATTTATAATAGCATTTACAATATAATTGTCTGTATTTACAAAGCTTTCACTGATTGATATAACGTTAACATATTTCTCTATGTACTTCATTGATTCATCTGCGTGTCCCTGAGCTATCATTGTATATACAGCGGACAACTGATCTTTCAAATCATGCCTAATCTTTCTTATCGAATCATATTGCTGACTTGCATTCTCTATATATTGGTGACTGTATTGCTCTTGGATCTTTAAAAGTTCCAGTTCTTTTTTCTGATTATTTTTCACAGAAATAGAATCAATCATATAAAAGATTATAATGTTAACTGCAACTATCGTTAAAATCAATAAGTTTATATAGAGTCTCTGCGTTGAATCAATAGCTATCAAATGAAGTAAGAACATCATAATAATGGATATTGCAAGTATTAATATAATAGCGATCCACTCAACTGCATTAAAGTTCTCAGAAGTCGTTGCCAATAATTTCAGCATCAACTTTACTGAAATAAAGAATAATGCCTGTGCAAAAATCAATACCGTAAAACGAGCAAATCCGGATTCCGTAACTATTTCTTTTATTGACATTGAATTTACTGATGAAACAAAATTAAGCGTATCTTCAATTGACCATATAACGAGATACGAATTTTCGCCTATAGAACCCTCAGCCCCGTTATGAGATAGCAAAAACTTTTTATACTGTTCCGGAAATTTAATTTTTAATTTATCTTCAGTTTTATTTATTTCTAATGGATTGCTTGGTTCATTCAATTCCATATCCGTCATATATTTTTCCGCTATATTCATTCTTCTTTCCTCATTTCATTTGATTTTTTGCTTGAGCTTGTATTCGCTTCCAAAACTTGGTGTATTTTGCATGTTCAGACTGCGTAAGCGCAATTTTATTAGAATGGTTCGTTGGGCTACCACTAAATTTAACAGGATGTACTTCATGAATTTGTTTTCCTTTTAATTCAGGATTTTGTCTATGAATCTGAGCATTTTCACTATTAGCAGATTTTCTTGCTTTTGTATATTCTTCTCCTTCAAGAAGTTTAAGTTTTCCATCTGGCTTTGGTCCACCTTTTGGATAACCTTCCCAATCTGTAATCTCAATCTCACCATTCTTGCGTACGATGCACTCCGCATTATGTACCCAAACCGCACACTCACCAACAAAGTAAGTATGATAATCCTCAACCTGAAAATTATACACGGAAACAGATTCAGCAGTTTCTTCAATGAAGAATTTCACAATTACTAAGTCTTCACCATTCACACTGATAAGCTTATCACCAACAAGAAGACTTCCTGCATTGATAAAGCCTCTACCTTGAACGTATAAGTGTTGAGTATAGACTGAATGCTTCCTGCAGCTTGCCGTTTAAAAAGGCTATTTGTGAGTTGGATATAACTTCAGCTAATTGCTCATTGACTTCAACCATAATTTTATCTTTTAAAATTTATCAATGACTTATATTTTTTTTGCATTCATTAAACCATTCTTCGACTAACTCAATTACATCCTTATCATAAACATCAGTTACATTTTCATAATTGTAATTTGAGTCAAATGACTTAGAGTTAACATTGTATACTAATTTGAATTCGTGTGGACACTTTGCATCATAGGTATCACAAAGCTCAACAATGCTTTCTATATCTTCTATTCCACAATGAAAGAATTCCTTAATTTGAGCATCTGAACACCAATCATTGGTTGTGAACAACTTGCCATCTTTCTCAAAAAATGCGTCAATATACTCTTCGTTATCATTTTGTAATATGTATACATATATAACGTCTGCACTCTTTTCAGAATTCTTAAGTAATTCAAGGCAAAGCGAAATAACATTAGCTTGTGCATCAACAAATGCGTCTTCAAATCCTTTTAACATGGTTAACCTCCTATTTTTTAATGGGGATTAATAAATTTGCCATCTATTTTGTATGAAACATCAAATGCTAACAGTCTCAATTACAAGAGATTTCGGACTCACATTCTTTCTGCCATTCTTTATAAATATCTACTAAGTCAACATCATTCTCCATTGCAATATCATCATAGTTGTATTTCGCATCAAAAGACTTAGTCTTAACATTGTAACTTAATTTAAACTCATATGGGCATTTACCATCGTAAGTATCACATACTTCAACAATATTGTCAACATCTTCCACACCGCAGTCAAAAAAATCATTGATTTGATCGTCATCGAACCAATTGTTTAAAAGGTAGATTTTCTTATCTTTAGCAAAAAATGCGTTAAAAAAAATCTGCGTATCACTTTGATAAATATAAATATATATCATATCAGCTTCTTTCTTGTTATTTTCTAATAACTCTAAAGCTAGCGATATCGTTCTTGCCTGCGCATCTGTAAAAGCATCTTCAAATCCTTGTAACATATCAATTCTCCTTTAAATTATTTCTATTGTTTAAATATTCGTCTAAACAGTTCACCGTCAATTTTGTAGGATACGTTAAAAGAAGAAGGACGAGATGAACCGTTTTTATATGATAACTTAATATCTACATCAGTAACGTTTTGTCCATTTTTTAATGCATTTGACCACTCCCTTTCCATACTGCGATAATTATCTGTATTTTTTACAGCTCTATTTAAATCACTTCTCTGCGAAACCAGGTTATCCAAATCCGGAGAACCACCAAATTGGTCTGCAAACAAATGGCCTGCGTCATCACCAGGTAATTTACCGGCTGTGTTTGAATTATGGTTCAATCTTCCGTCATGGGTTTTGAATTTCAATTCGTCCGCATGAGCAGAACTTATATTACCATTTGCATCGGTTTTGTATGTGTAGCCGTTTTCTCCAGCTTTATACTCTTGATTTGGTTTTAATGTGCCATCTTCATTCATGTGTGGGGGACAATTTTTATTATGCACCCAAGCACAACACTCACCAACAAAGTAAGTATGATGATCTTCAACTTGGAAGTTATAAACATCAACGGGTACATCTGTTTCCTCTATGTAGTGCTTCTCAACAAACAAATCTTCGCCATTTACGCTTATAAGTTTATCACCAACGAGAAGATTTCCTGCATTGATAAAGCCCCTGCCTTGAACATAAAACGGGTGATTATCAGTTGTGATAATTTCTTCACCATTTGTTATAAGGTGAACAAGCTTAATTCTTATAAAAAGAGGAATGACGGAACATTTCAAAAGAATATTTAGGACTAAATGCTTCCTCGTCTATTTTTACAATACCATTCTCAAAATCCATAAAATAGCTTCTTATCATCAACGTAGTTTCATTCAATTGATTTTTTTATTTCAGCCAAGAAATTCCACCATTTATATGGATCGGGAAATTCTTTTATATAAAGATTTCCGAGATATCTAGGATTGCACATTGCTTTTATTTTTTTTATAGATAATTCTGATAAGTCACCATTTTTATCGTATTCATCAAGAATTTTAGCAATCCTATTAGCATCCTGCATATGATCATTGTTCTTAAGATAATTATAAAGAATAGTTAGTTTTTCTTTCATACTAATTCACCTATCAATTGCACCTGTATATTTTCCACCATCAGTAACTACTTGCCATCCGCCGCCTGTTCTTGATATGCCATCATCAGCAATAAGTGCCCATTCAGGTTGTGCAGCTACTTTTCCCTCAAGTAAAATTTGTGATTGAGTAAGTTGCATTTGGCTCTCAACAAGTGCAGTATTATTAGGCGGTAATGCAAGATTATTAATTCTTTCTGCCGGTGTAGCTCCAGCAGAACCTCTTGTAACAAAAATTCCTGATGCATCACCAGCAGATGCCTCAGTTATCGTAAAAACTTCTCCAAGGTTTCCTTCACGACTATATATTGGTCCATCAAAAGAATCAATCATATCTTGCACAGCAGTATCATCCAGGCCACGATCAGATAATATTATTCGCATCTCTGACTCAGAAAGTTCTGTGTATTTATCCGGTTCAATTAGATTATAATCAGAGCTTGCATTATGCACCCAAACCGCACAATCACCAACAAAATAAGTATGATAATCTTCAACCTGAAAATTATACACGTCAACAGGCTCGTCAAATTCTTCAACCCGATGTTTCTCAACAAACAAGTCCTCGCCATTTACGCTTATAAGTTTATCGCCAACGAGAAGACTTCCTGCATTGATAAAACCCCTGCCTTGTACATAAAACGGGTGATTATCAGTTGTTACAATTTCTTCACCATTAATTGTGAGGTGAACAAGCTTTTCTACCTGACGGACATACGTTTCAAGAACCGTTTTCGGTGCGGTTTCAAGCGTATTCGTATTTGCATACAACTTTTATATTACACATTAATTTAATTTAAATTGTTTCATTTCAAAAATTAATCTATTATCATAGTCTGTTGGGTTATCACTAAATGCCTCTTCTGCCAAATCTATCAATTCGGATGAAATATGTATCTCATTTTCCAGTAGATTTTCAAGAAAATTTTCAAGTGCCACTCGTTTTTCTCCATACATAGCTAATTCCGCTGCATCTAAAAGAAATTCTTTAACTGTATCAACATTTTTGAATTCACTCGATATTTTTTTCATAAATTTATCATATGCTTCTTTTTTCATCACTAATTCTCCTAACACTTTATCGATTAATAGGAAATCCCGTAACTATTCCTTCACCGCCAGGTTCAACAATAACTCTAACATCTAATCCATGATTTCTACCTTCTCCATGATTTCTACCTTCAACAATAAACCTAACTGGTCGTCCATTTCTTGTGGTTAATGGAGCATTTGCATCAGGACCTCCTATTGTAACAGGAGCGTTACGTCCTCCACCAGGTCCTGTTGATTGTCTCCATGTTGAATTTGGACTATTGGCTACATCTTCAACGGCTTTTATAGCGTAATCGTCTGTCCAAGTGTCAGGAAAAGCACTATTGCCAAATCCCCTATTGGGGCCATGCCCAGGATCATTAGGCCCTTCACCCTCTAATATATGATCTCTTCTTGAAGTACTCACTTTACATTCCGAATTATGCACCCAAACCGCAGATTCACCAACAAAATAAGTATGATAATCTTCAACATGAAAGTTATAAACGTCAACAGGCTCGTCAAGTTCTTCAACCCGATGTTTCTCAACAAACAAATCTTCGCCATTTACGCTGATAAGTTTATCACCGATAAGAAGGTTTCCAGCATTGATAAAGCCTCTGCCTTGAACGTAGAACGGGTGATTTTCGGTTGTGATAATTTATTTACCGTTAATTGTCAGATGTACAATCTTGTATACTTGTCGGGCATATAGTGCAAGATTCGCTGATTATTAAATGTACCAATATTCAAATCTTAATTCCACTTTATCTCTTCAAGTTGAGCAATAACATTATTAACATAATCTTTTTCGAGGATTATTTCAGTTACTTTTGAATTACATAAAACATCTCTTTTCTCTTCAAAATCATACTCTGCTTTTGTACCAAGTATTCTAATTTTCCTTTCTTTTCCTACAGCAAAAACAAGATAATTATCATCAACTAATTCATTTGTAGAAAGCAAATATCTAAAATCATTATCCCTGTTTTCTTCATCACTTTTCTCATCATCAAACTCTGGATATACAAGATCATACAAAATCAAAATTGCATCTTTTGAATCCATGTCAAATATTTTTTCATCAACTGGAATTCCAGATAAAGCTACTTTGACATCTCTAACACCTACAGGTATTACTGCATTTTCAATTTCATCAGGAAATAATTTTCCATCAATACATAGTGCAAAAAAACCATTATTATCTGTTAAAGATGGATTCCATTTTTTTACTCTATCAAATAAAACTGCAAATTTATAAGGATCGCCAATTAACATATTATCTTCCTTTCCATTTAACACCATACTCTTTTGTAAATGTTTTTTTAATATCTTTGGGTATCTTTGTTATATTCAAAGAATTTTTTCCTTGATTTTCTGAACCACACCAGTGCCATTCTGTTTCCTCTGCATTTGAGAAAAATCTGTGAATCGTATCTGTTTCTTTTTCATATGCATATCTATGACCAGTTTTTTCAGTTGAAGCAATCGAATCCTCAAATAATTCAAATGAATTTCTTGGCTCAATACCAGCATCTGAACAATTACCATCTTGACCAGGCGTATGTTTTGAATTTGATTTATATGTTAAAGGTTCGCCATCTGCTGTTTTGTGTTTTTCCGATTTTCTTGGTTCAGGAACAGGACAAGCTTTGTTATTATTATGCACCCAAACCGCAGATTCACCAACAAAGTAAGTATGATGATCTTCAACTTGGAAGTTATAAACATCAACGGGTACATCTGTTTCCTCTATGTAGTGTTTCTCAACAAACAAATCTTCGCCATTTACGCTGATAAGTTTATCACCAACGAGCAGATTTCCTGCATTAATAAAACCCCTGCCTTGAACGTAGAAGGGGCGATTATCGGTTGTGATGATTTATATTTCAATTAAATCTTAGAAAACCGCCTAATCCAACCGTCCTCATAGTCAACATCAGCGATTTCACTTCCCATTTTTTCACTGATGTCTGTTAAACTATATTTACCGCTACTGTTCTCAATTATGATTTTAAACTCTTCGTCATGTTCTTCAATCATTTCCAAAAAACGATAAATAATATCCACAGTTGTTTCTGTTATAAGTTCATATAACTTCTTTTTTTGTTCTTGCGTTAATTCTGAAAATATTGAATACTTTTCCAATACTATAGGATTTTTAGTAGTAAGCTCTAAAGTTCGCTTAGCACCGTATAACGCTCTATCGTACACTTCTTCTATGACACATTTACCAAAATAATCTAATATACATTCTTTATTAGCATTCAATTCGCTCATAATATTCTCCTTAATTCATGTAGTGTATTTTGATTTTTAACCCCACGGAATTTTTACTGGGGCAGTGATTCCAGAATCCTTTAACTGCTTAATTGCAGAATTTACTGTTTTAGTTGCATATTCCTTCGGAACACCACTTTGAACCATTGCTTTGATCTCTATGTTTTTCATTTCATTCATTGTAAGTTCTTTTCCTGTTTTAGCAAACTCCCTGTATAAAGAAGCCTGTTTCCCAGTAATAGTACTATGTTTGACATCAAAATCCTTAAGTAATTTTTCGGAGCTTATACTTAAAGCTTGGGTATAATCATATCCTTCTGCACCTTCAAAAGCCTTTTTAGCCATTGGATGATGACCTTTTTTATCCTTATATTGACCCATACCGTCAGGGACATTTTGGGGTTGGCACATATCATTATGCACCCAAACCGCAGATTCACCAACAAAGTAAGTATGATGATCTTCAACTTGGAAGTTATAAACATCAACGGGTACATCTGTTTCCTCTATGTAGTGTTTCTCAACAAACAAATCTTCGCCATTTACGCTGATAAGTTTATCACCAACAAGAAGACTTCCTGCATTGATAAAACCCCTGCCTTGAACGTAGAACGGGTGATTATCAGTTGTTACAATTTCTTCACCATTAATTGTGAGATGAACAAGCTTGTCCACTTTGCGCACATAAGTCTCAAGAACAGTTTTAGATGCGGTTTCAAGCGTGTCGGGGTTCGTTGAAATAACAACATCTCCAGCTTTAAGCCTCTCAATTGCAACAAGACCTGCTGTTGTAAGCACCATCGTTCCTGCAATAAAGCAAGCCATATTCTGTGATGCTGCACCACTGAAGGATGAAAGCATACTCACGCCCATCTGGAAACCATTGTAAATATCGCTCTGATGCAGCTTATTGTTCAATGCCGTTAACGGATTATCGGGATCTATCATTCCCAACCCCATTGACAACATATCAAATCCGTCCATGCCGTTAGAGATCGTTCCGCTGACTTTTGCTGTTGTCTGGATAGCGTTTCCGAGTTTTGAACCACAGGTTTAAAATACCAACGATAAGTAATTGAATATACTATTTCAATTTCTTGATATACTCATCTATTCCTAAAACAAGTACCTCCTGCAACATTTCCAAATAACTCTTGTTATAACCACTTTTTGCAATCATAATATCAAAGACCTGTCTTAACTTTCCATCAATCATAACCGTTACACCGGTTACTTTCTCTCCAGTAGTTGTATTTTCAAATTCTTCCGCCACTATACGCATTTTATTATCCATTACACACACTCCATTTAATGCTATTTTATAATCTTTACATTAGTAGCAGCTTCCTCTATCCATTCAGACCACGGTGCTGGCAATTCATAACTTCGTCCAGGTGTAGATGTATCAGTTAACTTTGGCGCTGTTCCACCTTGAACTCTTCTATATACTACGACTGAATATAACCACAGTAATCATAATAATTTCTTTGTTCTATATTATACAACTGAGAAGCTTCTTCCGGTGTCATAGCGTTTCACTCCTCTTATCATAATTAAGTCAAACAAGAAAAACATTTATTTCACATAATAAGATGCCTTTTTGACTATATTTACACTTTTTTATTATACTTCGCCTTGAAATATTTGTCAAGTAAATTTTAGAATTCATTAATAATTTACATTTTGTCAACTATATTATCATATTTGACTGATTATACGACTTTTATTTAAAATTAACTAATCATTAAGTTCAAACGCCATGCAAGAGCAGAGTAAAATATTCTTAAAAACTGTCCACTGTGTTTGTCAAGCAAAAAGTGCATAAAATGGGCTCGAAAAAGTGCATAGCCCGGTCAGCACAAGATTAACGTGTGGGGGCTCGGTTTGCGCATAGAAGGAGCGCCCCTGTTGTGTATTTTTGGAGCCCTTTTTCTGCATTTCTATTTTACCATAAACAATTGTGAACTCCGTTTTCCAGCATATTAAAGTCTTTTTTAATATCAAATACATATTTGCAACCACCTGTTACAGTATATTCTATAAATGTTTGGCAGTAATTATGATTGCTCATAACTCTGAGACTGCTCGTCCTTAATTCCAAACGACTGTTTCTTTTGCCTTATCATTCTCCTCAGTCTGCTGTCGACTGTATGTCTGACCGACTTATACTTCTGTGTATAGTCATCTTCAATACACTTGCAGAGATTAGCGAACAGAGCGAAGATCGTATTTGCAAGTATAGTGTTTTCAAACTGTGCCATATTGTCAAGCATATTCTGAGCATACTCATTTCCGTCATTTGCGGACTTTGTGAGCCACTCCACAGCCTTTTCCTTATCTTTTTCAAGTTCCTCTGCACCGAAAAGATAAAGCCTGCCGAGCTGATAAGTTGACCACATATTTTCAGTGGATTTTTCAAAATATTCGATGGCTTTAGGAATATCAATCTCAGTTCCAAGACCGTTTTTATACATAGCGCCCAATTTGTAATATAAGTTATCATCAGCCTGATCCTTGCTTTCGAGTTCAAGAAATCCTGACAATGCCGCTTTGTAATATCTCTGTGCGGTTTCTTTATTTTCAGCAACATATTCGCCCTTGCTGTACATCTGAGCGACAGCATAAGAAGCATAAGGCTGACCCTGTTCAGATGATTTGCGATACCACCAAAACGCCTGAGACAAGTCTTTTTCCACACCGTTGCCGTAGTAATATAAATTGGCGAGACTGTATTGTGCGAATTTGTTGCCTTCATGAGCTGATTTCAAGAACCATTCAAATGATTGAGCGTAATCCTGTTCTGTTCCCAACCCATAGCAATGCATTTTGCCTATGCGATACCAAACGTAAGAACGCATATTCACGGGTTTCATAATCTGCCCATCAAATTTCGGCTCATAAGGAAACATAAAATCAGAATCCGGCTCGATCTCTATAAAACCCTGAAATGCTTCTTCGTAGAATGAAAAAGACTTTTTTTCATCTTTTTCGCCGAGTTTATCAGTAGAATAGAGTTTGCCCAGATCTTGAATAGCAAGAACATTGCCTGACCTTGATTCGTTAAGCAAAAGCTGCTCCGCTTTCTGAAAATCTTCAAGCTTTGATTGCTTGTTGTAAATAATCTTACAAGCTTCTTTGTATGCTGTACTCCATTTGAGGTAGTATTTGCTTTGAGGTTCGTCATCAATATCAACTGTTACCGCACTTTCATTACTACAAGTGAACTCTTCGGCTGTCAGCTCCTCGTTATCCGAAAATGTTACTTTATCATTTTCGGATTGCTCAGATTCATCAAACTTCAGAAGAATATCAACATAAAAGTCATCATTCGCAAATTGTTCTGTTGGTTCGGGTTCTTCAATTTCTACATCAATGACAGGATAATTCATGTCAAGCACAGTTCTGATTATCATATTCCGCACAGGCTGAAAAACTTTGTTATCAACCAATGGCGGCAGTTCTTTTTCTTTTTGCGTATAGGTCTTGTATTTCAAGCTCTCCAAACTGCACCATTTTTCATAAAGCTGACGGATATTATCGTCATTTGCAAGTTCCGAAAAAATGCTGTTGACTGTTTCTTTGACCTCCTGAGGAAGATATCCATATACTTTTTTGCCTTTAACATTCTGTAACTGAGAATATAGTTTGCGGATAAGATTTTCAAGCTGCGGATTTTCAAAATCGCTTTGCTGAATTTTTCTGACAACACTTTCAAACTCCGTTTTTGATACAGCTTTCAATTCGTCACGGCTTAATGTCTGCTCCTGATATATGGACTGCAAATCGTCCTTAAATATATCGTTTGCAAAAGCTGAACGAATCTTATTAATTCCCTCGTTTGTTAAGAATCCTTCCTTTGTATTTTCGGAATAAACAAGCAGATGAATATGCGGATGATGAGTAGTGTCATGAAATGCGGCGTACCATTTTAAATTGCATAATGAAATTTTCTGATTTTTTGCAATATCTGAAATGTGACGCATAACAAGCTGCCGCCACGCTTCCGAATTATCGTAACCAAGTCTAATTGCATCTTCACGACGAAGTGAAATTACGTGGGACCAGACATTGCCTTTGTGATTTGCTATTTCGTTAGCTACCCTGTCAAGAATTATCGGTTCATCTTTTTCATTGAAAAGACCATGAGAACCTCTTTTCTGAACCCCCGGACGCATAGCCATGTAACCGACAAAATTCTGACGATTACCGATGACGTCAGCGTTACGCTCAATGATCGTACTGATTAGTTCCGAAGCGTTTTCTACAGTAGGGTTCGCAGTGTAGTCCTCATACTCAAGGTATCTTTTAGCTTCGGGAAAATCTGAAAGCAGATCACGAAGCAATTCTTGTTGGTTTTTAGTAGCGTTATCTTTTCTGTCAATAGTGTTTTGATCCCGAACCTCAACTGTTTCACGGGTTGCGATATACTTTGTGTAATTTCTGCGCTTGTTTTTACTTTTCTGTGTACCGCTTTTCAGATAGCGGCTTGTTACGATTATTTGCGATAAAGCTATAGTATCTCCTCCTAACCAATATTCAGTTTGTTTCTTGGATGCTTTGTTTTAAGTATCTCTTTTTGTTTTGCAGACGTAACATGTGTATAAATCTGAGTTGTAGTTATTGAACTATGTCCCAACATTCGCTGTATGTATCGGATATCAACATCTTCTTCGAGAAGAAGAGTAGCAAAAGAATGTCGGAACATATGGGGCGTTATATGCATATCTACTCCGCACTGTTTGCAATAGAAATTTATCATATTGCGAACAGACTGTTCGGTCATTCTTCTGCCTAGCTTGTTGACGAAAAAATATCCCGAATCTGGAATCTCTTTTTCAAATAACGAATGATATTTTCTAAGAATACTGAGTACCGCAAAATTTTCAATAGGTATAATACGTTCTTTTGAGCCTTTACCATAGAATTTAACCGAGTTTCCTAACAGATCAACATTATCTGAACGCAAAGTACAAATCTCCGCCACTCTAGCTCCTGTAGCGAAAAGCAATTCGAGAATTGCTGTATTACGAACTGCACTGCGAATCTGATAATCGCTTTTAGCAAACACAATCTGCTGATACGAAAAAGATATTAGTTTAGCTATAACTCCAAGGGGAATGGTTTTCGGCAGCAGCAAAGGCTCTTTTATCGTTGTTTCCAGTTTGTCAAACGGATTAAAGTCGATAAGATCCTGCAAAAGCAGAAAGTGAATAAACGCTTTAAGCGTTGCAAGCTTACGCTTGGCTGTTTTAGGCTTGTACTTTTTGTTGAGATATTCTATGTAGTCCCACAAGGCCTGCTTTGAAAGCTCGTTCGAGAAAACTCCGTACTGCGACAAGTCGATTTTATACGCTCGGATCGTTTTATCACTAAGTTTTTTGTGGTAACGGCAATAATTAAGAAATTCATCAATGTGCAATTTGTATTCAAACATAATGGAAAACTCCTTTATTTTTGTATAAGTAGATTTGGCATTTTCGTCAAATTAAACAAATTAGCCACTGTCTCTTATACACATCTGACGCTGCCGACGACTTAATAGG
>ERZ1026950.520-NODE-520-length-17360-cov-6.272002_pt1 | contig 17360 bp, 16 predicted proteins | sample MGYA00519302_ERZ1026950 | MGnify/ENA primary metagenome ERZ1026950 (study PRJEB26926, sample SAMN06164747) | human gut metagenome | biome: ENVO:00009003; feature: ENVO:2100002; material: ENVO:00002003 | host: Homo sapiens | place: USA | collected 2012 ... | reverse complement strand
CTGGCGGGCGCGGTCGGCGCGGCGCTGACCGCAATGGTCAGCGGCCTGACGCTCGGCAGAAAAAAATATGAGGCCGTGCAGGAGCTTGCGCTCCGCGCACAGGCGCAGGCAGACGCGCTGCGCAAACGGCTGCTGGCCGCGATGGAGCAGGACACGCAGACGTTTTTGCAGGTCAGCGCGGCCTACGCGATGCCGAAGCAGACGCCCGAGGAAAAGCAGGCGCGCAGCAGCGCCATCGAACAGGGCCTCAAGGCCTGCACGCAGCCGCCGCTTGCCGTGATGCAGCTGTGCGCAGAGGGGCTGGAGCTGCTGGAGAGCCTTCTGGGCAAGACGAACGCAACGGCGGCCAGCGACTTTGGCGTCGCCTGCCTCAGCCTCCGCGCAGGGATGCAGGGCGCGTGGCTGAACGTGTGCATCAATACCGGCTCCCTGCACGACGCCGCGTTTGCCGCCGGTGCGCGCGCAGCGGGGCAGAAGCTGCTCGATACCGGCCTTCCGCGCGCCGACCGCTGCTACGCGGCGATGCTGGCTGCGTGCAGTGAAAAATGACGCAGGAATTCCTGCATTCATGCAAGAATGAATTGAAAAATGCAAGAGAAGCTGTTACAATATCATCAATGGGGGAGATCACGATGCAGCTGGAGCATACTGAAACCTTACAACTTGATTACGAACTGCCGGAATACCCGGAAATAGACCCGCGCTATCGCCGCGCACCGCGCCGCGAATCGCGCCTGAGCCGGGCGGATCAGGCGCTGGCGATCAAAAATGCGCTGCGCTACATCCATCCCGATCACCACGCGCAGATGGCAAAGGAATTTGCGCAGGAGCTGGCCGAGCATGGCCGTATCTATGGCTACCGCTTCCGTCCCGCAGGCGCGATCTATGGAAAACCGATCGACGAATACAAGGGCCGCTGCATTGAGGGCCGCGCGATCCAGGTCATGATCGACAACAATCTGGACTTCGACGTCGCGCTTTATCCCTACGAGCTGACGACCTACGGCGAGACAGGCCAGGTCTGCCAGAACTGGATGCAGTACCGCCTGATCAAGAAATACCTCGAACAGCTGACGGACGAGCAGACGCTTGTCGTCATGTCCGGCCATCCGCTCGGCCTGTTCCACAGCCACAGGCTGGCCCCGCGCGTGATCATTTCGAACGGCCTGATGGTCGGCACGTTCGACGATCAGGAGAACTTCAACCGCGCTGCCGCGCTGGGCGTGGCGAATTACGGCCAGATGACCGCGGGCGGCTGGATGTATATCGGCCCGCAGGGCATCGTCCACGGCACGTTCAACACGCTTCTGAACGCAGGCCGCCTCATTCTCGGCATTCCGAACGATCAGAATCTGGCCGGACGGCTGTTCGTCTCGGCGGGCCTTGGCGGGATGTCGGGCGCACAGGGCAAGGCGGCGGAGATCGCCGGTGCGGCGTCCATCATCGCCGAGGTCGACGATTCCCGTATCGATACGCGCTTCACGCAGGGCTGGGTCAGCCACAGAACGTCGGATCTGGCCGAGGCGGTGGAGATCGCCCGGACACACCAGAAAAACGGCGAGCCGTGCGCAGTCGCCTACCACGGCAATATCGTCGATCTGCTGGAATATCTGTACGAAAGGCAGGTGCACGTCGACCTGATGAGCGACCAGACCTCCTGCCACGTGCCGTATGACGGCGGCTACTGTCCGCAAGGCCTGAGCTTTGCCGAGCGCACGCGGATGCTGGCCGAGGAGCCGGAGGCGTTTCGTGCGCTGGTCGACAAAACGCTGCAGCACCACTATGAGATGATCTGCAAATTCCACGACCGGGGTACCTATTTCTTCGACTACGGCAACAGCTTCCTGAAGGCGGTCTATGATTCCGGCGTGAAGGCGGTCTGCAAAAACGGCGAAAACGATCTGGACGGCTTTGTGTTCCCGTCCTACGTTGAGGATATCCTCGGCCCGTGCCTGTTTGACTACGGCTACGGCCCGTTCCGCTGGTGCTGCCTGAGCCGGAAGCCGGAGGATCTGCACAAGACCGACATGGCCGCCGCGGAATATATCCGCACGCACAACCGGCGCTATCAGGACTACGACAACTACGTCTGGGTGCGCGACGCGGAGAAGAACCGACTCGTCGTCGGGACACAGTGCCGCATTCTCTATCAGGATGCGATGGGGCGCATGAATCTGGCGCTTAAATTCAACGAAATGGTTCGCAACGGGGAGATCGGCCCGGTCATCCTTGGCCGCGACCATCACGATACCGGCGGAACGGACGCGCCGTTCCGCGAGACGTCCAACATCAAGGACGGCTCGAATATCATGGCTGAAATGGCCACGCAATGCTACGCGGGCAACGCCGCGCGCGGCATGAGCTATATCGCCCTGCACAACGGCGGCGGCACGGGCATCGGCCGCGCCATCAACGGCGGCTTCGGCATGGTGCTCGACGGCTCGGAGCGCGTCGATACCATCCTCCGCATGGCAATGCCGTGGGACACCATGGTCGGCGTCGCCCGCCGCAGCTGGGCCTGCAATGAGCACGCCATGACGACGGCGGCGGAATATAACGAGCTTTACGCCGGGCAGGACCACATCACAATGCCCTACGTGGCGGACAGCGCCGTCGTCGAGCAGGCCGTGGCGCAGCTGGAGTGCTGACCGGGAAAGGAACAGGCAATGAAAAGAACGCTGATCACCAACATCGGTATGCTGGCCACGCCGCAGGGAACCGCCGCGCGGGGCGGCAGGGCACAGGGCGAGATCTGCATTCTGAAAAACGCATGGATCCTGATCGAGAACGATCTGATCGCGCAGGTCGGAACCGGCGCAGCGCCTGCGGCTGCCGACGCGCAGACGATCAACGCCGGAGGGAAGCTGGTCACGCCCGGTCTGGTCGACGCGCACACGCATCTGATCTTCGGCGGCTGGCGGCAGAACGAGCTGGCGCTCAAGCTGCACGGCGCGGGCTATCTGGACATCCTCGCCGCAGGCGGCGGCATCCTGTCCACCATGCGTGCAACACAATCGGCAAGCGAGGAACAGCTGGAGGCGAAGGCCTCCGCCGCGCTGGATGAAATGCTTCGCTTCGGCACAACGACCGCAGAGGCCAAGAGCGGCTACGGCTTGTCAACCGAGGAGGAGTGCAAGGCGCTGCGCGTGATCGGAAAGCTGCAAAAACACCATGTGATGGATCTCGCTGCGACCTTTATGGGCGCGCACGCCGTGCCGGAAGCCTACCGGGACAACCGGCAGGGCTATCTGGAGCTTCTGTGCGAGGAAATGCTTCCGGCAGTCCGGGAGCAGGGCATTGCGGAATTCTGCGATGTGTTCTGCGAAAAGGGCGTTTTTTCCGCCGAGGAATCCCGCCGCATCCTGCTCACCGGCAGACAGCACGGGCTGCGGCCCAAGATCCACGCGGACGAGATCGAAGCTATCGGCGGCAGCGAGTTGGCCGGTGAAATTGGGGCCGTCTCTGCAGAGCACCTGATCGTCTGCCCGCCGTCCGGCATCGCGTCCATGGCAAGGGGCGGCACGGTCGCCTGCTGCCTGCCCGCAACAAGCTTTTATCTGGGCGCGGCCTACGCGCCCGTACAGGATATGGTGCAGGCCGGTGTTCCGGTCGCCATGGCGACGGACTTCAACCCCGGCTCCTGCCCGTGCCTCAATATGCAGCTGGTCATCAGCCTCGGCTGCCTGCGCTACCGGCTGACGCCCGAGCAGGCGCTGACCGCGGTGACGCTCAACGGCGCCGCCGCCATCTGCCGCGCCGACCGCATCGGCTCCATCGAGCCGGGCAAGCAGGCGGACATTCTCATCTGGAACGCAGAGGATCTGGACTATATCTGCTACCGCCTTGGCAGCAATCTGGTCGATACTGTAATCAAAAAAGGAAACGTCGTTTAGACAAAAGAACAGGCAATGCCCATCCGGACATTGCCTGTTCCGCAAGGAAACTCGGTTTTTATGCAAAAAGCAGCCTGCCTTGAACACAGTTGGTAGGGGCGGGGCTCTGCTCTGCCCGTTGGGCAGCCGCAGATTTGCGCAGCACACTGTAGGGGCCGATGCCCACGTCGGCCCGGCAGAATGCACCGTTTTAACGGAAATCTTCGGCACATTCGTAACTTCCCAACGGGCCGATGTGGGCATCGGCCCCTACAACCAGGTATGCAGGTGCGCTGCATAACCCAACACCTCAGCCGTGGATTGTTTCGAGCTTCCGGATGTTTTCCTCAGAATCGTCTCCGACACAGCCGACCAGCATATACGTCTTGTGGAAGTGGTCGTAGATGAAATGATCGAGCAGCCGGAAGCCGATGATGCGGCCTGTCGAGCGCACATGGGTGCGCGGCCCGGTGCAGTAGTGCTGTGCGCCGCCGAGCAGAATGTGGCTCTCGTCATAGTAGTCGATGGGCAGATCCTGCCGGATCAGCTCGTTGACGCGCGCTTCGAGCGTGGGAATATCGATATCCGGCTGGTGCTCGTTGAATTCGAGCACGAAGCCGTGGCGGATATCGCCGTGGCTGCACGCAAGCATCTGCTCCTGCGTCATGGCGTATTCGCACAGATCCTCTGCGCTGTGCGCCATGAGGCGATAGGCAAGCGACGGATAGACGATGTCGCACAGCTCCTGCGGCAGAGGGCCAAAGAGGTTCGGCCGCGTGATGACGATCTGCTCGCCGACGCCGATGAGCAGATTTGCGTTGACGCCGAGCAGGGGATAGATCAGGTCAAAATGCTCGATGATGATGCGCTTGCCGCGCCGGACAGCCAGCCGGACGGCGTCCGCCAGCTCCGAGAGCTGATGGAAGCCCGTCTCGAAGCGGATGTCCAGATGGTAGGTGTGCGGCGTGAAAAAGCCCGTTTCATACTCCTGCTCCAGAAGCGGGAGCGGGCGGACGTTGACGCCGTCGTCGTCGTTCGTAAGCTCGATGCCGGGGAACATCCCCTTGATGAGCACGCTCTTGCCGGAGCCGGCTTCCCCGATGAAGCCGATGATCTGGTCGAAAGGCGAAAGATAAAGCTGCGCGATCTGCATACCGAGCGTGTAGATCCGGCTGCGGCCGCGGGGAGCAAAATACGTGCTGTAGATATGGCTGCTCTGAATCGCGTTTGTCGTCATGGGCGTTTTGCCTCCTGTGCCGTTTTCTTTCAGTATAGAGGATAAAGCCCGCTTTAATCAAGGAAAATCTGCTGCAAGCAGCATGAAATATTGAAAAACATACAAGGGGGAATTTTGGTGGTTATCCGAAACGAGGCTTCTGCCGGAGCGGCGGAGTCGGCGGACGTACTGGTCACGGTGCGGCCCGCTGAAACGCTTGAGCTGCGGATCGCGTCGACCGTCCGATTGCAGTTCGGCGCTGCGATCGAGCAGACGGTGCACAGCGTTCTGCGCGCCGCAGACGTGCAGCAGGGAGAGATTGCCGTAGACGACCACGGCGCGCTCGACTGGATCCTGCGTGCCCGGCTGGAAGCCGCGCTCGCACGGGCGGAAGGAGGGACCGCATGAGACGTTCCATGCTCTTTGTACCCGGAAATAACCCGAAAATGATGACAAGCTGCGGCTTTTTCGGCGCGGACGCCATCATATTTGATCTGGAGGACGCCGTATCGCCCGATGAAAAGGACGCGGCGCGCATACTGGTCAAATACGCGGTGACGAATGTGGAGCGCTGCCGCAGCGAGATCATCGTCCGCGTCAATGCGGCGGACACGCCGCTGTTTGCACAGGATTTAGAGGCCATCGTGCCGCAGAGGCCGGATTACATCATGCTCCCGAAGACCGCGTCGCGGCAGACCGTCTGCGGCTGCGACGCCGCCATCGGCGAAATCGAACGCCGCTGCGGCATAGAGCCGGGCACAATTGGCCTCATCGCGCTGATCGAGACGGCGCTCGGCGTGGAAAACGCATTCGAGATCGCGACGGCCTCCCCGCGTGTGCGGGCGCTGTTTCTCGGCGCGGAGGATCTGAGCGCCGACCTGCACTGCAGCCGGACAAAGGAGGGCCTTGAGATCCTCTATGCCCGGACGCGCCTCGTCACAGCGGCGCACGCCGCCGGAATTGATGTCTACGACACCCCCTTCACCGACGTGAACGACGATGAAGGCATCGAAGCCGACAGCCGCCTTGCCCGCAGCCTGGGCTTTACCGGCAAAGCATCCATCTCGCCCCGGCATCTGGACGCAATTAACCGCTGCTTCAGCCCCTCGCAGGCCGAAACAGACTATGCCAGAGAGGTGCTTGCGGCCATTGAGGACGCAAAGCGCTGCGGAAAGGGCGCGGTAGCGCTGCGCGGAAAGATGATCGACGCGCCGATCGCCGCGCGGGCCAGACAGACGCTGGCCGCAGCGGAAGAAATTCTTGCGGAGGGAGGTACGCTGCAATGAAGGAGTCCAAGGTCGTATCCTCGCTGCGTGAGGCAATCCGCCTTTCCGGCCTGCAGGACGGCATGTGCGTCTCGTTTCACCACCATCTGCGAAACGGCGACTATGTCGTCAACATGGTCATGGAGCAGATCAGCGCCATGGGCATCCGCGATCTGACGGTCAACGCCAGCGCGCTGTTCGACGTGCACCTGCCGATGCTGGAGCATATCAAAAACGGAACGGTCAGCAGACTGCTGACCAACTATATGTCCGCCGGACTTGGCCGCGCCATTTCGGGGGGCGTCATGGACCAGCCCGTGGAGTTCCGGACGCACGGCGGCCGCCCGCGCGATATTGCAGGCGGCGAAACCCCAATCGACGTTGCATTCATCGCCGCGCCAAGCAGCGACACGATGGGCAACTGCACGGGCAAGGTCGGAAAATCGGCCTGCGGTTCGCTGGGCTACGCCTTCCCGGACGCGCAGTACGCGAAAAAGGTCATTGTTATCACCGATGAACTTGTGCCGTATCCGCTCTGCGGCTGGTCGATCCCGGAAATTTACGCGGATTATGTCGTCGCCGTGGACGCCATCGGTGACCCCGCCGGAATCGTCTCCGGCACGACCCGCATGACGCGAAACCCCGTCGCGATCACCATCGCGCAGACTGCCGCGCGGGTCATTGCCAGCTCCGGCCTTCTCAAGGACGGCTTTTCCTTCCAGACGGGCGCGGGCGGCGCGTCGCTGGCGACGGCAATGTATCTGGAAAAAATCATGAAGCAGCAGAACATTCACGGCAGCTACGCGCAGGGCGGGATCACCGGCCTGCTGGTCGATATGCTGAACGAGGGACTGTTCCGGGCGCTGCTGGATGTGCAGTGCTTCGATCTGAAGGCAGTAAGCTCCATCCGCGAAAATCCCTGCCACTGCGAAGTATCGGCGGAGCAGTACGCCAGCCCCGGCTGCCGGAGCGCGGCGGTCGACTCGCTGGATGTTGCCGTGCTCGGCGCGACAGAGATCGACACTTCGTTCAATATCAACGTCCACACGGACTCCAACGGCTCCATCATGGGCGGCAGCGGCGGCCACAGCGACGCGGCTGCCGGCAGTAAGCTCGCGCTCATCGCCGCGCCGCTGTTCCGGGGACGGCTGCCCATCGTGCGCGACCGCGTGACCTGCATCTCCACGCCCGGACAGGATGTGGACGTACTCGTGACGCAGGCGGGCGTCGCGGTCAACCCGAAAAACACGGAACTGCGCGAACGCCTCCGGGCGGCGGGGCTTCCCGTCGTGGACATTCACGAGCTGAAAGAGCGCGCCGAGCGCATCACAGGTGTTCCTGCACCGCTTCCGGTATCGGACCGGGTGGTCGCAAGGGTGATCTCGCGCGACGGGGAGCTGCTGGACACGATCCGTCAAACGGACAATAGGAGCGGAATATGAGAGAAATACAGGCGGAGCTTCTGACCAATACCGTGGCGCAGATGTGCATCCGCGCCAATTATGACCTGCCGCGGGATGTGCTGCGGCAGCTGCAAAGCGCGCAGGCGGCAGAGCCGTGGCCCGCGGCGCAGGAGATCCTGCGGCAGATTTTAGAGAACGCGGAGCTTGCCGCCGCCAACGCCCAGCCGATCTGCCAGGACACCGGCATGGCCTGCGTGTTTCTGGAGATCGGACAGGAGGTACATATCGCGGGCGACCTCAAGGCCGCCGTGCAGGAGGGCGTGCGAAGAGGCTACGCGGCGGGCTGGCTGCGCAAGTCCGTCGTGCGCGACCCGTTTGACCGCGTCAACACGGGCGATAATACCCCGGCCATGCTCTATTTTGACCTTGTCCCCGGCGAACAGATCAAAATCACCGTCGCTCCCAAGGGCTTCGGCAGCGAAAACATGAGCCGGATCGCCATGCTCCGCCCGTCCGACGGGCTGGAGGGCGTCAAGCGCTTCGTTTTGCAGACCGTGCAGGACGCTGGCCCGAACCCGTGCCCGCCCATCGTGGTGGGCGTGGGGATCGGCGGCACGTTCGACAAAGCGGCGCTGCTGGCAAAGCAGGCGCTCCTGCGCGAGCTGGATACGCCGAACGAAGACCCGTTTTACCGGGCATTGGAGCAGGAGCTTCTGGAAAGCATCAACGCGCTCGGCATCGGCCCGCAGGGCTTCGGCGGCAGGACGACGGCGCTGGCAGTCAACATTCTGACCAGCCCGACGCATATCGCGGGCCTGCCCGTGGCGGTGAATCTCAACTGCCATGTGACGCGCCATGTAACGGAGGTACTTTGAGATGGCGATCAAACTGAAAACTCCCCTTGACAGCGCGGCAGCGCGCGCATTGCGCGCAGGCGATATGTGCCTGCTGACGGGCGAACTCTACACCGCGCGTGATGCCGCGCACAAGCGCCTCTGCACGCTGCTCGAAGCGGGGCAGCCCCTGCCGTTTGATATGCGCGGCGCTGTTATTTATTTTGTCGGCCCTACGCCGGCAAAGCCGGGACAGGCGATCGGCTCGGCCGGGCCGACGACCTCCTACCGCATGGACGCCTACAGCCCGGCGCTGCTGCGACAGGGCCTGACCGGCATGATCGGCAAGGGCAAGCGCAGCGAGGCGGTCATAGAGGCGATCCGCGCCTGCGGCGCCGTCTATTTCGGCGCGACCGGCGGCTGCGGCGCGCTCTTGAGCCAGTGCATCAAAAAAGCGGAGGTCATCGCCTATCCCGACCTCGGCCCGGAGGCCGTGCGGCGGCTGTATGTCGAGAATTTCCCCGTGACGGTCATCATCGACAGCGAGGGCAATAACCTTTATGAGATCGGAAGACAGAACTATCTTGACAGTATGCGGCAGCGTGAAGCGTGCGGCAGCGGAGTATGAGGTGCAGCTATGAACGAAGAACGGAAAAAGGTACTCATCATCGGCGTCATCGGCGCGGACGTGCACGCGGTTGGGAACAAGATCCTCTATCACGCGTTCACCGAGGCGGGCTTTGACGTTGTGAATCTGGGTGTCATGGTTTCGCAGGAGGAGTATATCGAGGCGGCGATCGAAGCGGACGCGGACGCTATCGTGGTGTCCTCGCTTTACGGTCAAGGGGAGCTGGACTGCCGCGGAATGCGGGAAAAGTGCGACGAGGCCGGTCTTGCCGGAATTCCGCTGCTCGTCGGCGGCAATATCGTCGTCGGCAAGCAGGATTTCGCGGACGTGGAAAAGCGCTTCAAGGCCATGGGCTTTGACCGGGCCTTCCCGCCCGGTACGCCGCCGGAAACGACCATCGCCGCGCTGCGGGAGATCCTGTATCCCGAAGAGGGACCGCAATGAAGCCAGTATTGTTGACGGATTTCGGCAGCACCTACACGAAGCTGACTGCCGTTGATCTGGACGCAGCCAAGCTTCTCGGCACGGCGCAGGCATATACAACGGTCGCTTCGGATGTGCGCATCGGTTTTCAGAAGGCGCTGGACGCGCTGCTTGCGCAGACGGGGCCATTGACATTTGCGCAGTCGTATGCCTGCTCTTCGGCGGCGGGCGGCCTGCGGATGATGGTCAGCGGACTTGTGCCGGAGCTGACGATGGAGGCCGCGCGGCTGGCAAGCCTCGGCGCGGGCGCGAAGATCGTCGGGCAGTTTTCATTCGAGCTGACGCAGGACGATCTGGAAACCATTCAGCACGTGAACCCGGACATTTTTCTTCTGGTCGGCGGCACGGACGGCGGCAACAGTGCCTGCGTCATTCATAACGCGCAGATGCTGGCGACGATCCGGCCACAGTTTCCCATCGTTCTGGCAGGCAACCGCACGGCCATGCAGCAGTGCCGGAAGGCGCTGGAGGGCTTCGAGGTATCCGTCTGCGAAAACGTCATGCCGAAATTCGGCGTGCTCAAAACGGAGGACACGCAGAAGACCATCCGCAGCATTTTCCTGCGCCGCATCGTGCAGGCAAAGGGCCTGAACGCCGCGGCAGAGCGCATGAGCGGCCCGATGATGCCGACGCCTGCGGCGGTCATGCAGGCCATGACGCTGCTGGCGAAGGGAACGGACAAAACGCCCGGCATCGGGGAGCTGATCGGTGTGGATGTCGGCGGCGCGACGACGGACATCTATTCCATTGCCGAGGGGATGCCCCGGCAGATGAACCGGGTCTACAAGGGTCTGCCGGAGCCGTATGTCAAGCGGACGGTCGAGGGCGATATCGGTATGCGCTATTCCATCGAGGGCGTGCTGGCTGCGGTGGGCGCGCAGCGGCTGGCGGAGCTTTCCGGGCTTTCGCCGGAGCGGGTGGAGGCGCTCGTGCAGCTGCTTGCGCACAATACGCAGACGCTGCCGGAGCACGATACGGAGCTGGAGATGCTTGATTACGCGGTCGCCTCCATGGCCGTGCAGACCGCCGTGATGCGCCACGCCGGTACGCTTGAGGAAACGTATACGATGCTCGGACAGACCTTCGTGCAGAGCGGAAAGGATCTGAGTGAGGTGCGCAGGGTCGTCGTGACGGGCGGGAGCCTCATCCATTCGCAGCGGGCGCGGCAGATCGCGCGCTTTGCCTGCTGCGACCCGGCTGCGCCTGCGTCGCTCCGTCCGAAAAAGGCGGATATCATTCTGGACAAACGTTATATTCTGGCGGCGATGGGCCTGCTTGCGCAGAGCGAGCCGGAGATCGCGCTCCAAATCATGAAAGAGGAGATCAACTGATGGAAATTCAGAACAGAAAGATCCCGGAAGGGGAATTCATGGCAATGCGGCAGGAGGTTCTGCAGCAGTGGCCGACGGGCCGGGACGTCGATCTGACGGAGGCCGCGGCGTATCAGAAGCAGCAGAAGCCGAGCCGCAATTTTTCCGCCAGACTGATCGAAGCGAAAAAGGAGCACAGGACGCTCATCCAGCCGCGTGCCGGTGTGCCGGTGCTTGAGGAGCACATCAAGCTCATGCAGTATCTGGAAAAAGAGGGCGAGGCAGAGCTGCTGCCGACCACCATCGACAGCTACACCCGCCAGAACCGCTATCACGAGGCCGAGGAGGGCATCAAGGCCTCCAAGGAGGAGGGCCGCGCCATGCTCAACGGCTTCCCGGCCGTCAACCACGGTGTTTCCGGCTGCCGGAGAGTCGTGGAGAGCGTCAATGTGCCGGTGCAGGTGCGCCACGGCACCCCAGACGCCCGGCTTCTGACCGAGATCGCCTACGCGGGCGGCTTCACCAGCTACGAGGGCGGCGGCATCTCCTACAATCTGCCCTACTGCAAAAACGTCCCGATGGAGACGACCATCGCCAACTGGCAGTACGTCGACCGGTTGACCGGCCTGTATGAGGAAATGGGCGTTTCCATCAACCGTGAGCCGTATGGGCCGCTGACCGGCACGCTCGTGCCGCCCTGCATTTCCCACGCGGTCGCCATCATCGAGGCGCTGCTTGCGGCGGAGCAGGGCGTGAAAAACATCACGGTCGGCTACGGCCAGTGCGGCAACCTGATCCAGGACATCGCCGCAGTCCGCACACTTGAGGAGCTGACGGAGGAATATCTTGCAAAGTACGGCTATCACGACGTAGTTGTCACGACGGTGCTGCACCAGTGGATGGGCGGCTTCCCGGCGGACGAGGCAAAGGCGTTCGGCGTCATCTCGACCGGCGCGCTGATCGCGGCGCTTTCCAAGGCCACGAAGGTCATCGTCAAAAGCCCGCACGAGGCCATCGGCATCCCGACGATGGAGGCGAACGCGCAGGGGCTGCGCTGCACACGGCAGGTCGTCAGCATGATGACCGAGCAGACGTTTGCCAACACGCATCTGGACGAGGAAATGGAGATCATCCGGCAGGAAACGCGCTGCATCGTCGACAAGTGCTTCGAGCTTGGCATGGGCGATATCGCGCTCGGCGCGTGCCGCGGCGTAAAGGCGGGCGTTCTGGACGTTCCGTTCGCGCCCTGCCGCTTCAATGCCGGTCAGATGCTGCCGTGCCGCGACAACGACGGCGCGGTGCGCATCATGAACATGGGCAATCTCCCGTTTACAAAGGAGCTTCGGGATTATCATATGGGAAAAATCGCGGAACGCGCTGCGTTTGAGCATCGGAAAGCGACATTCCAGATGGTGACCGACGACGTTTACGCCATCAGCAAGGGCCGTCTGGTCGGGCGGCCCAGATAAATGAAGGAGGAACAGAAAATGAAGATCAAGGATGTTGTTTGCGCTGCGGGCAGCACGGGGTTTTATTTTGATGACCAGCGCGCCATCAAGCGCGGCGCGGGTCACGACGGTATGTTTTACATCGGGCAGCCCGTCACAGAGGGCTTTTCCGCCGTGCGCATGAAGGGCGAGGCCGTCTCGGTCATGATCGTTCTGGAAGACGGCCAGATCGCCTTCGGCGACTGCGCGGCGGTGCAGTATTCCGGCGCGGGCGGACGCGACCCGCTGTTTCTGGCAAAGGACTTTATCCCCATCATCGAGCAGTATGTCCGCCCGATGCTGCTGGGCCGGGAGGCAGATGATTTCCGCGGCCTGTGCGCGCAGATGGAGGCCATCGAGGTAAACGGCAAGCGCCTGCATACGGCCATCCGCTACGGTGTCTCGCAGGCCATTCTGGACGCAGTCGCCAAAGCGACGGGACGCCTGATGTGCGAGGTCGTCGCGGACGAATACAGCTGCACGGTCAGCCAGACGCCGATCCCCATCTTTACGCAGTCCGGCGACGACCGCTATGACAACGCCGACAAGATGATCATCAAGCGCGCGCAGGTGCTGCCGCACGCGCTCATCAACAACGTGCAGACCAAGCTCGGCGAGCACGGCGAAAAGCTGCTGGAGTACGTCAAATGGCTCCGTGACCGCATCCTGACCATGCGCGCGGACGAGAGCTATCAGCCCGTCCTGCACATCGACGTCTACGGCACCATCGGCGCGGCGTTCGGAAACAACAACTATGCCGCCATGGCCGATTATCTTGCGGAGCTGGAGCAGGCGGCAAAGCCCTTCCATCTGCGCATCGAAGGGCCGATGGACTGCGACTGCGACCGCGAAACGCAGATCGTTGCGCTTGCGGGCCTGACGGCGGAGCTTGACCGCCGCGGCATTCAGGTCGAGCTGGTCGCTGACGAATGGTGCAACACGCTCGAGGATATCCGGGAATTTGCCGACCGCAGAGCCGGTCATATGGTGCAGATCAAGACGCCCGACCTCGGCGGCATCAACAATACCATTGAGGCAGTGCTCTACTGCAAGGCGCATGGCATCGGCGCCTATCAGGGCGGCACCTGCAACGAAACGGACCGCTCGGCTCAGGTCTGCGTCCACTGCGCCATGGCGACCCAGCCGGTGCAGATCCTTGCCAAGCCCGGCATGGGCGTCGACGAGGGCTACATGATCGTATCCAACGAAATGAACCGCATTCTCGCCCTGCGTCAGGCAAAGCAGCGCAGCTGAGCAAGAACCAAAACACGCCGCTGGCCGAGAGGCCAGCGGCGTTCACTCTGTCAAAAACAGTTGTTCCTTCATTTTTGTGCAGGATTTTCAAGGTCTGCGTAGGGGCGGACGGCTCTGCCCGCCCGGCGGGGTGTACTGGTTTTACAGAAATTCACGGCGAATACATATGCACCAGCAGTATCGAATGCTTGAAGATGCCAAGCGAAACACAGCTGCTCCCCGCCCGCATCAGTCTGCGCCGAAGACCGCATCGCTTCAATTCGTTCCGATGGGCAGGTCCACGCTGCGGAAGATCATCGGCTCGAGCATCACGTCATGCGCGTAATAGATGGATGCGCCATGCTCCGGGTCGAGCGCCGTGAGCGCCAGAGTTCCGTCCGGGGCCAGGCTCACGCGCCAGCCGGTGTCGGAAGAGAAGTCCGGCAGGAGGCGCTCGTACTGTTCCTGTATGCGCGCGCTGTCCAGCTTGCGTGTGTTACACCTGCTCCGTATTCCGCGGAAGCGTCCGTGTCAGGATCAGGGTATATCCGACCGTGAGCAGGATCAGAGCGGCAAGATGCAGAAGCTGCGTCTGCATTGTAAGCTCTGCATCATTTGCAAACGTGCCGAGCGTGTTGATGGCGGAATGGACGAGGATGCAGGGGAGCAGACTGCCGCCGCGGGAAAAGATCGTGACCAGCAGGAAGCCGACCGCGATCGCAAAGACGATCTGGCACAGATTGCTGACAAGCTCCATCCCGCTGCCGTTGAACAGGTTGATGATATGCCCGATGCCGAACGTCACGCTTGAGATGATAACGGCGGATTTGATATTGTTCCTTGCAATGGCCGTAAACAGCAGACCCCGGAAGATCACCTCCTCCAAAAACCCGACGCAGAGCATACAAACGACCCGGCAGACCGTTTCTGCGGGCGAACAGGTGAGCGCAGCGCCGTTCCAGAGGTTTCCTGACGCCAGAATCACAAGCGGCACATAGTAAAGGAAGCAGCGGGCGGGGATAGGGGATCTGCAAAGCCCGTACTGCTTCTGCAGGCCGTTTCTCCGGATAAAGACAAAAAGAACAACGGTCTGCAAAACACAGAAAGCAGCGCTTGCGGCGTATGCAGTGCCGATGATCTCGTTGAGCGGATTCGCAAGCGATTGCAGAACGCAGTAAACCGCGATCCACACAAGCGCAAAGGTCAGTTCGCTTTTCTCATACAGCTTTTTCATGTTCAATATCTCCATTCTCTGCATATGCCTGCATGGCGTCAGAAAGCTCTGTGACAGAGCAGCCTTTACTCTCATAATACGCAAGCATCTCCGGCAGCTTCTTTTTATCATAGCTTGTGATGCAGTCCGACAGCACGTGGACGGCATATCCGCCTTTCCTCATGTTGAAGCAGGTGGATTTGATGCAGGCCGCCGCGTCTGCCCCGACAATGTAAAACTCGGAAATCCCATGCTCCTGAATAAAAGCGGCGAACGCCTCGCTGGTCAATGCATTGCTTTTTGACTTCGTAAAGATATGACCGGAAACGACGTTCAGCTCCGACACCAGCTCTGCGCCGCGCGTGCCGGGTTTGAAGGTCCTCGTTCCGGCGGACAGGTTGTTGTGCTGTATGTAAATGACCCACAGTTCCTTTTGGACAGCCCAGTCAATTGCCGCATTGACGGGGTCAATGATCTCTCTGTAGTGCTTCGTAATATCATATTGCAGGTCGATCACGACCAGCGCGCTGTTTTTCATCCGATCTTCCTCCGTGGATTTCTTCCTCCGATGCCCGGCGGCTCAGTCCCGAACGCCTGCCAGCGCCAGAAATTTCTTGTCTGACTGAATGCTCTGCGTCAAAAACTGCCCATCCCGGAACAGGGCATAGGTCGTGACCGGCGCGGGGACATTCTGCGCAGAGTCCCTGTCGGTAATATGGATTGCTTTGAACGGAATGCCGTGTTCCTTCGCTGTCTCCTGCACCCGCGGCACCCAGTAGCAGGTGAACGGGCACTGATCAGTATAATAAAGGACAAAGCCGTCTCCGTCTGCCTTGGGATGTCTGGCACAGTCCCTGAATTTCGGCGGCTCGGCGTTCGGCACAAGGGGAAGATACATCAGGCTGATCCCGCAGTCGGAGATATCAGCTGTCCGGAAGCCCTTGTAGGCCAGATACTTCGGGTCGGCGAGAAATTCCCGCTTCCGTCCCTCGGCGCACAGGATGCAGACGCCGTTCTTTTCCTGCGCTCTGGCATCCCGGATGCACTCGTTCAAAAGGTCGGTCGAATATCCGTGCCCCTTCATCGCGCCTGCGATCCACAGGCAATTGATATAGAGATATCCCGCTGCTTCAATGGGCACCCATGCGTTTTCTGCGGGAATATATTCGATAAAGCACTTGCCGCGCTCCTCGCTGCGGTAAAAAACAAGTCCCTCGTCGAAGCGCTGCCGGAGCCATTCCTTTTTCGCCAGGCTCTGCTTGCCGGACATCGCGCAGCAGATATGCTCTTTGTCAAGGTTTTCTTTTGTGATATGGATGTAGTTCATGGGTTCCTCCTGAATGCCGTGAACACAAATAGACGCAGTGAGAACCGATTCCCCGGTCTGCACTGCGTCTAAGCGTCTGGCAGTTTAATATCTTCGATTTTACCGTCCTTGAAACGGATCACACAGGTATATCTGCACTTTGGGCAGAACAGGGGAAAATCCTCCAGCACCGTATGTGAGCGTATCTGCGTTCTTGTCTTGCCGCCGCATTTGGGGCAGCAGAGCCAATCTGATTTTGTTTGCAGATTTTCCGTCATTTATACCACACCTCGCCGAATCCGCCAAATGGCTTCATATTGCGTCCTCCCGCGCGGCCAATATCGCGCCCCGGTACGCCTGCTGCAGCTGCGAATCGATGACCGCTTCATCGTATTTCATCGAATTATTGGCGATGATGCTTGCATACCCGTGCGCAAACAGAAAAACGGTCAAAAAGACCTGCTTCGTCTGCGCCATGCCGATTCCCAGCGCTCCCTGCATTGCCGAAAGAACAGGGGTAAGCGCCTCGGCGTCGATCAGCTCCAGCAGCGTGCTTCCGTTAAAGTAATCCGACTGAAACAGGAACCGGAACAGATGCGGCTCTTCGATCGCAAAGCGGATATAATTCATTCCGATCCCAAGCGCAGCGCCCTTCTGCGGCTTTTTGATCCGCATCAGATAGTCCGAATGGTACTGGTCCGCCTTCGCATAGACTGTCCGTTTCAGTTCTTCAATCGTCGCGAAATGATACATGACGGGCTGCGTGGAGCAGTGCAGCCGTTCCGATACGGTCCTTGCACTGATGGTTTCCGCGCCCGTTTCACGGGCAACCGCAAAGGCTGCATCCACGATCATTTCCCTTGTAACTTTTGCTTTTGCCGGCATCGCTGTGCCTCCATATATAATCTGGATTATATATAATGCAAATTATATAACAGGAAACAGTCCTTGTCAACCCCGCCGGAACAAAAAGCACAGACAGCCGGTCCTCCCGCCTGCGCACAGTCCGGACTCCGCGTTTCCCGTGCAGCCGCAGTATAATGGCCTCCGTGACCTTAGGGTGTATCTGAAAACTCCCAACGCACCCGGACAGCGGATCTTTTCACGCTGC
>ERZ1026950.519-NODE-519-length-17388-cov-6.345237_pt1 | contig 17388 bp, 20 predicted proteins | sample MGYA00519302_ERZ1026950 | MGnify/ENA primary metagenome ERZ1026950 (study PRJEB26926, sample SAMN06164747) | human gut metagenome | biome: ENVO:00009003; feature: ENVO:2100002; material: ENVO:00002003 | host: Homo sapiens | place: USA | collected 2012 ... | reverse complement strand
CGAGATCATGCCTAGTCTCGTGGGCTCGGAGATGTGTATAAGAGACAGCTATAACGGAGAGCAAAGGCGAGAGTAATTCCTATAAATACAAGGTTGCTGAAGCAGCTACACCTGTAACTTACGGTCAGAACGTGAAGAATTGGACAGCATGGGATGGGGCTTCTGATATCACTGCAGAGACCGGAAAAGTGATAACGGTCGTTGAATGTGATGCTGAATATGCAGCGGTAAAAGCTGGCTCTGCAACAGTGACTGCCAAGGCGTAGGAGGTAGTATATGTATGTGGTAATAAAAGCTTTTACGGACCTGCACGATAAGAATCATCCATACAACGTGGGTGATTCTTTCCCTCGGGCGGGGGTGGAGGTATCTGAAAAGAGATTGAAAGAGCTTTCGAGTTCATCTAACAAGCAGGGAACGCCTCTTATCGAACTATTTGAGCCTATAGAGGTGGTAAAAACCCTTGAAACGGAGTGATGGAAATGCTCGAAGATATAAAAACCTTATTAGGCATTACAGATACGGCTCTCGATAGCAAACTAAACCTTATAATCACACTTACTACAGCAAGGCTTAAAATCTTGCTTGGTGGGGTTGATAGTATACCTGAAAACCTCAAATATATTGTAACAGAGGTATCCATTATAAGGTTTAATCGTATAGGCTCGGAAGGTCTTTCTTCTCACAGCGTTGAAGGCGAATCGCTGGCGTTTGTAGATGATGATTTTGCCGGATATAGTTCGGAAATACAGGCATATCTTGATAAGACAGACTGCACGGCACAGAAGGGAGATTTTATGTTCCTATGAGATACGATACACCAATATATTTTCAGAAGATAACGCCCGGAGAGTATGACCCGGATACCGGCAATTATGCTCCGGACAGCGTTAAGGAAACCCTTAAATATGCGGCAGTTATGGATACCGGGACAGATATGCTCAATCTCGTATACGGGAGTATAAAACAGGGAAGTCTTACAATACAGCTGCAAAACCACTTTACAGAGCCGTTTGACTATGTAAGAGTTGGGAAAAAGCGATATAAAGTAGATTTTCCGAGGTTGCTGAGAGTAAAACACACTCTTGTAGTATCGGAGGTGCAGTGATGGCACATATGATTAAATTTGTAGGACTTGATAAGCTGGAGTCCGCACTGCTCACCAAGGCACAGCTTGGTGCTGTGAAAACTGTAGTAAAAAAGAACGGCGCAAAGCTTCAGCAGGAAGCACAGAGAATCGTACCGGTTGATACAGGAACGCTCCAGGGAAGTATTGGACTTTCTATAAGAGATGCGGGACTGACCGCGGTAAGCGGTCCAACTGCACATTATGGCGGATATGTGGAGATGGGAACACGATTTATGAGTGCGCAGCCATATATGAGACCGGCACTCAACAGCACAAAAGGTAAGTTTAAGTCTGATTTAAAACGCCTGATGAAATGAGGTGAGAGAGTGGATCCACAGCAAGAGCTTTTTACGGAGCTGATAACAAAATTAAAGGAAATAGGATATGACGTATATGATGGGGTTTTGCCTCCGGAAGACACACCGTATCCTTTTATTTATTTGGCAGACAGCCAGCAGATAGATGACACAAATAAAACTGCTGTTTTTGGAAATGTCTATCAGACTATTCACGTTTGGCATAACGATCCGAAACAGAGAGGCACGGTATCTGCCATACTGCTTGCCGTAAAAGATGTATGCCGCAAGGTTAGGCATACTAAGAACTTCTCTTGGTATGTAACAAATATAGACCAGAGGATATTAGCAGATGATACGACTAAACAGCCTCTCATGCACGGCGTTTTGGACGTAGATTTCAGATTTAGTTAGGAGGTAATTTTATGATAAAAAGTAAACTACAGCTCTTCGCAGAAGCTATACAGGGAAAACGAATCGTGTATTTGTACAGAGTTTTGGAGGACGCTGTGACAACGAACGCTACAGCTTTGGCATTTACAACGGAAAACGGAAGAACGAAGAGCAAAGACGCAGATTCGACTGCGACAAAGGACGGCTCTATAAGAACACCGGGTGTTGCAGAAGTTGAGATAACAGCAACGAGTATATTGTCTAAAGGTGACACGATGATAGGTAAGCTCGAGGCGGCACTTGATGGTGATAAGCTTATTGAGGTATGGGAAGTAAACCTTGACGAAGAAGGGACATCTGATAATGTTGACAAGTTTAAGGCAAAGTATTTCCAAGGGTATCTTACGGAGATGGAGATTACTTCAAATGCGGAGGATTTCGTAGAGGTTTCTCTTACTTTCGGTATAAATGGAAATGGCGCAGACGGATATGCGACTGTATCGGATGAACAGCAGGAAATAGCATCTTACGTATTTGCAGATACGCAGAAGACAGGAGCATAGGATTTGCAGATAGCCCCGCAGTCAGACTTTGGTTTGACTGCGGGGTGATTTTTTATTTTTTTTGATTTTGAAAGGAAAGACAGATGTTTGAATTAACTATAAATGGAACAGTCTACCAGTTTAAGTTTGGGATAGGATTCGTGAAGGAAGTAAACAAGACGGGAGCCAAAGTGCCGGTTAAGGATGCGCCTGGGGTGACGGAAGATATGGGCCTTATTTTGCTGGTAACGAAGATCCTGGATGGTGATGTGGTAGCTCTTGTTGACGCCCTCGATGTTGCAAACAAAGGCTTTGAACCGAGAGTAACAAAGAAGATACTCGAAGATTATATTGACGATGAAGATACCGACATAGATGAACTTTTCAAGATGGTGAAAGATTTTTTAGAGAAAGCCAATGCTACCAGGAACACAACGAGGAAGATGATGGGAGCACTGGAGATGGAGACACCGGAGAAGTAAAATCTTTCGATGAGATATACAAAGAAACTGCTCTAAACTGCTTTAGATATCTGGGATTTACGAGTTTCAAAGAAGTAGACATGCTTTCCATAAAGGAGTATGAATTGCTTATGAAAGCTGTGGAGCTTCGGGAGATAGATATTGAGTACCGCTTGAATCTGCAGGCTTGGCTTAATATAAAAGCCGGTGCTAAGAAGAAGGCAGGGAAAGATAAAGAACGTCTCGTGTATGACAGGTTCGACAAGCTCTACGATCGCAAGAAAGTGATCGACCGAATAATGCATCCTACAAAAGAGCATGAAAGTAGGTTTAAGGGCATAGGAAAACTTTTGAAGAAACAGAGGGGAGGAGGTGAAACCGATGGCTGAAAGCTATACCGTACAAGCGATACTGACTGTGAAGGACAATATGTCTACGGCGTTTAAGAATGCGGCGAGAGCATCTACATCACTTGGTGGCAAGATGAGAGGGCTTATAAGCACCGGTGCCGCACTTCAGATCGGGATGAGTGCAGTCAGTAAAGGCTTTCAGGTTATGAATAATCACATTGGTGATGCCGTGAATCGCGTTGACACCATGCGAAATTTTCCCAAGGTAATGAGTCAGGTTGGATTTTCTGCGGAAGAATCTGAGAGAGCTATAAATAAGCTGTCTGACAGCATTGACGGGTTGCCGACATCTCTCGACTCAATAACATCAAGTGCACAGAGCATAGCTTTGATGACGGGCGACCTAAGCAAAGCGACAGATACCGCAATAGCACTTAATAATGCTTTTCTTGCATCAGGATCAGGTTCCGCAGATGCAGCTCGCGGACTTCAACAGTACACACAGATGCTTGCGAGGGGAAAACCTGACATGATGGCGTGGTACACTCTGCAAGAGACTATGGGGCCGGCGCTTAGAGATGTGGCTGAGGCATTCGGTTTTGCTGGAGAAGCTGCAACAACAGAACTTTACGACGCATTACAATCCGGAGAAATAACCTTCAATGAGTTTAATGATAAGCTGATTGAGCTAAATGAAGGAGTCAATGGATTTGCTGAAAGAGCGCTCACGGCGTCTGGTGGAATAAGGACAGCATTTACAAATATTGGAACGGCGATTACAAAGGGACTGGCAAACAGTATTATAGCAATTGACGAAATGTTGAAGGATAACGGGTTACCGACCATAGCGGAAACAGCGCTTAAGGCTAAAGACGCCATAAATGATGCTTTTGAAAGTGTTGCTAAAACAATAAAAAAAGTAAATATTAGAGGCATAATTGACGGACTTACGCCAGCTTTTGAAGCCTTGAAGCTGGCGGCAACAACTGCAGGAAAAGCAATAGGGAAACTTGCCGGCTTTATGAATAAGCACGCTGAAGGAATAGCTAGCCTGATACCTGTTATTTTGCTTGGAGCCGCTGCTTTTAAGGGATATAAGAAGATATCAGAACTAATATCTCCGTTAAATGGAGTTACAGAAGCCTTTAAAAGGACAGAGAAACCAATTAGAAGAACAGGGATGACAATGAGCAAGTTTCGCAAGAGTATAGCCGGCACGGCTAAAATGGCAGGCCTTGCTTTGATTGTAGGCTCTCTTGCACTTCTCGCTAAAGCTATGAGTGAGATTGGAAAGCTCGGATCTTCCGCGATCGCACCAATGATAACATTTGGAGTTGTGGTGGGAGGACTTGCCGCAGTATTTGGCACATTCGGTAAGTCTCTGCAGACCAGCATGGGCGGAATAATCGCGTTTTCAGCAAGCGTATCTGTAATGGCTCTTGCTATGGCACCGATAGCTCAATCGGGTACAGAAGGGGCCATAGCGATGGGGATATTCGGCGCAGTAGTAGCTGGACTTGTTATAGTATTTGCAACATTTGGAACTGCTCTAACTGCCGCAATACCTGCAATGATAAGCTTTGGCGTAATGACGCTTATGGTTGGTGCAGCCATGAGACTTGCGACACCTTTTGTTCAGGCGTTAAGAGACGTTATAAAGCAGCTAGGAGAAACCGCAACACAGATAGCTGCAGCTGTATGCTCTGTAATTTCAACTATGGGAAGTACTATATGTTCGGTAATGGAGACAGCAGGAAGTGTTATAAGCCGTGTGTCAGACTCAATTAGCGAAGGCTTTCAGAAGATCTGTGATGGAATTGCAGATGTAATAGAAGCTGTAAGTGGAGGCATTCAGGGAATTTTGGAAAGCTTAGCTGAGGTTATAAGATCTATTGGAACATCTGCAAAAAACGCAGGAAAAGGATTTGAGTCTGTTGCAAATGGAATAAAAACGCTTTCAGAATTGTCAATATGGGATATTGGAAAATCGCTTGGTGCTGTTGCATTGGGGATGGGCGAAATATCAACAGCCGGGGAAAATCTTCCCGCAGTAGCTATGGGTATGCAAGGGCTTGTTGCAGCGATAATTATGGGGGCTGGTAGCTTGTCGGCGTTCAATACGGCTCTTATGACTATGTCGGGCATGATCTTAGGTGTTGTAACTAATGTTAACAACCTGAAAACCGCGTTTAGTAATTTTGTAATTACACCACCTAATATAGGGCCATTTATAGCAGCCTTTGCTGCGATAACTGCGAGTGCAAGACAGTTAATACCATCACTTACGGCAGTAGGAAGACAGGCAGGCGCAGGACTTGCCTCGGGACTTTCAGCGGGTGCGGCTAGAGCACGGGCGATGGTAAGCAGTGTGGTTGCCTCAATGATAGCGGCATTAAAACCTTTGCCATCGAGATTTGCAGCCGTTGCAAGACAAGCGGGTAGTCAGTTTGCTTCAGGGCTTAAAAGTAAAATGAAAGAATCTGTAGATCTAACTAAAAGTGCTGTAAAGCAGATAAATAATGCGCTTAAATCTGCTTCAACTGGCGCAAGATCTGCAGGGGTCAATATCGGTGCGGGACTTGCAGCAGGAATGAGATCTCAGCTTGCCGCGGTACGAGCGGTAGCAGCACAACTCGCTGCTGCAGCAGAAAAAGCCATAAGGGCTAAGGCACAAATAAAGAGTCCGTCTCGTGTGACTAGAAAATTAGGCGCCTATTTTGGTGCAGGTTGGATAAATTCTATAAAGGATAGTGCGCGTGAAGCTCGCAAATGGGCGGAAAGGCTTGTTCACATACCAACTATTAAGCAACCTGACTTTGCTATGCCTTGCGGCGGCTATTCTGGGGACCTTAATGACAATTACAGCTACGGAAACAGTGGGTATTATGTCATAGAAGTACCTGTCAACATGGATGGCAAAGAAGTGGCAAGAATCACAGCTCCGTTCACGGAGGAAGAGCTTAATAAAAGACAGACGAGAGAAAACAGAAAGAAGGGAAGACGCTAATGTATGATTTCAGAGATACAAACGCATACCTGACAAATAAGCCGATCCCGGCAGAAGCTATGCAGATTAACGAAGTGTACCTTGAAAATGAAATAGACGGGTATAGGACTCTGTATGTGAAAGGCCGCGAAGCGCTTTCTCCTGAACTGGAAACCTACGAGATTGGAACTAAAAATGGCGAAATAAGAAAGAGTAAAAGATACCCGGCGAGAGTAATAACCGTCGGGTATCAGCTTATTTCAGCAGATGCGGAATCTTTTAGGGAAGCTTATAACACTCTTGGAAGCATCTTAAATGTCAATGATGCAGAAATAATTTTTAATGACGAGCCGGACAAGTTCTTTATCGGAACACCTACGCTTGTCGATGAGGTTGATCCCGGGAAAAATTCTGTTACGGGTGAGATAGAAATAACATGCCTCGACCCGCTGAAATATTCGATAACTGAATACGAAGCAACGCCGCTTATCGATGACCCCAGAAGCATACTCATAGATTACGGTGGAACTTACGAATCTTTTCCTGTACTTGAAGCGGATTTTTACAAAGAAGAAGAAAATGAATCAGGTGAGGCTGCAGAACTGACTGGCGCAGGGGACTGCGGATATGTGGCGTTTTTCAACGAGGACGAAAAGATAATACAGATAGGGGATCCTAAAGAAGAAGACGGCACGGAAGCGTACGAAAAGTCTCAAACCCTTATAAACCAGACTTTTGAAGATACAAATGCTTGGGGAGCGACAGAAAGTGCTAACTGGAACGCAAATAGCGGCAAAGTGATTCCGGCTGATGCCGTGCAAGCGGGAAGCCTAGGAATGAATGTAGCGTCTTTTGCGGTACCGGCAAATCCGAAAACTACGTCAGCTACAGTACTTAAAAACAGACGGACTTCCGCAGGATCACCGAGGTTTTATTATACAGTAACATTAAGAGCTTCCGGGAGAACATCCAATGCTGTAAATGTTACGGCGACAATAACGGCGTCGCTTGGGACAGATAAAAACTACTTTGGGCGCGGGCTCGGTCTTAGAGGCTCGCTTTACTGCGGAGGAGCCTGGAGAAGTGTTACGATAAAAGGTACTTCCGCATACTGGAGAGGTCGTTCAGGACATACTGTAAGCATGAGTTTCACCGTTACGGGACTTTCAGATACAACGTCAGCACTGACGGGAATAAAGTTCAAAGTCGACAGGACAGATTCACTTCTTGAAAATGTTGCGGGAAGGCTTTCGGAGACTGCGTGTTCCAATCTGCCTATAAGCACATATGTTGCCGATGTTCCGGAAACATACTATTTGGGGGCTGCAAACTATGGAGAGGGCAGCGGCAAGTATCACGGACCTTCTATAACGCGACTAATACCTGAGGATGCTAAAGGACAAACCGGCGCTACTGATTTTACGCTTACATACAAGCAGAAGATGTGCATAGGCTCCGGAAGTGGTGATACGATACAGCTTGGAGGATTTCAGGCACATGTCGTATCTGGCAGTGGATCCAATCGAAAAATAGTGGCGGGAATGCGTATTTTGAAGAATAAGGCAGGCAAGACGGCAAGCCTTATTTTTTATGTGAATGATAAATCTGTTGAGAGTATAGATATCGATCTGTCTTATACCAATAAATATTTTGGAGCGGCAAGCACGGCGGTTAGAACATCAACGATAACAAAGACCGGGGATACTGTAAAGTTTAACATTGCGGGCATCGAAAAAACATATAAAGACAGCAGCATAGTGGAAGTGGTGTCTACAGAAGTAACTTTCATGCTTGAACAGTACTCGACCGTAAAAACGCTTTCCTGGAACGGTCTCTACTGGATAAAGTTTATCAAGAATAATTGCGATACGTGGAAAAATATTCCGAACAAGTTTTCTGCAAACGATGTGCTGGAAGCGGATTGCAACTCTGGTGAGATATACCTTAACGGAATAAGGTCTCCGCAGCTTGGAGCCCTGGGTAATGACTGGGAAGGTTTTTATTTAAAGCCGGGACTCAATCAGATAGGGGTGGCATATTCAGGCTGGGTGACAGATGACTATGCTCCGCAGTTCAAGGTCAGATATAGGGAGGCATACTTATGATTATCTATTTCGCAGACCGGAAAATGCAGGTGCTTGGACAAGCTTCTACAGGCCTTCCGAAAGGGTTTACAGCAATTGATGATAAAAAGACCGAAGACATCGATACGGGTGTAGCAAGCTTTGAGTGCGCAGTAGGTTTCGAACAGGAAGACAGGTTGCGTCTACAGGAAGTCATAAAAGCAGGCAATTATCTTTTGCGATATAACAATGGCGAAAACGAGTTTTACACCATAATTGATTCGGAACTTGATGTTGATAAACAGGAAATATATCTTTATGCAGAAGACGCAGGTCTCGACCTCTTAAACGAGATAGCGCTTCCCTATGAAGCAACAGAGGCACATCCCATAGCATGGTATGTAGAAAAGTGGATAGACGGAAGTGGTTTTGAGATAAAGATAAACGAGATTCCAGATCTGACGAGAACGCTCAAATGGGAAGGTGAATCCACTGTTACAGAAAGGCTTGCGAGCGTAGCTACGCAGTTTGACAATGCTGAGATATCTTACAGCTTTGATATAGACGGTCTTCGGGTACTGCATAAATACGTAAACATCCATAAGTCCCGGGGAAAAGACGTTGGCGAACAGCTGCGAATAAATAAAAATTTAAACAACATTGTAGTAAAGACTTCAGTCGCAAATCTTGCAACCGCACTTTATGTTACCGGCGGAACTCCTGAAGGTGAAGATGAAAAGCCGATAACACTTGAAGGCTATTCCTATGATGATGGTGACATCTATACAGATGGGGTATATCTGAAAAGTCGCAGCGCACTGGCTAAATGGAGCAGATTTCTATCCGATGACGGAGAGGGCGATGGAAATATAACTGCAACATATTCCTTTGACACCACAAGTAAATCTGAGTTATGCAGTCATGCTGTTACTGAACTTAAGAAAATAAGTGAACCTGAAGTGAATTATGAGGTTGATATAGCAAAGCTTCCGGAAGGCACGAAAATAGGTGACAGGATAGACCTTGTGGATGATGCAGGGGAGTTATATCTTTCGGCGAGGCTCCTTAAACTTGAAACTTCTGTGGTAAATAAGACGCAGAAAGCTACGCTAGGTGAATACCTTATAAAGAACAGCGGTATAAGCGATCAGGTGGCGGCTCTTGCAGAACAGTTTGCAGAGATGGCCAAAAGCAGGAACTTTTATACCTGGATCGTATACGCAGATAATGAGAACGGCAACGGAATAACTTTGGATCCGACCGGAAAGCCGTATATGGGCATAAGCGCAAACAGAAGCAGCGCAGAGCCGGATCTGACAGATCCAAGCGTATATAAGTGGTCGAAGATCGAAGGTGACAAGGGAGACCTCGGGCTTAGTCTTGTGAGCATTACAGAGTATTATCTCGTAAGTCCTCTGTCTTCCGGTATAACTGTTGATACTGTGGGCTGGAGCACGAGTATACCGACGATGACGCCTGTGAACAGATACTTGTGGAATTACGAAGTTTTTACGTATAGTGATGGGAGCACGGATGCCTTAGACCCGAAAGTGATAGGTGTATATGGCGACACAGGACAGTCGGGCGAGCCCGCACCTGCTATTGTGTCTATGACAGAGCAGTACTACATGTCTGCTTCTGCTACCGAGCAGACGGGCGGCGAATGGCAGAATACCATGCCGCAGTGGGAGAGCGGTAAGTATCTGTGGACAAGGTGGCGGATAGAGTGGGATGAGCCGAATCCGGATTTGATAACCTATTCTGAGCCTGTACTTGCCAAAAGCCTGAACGATATATATGAGACGGCAAATGATGCCAAAGAGGCGGCAGATGAAGCTAAAAACAGTTCTGAGAGTGCCGAGTCGCAAGTAGGACAAGTACAGAGCGAAATAAATGCGGCAAATCAGCAGATAGAGGATTTGACACAAGAGTTGGAAACCCTCGAAAGCACTATGACGGCTAATTATGCCACGAAAGGTGAGTTGACACAGGTCAAGACGGATCTGGGAACGCAGATCGAGCAGAATGCCACCCAGATAAGCCAGACAGCTACGAAGGTGCAGGAAGTTGAAGTAGATGCCTCGCAGGCTCTTCAGGACGCTGCAGACGCGGCAACTGCGGCAGAGCAGGCACAGCAGAATGCCACAGATGCACAAAACAAGTATACGCAGTTAAAACAGCAGGCAGATGCTACAGATGAACAGCTTGCGGCGGCTGAGGAAGCTGTACAGCAGGCACAGGCGGCGGCTTCAGCTGCGGGAGATGCAGCAGCTGAAGCGGCGGCGGCAGCTTCTGCCCTTGCAGACAGGGTTACGACAGCAGAGTCGAACATAACCCAGAACGCAGAGCAGATAAGCCAGACAGTAACGAAGCTGAACAGTCTTAAATTTGGAGGGCGTAATCTCATACTCGAATCCGACATTATGGAGGAGAGCGGAGAATATGGCTTTGGTGAAAGGGAGCTTTCCCTTGCACTTAAGCCGAACACGGAGTATACCCTTTCTGCAAACGGACGTGTAAACGGTGGGGATGCAGAACATTATCTGCTTGTGAAGGCAGAAACCGAGGACGGATCGTGGAGCGCACAGGTACAGGTATCGGGCGAAGATGACAACACTCAGTCTGTTACCTTTACCACTCCTGAATGGGCAGATAATACGGAAGCAAAAGTAAAGTGCTATTTTGCGCCGGAAAACACAGGCTCCGCGGGGACATGCACGGTCAACTGGGTAAAGCTCGAAGAGGGCAATAAGCCTACTGACTGGACTCCTGCTCCGGAGGATATAAATATTCAGCTGAGCGAAAGTCTTGAGGCGGCGACAAGCGAGATACTTCAGACAGCGGAAAACATAACCATGAGGATTGTCTCAGGCTACACCTCTTCGGATGATTTTGAAGAGTACAAACAGCAGGTGGAGAATCTCTTTGAGGCTTCTGAGAATGGTTTTGAGTTCCAATTTAATCAGCTTCAGCAGAACATCAACGATGTCAGTCAGGAGATCGTAGAGAGAAATCAGTTTATAAGGCTTGAAGAGGGTAACATCATTATCGGAAAATCAGATTCTCCGATACAGGCAAAGTTTACGAATGATTCCTTGGAGTTCCTCTATAACGACCAGACTGTTGCGAAGTTCACCAATGAAGTTCTGGAAGTACATAACGTATCAGTTGAAAATCAGATAAGATTCGGCTCTGACTGGGCAATAAGACCGGGGAGCACGATAGCCGGAAAAGGAAATAATCTGAATGTGGTATGGATAGGAGGATAATATGGCTTTAACTATAACACTCACATTATCAAGAGGCTCACAGAGCATAACAGGAAACTATACGAATATTTCGTGGAGTCTTACGTACAGTAAATCTTCAACCACATATAACAACAACGGCGTTTCATATTATGTGAACATCGCAGGGACAAGGGTAAAGACTTCTACTGTTAAGTTTCCGAAAGGAACAACATCCGGAACGATAGCAACAGGAAGCAGGGCAATATATCATAATGCAGACGGTACCCATGGTGCTATAACCGGATATGCTTATGTAGGTCCGACGGGTTTTAGTCCTTCGTCTGCAAGCGATACATCAAATAGCATAAGCTTTCCTACCATACCCCGGGTGTCAGACCTATCAGTAAACAAGAGCTCGGTACTAGCGGATGGGACGACTACGATTACTGCAACAGCAACGAAAAAGAGCAGCAGTTTTACAGATACCATAGTTTGCAAGCTGGGAAGTTATAGCCAGACAGTAACATCGGGTACAGCTTTCACTATCCCAGCTACCTGGATAAATGCCATATCCGGTACATCTGCAACTGCGACAGTAACGGTAACTACAAAGTCCGGAAGCACCACGGTAGGGAGCAAGTCGGTAAACTTTACTGTAACAGTACCGGACGATGTAAAGCCTACTGTAAGCGGAGTAGCAGTTTCAGAGGCTGTATCATCGGTAACATCGGCTTTCGGAAATAGGTATGTAAAGACACTATCTCGACTGAACATTGAGATTACGGCAGCTGGCATTTATGGAAGTGCTATAAGCTCATATTCAACAGCTGTGGATGGTGTTACATATCCCGGGCAGAGCTTTCAAAGTAACGCTCTCAACACAGCGGGAACGCTTCAGCTCAAAACTACGGTTACAGACAGCAGAGGAAGGACAGGAGAGCTGACAAAGAGTATTACGGTAGTGGATTACTCTCCGCCTACCATAACCGGCATGACATATATACCATGTAATTCAGACGGCAGTGAAAACCCGAACGGAGAATATATAAAGGTTTCCATATCTGGAAAAGTAGCTGCAGTGAGTAACCAGAACACCAGAAGTCTTGTTTTGAAATACAAGAAATCATCGGCGGCGGCTTACACGACCAAGACCATAACGCTCAGCAGTTATGTGTTTGATACCTCGACGATTTTATCAGGCATTGATCCGACCACGACATACGAACTTGTCGCAGAGCTTACGGACAAGATATCGTCTACCTCATACAGCACGAGTACCGGTGTACCTGTACTTTCTTTCCTTGCGGGAGGCGGAGGTGCACGATTCTTTGGAGAAGCGAGTGACGAGGGGTTTTGGGTGGGTAATGTAGACATGACCATAACAGACGAAGAGTTTGAAGAGCTTGAAAACTTGTTGGGGGGGGGTAGTACATAGGTTAATAGATTGGATATATCCGGTAGGGCATGTTATAGCTACCGTGAATCCTGACTACGATCCGAACAAGCTTTTTAAGACTCATACATGGGAGAGATTTGCTAAGGGACAGACTCTTGTGGGTGTGAATGAATCAGATACGGATTTTTCTGCAGCAGGTAAAATCGGTGGTGAAAAGATGCATACGCTGACGGAAAGTGAAATGCCGAGCCATAATGGACATCTTACTCCTATGGCAGGAACATCTAATGGTAAATATTTACCGACAGCATCTATGTCAACTTATGGATCATCTGCTAGAGGCTGGTATTCAACTAGTCCAGGAGAATGGTATCCTTCTCATAAAGCAAATGGCAGTAGTGCTGCTCACAATAACTTACAGCCGTATGTAGCTGTTTATTACTGGAAGAGAATATTATAGTTACAGCTCCTTTCTCGGAGCTGGGAAAGGAGTAATATGAGTGAAAAAAGAATTGCGATACCCATTATAAAGCAAGCGAAAATTATAAGATCATTACTGGAATATTTGTCTTTGAAGAATAAGGTGCTTTGGGAAGGCACTGAGTGGAAAAGTGGGAGCAAAACTATAGACGGTATAGGCAAGTACCAGACGGTTATGGTGTTTACAGCGTTATCTGTGGGAACGGCTTTACTTATGCGCAGGGGTAATTCATTATATGGAGCTACGCCTATCAGCTATCCGGCATGGATGGCTACGGCACAGTTTGAGATAACTTTGAATGGAGATACAGCCACAATGACTACTGCTCGATATTTAGGTCACTACGCAAATGACAGCCATGGAGCTATAACTACGACAGGGATACTTAAGATAATAGGAATCGACCCCATACTTCCTGACTCTTTGCAGGAGTTTGTAAATCCCATTGGGGGGGGGTACTGCTTAAGCAGACTTTTAGGAGGTGGAATAAGTGCGCTTATTCAATCTCCTGAAGAGTATAATCACAGCTATAAAAGGTATTTCAAATCGCTATTATTACACAAACAAGATAAATGTTACAGGTACTTATCAAACTGCGTTCGAGGTTTGCAGGATAAGCAACTTGCCAAAAGGTGTATACCTGTGTTTGGGAGGAGTGGAATCCAGTGTAGCAAACACTTCAACAATAGTATCTGCATCGATTCGACCTGCATTAAATGCAACGAATTTAATGTATCAAGTGGTAAGAACGACGATGACTTCTGGAGGAGGTGCGTCTACATACTCTTTGATGGAGGTGACGCAAGACGGAGGCACCATATACATAGACACTTATCGGTATTATTCAGGGTCAGTAACATACAGAGGAACGCTCATTGCAATAAAGCTGATATAGCAGTCAGGGGGTGTGCAGTATGAGATTGTTTACACTCCTAAAAAAAGCGTTTACTAAGCTTGGTTTGATTGCGGACTATGTGGTAGAAACAGGCTCAGACGGCGACTGGACGTGGATAAAATGGAACAGTGGGGCGGTTGACCTGCACTGTCAAAAACAATACGCAGAAAAGGAAATCCAAGTAAAGAGAGCTTATGGCTCTATATATGCAACACAGACCCCGCTGCATATAGCTTTGCCTTTTAATGTATTTCTTGACGGCGCAACAGTTTCTGTATTTCCGCAGGCTTCCGGTATGGATTATGCAGGAAATGTCACGCTGAATGAGTCGGAGGTTGCTTTTTACTGGTGTAACCCTACCATGTATGGATCTGGGGTTGTCGGAAACGTAAAGGCACAAGTATACATTCATGCCTACTGGAAAACTCAATCTCTCGGGGGGGGGGTACTACCTCTTAGGACTTTTGAAAGGTGGTGTAGGCTATGCGCTTATACACCTTGCTGAAAGACACTATCCTCTTTATCCGTTCGGTAAAGAGTTTACTTACAGATGGAAGCACGCTCGAAGATGGATATATAGTATTTCCGAACGGATTCAAGGTGTGCTGGGCAACCGTAAACAATTTAAAGGATCAAAGCACTGTGACATTGCCGATATCATTTTCAGGTGGATATGTGTTTCTGTTTCCAAATTACAATACAGGGGCAACAATGCAGTGCTCCTTTTCTGTAGCTTCAATACGAGACGGAAACACGTTCAAAGTATTCAGCTACAACATAGCAAACAAAGCACCAAGCACTGCAACAAATTTAAGTATTGGATATCTGGCAGTAGGATATTGATTCCGGGAGGTGATAGCTATGCGGCTATTTAACCTCTTAAAAACAGCGCTTACCAAACTGGGGCTCATTGAAGATTATATAGTGGAAGATATAGAAGGAAGTGGTTTTTCTATATGTAAGTGGAATAGTGGCAGAATGATTTTATTTATGAAACAAACATTCACGAAGCCTAACGTAAGCAACTGGGCTACATATCATGAAACTTTATACTATGGGAATTTTCAGGTGAATTTTCCCTCTGAAGCGACCTTTGTGTCTTTAAAGTATGGGTTTGTAACCACTGGTTCCGTTGGAAGCAATATAGGGTGGGCATCCACATTATCATGGGCCGGCTACACGGGAGCGAGATTTGGAATAGTTAGAAATGGCAACACAGGCAATGTGATTGTTAATTTATGTGTTATCGGCACATGGAAATGAGTTGTTCGGAAATTCCGAATAACTAAGAAGAAAGGAGTAAATATGGTAAAAACACATGAGGTAAGCTTAACATCAAGCCTGTTCAGTAATGTACGGGATTATGACTATTTCATAATCCAGAACAATAATTACGAGACAGGTGACTACGTCCTCTTCAAAGAGGTAGAGACGATTGAAGAGACTACAAAAGAAACAGGAATGCACAAGATGACCAAGATAAGAGACGTGATCATGAGCGATGGTCTTAAGGAAGGATATGTATTACTGTTCTTGAGCGGACTTAATTAGCAGGGTGAAAGCCTTGTTTTTTTATAGAATAAAGAAAGGAAGGTAAAAAATGAAAAACATTACATCAGGAACTATAGCGCGAACTATCGTGCTGATACTCGCACTTGCAAATCAGGTGCTGGCCATTATGGGGAAAGGCACTATCGATATTGCCGACGACACAATCTATCAGCTATGTTCCCTTGGCGCCACCGTTATAACGGCGATTATAGCGTGGTGGAAAAACAACAGCTTCACTAAAGCCGCTATCGTAGGGGATGATACGAAAACAGCGTTCAAGCTTGGAGTGGAAAATGTCGATGCCGAAATGGGAATAGACCAGAAAACAGAAGATGACGATGATAACGGTTATGACAAGGAGGCGGAATAATGGCATATAAAGAGGTAAATATGTGGGTGCCGTCAAGCAAGTACAGCAGGAAATGTCCCTACAGCATGACGCCGAGCTATATAACGGTACATAATACAGCAAACGATGCGAGCGCAAGAAATGAAGCATCGTACATGAGAAGCAACAACAATCAGGTGAGCTTTCACGATGCAGTTGATGATAAAGAAGTAGTCCATTGCATACCGCATAATAGAAACGCATGGCATGCAGGAGACGGCTCAGGAAACGGCAACAGGAAATCCATAGGAGTAGAAATATGCTATTCCAAGAGCGGCGGCAGCAGATTCACAGCTGCTGAAAAGAATGCAGCCGCATACATAGCTAAGCTGCTTAAGCAGAAAGGCTGGGGAATAAGCAGAGTGAAAAGGCATAAGGACTGGTCCGGGAAGAACTGTCCGCATAGAACTATGGCTCTTGGCTGGACAAGATTTCTGAACATGATAGCTGCGGAAATGGGGTCGGCGCCTGTAAGCGGCAGCGGAGCAGTCAAGAATCCGGCTCCGGCAGGGATAGATGTAAAGTACAGATCCTACTGCAATGGCTGGCTTGGTGAGATTTTAAACTGCAACACGAGCAACTCTGACGGTTATGCCGGAGTGATAGGTAAAAACATGACAGCTCTCCAGGCGAACACCGTGGGCAAAGCTGCCAGCGTAGGCAAGCTCAAATACAGATTTCATGAGCTCGGCTCCGACTGGTTTGAATGGCAGACAGACAGGGAAAAGGACAGATATGGTGAGAATTTTGCAGGAAACAAAAGGAAGGCCGTTGATAAGCTTCAGATATATCTTGATGGAAAGTCAGGGTATCAGGCAGAATACCAGGTATACGCCGGAGGTAAATGGTGGCCGTGGGTAAGAGGCTACAATAACAGTAATAGCAATGGCTATGCAGGAGTTATAGGAAAAGCCATACAGGCTGTTAGGATAAGGATAGTTAAAGTTTAGGAGGCAGGCATGAATATAGGAGTGATTTTAGTAAGTGCCATCCCATCAATTTTGTCTGCTGTAGTATTACTCGTTATAAATAGACAGCAGAAAAAAGCAGAGGAAAGGGCAAAAGATCGAGAAGAGCGTGAGGAGCTTATCCTTGAAGGCCTGAATGCCAATTTTTGCGTAACCAAGGAGCTCGTAGACTGCACGCTTTACGGAAAGCACCCGAACGGAGAACTGGAAGAGGCTTATAAATATAAACAAAATATAAACTGTCTCTTATACACATCTG
>ERZ1026950.517-NODE-517-length-17425-cov-3.597006_pt1 | contig 17425 bp, 11 predicted proteins | sample MGYA00519302_ERZ1026950 | MGnify/ENA primary metagenome ERZ1026950 (study PRJEB26926, sample SAMN06164747) | human gut metagenome | biome: ENVO:00009003; feature: ENVO:2100002; material: ENVO:00002003 | host: Homo sapiens | place: USA | collected 2012 ... | reverse complement strand
CGAGATCATGCCTAGTCTCGTGGGCTCGGAGATGTGTATAAGAGACAGGTCAAGCAGAGCGGCACCGGAAACCATTACAGCACCCTGTATACCATCGACTGCCAGCCAAAGGGCGATAACAGCGGCTATGAGTTCAGGCACTCGGAAACGAACGGTTGGTTCATCAGCAAGCAATCTGGCGCTTATGTGTGTCTGACCGACTTCAACTATGACAGCGACAGCACCCTGGTACGCTATGTGGGCGTGGAGCGTCAGTGGACGGACTACGACGTGCTGGCCGTGCTGGAGGCCGTGCCCTACTTTGAGGAGCTGGGAGACGATCTGGGCGAAGGCCGCACGGCTTACGGCAAAAGCAGCAGCAGCGGGAGCGGCAGCGGCAAGAGCCACGGCCTGAACACTACCGTGCTGGTGGGGTACGAGGTCGAGGTCGAAAACTCCGGCGCCGGTTTTGAGACCACCATCGAAAACAACTTCACCTGGGCCACCAATGTCAGCCGCTCCATTGAACACAGCGTCGACTATGAAAACAATTCCGGAGAGAACGCAGTGGTGGTGTACCGTGTTCCCGTACTGGTCTATACCTACCAAAATCTTTCCGACGGCAAAGATATGACGGTCATGAAGACCCTGCCACCCCACACCAGTATCGTCTCTGTGGAGGAATACAATGAAGAAGCCGTCGCCTACAGATTAGAACCCATTGCCGAGGATCGGCTGGCAGAGGCGGGCAACCCCTTCAGCTACCGCTCCGACGTCAGCCAAATCACCAACGCAGGCGGCTCTACCCCTCTCGTGTCCAACAGCGGCTGGTCCGAGTTGACGGGTAAGGGCAACATCGAAAAGACCATTACCGTTACCAAGGAGACAGAGAAGAGTTTTGAGTACGAACTCTCTGTGAATGTGGTGGCATGGAAAAAGATCGGCGGAGCGAAGGTGGGCGGCGGAGCCGGTTATACCTTTACCAAGAGCCACTCCAAAATGAACGGCACAGGCACGGAGCACAGCGGCTCGGTGAACAGCCCCAAGGCGGACGGCTATGGCTTCTCGTGGAACTTCGCCATGTGGAACATGACGCTCAATGGGAAAAAGGTCCCCGCGCTGGGCTATCTGGTGAAAGATGTCTCCGCGCCGTCCTCTCCGCCCAGAGATCTGGCAGTAGAAACGCTTACCAGCACCGGCGCAACGCTCACCTGGAGTGCGGGCAGCCGTCCGGCGGAGGAGTATCGTATCTACCGCGTGATAGAGGGCGCCACAAGGCCGCATGCTTTTGTTGGTGCCGTTTCCGGAACGAAGAACAGCTTTGAGCTGAACGATCTGGCGGGAGATGTGTCCTACACCTTTGTGGCGCGCGGCTGCACCAACGGCGTGGAGTCTGTGGACAGCAGCTCGATCAGCTTTACCACGCCGAAGGAAAACGGCCCGAACTATGTTCAGGTCGGTGCGGTCGCCGATCAAACGGTGCGCCCCGGAGGGGATGCAGTTTTTTCGGCCACAGTATTCAAGAGCGATCCGAAGACTACCCTTACCATGCAATGGCAGGAGCGCAACCCTGGCTCGCCTGCGTGGAAAGATGTACGCAACGCGACCAGCTCGACACTGACCGTGCGTGACGCAGCGGCCGCAATGAACGGCACCCAGTACCGGCTGATGGTGACAGCATACACACTGGCGGAGTCTTCTGCGGTGTATTATTACAGCAACGCGGCCACGCTGACGATCGGCGCACTGCCCACCAGCGTTAGCGCTGTAACCGTGACACACGCGGACGGCGGGAGCGGAACGCAGAGCGAGCCATACTACGGCGGGGCGGACTGGACGAAGAAAACGACCGATACACAGCAACAGAGCGTTCAGAAAACAGCCTCCTTCGAGAAGGACGGTGCACAGGGCACCGTGTACCGGGCGGGAGAAAGCGGTCCGTACATCGGCGTGATCGAGAGCAAAACCACACAGGAAGGCACCACGATCACTTCGACCCAATATTACCGGCTGACCGGTTCGGACAGCAGCGAGCAATATACTGCGACAGGGGACGCACTTTCTCCCGTATATACTGCGTTCAACGGAACTGCCGCGGTGGAAGGCTTTACAGCAGCCTGCGCCGAAGGCCAGCTGAGCAAGGAAGTAACCGCCGGCGAGACGAGCACGGTCTACTTCGCTGTGGCCCACTGGGATGGCTCGACCGCAAAACCGACCTTCTACTGGGAGAGCGGCGGCAAATATTTTAGCGACCAGAGCGGCACTGTCGGCACGGAAGCTGAATTGGAAAAATCCAGCAAGCCGCAGTATTCCGTTTTCCATCGTAGTGAGAACGACGCAGAGATCGTGCTCTTCGGCAAGAAGGATGATAAGGAATGCTTCTTCCTCCTGAAAAAGCCGGCGGACACGGACTCCTACACCGTGACCGAAGTCGATCCGGCGGAAAAGCTGCTGATCGGCGACGCCGCATATCCCCTGAGCAGCCTGATGCCTGTTTCCTATAGCGAAACAGTTGAGGTTTCCGTTGACGCCTATAAGCAGCAATCGGGCTCGAAGTTGAAGCTCACTGCCGAGGTGACGAGCGGCAACGGTAAAAGGCTGGCAAAGAAGCCCGCGGCCTTCGTTATCACGGACACCGCCACCGGGGAGAGCTTTTCAATCGCAGTCACGACGGATACGAACGGCACGATGACTATGGAATGGACAGCTCCCACCCAGGGCGTATACACCATCCACGCGGCTGTGACCGCGGATGGCGGCTATGCGGCCTCCAGCTCGAAAACACCGGTGTATTACGCTGCGCTGGGCAAGGACACTGAAGGGACGAATACCACTCTGTACCGTCTGTTGCTGACCGAAAACGGCAAGGCGCTCGGCGCATCTGTGGAATACGGCGCAGATCTGACGCTTCAGACGCAGAAGTGGGGCGATGCGGCGTGGACGCCGGCAGACGAAACCGTCTCCTATCAGGCGGCAGCCCCCGGCGCGGCGGCGGCCGACATCGGCACCGGCTACTTCCCACAGACCGCCGGACAGTATACCTTCTCGGCAAAGGACAGCAACGGCAGGGAGCTTGCGTCCGCCGTGCTGACCGTTACACCGCGCAGGCTGACGATCCGCCCGGTCTTGGATACCGCGCCCACCGCACTGCGGGACATCAGGCTCGACTTTGAAGGCGCTCTGGAGCGCGACAGGGATGCGCTGACAAACAGCCTGACCGTTTCCGACATCAACGAATATTTTTCTAACCCGGACAGGACCGGCGTATTCACCTTTGCGCCGCAGTGGAAGGAATCGGAGGATTCCAGACGCCTGCAAAGTGCGTACTCGGTCACGCTGCAGACGAACTCTCTCCGCCGCGAGGCTGATGCGGCGCTGGTTTACTATCAGGTGGCCGCCACCGGGCATGGCACGATCTTCGGATCTTATGGCAGCAACCTGACGAGCTTCTCCTCCGGCGAGAACCGCAAGCAGGGAGAGCAGCTTGTGTTCCAGGCCAATCCGGAGACCGGCTATCAGGTCAGCCGCTGGCTGGTGAACGATACGGAGGTCAGAGAAGACTCGCCATACCGCATCGGAGCGACCACAGGCTTGGCCACGCAGACGCTGAGCATCGACGCGTTCAGCATCGCCCGCGATGCCAGAGGTGGGCAGCTCAAGGTCGAGGTGGAATTCGCCAACCAGTTCTCCGTGATCCGTTACAGTGCGGGCGAAAATGGCTCCGTCACCGCCAGGACCGGCGGCGGCAGCACGATCGCAAACGACGCAAAGGTCACCTACGGCTCCTCCGTCACCTTTACCGCAGACCCGCAGAGCGACTATATGGTGGAAAAGTGGACGGTGAACGGTACGGACTACACATGGCCGGGCGCCGGTAAGCTCTACCGCGAGAAAGAACTGACCCTTTCCGGACTGGATCAGACGGAATACACAGTCACGGTCTCCTTTGTGACGAAAAAAACCTTCACCGCCGCTGAACCCACGCTGACGGATGGGCAAGAGAACCCGGTTTCTGCAGGCACGGTCGCCATCACCTGGGCGCGGACCGGCGAGACTGTGGCTGCGGGCAGCGTTCTGCCCCAGGGCACGGCGCTGACCTATACGGTCACCTTCACGGACACGAGCTTCAACACGGTCAACCGCTGGGAGTACTCCACGGACGGTAAGACCTGGAAGGAAGGCGGCTCCGGCGGTAGCTTCACGCTGTACGACACCGCCTTTGGCAGCGATTCGGCAGCGCTGTATGTCCGCGCGGTGGTCGCCGTGGCCAACACCCACCGTCTCAGCTGGAAGATCCTCGGTCTTGCAGCCGAGGACGGGGACAAGGCGACCCTGACAGCCTCCAGCAATGGCACGGAACTGACGAGCGGAGGCTCCTATGCGGCGAATACGCCGGTGAACTTCACGCTGACGCTGGACGGCAGCTATGATCTCGTTTCGTGGAGCGAAAATGTAACGTCTGCGGCAGGCGGCAGGTCGGCGGAGCTGAAGCTGGCCGCCGATACCGAGGTCACTGTCACCGTGGCAAAGAAGCCGGTCGTGGTGATCGAGAGCACGGAAAACGGCACGATCGAGGTGCGCGGCACAAAAAACAGCGAGCCTGTCACCATAACCTCTACCGATTATGTGGATCCCGGAACGAAGCTGACCGTTACCATCAAGCCGGATACAGGCTATGTTGTGAACAATCCCGACGAAGCCTGGACAGCGGTGGACAACAGCGATAATCATACCTATACAATCCACAATGTCAGGGCAGATCAGACGCTTTCGGCGGATTTTGCAGCCTTGTACAAGTATGCGATCTCCTACTCCGTGGCGGCGGTCAGCGGCAACGACAACGGCACCCTGACCGCAAACACGGTCCGCAAAAATATGGCGGCGTATACATGCGACCTCTCTTCGGGCGCAGAGGTCTATGAGGGTTCCGATTTGACCTTTACCGCAGCTCCGGATAACGGCTACCGTGTGCAGGAATGGCGCGTGAACGACGAGGTGTACCAGGAGAGCGGCGCGGCCTTCATCGGGACGCAGTTGGTGCTCAGAGGTGTTGACGCGGAGAAGACCGTTATGGTACAGTTCATGCCGCTGGGCGACGAGATCACGGCATCCGCCGGAGAGCACGGCCGCATCATCGGCGCAATGGCGGGCGGTACGGAGCAGGTTGGTAATATTGCCTCCGGCTTCACACTGACAGAAGGCGCTTCCGTCACCTTCACCGCCGAGCCGGATACCGGCTACGAGGTGGAGCAGTGGTCGGTGAACGGCACACCGGTCAGCGGTGAAACGGACAGCACCTACACCTATACCGCCGGAAGCGCGGGCGCGGTCATCACCGTAGCGTTCCGCCCGGTGGAGTACACCGTCAGCTGGACGGCGGAGCACGGCACCGTGACCGCAGATGGGTACTTCGGCAGCGCGGCGAACATCCGCGGCGGCACGCAGGTCACCTTCACTGCCGCGCCGCATAACGGCTATGTGTTCGACCACTGGACGATCGATGGCGAGACCCTTACAAACGAGACTGCAACGCTGCGCTGGACGGTTCCCACCGGGCAGCAGGCAACAACGGAATACGCCATTGAAGCCGTATTTACAGAGAATACCACTACCTATTCGGTGACCTACGATGCTTCCGGCGGCGGCACGATCACCGCCGAGGGTCATGAGGCAAGTCCCGCCACCGTGACCTACGGGCAGAGCATCACCTTTACCGCCGTTCCCGCGGAGTACGGCTATGTGAAGGAGTGGCGGGTGGATGGTGTTCCCGTGTCTAACTCTTCCAACAAGACCAGCTACACATTGGAAAATGTGACGCAGGCGCACACGGTCACCGTGGTGTTCGCCACAGCCGTCCGCTATGATGTTTCCTACGCCGTGAACGGCGGTGGCGGCACGCTGAGCGCTGCTGCCAACGGCACGGAGCTGGCTCTGTCCGCATGGCAGCAGGCCAGCGTTGCCGGCGGCTCCAGACTGGTATTCGCCGCAGTACCGAGCAGCGGAATGATGACCAGCCTCTGGACGGTGAATGGCATCGCGGTCACCCGGGAGAACATGTCTTCCCTTGGCGTGACTATGGATCACTGCCTGTCCAACACACTGACCATTGAAAGCCTGAGCAGGAATGTGGAGGTCAAGGCGGCCTTTGCCGAGTACAGCGGCTTCCCCATTCTGACGGGCGGGCCCAGCTATGAGATCTCCGATGTGAAAAGGCTGCCTGCGGACACTCTGCCGGATACCGAGATCCGCGCAGGCGGTGATGTGACCTTCACGGTCAGGCCAGCCGCTGAGTACAGCGACTTCTCCAAGCTGACCGTCAACGGCTACGATTGTCTGACCGGCAGCGGCAACGCAGCAGGCTGCGAGACGGTTTCCGCGCGGAAGAACGCGGACGGGAGCTATACCGTCACACTCACCGGCGTGACTGGCAATATCAGCGCGGACATCGCCGCGCACAAGCTGGTCATAGGCGAGCTGACCGTGCCGCAGGTGCTGGAGAGTCATCCTGACCTTGATACGGCGGATAAGATCAAGCTCCGGCTTGAGACCATGATGATCGGAACGGCGGAAAACCGTGCGTTCTATGACATTGCGCTGCGATACAAGAACGCCGAGGGCAACTGGGTCGAGGTCGATGAAGCGAATTTCCCCGCAGGCGGTGTGGAGGTGGTGCTTCCTTATCCCAACGGCACAGACAGCAAGGATACCTTTACGATAGTCCACATGCTTACGACTGCTGCCCGTGCCGGTGAACTGGAGCTCGTTTCGCACACGAAGCAGGCAGATGGCCTGCACTTCCGTGTGACCAGTCTGTCGCCCTTCGGCGTGAGCTGGGTGAAGTATGCTGCACCTTCGGGCGGCGGCTCGGGTGGCAGCGGCGGCTCGGGCGGAGGCATCTTTAACCCGGCCTACAACATCATGGTCGAAAGGACTATGAACGGCAGCATTACCGTTTCGCCTTCGTCTGCTGCCAAGGGCTCCACAGTAACCATCATGGTCTATCCCGACAGGGGCTATGAGCTGGAAATGCTTATGGTTATGGACAAGAAGGGCAGCGAACTCGATCTCAGAAAGTGGGGCGGCGAGTACAGCTTCATCATGCCTGCAGGCGATGTGACTGTCAGAGCCCGCTTCGTTGAGGAAGCTCCAACACAGAGCTTTGCGGATGTTTCCACGGACGCCTACTACTATGAGGCCGTCAAATGGGCTGCGAAAAACGGCATCACCGGCGGCGTCGGCAACGGTCTGTTCGCACCCGACGCTCCCTGCACCCGCGCGCAGATCGTCACCTTCCTGTGGCGTGCAGCGGGCAGTCCGGAGCCGAAGAATGCCAGCAGTTTCTCTGATGTACCCGCAAGTGCCTACTATGCGAAGTCGGTGGCTTGGGCAGTCGAGAACGTGATCACGACTGGCACGGGCAATGAAAGATTCTCACCCGATGCTACCTGTACGAGGGCGCAAAGCGTGACCTTCCTCTACCGTGCGCTAAGTGCCAGGGCAGAGGGTACAGCGGAGTTCCGCGATGTTCCCAAAAACGCGTACTATGCGGATGCGGTGGCATGGGCTGCAGCAAACGGCATCACCACCGGCATCGGCGGCGGGCTGTTCGGTCCCGATAATGACTGCACCCGTGCTCAAATCGTGACCTTCCTGTTCCGCACCTACAACAAATAATCGTCTCGGTACAATACAGATGTGGGGCGGCGGTATTATTCCGCCGCCCCATATTCTGGTTTCGGGTCGATGAATGAAAGGTATTCTTATTTGTAAGAGGAAAACGCAAAAGTTCACTTATAGCGGTAGATATCAGGGCTGTTGTCAGCAAAATGTAGGAACAAGAGACCAATCGGTAGGCAACGAACATGGGAGTTGAAGCAGCATTTTATATCCGCCTAAGAAAGATCCAGCAGGCATTCGGCCACTGAGAACACACCATCTGATACCTCCCCCTGTTCAGAGCTTCTGAACAGCCATCCATGTCGAAAGCGGAGAGACTGCGATACAGCAATCTCTCCGCTTTTCTGTCGTGATCTCCCGGCTTATCCGCAGGTGCCTCACTTGCACGGCAATGAAAAAACATTGGCTCAATGCCAGGACAGGCGGTTTTTATGGGGTATCCTCACATCCGCGGTACTGTCGTCGCTGCCGAATGGCAGTCTTCCTTCATTCACCTATGGCCGGGCATCGGATGCCCTGACTTTTTGCGTCCTTTTGAGGATACCCCGCCTCCGTCCGCCATTATTACCGTCGAATATCCTTATGCCCACAGCGGTGTCGCTGTGGGCTTTTTTGCGCCCTGTGCGCGACCTCGCTGCCGCGGCCCGCCACCCGTTTCTGAGATTTGCAGCCAACCAATTTTCAGAATACGGAGGAACCATATATGGGCTTTAATTATGCGGCAGAAAAGAAGAAGTTTGAAACGCTGTGGGCAAGACTCCGGCGTGAGTATCGAACGGCGGGGATGTCCGATGCCGCCATCCAGAAGATGCATGACTTCGATTGGGAGGTGTTCAAACAGGAGAGGATCTATCGCCTTCATACGCAGGACTTGGGCATCGGCATCTTTGACGAGCCTTCCGCCGAGCAGGAGGACAAGTCCGCATTGATGAAAAAGTTTCTGGAATCGGTCAGCCGCTGGGACGATTACACGACGGCGTCAAGGTACGGCTGGATAGAGGAAATTGGTGACCAGCGGTTGGTGAGGGTGCTGAAAAGGCTTTCGATTTCGGAGAAAGAGCTCTTGACCAAGTATTGCATTGAGGACAAGACCCAGCAGGAAATTGCAGCGGAAATGGGTCTCTCCCAGAGAGCTGTCGGTAAGCAACTTCAACAACTCAAAAATTTTTTCAGGAAATTTTGAAAAATGGTTCTAAAAATCGCGTTCTCGCTGCCTACCACATGAGGGGATCTTTTTCATGCTCCCTCTGAACCTTGAAAAACACCGCCCAGGCGGTCATATCCGGTGACTGGAATACCTTTGCTGACGGCGTGAGCGTCAGACCGGGTGCGCGAGGACCACCTGTGCGGATCATTCTCCGCATATTAGGACGGCCAATGGAAGGTGCAGAGCGATACCCACCCAGGTCAAATGCAGCTTTGGCAGGCTGCTTCGCCATGACCCCGTCAGCTTACAATGATACTCCTGTACGCAGCTTCGAGAGAACCTCGGAGGGGTGAAACTCCCGTGACGCGCGCCAGCGCGGTTCCAGCCGCCGCCCTTGCCTGGGGAAGTAGTGTCGAATACAGGCAGCAACGCAAGAGCAAGAAGGCCGCTCCGCAAGGAGCAGTTCCGCCCCGTTACGGAGCGGCCTTTTCTGCTTTGCGGCAGAAGTATGGGGATCGTCCACCTCCTCTTTCTCTTTTCCGCCATCCATTCTCTTCTCTCTTTTAATCCTCTGAACGGCCTGCATTCACCCCCTCCTTATCGCCCCGGACGATCCTCATATTTGTGCCGCAAGGCAAAATTCAGAAAAGAGGTACCGATATGGATCAGAACGTCAATTATTACGGCATCATCCTTCTGCTACGCCAGCTTCGGGAAAGCGGCAGCTTCAGCGAAAAGGAGCTGCGGAGGGTGGCGGCACGGATCGCCGCGGACAGCGGCGCGGACATTATGATTTCTCTCTGATTTTCTTCATCTTTCAGTAGCTTTCTAAACAAGGTTGTGGTAGTGTTTGTGTTGCAAAAACAGGAGGTGAGCAGGCATGGCGGAAAAGCATCTGACAGACGGCACAACGGCACTGGCAGCGCAGCCCCGCGTCATCAAGATCGAGGCGGCGGAGAAGCCGCGGAATACGCAGCTGCGGGTAGCGGCCTATACCCGTGTCAGCTCGGACTCCGATGACCAGATCAACTCCTTCGCGGCGCAAAACCGCTACTACGCCGAGCTGATCTCCGGCAAGGCTGAGTGGCGCATAGTGGATATCTACGCTGACGAGGGCATCACCGGCACCTCCGCCGCAAAGCGGGAGGACTTTCAGCGCATGATGGCGGACTGCCGCAGAGGGCTCATCGACCAGATCCTCGTCAAATCCATCTCCCGCTTCGCGCGGAACACAAAGGACTGTCTGGAGGCGGTGCGGGAGCTAAAAGAGTTGGGCGTCAATGTCCGCTTCGAGCGCGAGGGCATCGACACCGCTAATGTGAGCAGCGAGCTCATCACCGCCATCTATGCCGCCTTCGCCCAAAAGGAGAGCGAATCCATCTCTGGCAATATGCGATGGAGCTATCAGCGCAGGATGGAGGCCGGGACCTTTCTGCCACCTTCCGCACCGTATGGATATAGGATCATAAATAAAGAAATCGAAATTGATCCAGAACAGGCGGTGACCATCCGCAAAATATTCCAGTGGTATTTGGATGGAAACAGCAAGGAGCGCATCGCCCGCAGACTGAATGAGGTAGGCATACTCAGTGGACAAAATAAGGAGTGGGGGAGGGGTGGCATCCATTACATCCTTACAAACGAGCGATACACTGGTAACTCGCTTTGGCAAAAAACTTATACATCAGAGACACTTCCCACGACCCGTCATAGAAACAAAGGAGAGTGTGAACAATACTACGCAGAAGGAACGCATCCCCCTATTATTACAACGGAGACTTTTGAAAGGGTTCAAAACCTTATTCAAGCACGAAAACAAAACTATGGGAAAACGCCACCTGAAATGACTCATCTTCTCTCCCGAAAAGTCGTGTGCGGGTGTTGCGGAACAATGTTTCGGAGAAAACCGCAAAGAGGTAAGTACTACTGGTGCTGTATAAAACACGATGAAAACCGCGAGAAGTGTCATATTACTCCAATCACGGAGCAGAGTATTTATGAAGCCTTCCGCCGCCTCTACTATAAGCTCAAGCATCAGAGTCTCCCCATTCTGGAGCAGATGCTCGAAACCCTCCAGACGATCCGTGATCGCAGGTTGCTCTGGAGCGAGGACATCGTTTCCCTCAACAAAAAAATATCCGAACTCTCCAGTCAGAATCAAACGCTGGCCTTCCTCAAGCAAAACGGCCTCGTTGATCCTGACATTTTTATATCCAAAAGCAACGAGCTGACCCGCCAGCTCCGGCAGGCCAAGCTGGACAAAGAGGAACTTATGGCTGCCGAGGGGGATGCCACCGCCCAGCGGACGCAGGAGCTGATAGCCCTGCTGGAGGATGGGCCGGACTTCCTCGACCACCCCGACACAGAGCTGTGCGGCGCGCTTGTTGCGGAAATCATCGTGGAGAGCAACGACACCCTCCGCTTCCGCCTGCATAACGGGCTGGAGCTGCGGGAATCCATTGAGAGGACGGTGCGATAATGGGAAACCGAAAGCAGCCCTTCGGCTACCGTATGACGCTGGGCGAGATCACGATCCAGCCGGAGGAGGCAGAGCTGGTGCGGTTTATCTTCCAAGGCTACAGCACGGGAGCTACGCTGGGTGAACTGACCAAGGCACTCTGCCGACAGGAGATCCCCTACTATGAGGGGCGGTCATGGAACAAAAACATGGTCTCCCGTATTTTAGAGGACGGCCGCTATGTCGGAGAGAAAGGATATCCAGCACTCATCGAGCCGGTGCAGCTCCGCGCGGCAGTGGAAAAGAGGACGGCAAGAGCCTGCCCGCCGCAGAAAACACCCGCGCAGAAGGCCCTGCGGCGGCTCTGCGGCGCACCGCCTCCCGCGCGGGTGGAGAAGCTCGTCACCGACCTGCTCAACGAGCTCATACGCTGCCCCGACCGTATCCGGCCATCGACATCCCAAGTAGTCGGCGCTGCCTGCGGAAAAACGCGGGAGGAGCTGACCTCCGCGCTGGAGCGGCAGCCCATCGACGAGGACAACGCCAGAGCGTTGCTCCTTCAACTGGCGGCAGAGCAGTACGACGCCATCGGGAACACGGAATACGAAACCGTGCGGCTGCGGCGGCTGTTCATCGGTCGCAAGCCCATGACAGAGCCAGACGCGGAGCTGCTGCAAAACGCGGTGTCAAAGGTGCGCGTGACGAACAAATGCGTGACCGTGACGCTGAAGAACGGACAGACCATAGAGAGGAGAGATGAGCCGTGAACGAAACCGCCCCAAGAGTCATTAAGATCCCCGCAAAGCCGGAGTCAGAATGGAAAACGGATGCCCAGCGACAGCTACGGGTAGCCGCCTACTGCCGGGTCTCTACCAAGGAGGAGGATCAGGCAAACAGCTACGAGGCGCAAAAGGAATACTACACCGACAAGATCATGTCCAACCCCGCGTGGACCATGGCGGGCATCTTCGCCGACAAGGGTATCACCGGCACCTCGGTGAAAAAGCGGGAGGACTTCATGCGTATGATCCGCCACTGCCGCCAGAGGAAGATAGATGTCGTCCTCACCAAGTCAGTCTCCCGCTTTGCCCGCAACACGGTGGACTGCCTCTACTACACACGGGCACTCAAGGAGCTGGGCATCGCCGTCATCTTTGAAAAGGAGAACATCCATTCGCTGGAGGAGGACAGCGAGCTGCGCATCACGCTCTCCGGCGCCTTCGCACAGTCTGAGAGCGAATCCATCTCCGCCAATGTCACATGGGGCAAACGCCGCGCCATGGAAAGCGGAAAGGCGACCATCCAGTACAAATACCTCTACGGCTACCGCAGGGGCGCGGACGATAAGCCGGAGATCATCCCGGAGGAGGCGGAGGTCGTCCGCTGGATCTACGAGCGGTACCTCGCCGGAGCCAGCACACGGATGCTGCGGGACGAGCTGCATGAGCGGGGCGTGATATATTCCGAAAAGTCACCGCAATGGACACTGCCTCATATCAAGAGTATCCTGCGGAATGAGAAATACTGCGGCGACGTGCTGATGCAGAAGACCTTTCAGCAGGATGTCATCAACCGCAAGGTCATCAAAAACACGGGGCAGCTCCCCATGTACCTCATAGAGAACCACCATGAGGGCATCGTCAGCCGTGAGAAGTACAACGCGGTGCAGGCGGAGATGGCGCGGCGCAAGGCGGCAAAAAGCCCCTCTAAGAGAGCCTCCACCGGTCTTGCCGCCTACACCAGCCGCTACGCACTCTCAGATCGTCTGGCGTGCGGAGAATGCGGAACGCTATACCGCCGCTGCACATGGACGCGCCCCGATGGAAAGCGCGTCGTGTGGCGCTGTGTGAGCCGCCTGGACTACGGCAAGAAATACTGCCACAGATCGCCCACGCTGGACGAGGTGCCGCTCCAGCAGGCGATCATAGCCGCCCTCAACACCGTCCTGCCGGACTTGGATGGCCGCATCCGCCAAATCACGGAGGCGTTGGAGGCGGAGGTCATCCCGTTCCCCGGCGGTGGCATGAGCCTTGGCGACATTGACCGCAGGCTGGCGGAGCTGGAGGTGCAGTTCCAAAGGCTGCTGGAAAAGGCGGCGGATGATCCTATCGCCTATGGGGATCAGTTCAAGGAGATACTGGATGAGCAGACCGCGCTAAAGGAGCTGCGGACATCCATCCTTGCGGAGAGCAAAAAACACGCCGAAGCGGATCGGCGTATCAGGGATGCCGCGGGGATGCTGGAAAACGCCGTGCCACACATCGCGGAATGGGACGAGAGTGCCGTCCGGCAGCTGGTGGCACAGGTGAAGGTGCTGTCCAAGAACGAGATCAGCGTGACGCTCAAGAGCGGCATCGAGATCCGGCAGAGCATATCAAACTAAAAAAGGAGATGGGAAAATGGTATTTGTGACCGGCGACCTCCACGGAAATTTTGAGCGATTCAAACCAAAATACTTTCCCGAACAGGCGCGGATGACAAAGCAGGACATTATGATCTGCGCAGGAGACTTTGGCGGCGTGTGGTTTGGCGACAGCCGCGACGATGAAACGCTGGATTGGCTGGAACGCCTGCCCTTCACGCTGGTATTCGTCTGCGGCAATCATGAAAACTATGACGCGCTGGCGAGATACCCCGTAGCGGAGTGGCACGGCGGCAAGGTACATCGCGTTCGCCCTCATGTGCTGCACCTGATGCGCGGCCAGATCTTCGAGCTGGAGGGCTGCCGCTTCTTCACCATGGGCGGCGCAAAAAGCCACGACATCGAGGATGGGATTCTGGAGCCGGATGCCCCGGATTTTGAGCGAAGGCTCATGATGCTCCAGCGCAAGCCCAGAGCGAGGTACCGCATCAACCACATCTCATGGTGGGCGCAGGAACTGCCCTCCGATGAGGAATATGCCGAGGCACGGCGAAACCTCGACGCGGTCGGCTGGGCGGTGGACTACATCATCACCCACTGCGCTCCCACCAGCATCGCCCTCATGGGGAGCCGCCACAACGAGGCGGACCGACTCACGGACTTCCTACAAGATGTACAAAAGAGAGCAAAATATCACTACTGGCTGTTCGGCCACTACCACGACAACCGAGCCATTGATGAAAAGCACATTCTGCTGTGGGAGCAGATCGTGCGAGTCATCTAAAACAGGTCAAAGCAGAGGAAAACACGGTGACACCGCCGTGCTTTTCTCTGCTTTGAGCGTCGATCAGGCGCACAGCGCCGGAAAGGAGAAAGCACATGAACATTCGCAAACCCACAGATTACGTCACCATGTTCACCACACTGGACACGCTTATGGCGGCGCAGCTCCCGCAGATGGAGTTGTACCGCGAGATCGGTCGAGTGGTCAGCGGCAGGGTCGAGAAAGGAGCGGCTGTCGCGGCGTCGGAACGCCTGCAAGCGGCCTATCCCACAGCCGAGGGCTTTTCTCCCCGCAATGTGCGCCGTATGCGGGACTTCTACCGGATGTACGGCGACACACCGGAGTTGCTGGTGGAGGCAATGCGCCTAAACTGGACACAGAATGTGGTCATCATGGAGGCCGGATTGACCATGGACGAGAGGTGCTGGTACATTTGGAAGGCCACCGAAAGCGGCTTATCCAAAAAGGAGCTGCTGCGGATGATTAAGAGAGCCGAACATTCGGAAATTGCTCTTGGCGAAAACGAGGATACCTGCTATACTGTAGAAAAAGATGAGTTTTCGGAGAAGAACCGGTATGAAGAATATCCTGTTTATCTGCCACGGCAATATCTGCCGCAGCCCCATGGCCGAGTTCGTGATGAAGGACTTGGTGAAGAAAGCTGGGCTGGCGTCACAATTTCATATCGAATCGGCGGCAACCAGCCGGGAGGAGATCGGCAATCCGGTCTATCCCCCTGCGCGGCGCAAGCTGGCGGAGCATGGGATCTCCTGCGACGGCCACGCGGCGCTGCAGCTTACCAATCAGGATTACGACAAGTACGACCTGCTGATCGGCATGGACAGCGCAAACCTGCGGAATATGCACCGCATCTGCGGCGGCGACTTTGCCGGAAAGCTGCACCTCCTGATGGACTATACCGACCATCCCTGCGATGTTGCCGATCCGTGGTATACCGAAGACTTTGAAGCGACTTGGCAGGATGTGCTGGCGGGATGCCAAGGACTGCTGCGTGAACTGACGGAGGAAAAGAAAAAATGCTGATGAATTCCAACGAATATCTGAACATCGTTGAATCGATCAAACAGGAGATCCGCACGGTGCAATACCGCGCGATGGTCAGCGTCAATCGATAGCTGCTGGTTCTCTACCACTCTATCGGTGATGTCATCAATGAGCACAAGACATGGGGCAACAAGTTTGTAGAAAATCATGCTGCTGACATCAAAATTTCTTTTCCGGATACCACAGGTTACTCCGTGAGAAATCTGAGGTATATGGCAAAATTTGCTCGGCGCTTTCCTAATAAGTAATTTGTGCAAGCACCGCTTGCACAAATTACTTGGTATGTCTCCTCTTGGAGAACAATTAAGAGAGTTTTGGAAAAGTGACTTAAGATTTCTTTCCAAATGCGACAAGCTATTCCAAGAGAAACCTAAAGTATATGGAGAAGGTTGCGGCACCCCATAAAGAGAGAATAAACAGGGCGTACCAATGGACAATTCTATGCAGTAAAAGAGAAGAAGCGCTGCGGGTTTTTTACAAATATGGTGTGGATCTGGTCTGGTGTGACACCGCGCTCAAGGAGCATGGGGACAACCGTGCATTTCAAATAGCGCAGGGAGTCCGGCGCATAGTTGATATACTGGCTGTGATCCCAGTCCGCCCAGCGAGTGTGGTTATAGCAGATAACGGCGTCATGGGAAAGCATGAGCCGTTCCGTCCATCCGCGCCGAATCAGTTCAACGATGGTATCAAGATTAAAGGCCAAATGATGTGCGTTGAAATTCATCTGGTCAATTCCGATATAGCTTCCTCTGCGCATTACATTTTCAGCGTAGTCGAGTGGGTCACCCTCGCGGAAATGGCCAATCAGAACATGGTTGAGGTCGACGCCGAGTTCCTCGAAAATGTCCTGCTGAAAGAGTCCTTGACGAGTATTTTCTGGACGGCAGTGCGTGATGATAGGTAGATCGGTTTCTATGGCAGCCCTTGCGCATGCTCGTAACGTTTTACGGTTGATTGGCGTAAAGCCAAAGCGATCGGTAGCACATTTGATCGCGCCGCAACGGATTTGCGTGCCCTGCGTGCCATCCTGAATCTCGCGTAGGATATACTTGAGAAGATTTTCCTCGGAGATCAGGTTGAGCCAGCCGCTTTCATCCATATAGACGCCGGTCGTGGCGATGATATTTATGCCAGTGCGCTCTGATACATCGCGTAGCAGCAACACATCGCGCCCCAGATTGAAGGGCGAACAGTCGACTATGCTGTCCACGCCGGCAGCCTTTGCATCGGCGATGACCGGGGCAATAAAATCGAGCGCCTTTTCATAGGGCAGCCATTCCGGATCGGTGATGCGGTTGTTCCAGCTGCTGATCAGAAGATGCTCGTGCATGAGCGTAAAGCCGAGAAGCGACGGGTCAAGTGCACCGGTAACAGTTTGAATATCTTTCATGGTTCTTGTTCTCCCGCTATTTCATACAGTAGTGCGGTGTTCTGCTGACGAGCATATAAATGTGGTCGCAGGAGAATAGGTCGCAATAGTGCAGGATCATGGAGGCAGGATCGTCCAGATGAAGCGAAGCGGAGGGGGAATGGCTGGCGACCGCCTCGATCACTCGGGAGTCAAACCCAAGATCGTTGAGGATCATGGCGCTGAGCGTTCCGTGTGCGATGCTCATTTCCAGCGATTCATCCGACAGCAGTAGATACTTGTCCAGGTCGTGCAGCAACAGGATCTGCAAAAGCTCCTGCCGGTCAAGCTTTTTTGTCCATTCATCCGGCCAATGGGAGTAAGCAAAGTCCGCCAGCATCAACCCGGCTTCAGCGACCTCGTTGATATGCGCCAGAAGACGGTAGTGGGTGCTATGGCGGGAGAAGGGAGCGTCTGCCAGCGAAGGAAAGGTGCTGTTTTTTAACGCTGTCGCGTATGCGTCCAGCGTTTTCTGCTGATATGGTTCCTGACTGTCTCTTATACACATCTCCGAGCCCACGAGACTAGGCATGATCTCGTAT
>ERZ1026950.513-NODE-513-length-17443-cov-6.667414_pt1 | contig 17443 bp, 9 predicted proteins | sample MGYA00519302_ERZ1026950 | MGnify/ENA primary metagenome ERZ1026950 (study PRJEB26926, sample SAMN06164747) | human gut metagenome | biome: ENVO:00009003; feature: ENVO:2100002; material: ENVO:00002003 | host: Homo sapiens | place: USA | collected 2012 ... | reverse complement strand
CGAGATCATGCCTAGTCTCGTGGGCTCGGAGATGTGTATAAGAGACAGTAATGAGTGTCTGTAATATCTGCCCGCGGGGATGCCGTGTGCCGCGGCGGGAGTCCATTCACGGACAGGGCGCTGTCGGTTACTGCCGGACAGGCATGCTTCCCATCGTATCCCGGGCGGCGCTCCATCATTGGGAAGAACCGTGCATCAGCGGAACGAGAGGCGCGGGAACAGTTTTCTTTGCAGGGTGCAACTTGTCCTGCGTCTATTGCCAGAATTATGAAATATCCGAACTGCGGCGGGGGATAGAAATATCCGTGGAGCGGCTGGCGGAGATTTACCGTGAACTCATCGCCCGGGGCGCGCACAATATCGACCTTGTGTCGCCGACCCATTTCACCCATGCCGTTTTTCAAAGTCTGAGAGAACCGCTTCCCGTACCGGTGGTGTACAACTGCGGCGGTTATGAAAGCGTCCATACCGTGGCGTTCCTGCGGAAGAAGATACAGTGCTGGCTTCCTGATTTGAAGTACAGTGACGCTGCGGCGGCGGAGAGGTACAGCAGCGCGCCGGACTACTTTGAAAAGGCGGTGCCTGCCATCGAGCAGATGTTCCGGCAGACAGGCCCCTATGAAATCGGCGCCGACGGTATATTAAAAAAAGGTGTCCTTATCCGACACCTCATTTTGCCGGGGCAGATGAAAAACACGAAAGGCGTTTTGGAATATGTGGCGGAAACGTTTCGTAAAGGGGATGTCCTTTTCAGTCTTATGCGGCAGTACACGCCTCACGGAAGAGCGGAAGAGTTTCCTGAAATCAACCGCCGGATTACCGATGAAGAATACGAAGAGGCGGAAGCGTACATGGAAGCGCTCGGTATTGAAGACGGATATATCCAGCAGAAAGAATCTTCCGATCAAAGTTTTATTCCCGTTTTTGATGGGACAGGGGCGGAACGCGCCGCTGGAAGCCATACAAAAAAATAAAGCATCAATGAAAAACATCCGCAGAATACCGCGGACGTCTTTTGCCATGCCTTTTGATCCGAAAATCCTTTTATTTGTGTAATTTCCTCATGAACGCTTCTTCATCCACAAGGAAACGGGTGTGCTCTGCTTCACCGATGGCGCCGTTTTCATCAGACGCGGTGATGGTGAAAGATATTTTCTTTCCTCTGACCGCCGTCACGGTGGCAGTCGCTTTGATTGTTTGTCCCACGGGGGTGGGCGCGTTATGGCGGACGGCGATGAAACCGCCCACCGTAGTCTGCTTCGGCGGCAGGCAGGGCGCAAGGGCGGCAACGGCAGCCTCTTCCATAAGGGCGGATAAAACAGGAGTGGCAAGGACTTGCAGAGAGCCGCTTTTGACGGCAAGGGCAGTGTCTTTTTCCGTGACGGTCCGGCTGGCGGTACCGGCAGTTCCGATTTTGATTTCCATAGGAGTTCCTCCTTTACTGATGGACCTATTGTAGCACGGAGGCATGGTGAAGAAAAGGCGGCCGTTTTCAGAGTTGTGGTATAATAAACCAGTCATGAAAACAGCGGAAGGTAGCGATGGTTTCTGTTCTTCCGTGATTGAAACAAGAGAGGTTTTATGAAGGAAATATCTTTTATAAAAGATAAAAGGAAATACCTGCATGGGGTGGTGCTTGCTTTTGCGGCGCTGGCGGCGGGCCTGTTCCTCTATTTTTATTTCTTCTATCACGGACCGGCGGATGGAACGGTGATGGTGGAAATACCGAAGAATGCCACGGGGCGGGAAATCGGAGAAATGCTTGAGGAGAAAGGCGTTATCAGAAGTGCCGCCGTTTTCCGCGCCATGCTTTTGGCCACAGGAAACGGGAAGGTGCTCAAAAGCGGGTACTATACATTCCGGCGTGGTTCGACGGTAGCGGAAACGATTGCGGATCTGAAAAACGGAAAAGAAGAAGTGGTGAAGATCACCGTGCCGGAAGGCTTTACCGCAGCGCAGATCGCAGATGTTCTTCAGAAGGCGGGGCTGGAATGCTATGGAGATTTTCTTCATGAAGCGGAAACTTACGCGCCTTTTCCATACATGTATGGTCCTGAGGCGGCAAAGGTGAAGGGAGAAGGATTTCTTTTCGCCGATACGTATGAAATTCCGAAGTCTTGCTCCGCCCGGCAGATTGCTGACATGATGTATCGGCGCACGGATGAAATGCTTACACCCGCATTGCGCAGGCGGGCGGAGGAGAGACATCTTTCCATTCATGCCCTCATGACCATCGCGTCCATGGTGGAGCGGGAAGCACGGTTAAAGGAAGATCAGGTGCCGATTGCCTCTGTCATTCTGGCGCGTCTGGAAAAGCATATGCCTCTTCAAATCGATGCTACTGTCCAGTATGCGCTGGGCAGGCAGAAAGAGGAACTCACCATGGCGGATACGAAAATTGATTCACCTTACAACACATATGAACGGCAGGGACTTCCGCCCGGTCCCATAAGCAGTCCCGGCATGGATGCTGTCCGTGCGGTGCTTGACGCGGCGCCCGGAGAGTATCTTTACTATGTGGCGGAAAAAGACGGCCGCCATATCTTCACGAAGACGCTTGAACAACATCAGGCAGAAATCGACCGGATCTATGGGACAGACGACTGATATGGCCATGATTGCGGATCTGAAAAAGGAACTGGAGCGGGAAGCGGAAGAAGAGAATATTCCTATTCTGCGCAGGGCGGAGAGGAAGCTGCTGCTGGAAGCCGCGGCGGCAGCCGATCCGAAGAAGATACTGGAAGTGGGGACGGCCATTGGCTATTCCGCCTTGCTTCTGGCAGAGCATTTTCCCCTGGCGGAAATTGATACCATAGAAATAGATGCCCTGCGGAATGAACGGGCTGTATCTGTCATGCAGGCGGCAGGATTCGAGCAGCGTGTCCGGTGCCATTGGGGGGACGCGGGAGAAGTGCTTTCTGCACTCGCAGGGCCGTATGATTTTGTTTACCTTGACGGGCCGAAAGGGCAGTACCTCCGCCATTTGAAACTTATTGAGCTGAAACTATCGGAAAATGCGGTTATTGCGGCGGATAATGTTCTTTTCCGCGGACTGGTGCGAAGCGGGGAACCCGTGGTCCATCGGTACAGGACGCTTGTCACACGCCTGCGGGAATACCTCGAATATGTGGAGGCTCATTATGATACGGTCATCCACGAAGAGGGAGACGGTCTTGCGGTGTCAAGGAAGATAAGGAAATAAGGGAAGAAAGGAACACAAGTGGAAAAAATGGAACTTCTCGCGCCGGCGGGAAATATGGAAAAAATGAAAATGGCGCTCCTTTACGGGGCGGACGCGGTATACCTGGCGGGAAAAGCTTTCGGTCTCCGTGCCTACGGCGGCAATTTTACCCGGGAAGAAATGAAAGAGGCTGTGGAGTATGCCCATTCCATGGGAAAGAAAGTGTATATCACGGTCAATATCATTCCCCGGAATGAAGATTTGGAAGGGCTTGACACATACCTGAAATATTTACAGGATATTCATGCGGATGCCGTCCTGATTTCCGATCTCGGCGTATTTGATATCGCCCGTGAAGCAGCGCCTGATTTGCCGGTCCATGTGAGTACACAGGCGAGCGCGGCAAACTGGCGCACCGTCAGGAGATGGAAAGATATGGGCGCGTCCCGCGTCGTTCTTGCCAGAGAAGTATCCCTTTCAGAAATGGCGGATATCAGAAAACGGGTGGATATCGAACTGGAAGTATTCGGCCATGGGGCGCTCTGTATTTCCTGGAGCGGCCGCTGTCTTTTGTCCAATTATTTTACAAACGGGAAACGCCAGTCCAACCGGGGTGAATGCATCCAGGCATGCCGGTTTAAGTATTCCGTGATGGAAGAGTCCCGGCCGGGCCAGTATTTCCCCGTGGAAGAAGATGAGCACGGCACATATATTTTCAACAGCAAAGATCTCTGTATGATCGACCATATTCCCGAGCTTATCGAAGCGGGTGTTTCTTCTCTGAAAATTGAAGGCCGCATGAAGAGCGTCTATTATGTGGCGGCGGTTGTGGCAGCGTACCGGAAAGCGATTGACTCGTACTATGAATTGGGGGCGGCATTTTCCGTTCGTCCGGAATGGCGGGAAGAACTGGAAAAGGTATCCCATCGTCCTTACACGACGGCTTTCGCGTTCCAGAACCCCGATCATTCCGCCCAGGAATATGTGAAGTCCCAGCCGGAGCAGCCTTATGATTTTATCGGCCTTGTTCTGGAGCAGGATAAAGAAAACGGCACGGTCAAAGTGCAGCAGCGCAACTATTTCAAAGCGGGAGAGGTCGTTGAGTGCCTTACTCCGGCAGGGGATGTGTTTCCTGTTACAATCGGGCATCTGACGAATAAAGACGGTGAAGAGGCGGCAGCAGCGCCTCATCCGCTGGAAGAGCTGACGATGGTGACAGAGCAGGATCTGCCGCCGTATACTATTCTCCGGAGGCGCGTCCGTGGATAACAGAGTCTATATAGAAATCGCGCCGGGCGATGTGAACTACGTCAATCGTATCATGGAAGGATATGAATATCTCGGCATTCTGACCACCATCGATCCCCGGCGGGCAACCTGCTGTATCAACGCTACGGCGGACACACGAAAAGAAGTCATCGAGATTCTCACCCATCTGGATACGGAAGTGAAAATCCTGGCGGACAGAGAAGAAGCAGAAGCGGGATTGAGGTAAATATTTCTTTTGGAATATGATAAAATAAATGTAGAGATAAAGAACGGGAGGGATCTGTATGGCAGCGGCGGAAAGAATTGCTGAATATCTGAAACAATGCGGTGTGTTTTATCTGGCTACTTTGGACGGTATCTGGCCGCGCCTCCGGCCGATGAATAATGTCTGTGTCTGCGGCGGTGTAATCCATTTCCTCTTTGATAAAGATGATGAGATTTACGGACAGCTTCTTCTGAACGACCGCGCGGAAATCTGCGCCACCCATCCGGATCAGTCGAATATCTGCATATCCTGTAAACTGCGGGAGGATAAAGGGGAGGAACCGCGGCGCGCCATGCTGAGGAGCTGTGAGGAATCTCTGGACGGTATTCGTAAAGACGGCAGGTATACCGTGTTCAGGCTGGCATCGGGAAACGCGGTCATCACAGAGTTTACCGGAAAGACGGAAGAAATTGAATTATAAAAGAAAGCGCGCTTGTGACGGGCGCGTTTTTCATTTTCTGAAAGGCCGGCGGGGAAGTGCTATAATGAAGTCTAAATACGAACGGGAGCGAAGGATCTGTTGCCGTGATGAGGGGAGCCGTAAGAAGATAAAAGCTATCAGCTGTGAGCTGTCAGCTGTCAGCCATTAGCTGTTAGCTATTAGCTGTGAGTTAAAAGCCGAAGCATATGATTTCCATTAGGTGTCATACGAAACATCAGTAAAGGATTTACTGTTGTAGTGAGGGAAACGTTAAACGTCATCCGAAGCGAATGTGAAGGATCTGCTGCCGTAGTGAGGAAGACGGTAAGGCGTCATTCTGAGCGCCAGCGAAGAATCTGTACCCATGGTGGGGAAAACCGCAAAATCTCATCAGAGTCATAGATTTATTACGCAGGGGCATGCAACCATTATCCATAAAGTAGAATTCATGATTTGTACAATTTGACATGATGTATTATCTATGTGTTTTACTTAATGCCGGATATGGGATGTAATGCTGTAGACTTTAGCTTAAGGATTGATGAGGAAATAAAGTCAAAAAATAAGAAAATATTTATAGGGGTGTATAAAACGTGAATGCGGTATGCAGCATGGTCCGCCGAAACGTGATGCATTATGAAAAGATTAGAAAACATGTATATATTGATTATGAAAAGTCATACGATTATGCGGAATTGATATGTGCATTTTGTGGTGGGGTGTCGTATAATCGAAACGATTATATATCGGAATCATACCATTCGTTTTTGATCCGGATGGGGAAGAATTGAGTCTGATATACAATCCTGCTGCGGCATGGAAAGAATACTTATCATTCACGGGAGTATGATGGTGAGATTGTTTTTGCCGGCAGAACCGCTTTTTGTAATCGGAGTAATGGCAGAAAACGGCAGATATCCCTGAAGTGACTGGGGCAGGGATGATGGGGGAGCTTTAATAATGGATATGTTTTATTGGGATATCCGGGGCAAGTCACGAAGTAGATGTGACATCTGTGTCCGGAACATACACAGGAATTTAAGAGCGCTCTGTGCGGCTGCTTAGGCGGCTTTTTCGAGGGCGTTTTTTGTATGCCTGAAAAGCCGGCATGAAGTGGGATTTGAGGAGAGAAATTTCGATTCGGAGCGGTACCGGCGTGAGGAGGCGTGATGGAAAATGGAGGCGGTCATGAAGAAGGTTACGGACTTTTAGGGAAATATCCTGCCCGCGCGGAGTCTTCCGCGTTTCTGCAGCGATGCAGGTTTGCTGAGGTTGTTTTTCAGAGACGGGCATAGAGCGGTGTCTGTAAGATAGGGGGCTCCGCAGATGGCTGGTTCTTGAAAAAAGATAAAGACGAACCGTCTTAGAGTCAATTTATAAATAATAGGGAAACCGCATAAATACTGAATGTTTTATATTTACAAAATTTATGGTTGAAAAAAAGTAAGGTATAGGGTAAAATAGTTTTTGTGTTTATTGCAGAGGCATGATTTCCTAATGGATAAAAACAACAGAGAATAAAACACGGATCCGCTGCAGCGGCTTCAGAGAAAACATGCACAGGCAGTTTCTCCGGCAGAAAATATCAAAAATATCGATTAAAAAAAACAGAGATGAAAACGGTCAGCGTTTTGTACATCGGAGAAAACATTTTTGCAATAGAGAAAGGATGGGGTTAAAGTTATGAATCAAGTACACAAGGTCATATGGAGCAGGGTGAAGAATTGCTACATAGTCGTTTCGGAAATCACGAAGAGGGTCGGCAGAGATAATAAAGCCTCTGTGACGGGAATCCGTCCGCTTCGCGCGCTTTTGTGCGCCATGGTGATTGCCGGCTGTATGCTTCCTGCTGATGCAGATGCAGCAAGCGGGATAGTCTGGGGGACGGGCGCGTCCGCTCCGGGACAAGATAGTGTTGCCGTAGGAACAAACGCAAAAGCAAAGAAGTCTCATGCGGTTGCCCAAGGTACAGAGGCAAAAGCGGACGGTGTTTATGCGCTGGCATTCGGGTATAAAGTACAAACATTGGCAAACTATGCCATCGCTATGGGACATCAGGCAAAAGCAGGGGCCAATGCGATTGGCGGTGTGGCGATAGGCTCCAGTTCCGTAGTCGAGGGAGAACACGGGGTAGCGCTTGGAGATCAGGCGGAATCGAAGAATAAGCAGACGATTGCGGTAGGTTTGAAATCCGTTTCGTCGGGTGAACAGAGCATTTCTATCGGACACCAGGCAAAAGCGATAGGGAACAACAGTATCGCGGAAGGCGCGGGTGCCAAAGGATACGCGAAAGACGGTGTGGCTATCGGCAATAATGCGGAATCGGGAACGGCAGACAATAAGGATCCCCGTATACCGACCATTCCGTCTAATAATGGGGTAGCTGTGGGCAATTCGGCTAAAGCCAGCGGGGGTTCTTCCGTTTCCGTAGGGAATGACAGCATCGGCAACGGACCGTCATCTGTCGCTATCGGCAATGCGGCAACGGCTAATGATGTAAGGACTACAGCCATCGGCAACAATGCCCATGCGGAAGGTGCCGGTTCACTGTCCATCGGGCGTGAGGCCAGCGCGTTGACCTTGGAAAATGCGACAAGCACAAATCCGCTTGTCACCGGGACTGATGAGCAGCTGGATAAAAAAGGCGTTATGGCCATTGGTGATGATGCCAAGGCAAGCGGCAATAATTCCATCGCTCTCGGTACTTCCGCCAAAGCCGGCGATTTGGAGAAAACCCGGAATGCAGATTCTGTTACTCTGACCGGCAGCGCGAAACGGATTACCAAGCTGACGACGAAGCGGTCCGTCAATAACGCGGTTGCTATCGGTACGGAATCCAGCGTACAGTCTGATGAAGACATTGCTGTCGGCTACAGGGCAACAACCGTAGCGTCCAAATACCACCAGCTGCCCGGTTCCGGACAGGTGGCGATCGGCAGCAACAGCAATACTTACGGAAGTAGGGGCGATGTGGCAATCGGTTCCGGCGCAGAGACGAATATAAGGGTCAAAAACGTGGATCATACCAATGGTCCGACGGAAAAGCGTGATGCACAGAGCGTGGCTATCGGCAGCGTGGCAAAGGCTTACGGATCGCAGGCGGTGGCTGTTGGCGCAGACACAAGGGCGATCGGAAACTCTTCCGTGGCGATCGGTACGGATGATATCGAGCTGGATCGTGCAAAACTGCAATCCCTTCTGCCGGGACTGGCGAATAATGAAAATCTGAATAATAAGGCGCCCAGTGATGCAACGCTTGGTTCGGCTGCTTTGCATGATAAGCCCTATTATGTCAAGACTGCTTCCATCGGAACGGCATCCGTGGCACTCGGCGCGATGAGCCAGGCCGCCGGTGACGCTTCTATGGCTATGGGTCTCAATGCTTTGGCGGAAGGCGATGCCAGCACGGCAATCGGGCCTTTGGCACGCAGCAAGGGGAAAAAATCCATTGCCATGGGTGTTAATGCCAATTCCCAAGTAGATGGAGGTGTGGCACTCGGCGCTGACAGCGTTTCCAATCGTCAGCAGACATCCAATGCTTACATTCCTTCCGGTGCCGACACGGCACAGGTAAATGCCATTAAGGCGACAAAAGGAACGACAGGCGCCGTCAGTGTCGGCTCGGATACGGTAAAACGCCAGATCATCAATGTGGCGGCCGGCACGAATGATTCCGATGCCGTCAATGTGGCTCAACTGAAAGCGGTAACATCCAATGCTTCCTGGACAGCACAGGGGAATGGCAATGATGTGAATGCCGTAAAGAATGGCAGTAAAGTCAACTTTGCCGATGGAACAAATACAACGGCTTCCGTGACAAAAGATGCGTCCGGAAAGGTAACGGCCGTAAAATACAACTTGAAAAAAGATGTGGATCTCAGTCCGAACGGCAGCCTGACCATCAACGGAAATACCTATATTAATAAAGACGGCATCAATGCGGGGAACAAGCAGATCACGAACGTAGCCAGCGGCGGCAATGTAACGACGAATGCGGCCAATATCGGCGATATCAACCGTATTGTCGAAGCAAAAGATAAGTATATAACGAAAGGTAAGGCAACCTACCAGACAAACGGCGACGGCACGGCTGCATTGACCGGTACGAACAACCTGACCGCCAATATAACGGGACTCAAAAACAACTATGTCACAAGCGGCAGCGTTTCCAATGACGGCAAGACCCTGACACTGGAACGGAATGATACGGGCAAAGTCAATGTAGACCTGAGCAAAATATTCACCGAGGTGGCAAAGGAAGATTACCATCTGGTAGCAAATCCGGAAGCAGGAAGCCAGGGCAAGTACAAAGCGGACAGCAGCGGAAATATGGTGCTGACCGTAGCGAACGAAAAAGGCGATAAGAAACAGGTTACTTTGACAGATATCGCATCCAAAGCACAGCAGAATACGAATACAACAAATATTACAAACATTAACAATACCATTGCCAAAGGCCTGAACTTTAAGGGTGATGACGCAACAATTATCAATAAGAAACTGGGCGAGCAGCTGGATATCAAAGGCGGCGCTGATGCATCAAAACTGTCAGACGGGAATATCGGTGTCGTATCCGGAAACGGTGCGCTGAATGTAAAACTGGCGAAAGATGTGACCGGCCTGAACAGTGTGACGGCAGGAACCGCCAGAATGGGTGTCGATTCGGCAGATCACAAGAGCTATGTAACCGGTCTGGACAACAGGGACTGGGACGTGCAGAATCCGGTGGTCGTGAACGGCAGAGCGGCGACAGAAGACCAGTTGAAGAAAGTATCTGATGCCATTTCCATTTCCAATGCGTCAAAGACAGACTATCGCTTGGTTAAAAATCCTGACGCGGCAGACGGGAATTATTCCGTAGCCAACGGCAAAGTGGATCTGAAAGTGGAAGACAAGGCGCATCCGACGACACCGGCAAGCACGGTTACAATCAATAATATTGCCAGCGCGTCGGACGTGGAAAAACTGAAAGCAGGCTTCAAGGTAAAGGCAGGAACCAATGAGGGCGCGATCAAGGCGGGAGAAACCCTTGAATTCGCGGCAAAAGACAATGCAGGTGTGGAATACGATCCGGCCGCAAGGAAGCTGACTGTATCCGTAAGCAAAGATCCGACCTTCAACAGCGTGACTGTAGGTGACGTAAAGATCAACAATACCGGCATCAACGCGGGGAACAAGCAGATCACGAACGTAGCCAGCGGCGGAAATACGACGACCAATGCGGCCAATATCGGCGATATCAACCGTATTGTGACGGCGAAAGACAAGTATGTGACAGGCGGTACTGCAAATTACCAGACAAATGGCGACGGAACGGCTGCATTGACCGGTACGAATGGTCTCACCGCCAATATAACGGGACTCAAAAACAACTATGTCACAAGCGGCAGCGTTTCCAATGACGGCAAGACCCTGACACTGGAACGGAATGATACGGGCAAAGTCAATGTAGACCTGAGCAAAATATTCACCGAGGTGGCAAAGGAAGATTACCATCTGGTAGCAAATCCGGAAGCAGGAAGCCAGGGCAAGTACAAAGCGGACAGCAGCGGAAATATGGTGCTGACCGTAGCGAACGAAAAAGGCGATAAGAAACAGGTTACTTTGACAGATATCGCATCCAAAGCACAGCAGAATACGAATACAACAAATATTACAAACATTAACAATACCATTGCCAAAGGCCTGAACTTCGGTGGAGACTCGGGCGCAGATATTAACAAAAAGCTGGGAGAAAAGCTGGAAATCAAGGGCGGTGCCTCGGCAGACCTGACAGATGACAATATCGGCGTTGTATCTGATGGAACGAAGCTCAACGTGAAGCTGAAGAAAGATGTTAACCTGGGACCGGACGGCAGCCTGACCATCAACGGAAAGACCTATGTCAACAAAGACGGTCTCAATGCGAACGGCCAGAAGATTACCAACGTGGCTAACGGCACAGCGAACAGTGACGCAGTCAACTTCGGCCAGCTGAAAGATGCTGTCGCGGCGGGAAAGACGATCCTGAAAGACGGTAAGAATACCACCGTCGAAGGCGAAGGCACCGTTGCCAATCCGTATAAAGTCAATGTAAATGATGACCTGGTGCTCGGCAAGAAAGGTGCTGACGGCAAAGACGGCTCCATCGGAGTCAACGGCAAAGACGGTTCTTCCGTAGTGATCCATGGCAAAGACGGAATCAGCATCAAGGGGAAAGACGGCAAAGATGGAGTTACCCTCAAGGCGAAAGACGGAGCCAATGGGACGGAAGGGCAGATTGGCCTGACCGGACCTGCCGGGAAAGATGGAAAATCCACCCATGCGGATATAGGCGTCAACGCAGGACCTGCGAGCCTGGATCCGGCCAAGAACCTGTCGGCTACCGAAATGACCCGTCTCTACTATGTGGATGAAAAAGGCGACCATCAGGTGGCAACGATGGATGACGGCATGAAATTTGCCGGAAATACCGGACTGGCAATAAAGAAACTGAACAGCACCATGACCATCAGGGGAACCGGAACAAAGGCAGATACGGAATACGACCCGTCAAACATCAAAACGATGGTGGATGCTGACGGAAATATGATTGTCGGCCTGGATAAGAACCTGAAGGCGGACAGTGTTGGAATTAACGGCAAAGACGGCAGAGACGGAGCCACCATTAAAGGCGGCGACGGAAAACCGGGCGTTGACGGCACCAATATCACCCGTCTCATCATTGAAGAAAAGAACGGCAAGCAGCATGACATTGCCACCTTGGATGACGGCATGAAGTACGGCGGTGATACAGGGGCGGTCATCAAAAAGAAACTGAACGGCCAGGTGAATGTAATCGGCGGCATTTCAGATGAAAGCAAACTGACCACGGATGACAACATCGGTGTGGTATCTGACGGCAGCAACAACCTGAAAGCACGTCTTGCCAAGGATCTGAAAGGCTTAAACAGTGTAACAGCCGGCAATGTGGTGATGGATACGACCGGATTCTATGTCAAGAAAATGACGCGTACTCCGACCGGAACGGTTTCTCTTACTGCAGATGGGCTGAATAACGGCGGAAATAAGATTGCCAATATAGCGGCAGGCGAGGCGGATACCGATGCCGTCAATGTCAGCCAGCTGAAAAATCAGGGCTCGGAGATCGTCAACAAGGGCTTCGGCATAAAAGCGGAAGATGGAAATGAAGTAAAGAAGAAGCTTGGCGAAACGGTGGACGTCGTAGGCGACGGTAAGAATATTTCCACCAGAGTCGAAGGCGGCAGAGTCAGAGTGGGGCTTAAGGATGATATTTTACTGAATAGTGTCACCACAGGCCGTACAAGAATGGATACCAACGGGCTTACCGTTCAGGACGGTTCCGGAAACACGGCAGTGACAGTCGACAAGGACGGGCTGAAGATCAAGGACGGCCCCAGCGTTACCAAGTCGGGAATTGATGCAGGCGGCAAGAAGATCACCAATGTAGCGGCAGGCGAGGCGGATACTGATGCCGTCAATGTCAGCCAGCTGAAAAAAGCGGCAGCCAGTGCCACCACGAAAGTAGCGGACGGCAAAAATACGACGGTGACTTCTGAAACGAATGCCGACGGATCCAAAACGTACCATGTCAACCTGAATGATGACATTACGCTGGGAACCGATCCTTCCAAGCAGATCAGCATTAAAGGTACCGAAGGTACGATCAAGGCCGGACAGGTGACTGTCAACGGTACGGCCGGCACAGTGAACGGACTGACCAATAAGACCTGGGATCCGAACCATATCACCAGCGGACAGGCGGCGACGGAAGACCAGCTGAAGGTTGTATCCGGCCAGGCAGGCAAGCATTCTTCCGTAACGGCGGGCAGCAATATTTCCGTAACGACAGGAACAAATGCAAACGGCGGTACGGACTACAAAGTGTCTGTAGTCGATACACCGACCTTCAAGACCGTGACTACAGGAAATACGGTGATGAGTAGCAGCGGCCTGACGATCAAGAACGGCCCGAGCATCACGCAGACCGGCGTTGACGCAGGCGGAAAACGGATTACCAATGTGGCAGCAGGCAAGGCAGATACGGATGCTGTGAATGTAGGGCAGCTGAAACAGATCGGCGGAGCCATCAACAAAGTTGATAACCGTATCAACAGAGTCGGCGCAGGAGCGGCGGCATTGGCAGCACTCCATCCGCTGGACTTCGATCCCGATGACAAGTGGGACTTCACTTTGGGCTACGGCAACTATAAAGATGCCCATTCTCTGGCACTCGGTGCCTTCTATCGGCCGAATGAAGATACGATGATCAGTGTAGGCGGTTCCATCGGCGGCGGAGAGAATATGGTGAATGCAGGTCTTTCCATGAAGCTGGGACAGGGCAACCATGTGTCCACATCCAAAGTGGCGATGGCTAAGGAAATCAAGGATCTCCGCGCTGAGCTGGAAAATGTGAAGGGGGCGCTGCTGAAGGTTGCGGACGGAAGACCGCTGGATTCCATGGATATGGACAAGATGCAGCTCTTCCCCGATGTGCCTGAAAATCATTGGGCCTATGACTATGTGGCGACTCTGGCAGGAAACGGTGTCATCGTGGGCTACCCGGACGGACAGTTCGGCGGAGACCGCATGATGACCAGGTATGAAATGGCCGCGTTGATCTACAGGGCTATGCAGAATGGTGCGGCTGCCGATGACCGGATGGCCAGAGCACTGAAAGAATTCGAACCGGAACTGGAACGCATCAGAGTAGATACCATCAGCAAGCATAAGGATGGTACACCTGATATCCAGCGTGTACGCGTCATCAAAGGCCGCGGTTAATCGGAGCAAGAGGCTTTCAGATGAAGAAATCATGGTTTGCTGTGATAGGAATGATATTGATATTGCTGCTGCCGGGCACGATGGCTGCGGCAGCGGATAATATCACCGTAGCCGGCCAGTTTGAAGGAGCTTATGCGGATAATGTATATCGTTTTGTTACTGCCGATGGACAGGAAATCCCTGCCATGATGGAGCATGCGGGAAAGATAATGAGTTATACGCCTTTTCAGGCGACAGGGTATGTGGCTTATAATCAGGCCGGGCAGCCTGTACTTATTATCCGGAACGTGTCTTATCGGGATCGGCTTCCCAATCAGCCCACGGTCAGCTACAGAAAAGATCCTAAAAACCTGCAGCTGTCACAGGGGTCGATGGCCTCGCGGACATCTCGGGACGCAGGGTATTTCATGGGACCGGTGAAAAGCGATCTTGACAACTGGTATCAGACGAATCCGGGAGATTTGAAATTAGAGGATCTGGGTGCTTATCAGGTAGCATGGAATTTGTCCGGGCTTCCTGTAGGGACAAGGATCTGTACTGTGGGCAGTATTCTGTCCAGCGCCGGCGGCGGGCTTATGAATTTCCGTACCGCCCGGGGGAATAAAATTCTTATCAATCTCAATGGTGCAGTTGTTCCTATGGGACAGCGGGTAACCGTTTTGGGGATTATTTCCACTCCGTCAGTGCTGACAATCCAGTTCGTAAACAGCGTAGGATCCTGATTGGATAAGACCATCTTTCTAAATCAGGAAGAAGATAAAAGACTTTCTTCTATAAGCATATGCTTTCGGGAGAGAGTCTTTTACCCATTATGGAAAGCGGGAGTCTCATATTTTAACCCGAAATCGGCTTTGTCCTGCTTTTGGACGGCAATACTGCCGGTATATGGAATGAAGTTGTCTTTCTGAAAAGGGGTATTTTGTTTCTCATTCTCCATAGCAATGTGAGAACCGTGAGCATACGGATGATCCGCTTTTGGCATATTTTCTCCAAAAGGGTTCCATTATGACGGATATCTTAGTCAAATATACATGAAGGAAGGTGCATGGAGCCGACGGGCATTGAAAGGGAACCGGAGTGCAGAAAATCTCCGGTGAAATACTTTAATAAAAGTGCGTTTGGTATACTAATCTAATTATAATAAATAACTTTATTAAATAACTTTATAAATGTATAATATGATGAAAGAGATATAAATTATTTAGTTCTTTAGAGAGCGGATATCTTTTTATGTAAAAGGAGGAAGTTATGAATCAGATTTACAAAGTCATCTGGAGCCGGGTGAAACATTGCTATGTGGTAGTTTCGGAAATCGCCGGCCGCTGCGGGAAAAACGGGGGAACAGCTTCTGAAAAGAAGAGTATGCCTGTCCGCGCATTTCTGTGCGCCCTTGCTGTCACGGGATGCCTGCTGCCGGGCATGGCGGAAGCCTCGTTTAACGGTGGGATCGGTGCTACAACGGCTACAGCGAACAGCATCGCTGTCGGGGATGATGCCAAGACGACAGAGGAATATACAATCGCTCTCGGCAGCCGATCCAGGGCAATAAATATCTATGCCATAGCCATGGGCGATCAGGCACAAGCTACCGGGCAGGGGGCGACCGCCATAGGCTCCCAGTCTAAATCGACAGCCGAACATTCTCTTGCTGTCGGCGACCAGGCGCAGGCGGCGGCGGTGAACAGCTCCGCTTACGGTATTCTGTCAAAGGCATTGTCATCACACAGCGTGGCTATCGGTAATGAGGCGTCTGTCGGCAAGGGAGATCCGGATTCAGTATCAAGCCAGAACGGGATTGCCATCGGACATGGTGCGAATGTTACCGTGAACCCCGCCACAGCGACACCGGGGATTACCGATAAGAGCGGCGGGATCGCAATCGGGCATGATGCGACAACCAAAGATATCAATACGATTGCTTTCGGTACCGGTACTGTCGGCCAAGGTGCGCAGGCAGTGGCTATCGGCCGTAATGCACGTACAATTGCTAATAACGGTGTGGCCATCGGTAACGAAGCTCGGACACAATCTACGAACGGCTTTGCGTTGGGGAATAATGCCCGCGCCGGTTTTGATGAAAATAATGTGCTTGTAGGCAGAGACAATGACCAGGCCTTCGGTTCCAATGCCAGGGCCTGGGGTGGTTCCTCCATGGCTTTCGGGAATAATGCGAAAGCTGCTAATGGCGGTGCCATTGCTATGGGGAACGGTTCTCAATCCAGAGGGGATTGGGGCGTAGCCATCGGTAACGGTGCAAAAGCCCTGGCTGCAGGCGCCCGCGCATTGGGGGCAAACTCCACGGCAAAAGGAGTCAATTCTACGGCTATCGGCTGGGACAGCAAGAGTGAAGCAGATCGCGGTATCGCCATAGGTGAGACTGCTTCCGTTGAGGATGGAACAGAGCATGGCATTGCCATCGGCACGGGAGCGAAAGCGTCAGGGAAAGGCAGCACCGGCACTCCAAGTCTCCCGGCAAGTACGGTGGCCATCGGCCAGGGCGCACAGGCGCTGGAAAACGGGGATATCGTCATTGGACGCCAGGCGAAGAGCATCGCTTCTACAGAGCACGGCAATCCGGGATCCGGTGCGGTAGTGGCAGGTGCGGAAGCGGCGGCATACGGCGCCAGAGGCGATGTGGTTATCGGCGCGTCGGCGGAGACTAATGTCAAGATCAAACAGTCCGGCGGTACTGTCGATCCTAAATATGCGCAGGGTGTCGCTATCGGCAGTACGGCAAAAACCTATGGCACCCAGTCCCTCGCTCTCGGTTCGGATACGAGAGCCATCGGTAACTCATCTATTGCTATCGGCGGGGATGATATCGATATGGCCCGTACGGAACTGGAAACAGCTGTGCCTCAGCTGAAAGCAGGAAACGGGATCAAAAAGAGCTTTAACAAGGAAATAGAAACTAAGTTTCCGGGTGGATTGGGATCAGCTTCTATCAATGTGAAAGGGAAATATGCGAACACCGCTGCCATCGGTGACGCCACCACAGCCATCGGAACGCTGAGTGAAGCGTTTGGTACAGGTTCCACGGCGATCGGTATCAATTCTTTAACTAAAGGTGTAGCCAGCACCGGTATCGGAATCATGGCACGGAGCTGGGGAGATAATTCTCTTGCTCTCGGTACGCAGGTAGGTGCCTACGGAACCCGGTCATCCTCCATTGGCGATACAAACCAGGTAGGGCTGGATATGAAAGATGGAAATAAGTCCGGTAAAGAATCCGCGGCGGTCGGTTCCCAAAATACTATTTACGGAAATCAGGCCTATGCTGTCGGCGCCGGAAATACCATCGGCTCCGCCACGGTTAACACTGCGACGGAAGCAAACGGCAGCGCCGCCGGTGCTGATCAGGATAAAATCACGACAGTCACTGCCGGTACGGTGAAAGGAAATATGGCAGGCGCTTTCGGTTATAAGAATACTATTAATGCGGATAATGCCTATGCAGTGGGCAGCAACTCCACGGTTTCCGCTGATGGTGCTATGGTGCTGGGGAACAACGCTTCTGTAACGG
>ERZ1026950.481-NODE-481-length-18286-cov-5.279195_pt1 | contig 18286 bp, 16 predicted proteins | sample MGYA00519302_ERZ1026950 | MGnify/ENA primary metagenome ERZ1026950 (study PRJEB26926, sample SAMN06164747) | human gut metagenome | biome: ENVO:00009003; feature: ENVO:2100002; material: ENVO:00002003 | host: Homo sapiens | place: USA | collected 2012 ... | reverse complement strand
AGCGTCAGATGTGTATAAGAGACAGAAATAAGAGAGGAGTTTTTTTATGACGAAAAAACTTATAAGCATGCTTCTGTCAATCGCAATGGTGCTTTCTGTTGCCGTAGTTGGCATTTCGGGAGTATCTGCGGCAATTGACAACGACGGTCGCTATGTTCCAAGTGAGGAAACGGCTACCAAAAGACTTTATTTTGTAATGCCGGAATCTTGGAAAAATGAAAAATTCGGCGCAGACTCTGCCGGCATTTTTTGGTGGAACGGTTCAGACGCATGCGTGTTTAATGGCGGATCATCACAGGCTGCTCCTTGGCCGGGATACAAGATGCAGGTTTATGATGCAGACGCTAACATCTTCTATATTGACATTCCTTCAGATGTTCCTGCTATTATTTTCAACAACTGCCTTAACGGCGGTGAAAGAGAAGAAGATGCAGAAACAGGTAAAGTAACTTTCGAGTTTGGTGAGGAACAGTTTAAGGCTGCTATGCAGACAAAGGATGTGTGTTGTGATTACTATTCGGAAGGTGACAGTACTTATTATGACGAATTACTTGACGGTGAATTCTGGGCAAAGGCTCAGGAGGCTGTTGAGGGTAATGATAAGACATTCCTCGGCAACTTCAAGGATAACTTCTTTATTGATACAGATTTTGACCTTGGTATCTCAATGACATTCAATAATATGATTTTTGTTATCAATCCTAACGACTATGATGTTAGTGTTCTCAGCGGTAAGGTGATGTACGGCGGTGAATTCTACTTCTTCTACGGCAAGAACGAGGAAACAGTCAAGTATGAATACGGCGGACTTCCTAACTATGACATGGCTAAGGAAAATGGCGTAGTCAGCGTTCTTGACAAATCTGTTTTCCCAAATCCCTCTGTTCAACCTACAGATCCTTTTAATGATATGATTTACGGCGATGTGAATAATGACGGCTTGATTACTATTGTTGACGCAACAATAGTGCAGAAATACATAGTAAATGTGGCACAGTTAGATAATGTAAATCAGAAGTTAGCAGATGTTGATGTTGACGGTGTGATTACAGTTAAGGATGCAACAGCTGTTCAAAAGTATATCGTAAATGTAGACGGATACGGCAAAACAGGCGAAAAGTTTGCAGCTGCATAAGTTAGTTGAATAGCCTAATGAAGACACCAAACCCCGAAGTTTTTACAGACTTCGGGGTTTAAATTTTGTTTTATTGTGCTCTGCTTTGTTGTGTCTTGTTTCGTTGTGTCTTAAATTATATGATCCAAAGCCTGTTTCACACCCTTACCTAAGTACCTTAGTCAACAGAACTACGCACTCGATGTGAAACGATAGGTCACCGTAAATCAGCCGATATTACTTATTAGGTATGTCAATATAACTGCATACTTAAATCCAAATGAGAGTATAGAATAAATTACATATCTTTGCTTTGTTCAGATTCTGTCCGTTGCAGGTTAATGGAACATATGAATAAAATTTATTTGCAATTTTCTTTATACCAATCTTCCATATTTTTTCTAATAATATTGCCTTCGTATCTCGTAACTTGTCCATCTACATAACTGGAAAGCAGACTTTTATGGTGATCATTCAAATTACAATAAATATTTTCTGTTACAATAGTTTGTCTTCGGTAACCTCTGCCTGCTTTATTAGCCAAATGACAAGCTGTATTAACAACATCGCCCATCCAAACAATCTCATTAATGCCACTTCCAGAATAACCAGCCTTTACCATCAACGCACGTCCATAATCAATGCCAATACCTACTGTTAGAGTATCGTATTTCTTTTTCATTAATTTATAATTAAGAATATTAATCATACTATTAAGCTGTGCTGCTACCGAAATAACATCATCAATATCTGATTTTTTTGGTGTTTCAAAGACACCCCAAACACAGTCGCCATTAATATTAATTTCTTTACACATTTCCCAAGAATTCATTATTGCCACACATTCGGACAAAAAGGCTCTGTACATTTTTGCTAGTGTCGGTCTTTTATTACCATCTGTTAATTTAGATGAGTCTACAATATCAATAAATAGTGCTGTTACATTAACATAACAACCATTTTTATATGTAAGTTTATCACGAGATGGTATACCACTTTTATTATCTTCATAATCGTTATCATTAGCGTCCAAAATCTCATCCATTCTAGATGCACTATCCTCAACTCTATATTTATATGTAGTTTCCTTTTTTGATTCCACTATTCTCGACCTCTCTTTATATTAATCTAAAAGCCATACAAATAAACCATAAAATAATCGTAATCAACAGAAGTCTAATTCCATTATTATACCACTTTGCCTTTTTATTACAAATTTGTGAATTTGTATGTATTTGTTCCTCTAAGTCATCTATCAGTTCTTGTTCCGTTATGTGATTTGCTTTATCCCTATAATTTTGTAATTCCATAGTTCCAACACTTCCAAAGAAAAACAAAGAAGAAGCATTATTTTCATTTTTCACTCGTGCAATAATAGCCAACATAAAACAAACAATAGATAAAAAACTTGCACAATAAAGTAGGCCTACTAGCAATGCGGAAAAGATTTCCCCACCATTTAGTTCTGATAATTTTGTAGCTTCAGTAATCCTTTGAAAAGCATTCGGAAGCCCACCGCTAAATATCATACCAATCAGCACCCCTGCCAGTGCTAATGCAAATGATATTTTTGTATCAATATTACCTATCCACGCATTAATAATTGATAAAGTTTGATATGCGTCATCCTTTCTTATTCCTTGATTAATTGAATTTCGATTGTCGTTCTGTCCCATATTTATACCTCTTTCATTTGTTTCACTTTGTATAAAGCTGTTTCAAAAGAATTCCTATATTCCGATGAAACTGTATAATTTACTAACCTACGTTCTATAGCATTTTGTAATTTATATAAAACATAATGCTCTTTAGCCCATTTTAATGTTGCTCCTTCCAGGTTAATCCAAACAGAATTCATTTCTGCCATTACTAAAATTACATCATAAGCTTCCTCATATCTTTTATAGTAACTGTATATTGCAATCAACCCACAGTCTAATTTACTTTTTATCTGTTTTTCAGAATATTTTAATATTTTACCTATTCCAATGCACTTTGCAATTATTCTGTTCCAAAATTTCTCGGTTACATGATTGATATATCCAGTGTTACAGTGGGCAAAATTAATTATTTCACACAAGAACTCATAGAAATCTACTCTCATTTTATTTAACTCATTCTGAGCTTTATTTCGTTCCCGTTGTGCCTGTAGACACAATGTTTTCTCTTCATTATATTGATCTAATAATTTCTGATTTTCGTTTTTTAAATATTCTTCCAACACTGCGAGTTTTCTTTCTCTTTGAATCAATTTATCTTGGAGATTTTCAATTTCTTTAATTCCAACTAATAGTTGATTTTCTGTGTTTCCAACATCATCCGACTCAACTTTAGTTTGAACACCTAATTCCTCATAATACTCTAAATAATAATCACTTGTCACATAACCTCTGAAGAATTTTGATCCTTTGCACTTTACAACAGCTGTCCAGACATCTTTATAGCAATCAGATAGCTGTTTGTAAACATTATCAGAAATAAAAATTTCCCCACCAGAAGCAAGATCAGAATATTTACTAGCGTGATTTGTAGTATTACCTACCCATACACAGTCCACTTCATCTTCTTTACTTTCATCTCGCTCCACACCATACATACCAACCTGTGTAACTAAAACTTTTCCGTAATCAATCCCTATACCGCATTCAATTATCTTTCCATTAACTTTAGTTTTTAGATATTTGTTTAGGCTATAATCAATTACTGTTTGGAGACTTCTAGCTGTATTAATAGCTTTGTCAACTGCTTTTTCGATAATCATTCCACTTTCATCTACTGAATCAATAAATACTCCCATAATTCTATCGCCTAAAAATTGTCTCGTTACGCCCCCGTTTTTTCTTACACAATCGACAGCCATTCTCATAAACGAACGATATATTTTTACCATACTTTTTGCCTGACTATTTTCAGTTAAATATGTTGACCTTCGAATATCAATAAATAAAATAGCAGATACAATAGAATAGGTTTTATTATTATCTTCTAACTGTTCAATTGTCGGCGGTAAATCAGAATTTATCTCTATTTGTTCCACTGGTTGCTCAATAATATTTTTCAATCGTGAGTCTAGTTTTTCAAAATCACTTTTACTCAATGCCATTTTATTCTTAGCACTCCTCTATAGTATTTTCCCAATTTTCTCTCCATTTGGTAGGACAAACGCTTGCTCATATCTTACACCAAACATATTTGCAATTTTTATCATTTCCTCATATGACACTGTGCCACGTTTTAATTTCTTATTAAAATTCTGTGGTGTCTGCCCAATTCTTCTACAAAGCTCCGCAATACTAACATTTTGTTTCTCACATAACTCTCTTATCATATCTGATGTTGTCATTATTTACCTCCATTAACTATACTATATTATAAACCATTTGGTTGATAAACACAAGATATCCCATGTGAGTGTTTGCTGAACAAATAAAAAAAACACCCTGCATTTCTGCAAGGTGTCTAACTACTAAACCGCTTTTACGGTGCTATATAATTTTCACGGAAGTCCCTTTCTATATCAACGCTTGCCCCGGACTTGAATTCAACGGTGAACTTATCATCATACACAGTAACCTTTTCAATCATTTTTCTTACAAGCTTTTCATCATACTCATCAATTTCTTTTTCTTGTCGGTCAAGAAAAATTCTCATTTCAGCAATACGATTTTTCATACCCTCTCTTTCTGCTTTATCAACCTGAGCCTGTTGATTTTCTTTCTGCAAAAGGTCTATTTCGTCTGTGAGGTCATTGTAATCCTTTTTGGAGTTTACCCTTTGCAAAAGCTCCTTTTGCAAGATCTGCAATTTATTGTTAATAATCTCTTCAGAACTTTCTTGTTCTTCTTTAAGTACAGATTCAATATTACTTTGCAAAATCTCAAATATTTCTTCCTTGTCACCAATAGCATAGTTTATAGCTTTTACTACGGCATCTTGTAATTCTGTTTCTTTAATAGCTTGAGAGTCGCAAGCCGATGGTCCGTTTTCAATCCTGGTTACACATCTCCAAACAACATTGCTTTTATCACGGTTATACCATACCACTCGTCTATAGATTTCTCCGCATTTTGAGCAAAACACAATGGAGGAAAGTGCATATTTACTGCTATATACCCTTTTCTTCATATTCTTACCGCTGTGAAGATTGGCTCGTCTGATTAATTCTTCCTGAACCTGCGTATATACAGAGCGAGGAATAATCGCCTCATGGTCGTTTTCTACATAATACTGTGGCATTATTCCATTGTTCTTAACTCTCTTTTTTGTCAGTACATCAACTGTATAGGTTTTTTGCAATAATGCATCACCAATGTACTTTTCGTTTTGCAGAATTTTTTTAATTGCCTCGGGCCGCCATATAGGTTTTTTCGCTGCAGTCAGAATACCATCTGCCATCAAACCTTCTCCGATTTGTCTTAAACTAGCTCCCTCTAAGTATTCTCTGAAAATGCGTTTTACAATCACAGCCTCTTTTTTATCTATAATGAGATGTCCGTTTTTGTCCTTTGTATAGCCGAGAAAACGATTGTGGTTAACCTGCACCTCTCCATTTTGATAACGGAACTGCCAACCCAGTTTAACATTGTTGCTTAATGACTCTGATTCCTGTTGAGCAAGGCTTGCCATAATAGTTAAAAGCACCTCACCTTTAGAATCCAAGGTATTTATATTCTCTTTTTCAAAGAAAACAGGAATATTCTTTTCCTTTAACTGTCTGATGTATTTTAGGCAATCAAGCGTATTTCTTGCAAATCGGCTAATTGACTTAGTGATAATCATATCAATTTTACCCGCCATACATTCTCCAATCATACGGTTAAACTCTTCACGCTTTTTTGTGTTTGTTCCCGAAATACCATCATCAGCAAATATTCCTGCAAATTCCCAGTCATCATTTTTCTTGATGAAATTAGTGTAATGCTCTACCTGAGCCTCATAACTTGTTGCTTGTTCATCACTGTCGGTACTAATACGGCAGTAAGCCACAACACGAAGTTTTGGTTTCACTTCTTTTGATACATTATTGCCGGCTCTTATACGAGCAGGAATTACTGTTACACTTTTACCCTGTGCCATATTTTCATCCCTCACTCTCTATTAAACTGTACAGATAAGACGCATTCATAAATGGATCAGAAAATTCTTGGGTCGATTTCTGCATTTTAAATTTTTGTGGTATTTCAACTTTTTCTTTTGGCTTGACACGGCCTGTTCTTCCAAGTGCAGACGATCTTTTCTTCTTTTCTTCAACCACTCTGTCATAGGTTTCTTTATCAATCAGAGGTGGATAATAATCATCTCCCAAATATCTTTTGTTTAAGAGCATTCTTGATACAGAACTATGATTCATTACAATTCCTGCAATTTTAGCAGAATATTTCAGTGATTTACTATTAAGATAATTCTCGTATATTTTTTTAAGAATTTCCGCCTCTTTTTCATTAACAACTGCTTTGCCATCAACAATCCTATATCCAAACGGTGTATCTCCTCTACTCATTTCTTCACAACCTTTCTCTTAACTTCAGTCCGAACTTAAATTCAAACTCTATTTCTTTTCTTGAAATTACTACCGCTTTATACACAAATCTGCTGAATAGTTTTTCATCAAAATCTGAAAAATACTTACTTTTAGAAAGAAAAACAATGAATTCCTTTATGTCAGATTCAACCTGATAGCCTGATTCATTCATCTTAAGAAGGAACTCCTTTTCTGATTTTAAGTTATCTTTCTCCGTAAGAAGTTTATTGTTTGTTTCAAGATATATAGCTCGGTCGATGTATCCTTTTGAAAGAAGTCCTGCTGTTGTTTTCCTCTGTTCAACATTGTCTTTCATCAGTGCGTCCAGTTCTTTTAGCCTTTGTCCGCTTTTTTCAATGTTCACTTGAATTATTGCAGTATGTAATGGTTTCAGTATAAAATCATAGCCAAATACGAGTTTATTCATCATTGTCAAAAATGCATTTTTTATAGCCTCGTCCGTTATATACTTCATGGAACAAGCATCTTTATTTTCAATATGCTGACTGCAACACCAAGCAATATATTCCCCATTTAGCAAGTAATGTTTTCTTCGTTTAAGTACACTACCACATTCACCGCATATTATCTTACTTGAGAAAGCATATCGCTTACTGTATTTATCAGAGTTTCCGTCATTGCCTTTTTCAATGCCACGTTGTTTCAAAACCTGTTGTGCCATTTCAAAATCCTCATGACTTACTATTGGTTCATGATGATTTTTGCATAAATACATATCTTTTTCCCCACGGTTAATATGCCTGTTGAAGTTAGAATCAGTATATGTCTTTTGAAAAATTGCATCTCCTGTATATTTTTCATTATGCAGAATATCTGCAATTGTACTTTGAGTCCACTTGCCTCCTTTTTTTGTCGGAACCTGCTCTTGATTAAAAGCACGGGCTATAACCGTTGTTCCTTTTCCTGCAAGCGTTTCTTTAAATATTCGCTTTACAATCTCTGCCTGTTCAGGAACAACTACCAGTTCACCTTTATCATTGTTTTCATAGCCATAAGGTGGACAAGCTATAACATATGTTCCTTTTTGAAAGCGTTTCTGAATACTCCATTGTTCATTTTTGGAAATAGAAAATGACTCGTTTTCTGCAATACTGCTTAAAACAGAAAGCATAAGTTCACTTTTCATAGAACCCGTGTTTATGTTTTCTTTCTCAAAGTAAACAAATACACTAACATCATGAAGTTGTCTTACAATTTCCAGACAATCCGTAGTGTTGCGTGATAATCGGCTGATAGACTTAGTGTAAACTAAATCTATCAATCCTTTTTTGCAGTCTGATATTAATGAAAGCAAACCTTTACGGCACTTTTTCTTTGTTCCTGTTATGCCCTCATCATAATAAAGCCCTGCATATTCCCATTCAGGATTTGCTCTTATAAAACTGCTGTAATGTTCCTTCTGCGTTTCCAGACTTTCAAGCTGTTCATCACTCCCTGTTGAAACACGGCAGTATGCCGCAACACGAATCTTTGTATTTTTTGTTACGGCTTTTTCTGATTTATTGATTTTAGTTACTTTCCTCATTATGATTCACCTCTCTTTTTGTATGGACATATTCCCGTAGAAAAGCAAATATATCAAGTTATTCAGGGCATAATTTCAGCTAAATAAGGGGAGAAAGATTTGCGGTTTTTCTCCGTAATTTTGTTGAATTCATCCGCTGAAATCATATCACTATCAAGCATTTTCTTAAGAAGTTTCTGCGCTAAATAATAGTTATACTCCTGTTTCAATTCTTCGCCTGTGAAATTTTTAGCTGTTAAAGCAGGTTTTTCACTCTCGTTCATAATCTTTGTAACATTCATAAAAATACCTCCTGCCTGGTAGCCTTGGCAGGAGGTAAAATTGGACAGTTATTTAATCTTTTTTATAAAACTCTGTTTCATATCCGTCTGCACGGAGTAACAGGCCATCAATCCAGGGCGGGGTTCTGCTCATCAGTTCACATATTTCAGTGACCGAAACACTCTTACTGCACTCTATAATAACTTCATCGTGAATATGTCCGCAGATAAAGAAACGGCTTAGGGTTTGCATAGCATACATAAGGATATCACGGCTTATGGCTTGAACTATGTTCTCTACAAACTTAGGACCGTAACTTTCAATTCGTTCCCATTTCTTTGTTCCACCAACACCTTCATATGTAACTGACTCTCCACCAAATTTATTTTCTCCGATACGAGGCTTAACATAGGATAATTTTCTACCCGATGGCAATTTTATAAACAACATACCGCTTTTGCAGATGAAACGGATGTCGTGGGTTTCTGTTGTGATTCTTTGTTTCACGGCTGATTTTACGGCACGGTCAACATCCCACCAAAGCTGTACAATCATAGAATTTGAACCTCTCCATGCATCAACCAGTGGCTGAAGTTCTTCTTCAGTAAGTCCCATTTCCAATGCACCCATTGATTTTAACGCACCGACCGAACCGCCGTAGCCAAGAGCCAGCTCTGCAATTTTACCTTTCTGTCGCAAATGACTGTTGATTCCGTGCTTTTCTACAGGAACACCAAACATAGCAGACGCTGATGCACAATAGATATCTCCATTTTCTTTGAATACTTTGTTTCTCCAAGACTCTCCGGCTAAAAAGCTAAGCACTCTTGCCTCAATTGCACTAAAATCAGCAACTATAAATTTCATATTTTCTTTTGGCACAAAAGCCGTGCGGATAAGTTGTGAAAGAGTATCCGGAATATCATCATAAAGCAGTTTCAAAGCCTCGTAGTCATTATTCTTTACAAGAGAGCGAGCCTGTTCCAAATCCGGTAAATGATTCTGCGGTAAATTTTGCAGTTGAATTAATCGTCCTGCCCATCTTCCTGACCTGTTAGCACCATAGAATTGAAACATCCCTCTTGCACGGTTATCTGCACATACAGCGTTATTCATTGCTTGATACTTCTTAACGGAAGATTTTGCAAGCTGTTGTCTTAATGACAGCACTGCACATAAAGGCTTTGGAGCTGTTTTTAAAACAGATGCAATCTCTTTCTTCCCAAGACTATCCATCTCCAAGCCGTTATCACACAACCATTGTTTCATCTGCAGAACGGAATTTGGATTTTCAAGATTAGTGAGTTCTTTCATTTTATCTGATAATTCGGCATTTGATATTTCATCAAGCTTAATAGCATTCTTTACAAGCTCCATATCCAGCATAATTCCACGGTCGTTTATTTGCTGGTCAAGACAGTATCCCTCCCATATAAAATAGGGAACAGGAAAATTTGACAGTCTTTTCTGAATCGCCATTTCAACCTCAACATCACGCTTGTTATATGATATAAACATTTTCCATTTTGCAATATCATGGTGCGGAAGATTTCTGACTCTGCCACCGTTAGTTTTTGTAGGCTTGCATGGTGTGCAGAAATAGCGAATCAATTCTTTACCCTCTTTAAGTTTCTGCTCTTCAAGTCCAAGCACAGCACCCGCACCTGCAAGTGAAAGCGGAAGTCCCATATAAGCAGACCACACCATAGAACATTTCCATGAAATCGGATTAAGATAATTTTCAACACTATCTTCTGAAATACCGTAGTTGCAAAAATACTGAGGATAATATTTCTGCAGATACGCAGATAAACATATTCTCTCAAACTGAGCATTGAATGCCCACTTTATAATTTTTTCATCTGTCAATGCCATAAGTATTTCATCAGGTATTGTTTCGCCCTGTGCCAAATCCACAACCTTAACTTCTGCACCATTTACAGAGTATCCGAATAGCAGGACTTCAAATTCTGGTGACTGAACATATTTGTAAACACCGCATCTTTGCAAATCCACATCAGAATAAGTTTCAATGTCGATTGATATTGTTTTTATTTGGCTCATAAAAAGTCCCTCCATTGTAAACAAAGGCGACAAAGAAACTCTTTGCCGCCTTGCCAAGATTACTTTAAATTTTTCATGCGTTCCTCATGATATTCTCGTTCCCTTGCATCTCTTTCCAGTTCACGCTTTTCACGCCTTTTGTCATAGATGAAGTTTTGAATAGTCGAAATCAGCATCGAAACACCGAAGCAACCCCAAATAACCACCAGTGCTATCACAAAGATAAGTTCAATAATTGTCATAGTTTTTCACCGTTCCTTCCTTAAGCTAAAAAGTCATCGTCTTCTTCAGTTGAAAAATCATCTTCCGCACGAGATTTGCCACCAAGCGGTTCTCCGTCCTTAATCTTCTGCAGATTATTAAGACCACAGGCAATACCCTTGTTACCGTTGGAATTGAAAGCATAGAAATTAATACTTGCTCTGCCGTAAACACCACTGTAAACTTCACTTCTGTCGATAATAGGCTGACAGTCGGCATCTACGATACCGGGTGCTGATGCACTGTTAGCATTGATAAAGTAACTGTTTGCATATACAGGGTCATCGGGTCTTTCTGTATCTCCGTCACGCAGAGGCATCTTAAGTACAGAAAGTGCAGGAACAGTTCTGCTGTTACCCTTAAGTTTACCCTGACCTTCATCATAAGCGGCCTTAATAGCAGCCTTGATTTTTTCCACCGTCTTAGTATCAGACTTAGGAATTATAAGGCTTACACTATACTTTGGAGCGCCACCGTTAATAGACTTAGGCTCCCACACATTTGCATAAGACCATCTGGTTTCAGGACCTGTAATTACTTTCATTGGATTATTAATTCTTGACATAAATGTTTCCTCCTTAATTTTTACTAAAATCTTCGATTGCTGTATGCATTGGTAAGCGTTTGTCACTCTCCGGAACAAGTGTCGGCTTGCCCTGTGGCTTGTACACTAAACTACCCAGCAATTCTTCAAACTTCTTTTTGCCGAGTATTTTCTGCATCGCTGTAATACCGGCTATTTTCTTTTCATAAGGGTCATAGCCTGCGTTTTTAACAACTTCAGCAACTCTTTCCTCATCAGTGTATTTACGATTAGATCGTCCTTCTACAACCTTGAACCCTGCAAACTTAGTGCCGCTTAAGGCCTGTTTCAAAGCATATTCCTTGACATCTTCTGACCAATGCGATAATTCATCCAGCCTGGAAAGAATAACGGCAATTTCATCATTACTTAAAGTTGCCGGCATTTCAAAGTCATATCTTGCAAGTTCCATATTGTATTCCATACGCTTTCGGCAAGTAGCTTTAACCTTGCAGAACTGACAGTGTTCACCAGCCTTGAACTCTCCTTTGCCTGCATAAGCGAGTTTTGCAGTAGGAGCAAGAACTTCTTCTGCCCACTTTAAAAGATCCGATTTTGAAATCGTAGTTGTGCTGATGTTTTCTCTTCTTGGCTGGTAAATCGTCATGCTGACTGTATCCACATCGTAAATACCGTCAAACAACTCTAATGCACCTAATGCATAGCACATCATCTGAGGATTGTTTTGTGCAGACACAAGAACACCAAGACCGTGCTTGTAATCAATTACCGATAATGTACCGTCTGCTACGATGATGCAATCTCCGGTACCGAATCCCTCGTTTACATACTTGGAGAAGTCAAGTGTCTGTTCAATAAGTACTACCGGGTCAGTACATATTTCTTTTATCTTAGTAAGTTGCTCTGTGACATATTCTGCATATCCATCTGCACATTCTTCCATTTCTTCATCATAAAATGAAAGGTTGTCTGTTGGGTCAATGCATTCTATACCCAGCATTTTCTTCAGCTTATACTCGCATAGGGTGTGTGCATCCGTACCTTGTCTGGCATATTCACTGACTTTGTCTTCCTGTTCTGCGCAAAGTCTTGCAGAAGGCGGACAAGCAAGCCACCTATGACTGCTTGACGCAGAAAGTAATGCGTGTTTTCCCATATCAAAGGACCTCCGCATCGGAAAGTAAATCAGCATATTTTGACGGGTCAATTTCTGACAATTTATCAGCTCCGTATTTAATAAGAAGTTCTTTGACCTTTGCAGTATGACCCTTGCGTGATTTTTCTGCCAGAACCTTACGGACATCTGTAATGGTCAGAACTGTTTTCTGATTAACTTTCTGTTCCTTTGCCGACTCCTGTTTTTCTTATTTGCAGTCAGAACTGAACATTTTTGTCAGCGTTTCAGAAATACCAATAAGGATTTCTCCGCAACGCTTTAATTCTGAAAGTTCTGCTGCAAGTTCACTCATTTTACTCATAAAGTTGTCCTCCTTCCTTGATTTCCGCAATAGCCAGTTCCGAAACGGTGTCACCCGGTACGATGATGGTCAGTCTTTGTTTGTCACCGAGAAGAAAATGCAAGAGGCGTTCTCGCACGGTAACATTACGGCAACTGATAACACCATTTTTCTTTGGCTTTTTGGAAACAACGATTTTCAAGTTGTGTTTCATACTAGTCACCTCTTTCCGAGGGTTTCTTTTTTACCCTCTACCTAATAGCCACGGCAGGGAAGAGGATTGGACAGCTTTTAAAAAATTGCAAAAAAAATACTGCCCACCGAAGAGATGTTTCTCCTCAATGGGCAGTATAAAAATGATATTAAAATTTAACTTAATAACGAGATAACACTTACAAGAAATTTTGAGATTTACTTTCTATCCAATATATTGAATTTTCTGATTTTGAAATCCCGATTAATAACTATCATTATTTCAATTTACTCAGCAGCGTTTCGATAAACTCTTTTGCATATTTACGTTTTAATCTACTGTGATAAGATTGATTATAGTAGTTTCTTAAGCAGTTATAGCAAGTAGTTTCCTCATCACAACAGTTTTGAGACACCTTGAAAAGAGCTTCTTGCAGAGCTGAAATAATAGCATTTTGATTTGCTAATCTTTTAACATGACCAGCTCCACCAGGCACATTATCATAGATTAGAATATCGTAACTCTGCATTTCTAAATTCATTTCAACAATACCATCTATATCAGTTCTTTCAATTTCTAAAGCCTTGCTAATACCTTCAAGAAAAGCGTACATAAATGACAACGCTATAGAGTAATGATCGTATTCAAAAGAAGTTAAACTTGGAATTGTAAATCGAGCAACATCTGTTTGAAAACGATGGCCAAGTTTTAATCTATTTAATTCCGTTCCTATACAGTCAAACATTCTATAATTCTTATGTGATTCAGACAATTGAGGAACAAAAGTCCTTTTATCAGCAATTTTTCCATATCCACAAATTGGACAAACATAAAAATCCGATTTGTTCATTATCAGTAATTCGTCATTGCTGCTTGTTTCTACGAATATTGAATCCCTGATAGAAACAAGATTTTGATCACTAATACCTTTTCCTATATATGATACTTCACCGGAATAAGAACGTATAGGCTTCATTCTGTTGCTTTTTTTCGTTACTCCAGTCTTAAATCCTAATGTAGGTTCAATAAAATATTCCGAAACCGCTCCATCAAATGCTTCTCCACAGTATCTGCAGTTACGATTATCACCGCCATCTACAAATAAATTGACCTTTTTACAATGGTTGCAAAAATGGAAATACCGTCTAGGAAATTGTGAGGTTTTAGGCAATGTAATATATTTGGATGTATGCTTTACTTTGTTGACAATAATTTCTGAATCAGGTGCGTATTCTGAAATAGCAATTCTTAAGTCCCGATTGAGGTCGGTTGAATTATCTAACACTCCATTTTTATACACCTGAAGATCTACTAAATCGACAGGGAAACCATACTTAGGAATTACGCAGTATTTTGACAGTGATTCAAGAACTTTCAGTTTGTGAAGGTGCTCAATTTGTTTTTGATAATATGTTGCGTCATCAAATCTTTCCTCATCCTTTGCACGTTGCATCGCTTCTTCATATTCTTTTGACACTTCCTTAACAGCATCAATAAAATGATTCAACTTTTCATCATCACCGCCCATTTCGTCAAACCACTTAAAATCATGATATTCAGAATAGACAGACTCGGGAAGGATTCCATTATTTATATAATCGTTCAATTCATTAGGATGAGTGTTAATATAATCCTTAAAATGACTGCCCCCGTTTCCAAACACAAGACCTTCAATAGAATCATAATAAGCAGGATATTTTCTAAAGAAAAACCCTAAACACGCTGCCATAAGATGTCTTATGATGATTTTTTTGTTCAGGACATTAAAATACGGTGGTCGAATAATACCTGAAATCATTTTTTCAGGCTCAAGAAAATAAGTGTAATCGTGAGAACCGGTTCCACAGTATGTTAGAATATATGCAGAACTATCTCTCCTTCTGCCGGCTCTTCCTGCTCTTTGCACATAATTTGCAGGTGTAGGTGGAATATTTCTCATAAATACAGTTTCCAGAGCACCAATATCTATGCCCATTTCAAAGGTAGTTGAACAACTCAGAATATTGATTTTTTTATTCTTAAAATCATTTTGATACTGCTTCGCTTCTTTTTTGCTCAACTGTGCGGTGTGTTCCTTAACTACAATTCGTTCAATCTTTTTTGTTTTATATTGTTGCCTGTAAAAATTAGATTCTAAGGCTTCATCAGGATTTACCGGCTTCAATACACCATCACATTTATCGTTGACACATACATTGTGTACATTGTGTGGAGTCAGACCTCCACATTTATTGCAACGATAGAATGTTGAGGTCTTGTAATTCTTTAAAACATATTTACTTGCTTGAATCTTATATCCGTTTTGAGAGCTTGTTTTTTCTAAAATTCCGCTCGGAATACCTATATTATTAAAAAGCATATCTAAAATATCAGCCGCTTCTTCTGCTGAACAACCGAATGTTTTTTCTATATATCTTACCACATAATTATCTGAACGATCGATAGGCAAGAAACTCCTTATGTTCTTTGCTTTATTTGCATTTCTGGTGTTTTTGGGTAGCTTAAATGAGATTAAATTATCAAAGGCTCGGTAGTCTAAGTAATCTCTTTTTTCTTCCGGAGTAAGCGTTGATAATGTATAAGAAATCGCCGGCGTTGTTTTAAACACTCCAAAAATAACCTGGATCACTTCTTTTAGATCCTTTTTCGTAATATTATAACGGCCAAAAGCTTCGTAAACATCTGTTTCTGTCAATTGGCTCATAACATCATCTATGTTAAGATCAAAGAAATACAATCCTAAGCCTTCTCCGTCATAAGAGCCATCTACTCGCAACAATTCAGTCAACAGTGTAATCCATGCATTTTTATGCGGAGAGAGTCCATTATCAAATAGTTGATATTTCTTTATTGTACATTCTAACACAGAAGCCAATTCATCAACTGAAAGCTCTTTATATCCATATTGCTCAATTGCATCCCAAATTAGTCGCTTTTGAAGCATACGAGTATGATTAGAGTCTAAAAATGTTGCAAAAAAAGCAGCTTGTTGTCTGCTATCCGAAAAAGATAGGAATTGTTTTACTTTGCGCTCTGTATTTGACTGTTTAGGTCTTTGCGTCAATGATAGCTTGACAGGTAATTGCGGCTGAATTTCATCGTCATCAATTGCTTCTAATAAAATCTGAGCAATCAATGCAGTTCCCTCGTCTTTACCAAGGTTAAGGGTTTTAATCAAGCCTGTTTTATGCTTATGTCCGCAACAGAGACATTTTTTAAGATTATTGCGTGCACTATAATCTTCACCTTCAGAATTGGTTACCACTCTATAAATAGTTGTTTCGTATTCTTTTCCGCATTCACAATGCTCAGCGTTTAAATTACCTGAGGAATATAGGCAACTACATTTGACGCAAATCTTATATTCTTCGAGAGAATCTTGGTCTTCTTCATCAACATTGTCATTTGATAAAAGAAAATAATCCAAAGAAACGTGTTCATTATCACCATAGTTTTCATAAATATCAATTTCTTTATTTTGAAACAGGAAATCAAGGTCGTTATGGCGATTATGATGTATTTTTCCGATGATATAAGGCGCATTACAATAGCGACAATTTCCTACCTCGAAAGCTTTCGACTCATTGAGTGTGTTAGTTTTGGTAAGAGTTAATGCGGAATCCTTTCCCAACGTAATATACGCACCCGAGATTGGGCGAACAAAAGAATGATATTTCAGGGAGAATAAACCGATATGATTCTTCTCGGCTATATTGATTAAATCAATTAAGGCTATCAATTGCTCTTCGTTAATTATCCCTTCAAATTGATTTAGAAGTGTATAAAAGCTTTTGCTTCCGTCTTTAAGTACATTATAAATAGTTTCTAAATTAATGTCATTTGAAAGCAAATCGAATAATAACGTATGATTATCATCACAGGATCCAACGCTGTACTTATCAGCAATTATTTTCACTAAAGATAAATCTTTCTTTATAGTCAAATAATCATTACCGTCAATCCGATACTTCGCCGTGGAATTAGATAAAGGGATACGTTTTGAAAAAATTATATCAGAAACATTAAACTTAACTGATGTAAGATTAGACGCAAATTCAACAATATCGTTTTCAGATTTGCCCTGAACTCCCAAAGTAGCACTTGTAAGAATAAATCTTGGTTTTTGTTGAGTAAGTCCTGTTAATCTACGCATTAGCATAGAAATCTCAATACCCAAAGAACCATGATATGTATGTGCTTCATCTAAAACGACAAATTTCCAGTTACTTAATCTTTCTTTTGATAGAATAGCATAATCGTTAGGCCTGATTAAAAGATACTCCAACATTGTATAGTTAGTAAAAAGAATATGCGGTGGATTCTCACGAATTTCTTTTCTCGAGAGTATCTCATTTTCAGGAATTTCAGTTTCGTTTTCGGCGGCATAAGAGTTTCTGTAGTTTTGTGAAGCCGTTTCAGGTGTATCGCCTGTAAAAAAACCATATGTAACATCTGGGAATCTTCTTAAAATTTCCCTTAATCTTCTTACCTGATCATTAACCAATGCATTCATTGGATACAGAAAAACAGCTCTGACACCTACAGCAGTATTTCTGGATTCCAAATCATAGAGTAACTCATTTAAAATTGGAAACAAAAAACTTTCAGTTTTGCCTGAACCTGTTCCGGTAGTAATTACAGCATTATGTCCGCTGCAAATATGCCTTATTGATTCTTCCTGATGCGCATACAAAGGACGGTCAAAATCGATATCTCCTAAGTTTCTGAACAAGCGTGATACTGTGCCTTCTTCCATTAACTGATTCAAACTCTTTCCCCTTTGAAATTCCAGGCTTAGATCTACATAAGGTCCTTTAAATAGTTTTTCTTTGTCCAGTTGCTCTTCAAACATTCCTTGTATCTTTGCACTGCCAAAATGAAATGTTGAGCGCAGATACTCTTTATACCTTTTATCAATATACTTTGAACGTTCAATTGAGTTCATCTTGCTCATTTTGTTACCTCACTCACATCCATTATATAAGAAAAAATATCCGGTACATTGTTGTTGTCAAGGCAATCCATAATACTTTGATGTTCCTTATCAAGCAACAGTCCGTCCCCATCTTTAGTGATTGATAGTTCTATTTTATTCTCAACAACACCACTGCATATTTCTATAGTCACGGGATTGATTCCATTAAAATAGTAATTCTTTCCGCTATAGTTTTTGGCAATCAAATCTCCCATAAATACATCTCTGCTGATTTTACTTATGAAGCGAATATAAATTTTATCAAATTCAAATGAATTTCTAACAAAGATTCCTTTTCTGTAATCGTCATAATACACTTTTTTAATCTTGAATACACGTCCTATAAAATC
>ERZ1026950.479-NODE-479-length-18333-cov-5.154831_pt1 | contig 18333 bp, 11 predicted proteins | sample MGYA00519302_ERZ1026950 | MGnify/ENA primary metagenome ERZ1026950 (study PRJEB26926, sample SAMN06164747) | human gut metagenome | biome: ENVO:00009003; feature: ENVO:2100002; material: ENVO:00002003 | host: Homo sapiens | place: USA | collected 2012 ... | reverse complement strand
CGAGATCATGCCTAGTCTCGTGGGCTCGGAGATGTGTATAAGAGACAGGTGTGGCGGGAGAGCTCTGGGTGTAACAGCCCGGGGCTCTTTCTGTTTTTACATATACTTTTAGTTTGTTTACTGCTTCGGCTTACATACCTTACTCCAGTGATAGTGTGGCTTGTCCTCGTGAAACATGATATAGCGCATCCAGTCATCTACATAAATGCACAACAAGGCAAGGAAAAACCATAGCACAGTAAATGGCAGGCAGATTTGACCAAGCAGATTGAATGGTAGGGAAGAGTAGTCCCAGATGTGTAAACCCATCATCAGATTCAATGGAATGCCGACAACAAGCTCCATACCAGTCACAAATAACGCACCGACAAAACCCTGTTCCCACATGGGCATTTCCCACGGAATATAATTGTTCAACCCACCAATGACCACAAAGCAAATGCCGCCTACTACAGCCATAGTCCAGTGTGAGTGACCACGCCATAAAATCTCGATGCAATAATAAAGCGCTCCTCCTATCAAAAAGAGAAGCGCACATTTCGATAATTCTTTATACTTCTTTACGATTTTGTTCATTCAGTGACCTCCTTCAACCCAACGGTTTCCAGATATTGCTTCAGAACAGGGTCGTAGTTGATTTCGACTGCATCCAGCTCTTCCATTGTGGTACAAGCTTTAATGTCGAGCTCTAATTCTTGTTGATGAGACACAAACGGTTGTACATATGTACCAATCGCCAAAGCCAGTGCGGCAAGATCATCATACTTCCATACGGTGCATTCATCGCCAATGGTATTCCATTTTAAAGTAAAAGACTGTCCATTTGATACAGCAAGCTGATATAGAGATAGATTAGAAGTCAGCAGAGCCTGTTTTTCACTAGTAACACTATAATACTTGCCGTCCGTCCATTGAAGCGGGTGAGAGGCAAGATGTTCAGAGAGAACTGTTTTAGACTCTGAAATTTTGAATTTCTTAGCGCCATCAAGCATAGTATCTTCGGATGGAACGTTTTTTCCTTCAATCACTTCATATCGATCTTCTTTATCGTCTATTTCCCAATACTTATCACCAGCTGCAACTTGACTATTATGAGTACTTACAATTTGCGCCATAGTAGAATAAGCGTCACATTCTTCTTGTGTAACAATCGGTTTCGCCACATAATAGCCAACAATAATATTCTTTTCTTTCAATTAACACACCTTCTTTTTAACTCAGTTATTTCCAATTTCCGATTGCAATCCAATGAAATAATACAGCAAAACCACTTTGGGTTGGATTAAATCCTGTTGTTGTTCTACTTCCTGCCACATACCATGCATTTTTTAGTGTATCAGAACCGCCTACCACAACTGCATAGTTATCGTTTGCAAATGGTAGTTTGAAAACTACTCCACTACTTTTACTTGAATTGCCAAAACAAATCTGCAATCCATTATAAAAACGCACACATGATCCGTTGTTGCTACTTGAATCAAAAATACATGTCGATACACCATTCAATCCTGTTGAAGCCGATCCCGCACTCGCAGCATACTTCACACTCTTATCTTTGTCCGCAGTGTTATCCACGTTACTCAGTCCAACTTCAGCCTTGGTGTAGCTTGGTTTTGTAGCTGCTTTAGCCCATGCAGATACATCACTTGCAGGCATAGAAGTTGGGAAATCTGTTATTTGGGACTTTGTATGCTTATGTGAAGCAGGTGCTTTACCATCAACTAATGTTTTCAAAGCTTTACCCTGTGCAGCACTAAGGCTCTGATCTGTACTATCACTTGTCAAATTATTCTGGATTCCGCGCCATGTGTTTGTATCAGTAAACTTAGCATCCGCTGGAACTGTTTTATTTAGAGCGTATGTAGTAGCAACAGGCTTGCCATCTTTAAAATATACAGGCTGGGTCGCACTACCGGCACTAGAATCAAGCTTGACCGCACTATTGGCAGAGCCACCAGCAGTTCCAGAACCTGCGTAATTGTGAGTATGAGAAGCAGCTGCATAATTTCCTTTTGGCTGATAATTAGCGAGTTTTGTATTTACTTCACTTTCAGTATAATACCTATCATCATGAGTGTGTGACGCCGGTGCATAAGAACTTGGTTTATTCTGAACTTTGCTCCAATCAACAGAGTTAGCAACGTCAGCGTTGCCCGCACTATTAGCATAATTAACAGACTGACTGCCGATAGTAGCGCTTGTAATGATAGTACCGGCTTGAGCGGGGAGATAGACTTGTTCAGTGCTATTGTTTCCAGCATTATAGTTCGCGTCAGTTGAATAATTGAAGATCAGACTCTCATTGCCGCCAAGGTTGCCCATAGTCCAGCAACCGTTCTTTGTCGCCATAGCAGCAACGGCACCATAAGAACTATCACCCGCATAGCTACTTTTTATTGCAGCACGGTCTCTATCACCAATCCAAGACCCGCCAGTGGATTTTGTAATTTGACCACTCATCGTGCCACCGATAAGAGGCAGATAATTCCCCAATCCAATCCAACTCTTCAGAACATCCTTAGACACATCTTTGATTTTTGTACCATTGTCTGCATAGCCTGCAATATAACCTAAATTTTCTGTAGTCAGCCCAGCGCCAGCGAAACCAATCTTGATAGTTCTATTAGCGTTGTTGTAGTCTTTTACACCATTAGATGTTGTCGCACTATCTGCCATTGTTGCCGTCTTTGCATTACCATTCAAATTAGCTGTGATAGTAGCTCGATTCACACTTACACCCGGATATGTAGTTGTGGGCGCAACACTTTGACCACTATTTTCATATTTTGATTTTTGGATTGTCCACGTACAGTCATAGTCTGCCGCAAGAAAATATGTTCCGCCGCCACGAAGCCACCAAACAGGAACAGAACCATAACTCATCTGTTGGTATCCAACTGGTGGTTTATTTTCATCTGCAATAAAATATTGGTCGTTAATTAATACTTCTCCTAACATTCTAGTCATTCCCCAACCCGATGATTCTTCGAGTATATCAACAACCGCTGTAAACCCGCTGCCGTGTGTACTCCAACTAGGTTTAGAACCACTGTTGAGCTGAACATTACACTTGAATCGTCTTAAACCATTATATGGAATACCAGTACCGGTCACAGGATACCATGTATTTTGGTCAAGGTCGGTTAGGTTGACCGTTTTGTATCGATTGATATAGGTTTCTTTTGCGAAGTTAGCAGACCGAACATTCAAATTTGGCTCATCACTTGTATCAAGCACCCTGTATTGACCTTCGTTCTGATAGAATCGTCCATCAAGAACCATACTAAGTTGACCAGCATTCGGACAATCTCTGCGGAATGCAAAATCACCGCCTGTGGTATCGCCCTCGCCGTGAATAAAAGTGCCTGTTTGAACACCCCAACCTTGACTAGAACGAGAGGAAAGACCAGATAAAGAGTTCGCGCTGTCTGCCGTTGCGGCTTTTGTAGCCGTGTTAGCACTTCCTGCACTTGTGGCATACTTAACTGATTTATTTGCATCGGCAGTATTATCTACGTTACCTAAACCAATATTGCCTTTTGTGACGTTGACTGTTTTCGCAGCGCTACCATCATAAGTAGCAGCAATTGCACCGTTGGTTTGAATCGTTAGAGCAGTCGGATTTTTAAGAGAAGCAGGGAAGTCGATGATCTGTGATTTGGTATGCGTGTGGGAACTGTTTGCTTTGCCATTTAATTTGGTGTTGATTTCTGTCTCAGTATAATACCTATCATCATGAGTATGTCCGCTCACAGCATAACTGCCCTTTGGTTGATATACGCCATCTGCCTTACCCTTGATATATGTCCATAACGTACTAATTGGACGACGATAGTAAGAAGCTGTTTCGCCATCATTGTGTTGACTGATAAAAACAGTTGCATCATTAGGAATGCCATCGGCAGTGCTCAGCTTATTGATAAGCCCATTCGCTCCAGCTTCGTTATTGTTCACCTTGCTGTTCAGCTTGCCATCCATTTCGGCCTCGGTATAGTATCTATCATCGTGGCTGTGACTTTTCGAAGCGAACTTTTCTTTCAGCTTACCCCACAGATACTGTAAGCCAGCATAATCTAAATATCCCATAATCGACCTCCTGTCTCAGTAAGAACTGAAATCAGCTTGCCAAAACAGTGTCGATTTCAGTATTTGTAATCTTTGTAATAGTAAAAATTTCGCCAAGTGCGTCCCAGTTAGAGCCATTCCATGCATAGTTCATACCGTTGCCAACATCATACACATCACCAATGGTCTGACCGCTCGTTGGTAGCTTGTCCGTAGAAGCAACGGACCCTTGTAACGATACATTGCCGTGATATCGCTCTTCAGGGCATAAGTGCTTGCAGCACCAAATCCATCCAGTTTCTTCTTGTCAGAGGTACTCATTAAGCCGTGGACGCTCTGTGTTGCGTCATTGTATGTTGTATTGGTTGGAGTAGCCCAAATACCATCGCCACGCAGATATTGACCCTGCTTGCCAGCTGCCGGAGCGGGAACCAGACCAGAACCACCCGCAGCCGAAGCAGTAGCAGCCTTAAAATCAGAATAGGTGGTATTATAGTCGGGTCCCCAAGTAGCAGAACCATCACCACTCCATCTTAGAATCTGACCAGACTGACCGCCAGCCGGAATATGTTTATTGCCAGCAGAGGTCGGGTGAGAATAATTGTTTGCACCAGCCTCGATACCAGCCAACTTATTCTTTTCGGCAGCAGTAAAATCGTTGGAGGACAGCCCCTTGCCTTCGACTTTATCAACCTTGTCATTTAGCTTTGCCTTTATCTTTTGCCAGAAGTAAAGCAGGCCGTCATAATCTAACCAAGCCATGTGTTTCCTCCTTTATGTTGAAAGTATCTTGTCTATATCTGAATTAGTCAGCGCCTCCATGTACATAGATGGATCGCCAGTATTCACAACCAACTCGCCATTCTCATCTGTCATAACGGTGGTGATACCCGTGCCCTTGATGGATACAGAGCTTTGCTTTGCGCCATCCAGCGTGATTTTTGCCTTGCCGTTGAGTGCGCTCTTATTTGCACCCAGTGAGAAATTGTTGTCGTTTAACAGCGTCCAGTTGCCGCCCAAGTACGCATACAGCTTATCAGGCTTCAGATAATAGATTTTTTCGGCCAGAGGAGCCAATGGTAAGTCGCTCACAACCTCTAAATCGCTTCCGATTTTTACGTGAGCCGTAGCAGTATCTCGATATGCGTTTCCGGTGTCAAGGCAGACAATAAGCTGTCCGTCGATCACTGGAGTCTTGTCGAGTTGAGATTGTGCAATCTCTAAAAGTGATAATTTTGACATCATGAAACTCCTTTTCGATAAAAATAACCCCACACTCCATTACAGAGTGCAGGGATTTATGTTAGATTATTATATCTCAGCGTTCGCGCCGGAATCATCAATAGCCTTCCAAGTCAAAGCCCCCTCGACACTCTTAACGCGATTATCCATAGCAGTATTCAAACCGTCTGCATAGGTTTTAGCAGTATCGCGAGCGGCATCCGCCTTTTTAGTAGCATCAGCAGCAGCGGCAGAAATTACTTCTGATTTCGCAGCAGTCAGTTCATCCTGAGACACTTTCGCATTCCAAGCCTTGCGCTCTTCAGCGGTAATGTGTACCACAGTATCTTTGGAATGACCGTCTAACTGGTCTTGTACCTTCTTGATCTTTGCGTCAGTCTCAGCCTTGGTATAAGCATCAGGCACAGCCACATACAAGCCATCCTCTTCAATTGTAATAGAGTTATTGGCTTTTGCGGACACACGCACATCAACACTGATTTTATTGTCATCAGAAACAGTCACAGTTGCAGTAGAAGTTGCCACGCCGATATAAATATCAATCAGGGAGCCAACAGGAATCTTAATGACCTCGCCGGTGGTAATAGTCAGCTCGATCTCATGAGTCTCGGTGTTATAGATACCACTCTTTACAACCAAGTCCTTGCCCAACGCAATCGTCAGAGTGTCTCCGCCAAATACGGGCATCTTAATGGTGCGGGTCTCCGCATCGTAAGTAGGCTCATGAACAACACCAGTCAGGGTAGTGGTAACAGGTTCGTCACCCTTTGCCACACTCAACACACCAGCATTATAGGTAACATCTGTAACGAACTTACCTTTAATACCTTCCACCGCTGCAACCTTGGCATTAACATAGTCAGCAACAGCCTTTGTGGTCGGAATATCATCATTGGTGGCATCTGCCGGGATCTGAGTAACGGTTGTTTTGTTCAGCTGCACAAACTCCACGCCATTCCAAATATGCATGGTGTAGTCTGTCATGCGGAAATAAATAATGCCCTGCACCTGACCCGCAGCGGGCAGGGAAGACACCATCTTAGTGCTCTTAGTGTACTCAGTTGTACCCTTAAACAGTTGCAACGTATCGGTCGTAAAGTACAGTGTGTCCATGTCTTTTGGAGCAAGGGCATCGTACCGTGCTTTCGTACCATACGCAAATTTTACTTGTGCCATATTTTTCCTCCTTATTAGAATTCAGTCCATTGGAAATTTGTAGATTGAGTTTGAAAAGGCTCGACGAAGAACCGCCCTGACTCCGCGCTTTGCTGCACGACCCACGGTTCATATTTATCGTCTTTGCCTCGTATCATTACGGTCTGACCTGCATAAGTCGCGTCATTCTGGTTGATTGCCTCATTTGCCGCCGGAATACTATCAAAACAAAGCGTCCGAGGCGCTACCTTTTGAATAGATAAGTCGTCCCGGACGTATATGAATTCTGATGTATCTTTTGTGATAATAATGTCTTTGCCATCAATCAACCCAAGCGCAATCGCGGCTTCTACGTCTTCTGCGTTACCGTAACCAAGCTTCGAGTATTTGTATGCCATTCTTTTCACCTCGCTTTAAACGATGGTTAGAATGGGACAACACGCATACTACCATCTTCAGTTTCCACAGTTTCAGTTGTGATTTTAATAGCGTTACCAATGGGTTTACCCTCGGAGGTAAGCTGAATACGATGCTCTTCATCGTAAGTGATGTTATCAGCCTTATTAGCCAGACTGGTATTGAACCGGTCAGTCATTGCCTTATTCAGAGCCTCCAGTGCGATAATACGCTGGTCGAGTGTGCTCAGTGCTTCATCGGGGATCAAATCAGACCACTTGCTGATGGGAATAATATGTACAACGCCGGGGCCAGCCTTACGCACGCGCTGAATCGTCTGTCCTTCAGAGTCCATCTCGACATGAACAAAGGTCAGCTGGAACTCAATGTCGCCAGCCTCGCTAGTCAGACCCGTATCAAATGGCAGAAGATATTCCAACCGGTTCTTGTACAAGTCTTTTGACTTTTGTAGAATCTCAGTTTTATAGCGTTTGCTCACAGGTAAAACGTACTCCAGCATAACTGTATAGTCACTAATATCTACACCTTTATAGGTCTGATCGGCAAGAAAGTGCAAATTATCCACCAGCTTGCTTCGCTGCATGATACGCTCAGTCAGACTCGCTGTGATAGTGTTATCCTCGTTAATTAAAAAGGTATACATATCACACCTCCTTTCCGTTTACGATGTACAGGTAGTCATCTAGGGAGATTTTTTTGCCCTCAAGCAAGTTCTCCACAAATTTGTCCTGTACCATTCCATTCTTATAGAGTCTGTGCATACTCTCGACGAACTCAGTGAAAATCTTCTCCATCACAGTAGACCTCCTTGAATTAACGTCAGTGTATAGGCATCAATAATGGCCTCAGGAGTTGTACCTCCCAAGGCCTTGATTTGGTCATATTCGTATTTGTCAATCGGCTCAAGCGTTACGGTATCATATTCCGGGGATGGAATCAGGTAGTAGCCTTCAACGTGCCAGATATACTTGCCGTTGCTGCTGATAATGCCCTGTGCATCATCTTCGGTACAATTCACCATGATATTGTGCTTGGGCTGATACTTTACAAACTGAAGGCGGTCAAGAGCATCGATCACTCGACCGTCTTTAAGTACCTTATAATACACTCTCAACACCTCCTTAAATGCTGAACATCACGGTTACCCCTAACTGCTCAGAGGGATAATGGAAACCATACAGCTCACCGGTCTCCTCAATTGCATAGAAGTATCCATCATAGGTCGCAAACGGACTGCGCAGCCAATACTTTGTTGCCCTGCCCTCTGCATTGTGTTTAATGCGAGAATCATTGCCGGTCATGTAGCTGATTGTTTGACCTTCATAAACGTAAGGCTCGTCAATCATCGAAGAGCTTACTTCAATCGCAGATGGAATGAAGAAATAACAATCCGAAGTCACAATTTCCTTACTCTTATTTCCGGCAGAACTTGGTACTTTAACCTTCTTGATCAGCTGTTTCCAACCAATCGGTAAAGCATCAACTAGACGAGAGTCAAGATACTCACGCAGAGAAGTGCTGCCCCAACCGCCAGCATTATTTGCAGCAGAACTCAGCACCATATCTTGACCTAAAGTGTCTTTCTGCAAGAATGTCATGGAACAACGCTTGTTAGAATTATCGCTCAGGTAGTAGTTCTTAAAGCTTGCCACCTCAACAATCAAATCATCGTGTGTCCATGCGGCCAATTCGCGACAAGCAGCATCACCAAGGTCTGCGTACCAAAGCTTAGACCAATAAACCGTACCTTTAGCGTGGCGCTCATAAGCACCGTCGTCTGCTTTTGCACAACCAAACACCAGTGTGGCATTCGTCTTTGTGGAGCGGGTACGAGTAATCTTTGTGTAGCTCAGCGCAGACCCATAGATATTAGAGGAATAGACATACAGTCCGTTATCACCCTTAATATGCCTGATAACAGTCATATCGCGAGAACCTGCAGCAACACCATTTGCAGAGTCGATACCCCAAGTCATCTTGACGCCAGTTGAGTTCCACAGACGGATACCATTCATACCGTTCTGCTCAAAGCACTGCATTAAAACAGTGTTATTTGCATTTGTGACATCCATCTTGTAGTCAACAGCCAGCACAAAATCCCTGTCCTCTTCAAACAGCTTGAGATCGGTATCAATGTAGTTCTTGCCATCAAACACCTGCGGCTTACTAATAAGAACCTTTTCAGTGATGTCCTCATAAGAGAAATCGTTGCCAAGCTTGATGGAAACTTCATCCTTTGGCGTGGCAACATTCTGCTCAACTCCAACCTTGTTCATCGCATAGATTTCAACAGGACGAAGTTGACCAATTTCCTTACCGTCAAAGTAGGTAGAAGAATACTCACAGCTATCATAAACAGCATTGATATCCTTATCGCCGGTAACGTAACCACCCTTATCCCAGCCACTAAACAGGTAATACTTAAAAGCGGTTTCCTCAGAAGTGTAAGTCGGAGTATCGCCGTCATACAGCACCATAGAACCATACGGAGCAACAGTTTCCTTCAGCACAGCACCACGATTCATATAGCGGACAGTATATTTGCGCACAGATTCGGTATAAGTTGCGGTAATAGTCTGATTGCTGAAAACAGTCGTAAACTCGGTGTCCCACCCACTGAAAGTAAAATCTGTAGAAATTGTACTCTCAGCAGTAGGTGTCGGAATCGGATTCTCCTTACGGGTAACAGGGTCAACGGCCTTGTCGCCTTTATCAATGTATTGGACATCCAACACCGTGCCATCCTTGTTCACGAACGTCCAGACAAACTGCTGAACAAGCGTGTTGTAAGTGATATTCAAATCAGGCCACTGTGCGTTGTAATCGGCCAGCTGACGCTCGCGCATGATAGGCACATGAACGCTACCTTCAACGACAGAATGATCAGTGTTATAGCCATTCTCATCCAGACCTGTCATCTTCAGCAGACGATCCAGCAGGGAAGTGTCATCCAACTGCCAATCAATACCAGTCAAACGCACACGACTCAAGTTCGTGCACTTAGCCAGCATATCAGTCAGGTCAATTGTCGGGCACTTCTCGACAGTCAGTGTAGTGATATTCTTATAATCTGTAACCTTCAGGTCGGTCAAATAATTCAAGTTCTTAGCGCTCAGACTTGCGATCGCAGGCAATTCAGCTTTTCGAATCTTGCCGCCCTTAGCAAACGCGACACCGGTAATGCCAGATCCGCCAGCATAGAACTCTTCCAGATTCGTACAACCGGTCAGACTGATGGACTTCTTCAAGTTCGGCACGTTCTGCAGGTTCAAATGCTCAAGCAGTGTGTTGTTACCAACCGCAAAGTCAGTCATATTCGTATTTTTATAGCCCTCGGCGGCAGAACCAATCTTCAGGTCAGTCAACTTTACGCCGTGGCTAAAATCAACATAGCCGGGGTAGAAACCAGAAATGTCACCAATACTCTGGATGATAGAAGCGTTGTAAACATAAACCTCGGTATCATTCATGGCTGCAATCGGACACTGAATCTCGTAAGTTTGGCCGCGCTTACCACGCACTTTCACAGAGTTAGAACCATACCGCACAGAGACATAAGTATCTGCATAGGGGACAATATGGAAAGTGCCATCGGGTTTCACACCTGTCCAGTTGGTCGGAGTATAACCACGAATAGTCATATCGTCAGAGGTACAAGTGGCACCCGTATACTTAGATGCCATGTATTTCTCTTGATAACGCTGGAACTGACGCCGCTGATGACGCTTATTGCCATGCATCATAGGCAGATAGCTAGTTGTTCCATTGTCCTCATAAGTGCGGAAATACTTGCGCCGCATATCCATGATCCATAGCTTTTCGGGCTTTACGTTCTGATAATCCTCGAACTTTTTCAAAATACGAGTAGCACTCCATGCCAAAGCACTCTCACGGTTCAAGAACATCTTTGCGAGGTCATCTGCAAATAGGTCACGAATCTTACACCACAGCTTAGAATCGTGTGCGTTGAACACGCTCTTTGTGCCGATGGCGTCCATATCTTCGTAGCCGTAACTCAGTGTCAAACCACCCTCGTTATCGTTGCCCATGGCAGTGTCGTTATCGTAATCAAAGCAGAAATCCCAGTGCACAAGGTCAGTCGTGTGCGGGAATACGTTCTTTGCACGGTTATCAACCATGGTATGGCGCTCAGTAAACAGATAGTGGAACAGGGTAGAATCCTTGACGAAGTAATTCTCGAAGTTCTTCTTAAACTCCTCATCATCAGCATTCACGACCCAGTTCTGCACGCGAATCCATGCGTCTTTAGCGTCTTGAATCTCTTGTTCGCTACAATTTTTATTGATATAGCGGAACTCAAAGCTGTGGTCGCCATCCCAAGTTTCCTCAGAGAAATCGCCACTCAGGAAACGAGTCTGTGCATCGGTGTTATTATCAATCTCAATAATAACTTCCTTGTGATTGTTCGGGTCCATACCCATTGTGTCACTATTCTTCTTTGAGTTACCAAAATCACCACAAGCATAGAAATGCCACTGACCATCCTTAAAGACGGTTGCATTTGTGGTATCTGTCTCCTGAATAAAAACGACACAGGGGTAGAATGCCATGGTGTCACGCACTTTCGGGTTGTCCTTGCGAGCCTGACGAATGTACGGATTGAACTCGTTAAACTCGTCTGCCAGCAGAGCATTATTTGCATTCTCAGAAGAAGCAACATTGACTTTGATGTTAAAATACTTCTCACCAACGCTGTTTTCTGTAAATGCATACTTGCTGCCAGTACTCTCATCACCAAAGGTGAAACCACCAGAGCAGTTGATATCAATATTACGACCAGATTCACCGTATGCATTAGAACTAGTGCCCTGTCCCTTATGTGAACCAGTGGCGATCCAGTTGTCTTCCACAGCGCGACCATTCTTATAAATGTGCTGAATAGTCGTGTTCGGAACTTCGTTCTTTTTGCCAGTCGTAAAGGTCGGAGCAGAAATCTTGATAATTCGCAGGTCTGGGCACTTCTCAGCCAGTAGGTCAGGATTCAGCTCGCCGCTCACGTCCGTAATATCATTGCGGGTATAGCGCTCAATCATTTCTTCTGCATTCTTTGCGTCTGCAATAAAGTTGTCGAGGATCTCGTCGTCCGTCAGGTTCATCATATAGGACTTCATGCGGTAAACCTGCACGTCACAATCAGGAGAACCAATCGTAATGCCTACCGGAGAAGCCTGTGTAAAGTTGTCGCTTGCGTCATACAGCTCAACACGACAGGGAATACCATCCAACCATAGAACCATTTCCTTGTACTGACTGTCTGGCAGAATATTAAATTCAAATTCCATAAAGTCGTCTTCACAAGTCGGTAGGTCGATACTATTCTGCTCACTGGTCAGTGTGACCTTCTGTGCCTGAATATTCAAACCGATACCACCGTTCAAGCAGGTCAGCGCCGTAGCATCGTAATTCTTGACATTCGTGGTCTTAAACACAAGCTTAAAGTTCTTGCCCAGCTTCTTTGCGTCATCACCAAACAACTTATAACTGATATTTGCAGTTGTACCAGCCTTTACACAGAAGTAGGTATCACCATCTTCGTCCAGCTGATAGCCACCGTTAGACCAGTCAAAATTATCGCTTACGGTCAACCTTGTATTGCCATCAGACCACAAACGGGTCTCGTCAGCGTTAGTCTTGCCAGCAGGGTTGAAATCAAAAGCTAGATTTGTCTTAACTGGTTCAATCGTAATACCAAGCTCTTTAATCTCGACACTGATTTCTTTGCTTACAGAACCACACACGATTTTCAACGTATGAGTGCCAATATCAGCGGACTTCCAAGTCCATGTCTGCATGGTACGCCCAACAGTTAGGGTAGCAGTCTTAGCGCCGTCAACCTCCAGTGTTACAGTGGTCGTAGAGCTAGAAGGATCATAAACGGTATAGTTGATTGCAACATTGCTATACTGTTTTGCACTTGCCGTCTTTGTAGCGCAACTAATGATAGGAGTTGTATTGCCTTCAATTGCCCACATGATATCTTTGACAACCTTATTACTGGTGACCTGTTTTCCATTGATTTCAGCAGTCATGGAAACTTCTACCAAATGTGCGCCGTGGGTCTGCGCAGGAATAGCATAAGTCAGCTGTCTGCCGGTAACGCTGCTTGTGGTAGAGCCAAGAATCTTTCCATCAATCGTAAAGTTGATAGTTTTTGCAATATTGCCATACGGAGTGTAGCGGAAGGTTACCTCTCCACTATAAACTAGCGTATCATCAAAAGAGCTCTCCAGATAGAACTCAACGACATTGACAGTCCAAGTCTTTGTACCAACACTGCCCACACTATCGGTCACCTGTAGCTTAATAGTATTGTCACCGCTATGCAGATACTGTGTTGCGTCAAAGCTATTTTTGCCCTGAATAACAGTCTGCGTGCCAACTTTTGTATTGCCGACATACCAGACACCAGTAGCAGAACCAGTGTCATCGCCAGAATTGTCCACAGAAGAGAACTTGAAATTGATAATAGCTGGGTCGCCAGCAACAACAGTCAAAGCAGACCCATCCAGACGCTCGATCTTGATAACGCTTGTGTTGCCGCCAGTGCCGCCACCTCCACCGCCTTGAATGACCACGGTAGTCTTAACAGTGCCATTCTCTAACAGGTTCAGCTTGGAATCCTCATAAGTAATGTCATACTCGCGTCCAGCATTCGGGTCTGGTTTCACATTCTTCAACTGCTCCTGAATTTCAGAAATATCGCCATTGATAGTGTCAATGCTATTCTGCAAACCGGAAGCAGTGTTTTTCACCACGGTCAAATCATTTGCCACGGTCTCAACGCTGGTCTTTTCAGCCTTTGCTTCTAACAGCTTGTCAGTTGCCTGTTTGTTGTAATAATCACTTTGCAACGTCTCAGGCAAGTTACCGACGCTATCCTGTAGATTCTTTACGGCAGCATCATTGCTGGTCTTATACTCAGTCAGTTCGGTCTTAACGGGCGCAATCTTTTCATCGATTTTTGCTTCAACAGTTTTATTAAAAGCTGTCACCCAATCAGCACTCGGGTCAGTGTTCAGTGTGATGGTTTTAATAACCTTTTCACCATTCAGGAACTTGATCGTCTGTGTTTCAGCATCATACTGCACATCAAACTTTGCCAGACCGTCAACCTTGGCGATATCATCTCGAAGCAGAGTAACAAAACCGTCAACTTGTTCCTTAGTGTAGTAGCTTGCCAGTGTGTCGGCCAGACCATCTACGACAGTCTGTGCTTCTTGTGCACTCTGTGCGGCCTGAGTTGCAGCAGTCTGTGCTTCGCCAACCTTCTGACTCATCGTAGCTAAGAACTGAGCATACCAGTCATCGCCGGTCGGATCGGTCATTGCAGTGCCGGTAAGCGCTTTCAAAACATTCAGTTTTTCGTTCGGCTTTGTGCGCCATAGATAATTCTTCGATTCACCGCTGCTCGGTACAGTAATTGCACCAGTCGCCATAATTTCAAACTTTAGCACACCCTCTTTGATAGTGGCATAGTTACTGACCATCCAGTAAAACCGAATCTTATCAGTACTATAGCTCACGTTGATGGGTGCGGTATAGTTCTCAGCATTATTAGCGTTAACATAGTGGATCTGAATCGTCATGCTCATCAGGTCAACACCATCATAATAACGCGGCATCTCAAACGGAATGACCTGACTGTTGTTTTCCTGTGTGATATTTACCTGAGTCGGACTCAGTGTGATTTCTTTATTGGTATCAACCGTAGAAAAATCATTGTCCGAGAAGGTATCAAACCACGTATAGTTGCCACTTCTGGTGAAATTCTGGTCTTCCACAGAGAAGATTGCCACATCCTCATCACAATCAACCACTGGACGAGCATCTTCTATGGAAGCCTCCATCGTCATTGCGGGGCTTGCAGCGACCATACGTTTGGATTCTTCAAATGATAATGCCATCTACTCACTCCTCTCATTAAGTATCTTTCTTATTATCAATATATTTTTCTTTGAGGACATTCTCATAAGTGATATAGGGATAATACGGGTAATAGCGGCTCAATGTAACATTCATTGTGCCTTCTCCAATGTTTTTATCTATCTTTTTAATAATCCACTCAACTGCAATATCAGACTTCAGGTACTTCGCTGCGTATTTTACCTTTTCATTCACATCAAGCCACGGGATCATGTGCATACTCAACGTGATGGAATCCGTCAGCCGGCAATTTTTCCATAGCGTGTATTTGCATACAGTCATGGCTGATTCGTCCGATGTATATCCGTCAAACTCACTACCCGAGCACACAAGGTTTCTTCGCCCGATTTTATCAATCGTCAACCGACTATTGTACAAGTCATCAATGCGGTTTGGGTCATTTACGACAACGTACTCAAGGTTGTCACATGCCTCCGCAATCTTGTCTGCCTCAATTTGTTTTGCGGTCGGCATTGCATCCACAAACTTCGTCATAGCATGAGACTGAGACTGACCAATAAAATAGACCCGGCTCTCAATAAGAAGAGCAGGGTCTGATATCTGGATCTCTGTATTCGTTGCTGGATTATACTTCACATACACGGTGTCATAATTTTTCGTGGATGGATTATAGATTTGTTTCGGGTAATAGCGTACCTGTGGATCACGCTGTTCTTTTTCGTATTTGCCTGTAAGTGCGTTGAACTTATATGTGAATGCACCATCAGTTGCCTGATTTAACCAATGCTCACCATATTTTATGACGTAATAACGCCCTTTCCTTAGTAGAGAGGTATCTTCTGGTTCGTCCTCTCCTTTTTCGTTGGTAACAGCCTTAAACAACATCATGGGTCCATACACTGCGCGCGTTGTTTCCCGATACTGTCCTGCCCCAGTCGGATTCGTTTTGATTGTCGTAACAAGGTTCTCAACACAGATTCTTGCATTTATCGCAATATCTTCTGGGCAAATAAACGAAAATCTTGTACCGTCCTGAATACTTGCTTGTTTTAATTTTAACAATAAAATAGACGCGCCGGTATCATTTGGGTTCATGTTGTAGCTCATATTCAATTTATTATCTTTAAGCAGCGTAACAACATCATTCCATTCTTTTGTTCCTTTTTTACAATACACGACCTCGCCAGTACCGTCTGGGTCATTTTTTTCAAGTTTATCCTTACAGAAATAGTCGCTGGAGTTTGATGCACCCCATACCTCTACACAGTTATGGATCTGACCGTAATCGACGCTGGCATCTTCGCTGATAACCATACTCTTAAATGTATCCTCGTCCAGAACAACGGGGTCGTCGTAGCCAGATGGAATTTCTTTGCACACAAAAGTATCGTCGTCAAAATACATCTCGAAAGGAAAGTAGAGGTCTCTCAACTCCGTCAAAATGTTCCAGATGGTCGTGCCAGTATTATATTCTAGGTCGTGCGGAATTCGCCGCACCCAGTAATCTACCATACTCTTTGTCAGTCCTGAAAGTTCAAATGTCTCCTTAATGGAATCGCGAACATAGTGCGGCTTCTTTTTGTCATCTTCGTAATAGTTGACCCCATCCTTAACCACGAGCTTGCGGTCATACATCGGAATGCGCGTTGCGTATCCGGTCAGTGTTCCACCAAGCGTGCCGTCAAGCAAACAGGTCATATCAAGGCAAGAAAGGCTTAGTTTGTTCGTTGTGGCATCATAACTGTATCCATTTTGCTGTATTGCATATACGCCAGCGCCATACCAGTGTACACCATCTGTATCCACAAAGTTCGTGCCAGTTCGTATTTCAGCCTCACCAGAGTATAAAGCGTGATAGAAGTTATATATCTGAGTTAAACCATCTTTCAATTCCCATATCGTTCCTTGAATATCGTGCATTGAATAGCCAACAAATACACTTGTGTCATGGAAATATTTATCAAGCTCTTCTTTGGTACAGCCAGCAATCGCTGCAACATCGGCTGCAGATAATATCCTTCCTGCTGCGATACCACCCTCTACAGCAGCAATCATATTCTTTACACGTATTGTTTTCCCATAAATCGTACAGTCAACACCAAAACTATCAAGTTCAAGTATTTTACTTTGTAAAGTTGAACCATCTCTTTGAACTGCATCACAAGCTGCATTGAAAATCACTTCAATATAAGACCTGATATCTGCATTCAGCAGCGGAATAACAACATCTCCTCCGCCTATCAGTAGTGGAGTGTATGCAATCTCATACGTCTTGCCATTTGTTGTATAACCATCTGAAGATGCAACAACGGTCGAATATGTTCCAACATCTCCTTGCTCTTTCACAAAAGATGCATATTTCTCTTTATTTTCATCTGTCCAAATAATACGCTTACGGTTTATATTTTCGATATTGCCATACTGTTCATAACCGCCAACCTTATATCTCCACTTTGCTTGCCTTAACTCTGTGTCCTTTTCTTTGTATATCGCACTATTTTTGATTTTTGCATCGATCTCTTCTTCTGGTATTCTTACCGCGTCCGCCCCAACAAGCGGCATACTTGTTGGAGCTTTCATACCAATCTGTAAGCGCAGCATCTTGCTCGTCCACTCCTCTGTGGAGAACTGAGAAATAGAGAATCCACTCTTCGGGAAGATATCAAGATTAAAAGTGCGCCGTGTATCTGAGTCTGCGTCAATCGAGTTAGAACCACTTAACGCAAGTCCTTCGATCGTATCAATAATCTGGTAGTCTTTATTCAGCAGTTCAATACGACAATATAATCTTTTTGACCGGCTTTTCAGTAAGGCCAGATCTTCTTCTGTAGGTAAGTAAGTCATGGCCCACCTCCTTAAATCAAACCAGCGTTCTTCATGTCATCGCTGCTATTCAAATCGCCAGTCTCTACAAAATCAAATGAGATTTCTACCTTATCCGGATGCTCATCATCTGAGTAAGAAACATTTCCATTCACATTCATCAGCCATGCGCGGCCATCATACATCTTCAATACTTTTGGCTTTTTGTTCGTTAGCCAATTGATAAAAGTCTCCCGATAGTCAATAGACCCATCAAAATCAAACGCATCATTGGCACGATCCCACTTGATAATAACACCAGAGAAGTTGCCGCTATAATAATTTGCCTCACTACCATAAAATACGATGGGATACTTGATTCCCAAGGTCGTCTCCACAGACGCTTCTTGATTGCGTGTAATATTCGTGACGGCTGGCTCAAGACCAACATAATATGATATGTCTTTGTCCATTAGCCATGCTCCGTCAAAATCGCTTACGGCACTTGTAGATGTGTACACTTGTTCAATTTCATCCACAACAGGAACTGCCATATACTGGTACTTCGTTTTTCTGCCACGTGCGAATTTGTCATAGCATACAATCAAAATAGGCTCAACGGAACTTTTGATTTTCTTTTCATAAATCGTAATCCAGTCGTATTTGCCAACCTCTCTACGTTTCACGCGAATAGAGTCAAAATTATTACTGTCTCTTATACACATCTGACGCTGCCGACGACTTAAT
>ERZ1026950.474-NODE-474-length-18455-cov-4.985761_pt1 | contig 18455 bp, 12 predicted proteins | sample MGYA00519302_ERZ1026950 | MGnify/ENA primary metagenome ERZ1026950 (study PRJEB26926, sample SAMN06164747) | human gut metagenome | biome: ENVO:00009003; feature: ENVO:2100002; material: ENVO:00002003 | host: Homo sapiens | place: USA | collected 2012 ... | reverse complement strand
CAAGGCTTGCAGACACAACCTCAACTGCATACACAGACAAAGCCGTTTCATCGGGCAAAAATTATACATATACCGTAAGATGCATTAGTGCAGATGCAAAGAGATTCACAAGCGGTTATAACGGCAAAGGCAAGTCAATTAAATATGTAGCCGCTCCTAAAATTTCAAAAACTGAGGCAACCTATAACAGCGTAAAAATCAGCTGGGGCAAGGTGAACGGTGCTGAAAAATACCGTGTGTATGTAAAGAATGGTAAAAGCTGGAAAAAGCTTGCAGACACAACCTCAACCACATTCAATGATAAGAATGTAAGTGCCAAAAAAACATATACCTACACAGTAAGATGTATCAATTCATCAGCTAACAAGTTCACAAGTGGATATGATTCAAAGGGTGTTACCGTAACAGTCCCTGTAAATCCAACTCAAGATATTAAGATTGGTGACAATTACGAAAATCGGGGAGTGGTAACCGGAATTAGGTACTATAAAAAACATGACGAGGTAACAATCCACCACTACAGTGAGTGGGTTTCAACTACCCGAGAAGAGCCGGTATTTAGTTCTGGCTACATAAATGTATGTAATAATTGTGGGCAAGAATTAGCAGATTCTCACCAATTAGAAGAGCATTTAATTTGGGAAGTGGAAAATAATGAAGGCTGGGGTTCTTATCACGCAGTAGAAGTTACAAAACAGGTTGGTACTAAAATAGTAGAAGGTGGTCATTGGACAGAAGAGTGGGAAGAAACGATTTCACATGCTTATTATGAAAAAGTATCAGCTGACGATGACTGGGATCTAAAACAAATTGATTGGAAAGGAAAATCAATGAGCGGTACATCTAATATACATAGATAAATATTACATCTGAGGATGTACACATCACTCATTGTGACAAACATGTTGACGAAAGTGTATTCATCAAAGTCGGTGAAAGAGTACAGCGTGAAGGCTGGTATGTCGATTAAAAACCCATAACAAAAAAGGAGTGACAGGTATTATGCCGCTCACAAGGCTACTATGAACAACCATGCAAACCAGTGCAATCCCAATCATAGTAAGTCAAAAAATGGCTAACTGTTAAAATCTTACAAGAAAAGCCAACATACACCAAAACTCAAAAAAAGACCTCGTGAAAATATCCACGGGGTCTTTTCATTATGCGAAAGGAGAATAACCAAATGCTTGACTTTTTTACAGACCTCTATTACTACAAAAAATCCTATCTCATAGGCGAAGACTGCCTTGGTCATGCAGTACAACCCTAAATATTTATGCTCACGCTTTTAAAGAGGCGGAGGCAAAGGCTCTGGGAGCAGTTGCAGATGTACTTGACAGCAATAGCTTTAACAAGACTAAACAGGCTTAAATATACTCAATAGCGCACAAAATCTAAATATAAGAAAAAACAAACCTCGAAAAAGCGCATAAACAAGCGATTTTTCGAGGTTTTCTGGTGGTGCAGGTAACAGGACTTGAACCTGCATGAAATTGCTTTCACATGGACCTGAACCATGCGCGTCTGCCAATTCCGCCATACCTGCTTATTAAATTGAAAATTGAAAATGGAAAGTTGAAAATGATTGTGTCAACCTTTGCATAATCAATTTAAATTCCCTTGATTTTTACACGGTGTGGAAACCGAGGCGGAGCTTACTTTCAGATAAATCTTACTTTTCGGCTGATTCCGCAACAGCACCTAAAATATGCTATATTATTATAGCAGACCGACAGGTAAGTGTCAAGCATTTACTTTATCGGTCTGTTTTACGCTGATTATTTTTCAGAATCGGGTTTGCGGATTTTGAAACCGTCATATTTTCCAATGTCGCAGAGGGCAATTTCGTGGCAGCCCATTCTTGTTGACAGCGGTGCAAGCTCCATATAGTCGCCGTAGAGGAAAGTAAGGTACTTGTCATATTCCTTTGGCACGGGGAACTTGTAACCCTCAAAGTCGGCATAAGCAACACCGTCAAGATATTCCTTTGGAAAAGCACCGTTATAAATATTTCTGCCCATTCCGTCATAGAGATATTTTGCGTTCTTTTTGTTTTTAAAGAATTTTAAAGTGCATACTTCAAGCCACATACTGAATCTGAGCGGAAATATTTTCTTGCAGAAATTTGTTACAATGCTCTGGATTCTACTGCCGTTTTCAGCCTTGCGATTATTCCATTTATTGAACACCAGCGCTCTTGTGAACAGGGTCATTGCCATATGAATTTTCCGTCCGATTGCTGAATTGGCTGTGTTATCATGACAGAAAATATCAAACGCAATTCCGTTGTGCATTGCGTGATGGTCTTTTGCAAAGTCGGTTGCAAAGAAAGTGTCGTCAAGTCTGACCTTGGCAAATTCATAGAAACAAGCCTTGTCCGTATGGTACGATTGAAAAGTCATATTGCTCGGAAGTTCCTTTGGCGCAATCTCGCAAAAGCGGTCAAAATCTTCACGCAACATCATAATATCGGCATCATCATCCCACGGAATGAATCCTTTGTGACGGATTGCACCGAGAAGTGTTCCGCCGCCGAGAAAATATTTTATGTTATGCTTTCGACAAATTCTGTCGGTTTCAAGCAGAAATGCAAGCTGAATTTCGTGAATTGAATCAAGTCTGCGTTCGTGTGAGTGGGGGATACGCAGAACTTTTTCGGACTTCATCTTGTCCATTATGCAGATTTTCAGCATGGTTTCAAGGTCAATGTCGGGAGTGCATCCGTTTACGGAAATCTTGTTTGAATTTATTGCACAGCCGTCAAGCTCCGTAAAATCGCCCGACTCAATTGTACAGCGACTGCCGTAAATATCGTTGAGAACAGCCGCAATCATAATCAGCGATGCATTGCAGTTTTTGCCGCCGACATTATAAACTGCGTTTTCTTCAAGATTTGTCATTGCGAATACAATCGCCTTTAAAACATCGTTGATATAAACAAAGGTGCAGCGATCCCTTGTTGCCGGAACAACTGTGTCACGGCGGTTGGCTATATCGTCAAAAACAGGATCAAGCACGTTTGTAAAGTTGCTTGACGCTCCCAAAATTATGCCCGTTCTGAGCGTTGTAACGGTTGATTCGCTGTTCTTCAAAACCGAGTGCAAGGCGGTTTCTCTCGTTCTCATAAGCTGGCCTGCAAGCGATGAGGGAGAGGTTGCGTCAAGTTCTGCGTACTCGTTTTCAGAATAAACTCTGTGCGGTTTGGCTTTGCCGTAAATTCTGCTGTCGTTCACAACGACAACCCTTGCGCCTGTGGCTTTTGCAATTTTGGCACAGGCATTTATCTCTGCAATGCCGTCAATCATAATCTGTGGGTTGTTGTCTGTATGTTCACCGCAGATTCCTGTTGTAATTACATAGTCGGCACTTGAAATTTCTGATGCAGAATTATAATCAACAAAATCAAAATCATCTCTTAACAAGAGTTCGCTGTGGTATGATGCCATTGCGTTGCGTGATTTGCCGAGAAGGATAACTTTTATTCCGAGCCTTTTAGCCTCGTTATTGTAGAGAAAGGCATAGCAAAGACACCTTGCAAGTTCACCGCCCGAGATGACAATTGTTTTGTTCCTGAGCTTTGCAAGAGTTTCTTTTTCAACTCCGGGCAATGCCGCCCTGTCGGCCTCAAATTCGTTTAAAAAATCTTTAATACGCATTACTTTATCCTTCGCAATTCTGCACGCAGTTCTGTTGCTCTTATACTGCGTTTTATTCCGTCTTTAAGCGTGGTTTTCGGACTAAAGCCGAGTGATTTTATTTTATCGTTGCACAAAACATACGGTGTGGGGGATGACGGAGAAAATTCGGGTTCTTCTTCGTCTTTTCTGTGAACGAACACTACGGAGAGATTCTTTTCGGGATTTGCCGATTTTACAAGCTGTGCAAATTCCCGCATTGTCACATTTGCGTTATCGTTTGAAATGTTGTATGCCTCACCGCTTTTTCCGTTAAGCAAAATATCAATCAATGCAGAAACCGTGTCCGTCACATAGCAGAAGCTGAACTTTCCGCCACCGTTATCCGTAAGCATAATGCTCTGATTTTTTGCCGCACTGACAATCAGCTTTGCCCATTTTCTTTCATCGCTCATTCTGACACCGCCGAGTGTGGGGCAGGGACGGGCGATTTTTACATTCATACCGAACTTTTCAGCATAGCAAACAGCAAGTGTTTCGGCTGAACGCATACTTTGTGCGTATGCACTGTCGGCATCGGTCGGATCAAGATAGCCGAGGTCGTTTTCGGAAATGTTATTTTTACCGCTGAAAACCTCCCCGTAAACCATATATGAAGATACGAGCAGAACCGATTCGGCATTTGACTCTTTTGCATATTCAAGCACATTTGCAAAGCCCGAAATGATTGTATCCGCAATCTCGGGATTACTGCAATCTTCCTCTGCAACCTCACACGGGCAGTTGCAGTATATTACAAAGTCGGCTCTTTCAATCTCCGGAAAGTTCTTTGACTCTCCGATTTCAACAACAAAATCTTTGCGGAGAGTAAGGCTGCCGAACTGCTTTTCGGCATTTTCACGGCTTTTTGCAAGGGTGATTACCCTTGTGTTGTTTTCAAAAAAATCATTGTCCTCAAGCAATGTGCATATAATGTAATATGCAATAAGTCCGTGACAGTCCGACACGAAAACAGTCTTGTTTTTTAACTGTTGAAAATTTATCCTGTTGTCTGCAATTTTTTTAATGTCCTCAAAAATTTCGGAGGGCAGATTGCCTTTTACGGTACAGTCCATATGGGTTTACCTCTCAGATAAATCAGAAAAGCTCCGCAATTGTGGAGCTTTTGCTTTATTCCGAAACGGAATTATTTTTTCTTTTTTGATTCCTCATAAACTCTGAGGGTTTCATCTGTCGGGCCGTCAAACATAATAGTTCCTTTTTTCAGGAAGATTGAACGCGCGCAGATTTCTTTAACCGAAGCGGCATTGTGACTTACATAAAGTACGGTTACACCGCTTTCGATAATCTCTTTAATTTTACTTTTACACTTCTTTTTGAAGGTTGCGTCACCGACCGAGAGCGCCTCATCAACAACAAGAACATCGGGTTCAATGTTGACATTGATAGCAAAACCAAGACGCATTTTCATACCGCTTGAGTATGTTCTTACAGGCTGGTCAATGTAATCTCCAAGCTCTGCAAAGTCGATGATTTTCTCCTCAATCTGCTTAATGTAGCTGTCCTCAAGACCGAGAACATAACCCTTCAGATAAATGTTTTCTCTGCCTGTCATTTCCATGGAAAAGCCTGCAGTGAGCTCAAGCAATGCGGCAACCTTGCCGTCAACGGTGATTTCGCCTTCGTCGGGAAATGCAACGCCCGTAATCATCTTGAGCAGAGTTGACTTGCCTGCACCGTTATCGCCGACAATACCAACCGATTCGCCACGATTGATTACCATTGAAACATTGTTAAGTGCCTTGTTTGTTTTTGCATTTCTCGGCTTAAAGAAAAGAGCCTTGAATCTTGCCTTGTCATCTTTGTAGAGTGTGTAGGTTTTGCTGACATTTTTAAAGGTAATAATCGGATCGGATACTTTTGTTTCAGCCATAATATTACCTCCTTAAAGTACATCAGGAAGTTTTTTCCTGAGTCTGTTGTAGTTGAAAATACCAAGGGCGAAAATTACAACAAATTCAATTGCAAACACAAGACATTCCGTTTTGTTTGCATAGAACGGTCTGTTGTAGAGGAAACAGTTGCGGTAGCCGTTTACGAAAAAGTTAATCGGATTGATAAGCATGAGCTTGTTGAGAAACGGCGAATCAAAGCCGTAGGAGTTGTACATAATACCCGATAACCAGAAAATACCTGACATAACGGAAACAATCAGGCTTTCAAAGTCCTTACTGAACGCAGACATCGGGGCTGTTGACCATGTGAGCGCAAGGAAGAAGATAAACATCAACGGACAGTACAGGAAAAATTGCAGATTGTACCAGCTCGGTCCGATTGTGAAAAGTACATATGCGTACATAAATGCCATAAGAATCAGGTGAACAAAAAGCCTTGAAACCTCCGTATAAGTAAGGATTGTTGAAACGGGAAACTTAACCTTTGTAATAAATTGACGGTTGATTCTCAGTTCCTTTGCACCCTGCGTTATGCTGTCCTGAATAAAGAACCACGGAATGATACCGATGAACATAAAAGTAAAGAAGTCAATGGAAAAAGGCTGTGCTCCGCCGATGTCAAGGTGAAGTGTTTTAAGCTGTTTGATACCGCAGGAAAAAGCGAACCAGTAAACAAAAATTGTAAACGCAGGCTTAACAACAGCCCAAAGAGGACCGATTACGGCGCCTTTGTAAGTTTTAATAAGTTCGTTTTTGGCAAGGAGCAAAATCTGCTTTCCGAAGCCACGATGTTCTTTTAAAATTGTAAACAATTATTATACCATCCTATCTCTTTTGTGATGCACAGGCGCCCGCCTGCAAGTGAATAAAATCGAAAAATGTATTATGCACTCTTTAACAGTATATATTATATTACTTTTTCCTAATTTGTCAATCAAAACAGGGCAATTGAAATCTATTTGTAAGATTGTCCGAAGTCCCGTTAATTCTGTGTATTTTGAGTGTTCGAAGAGCGAATATGACAACCTGTCACGGAAACTGTTTGAAATAAGGAATAATATTCCGATAAGAATAAAAGGGCAGTACATAAATGTTTTGTGTTTTTTAAAAGGCGATACGGCGGTTTAATAAAAATCTTAACGAAACAAAAGCCCGAGCAGAGCCTAAAATGCTTTGCCCGGGCTGAATTTGTTTTTTATCAGTCTGCCTGGATTTTTACAAACTGTTCCTGCATATAGGAATAAACCTCATCGGAAACATTTGAAAATACATAGCACTTGTCAAGATATTCATCACTTGGGAAGATGAATTCGTTTTTCTTTGCATCTTCATCAATGTAATCGTCATATGCCACCTGATTAGGTGTTGCATAGTTGAGATATTCAAAGTTTGCGGCGGCAATTTCCGGATCCTGCATAAAGTTGATGAACTTCTCTGCATTTTCCTTGTTTTTACTGCATTTCGGAATACACATTGCGTCATAGAAAAGGTTTGAGCCGTCCTTTGGCATTGCGTAGTCAAGATCCTCGTTGTTATCAATCATTGTCATAATGTCGCCTGCGTAGTACGGAGCAATTGCCGACTGGCTGTTTTCCATTTCGGTAAATACCTGATCCATTACATATTTTTTAAGAAGAGGCTTCTGCTCTTTAAGTTTAGCGGCGGCTTTGTCAACATCTTTCTTTGTACAGTTGGCAGGGTCAATGCCTTCAAGCTGCATTGCAATCGCCATTGCGTCACGGCTGTTGTTGAACATAAGAATCTGACCCGAAAGGTCTTTGTTCCAAAGTGCGTCCCATGAATCGGGCTTTGTTTTAACCTTTGTTTTGTCATAAACCATACCGGTTACGCCCCAGCTGTAGCATACGGTATATTTACCTTCGTGATCGCAGGCAAGCTTTTTGAAACGATCCATAAGATTGTCGTAGTTAGGAATATTGTCAAAGTTAAGCTCCAACAGCATATCCTCATCAATCAATCTGCTGATCATATATTCGGACGGAATGACAACATCATAGCTTACATTACTGTTTTTCAGCATATTGTAAAGCTCTTCGTTGGTTTCGTAGGTTGTGTAGTTTACCTTGATGTTGGTGCGTTTTTCAAACTCCTCGATAATGTCGAGTGAGTCATCTTCGCCGTTTGAAATGTACTCGCCCCAGTTGTAAACATTAACTTCTCCTGCGTCAGCTGAGTCAGCCGAAGCGCCTCCGCCGCAGCCTGAAAGGCAAGCCGCACATGTTGCCGTCATTGCAGATGCAAGGACAATGCTGATGATTCTTTTCATTTCTCAATCTCCCTTAAATAAAATTTTAAAAATCAAGTTCTCTTTTTCTGCATCTTTTCTTCGTGTCTGTCACGCAGGTTGATTACAACCATGACAATGAGTACAGCAAGGAAAAGCAGCGCCGAAAGAGCGTTGATTTTCGGTGAAATTCTCCTGTGAGTCATCGAGTAAATTTCAATTGAGAGGTTCTGGAATTTTGCACCTCTTGTGAAATATGTTATGATGAAATCGTCAAGAGAATATGTAAAGCTCATGAGCAGGCCCGAAACAATGCCCGGCATAAGCTCATGAATAATTACCTTGTAAAATGCCTGCCATTGACTACAGCCAAGGTCAAGGGCGGCGTCGTAAATGCTCTGATCCATTCGTTTGATTCTCGGCATAACATTAAGCACAACAAACGGAACACAAAAGCATATGTGCGAAATCAAAACGGTGAAAAATCCCATTTCAAAGTTAAAGATAACCCCGAGAGTCGTAAACAAAAGCATAAGCGAAACACCCATTACAATGTCAGGGCTGATAATCGGAATGTTTGACGCATTCTGAATAAGCATTCTCTTTTTGCCTTTAAAATTACTGATGCCGATTGCGGCGGCAGTTCCGAGGATTGTTGCAAAAACAGATGCAAGAACGGCAATAATAACAGTGTTCCACAATGCGTTCATAATATTGTCGTCACGAAAAAGCTGTACATACCATTTGAATGTAAATCCTTTCCAGACGGTAGTTTTGCCGTTGTTGAAGGAATAGAAGATAAGTACTGCAATGGGCGAATAAAGGAAAATAAGCAGGATTGCAATGTAAATTTTTGAAAGAATACCTGTTTTCTTTTTCATTATGCAATCGCCTCCTCATCACCGAACAGGTTCATGATTATCAGGAACACGAAAATAAAAATCATTAGTATCAATGAAATTGCCGAACCCGTGTTTTGGTCTGTCCAGAATATTTTTTCAATGACATCACCAATCATAATGTCGTCCGGACCGCCGAGATACTGTGCAACCAGGAATGTGCTTGCACTCGGAACAAATACCATTGTCACACCCGAAATAATTCCGGGAACGCTGAGCGGTGCGACAACCTTTCTGAATACGGTAAAGTTGTTTGAACCGAGATCCTGCGCCGCCTCAATAAGACCGTTGTCGATTTTGCTCATAACGGTGTAAATCGGCAGAACCATAAACGGAAGATATTCATACACCATTCCGAGAATTACCGCACCTGTGTTGCCGATGTAGGTTGAATGAATACCCAAAAGCGAGAGCATCATATCAATCGGACCGTTGTCCTGCAAAAGCGTTACCCATGCGTAGATTCTTAGCAGAAAGTTCATCCACATAGGAATCATAAGCAGCATAATGAGCGTGTTCTGGGTTGATTCCTTCATTCTCGTGAGAAGGTATGCAAGCGGATATGCAAGTACAAGACAGATTGCCGTTGAAATAAGCGCAATCCAAAGTGATTTTACAAAAATGTTTGTGTAGTAAAACGCATTTGTGAATGCCTGAAGAGAAAAATTACCGTTTTTGTCGGTAAAGGCGGTAAAGCCGATCATAATAATCGGAATCATTGTGAAAACAACCATCCAGATTATGTAGGGAATAGAGGGCTTGCGTGATTTCATTTATCAGCCCTCCTTTTCCGAAAACTCTGAGATTACCTCAAACCGAGCCTTTGAAAAGTCAAATGAAAGCGGAACATAGGTTGCAACCTGCTCGTCTGTATCGCTGAGCATGAGCCACTTTCTTTCATCCGATTCAAGAATGATTTCGTTTTGTTCACCCTTGTAAACTACCGATTCGATGTACAAATCCTTCAAATCGCCAACACCGTCGCCTGCAAGTGAAAGAGCGTCGGGCGGAAGAGCGATTTTGAGTTTTGTGCCTTCTTCATAGTATTTATCGGGAACGGTAACGGTTTCGCCCTCAAGCTCAAATTCAAAGGAATTGTCGTTCTGATTTGCGTATGTAACGGTTGCCTCAATAACATTATCATAAAACGGAAGAAGCTTGTTCATAATCTGAATGTTGAACGGGATAACCCTCATACCGATTTTGCTTCCGATTTCAGCCGATTTGGTGGAGTGGATAAGAATTTCACACTTTCCGCATCTTACGCTCATCTCATAGTGAACACCCTTGAAGGTTGTGTTCTCAACAATTCCGACAAGCTGACCGTCCTCGGGAGCGGTAACTTCAATATCCTCGGGACGGATGACAACATCGACAGGAGTGTTTTTGCCGAATCCCTTGTCAACACATTCAAGCTCTTTGCCGAGAATCTGGATTCTGCAGTCGTCAAGCATAATTCCGTTGAGAATATTTGCCTCACCGATAAAGTCGGCAACAAATGCGTTCACAGGCTCGTTGTATATATCCTCAGGAGAGCCGATTTGTTCAATAACACCGTTGTTCATAACAACAACACGGTCGCTCATTGTCAGAGCCTCTTCCTGATCGTGAGTTACATATATAAATGTTTTCTGAGTTTTCTGCTGAATTTCCTTAAGCTCAAGCTGCATACTCTTGCGAAGCTTGAGGTCAAGCGCACCGAGAGGCTCGTCAAGCAGAATGATTTCGGGATCGCACACAAGCGCTCTTGCAATTGCAACACGCTGCTGCTGACCGCCCGAAAGCTTTGTAATTGAACGCTTTTCATAGCCCTTAAGGTCAACGGTTGCAAGCATATCGGTTACACGCTTTTTTATTTCATTTTTCGGCATTTTTTTGAGCTTAAGTCCGAAAGCCACATTATCAAAAACATTGAGGTGAGGAAACAAAGAATATTTCTGGAACACCGTGTTTACATTTCTTTTGTTAGGCGGAGTACCGTTAATTCTTTTGCCGTCAAAAATGACATCACCGCTGTCGGGCTCAACAAAACCGCCGATAATACGCAGCGTTGTGGTTTTGCCGCAGCCTGACGGACCGAGAATCGTAACAAATTCCTTTTCATTTATATCAAGGTTGATGTGGTTAAGAATTACCTCACCGTCAAATTTGATGAAAATATCCTTGAGTGAAACTATTGTTTTCTTTGATGTCTGTTCCATTTATGCACCCCTGTTCCGATGATATAGTAGAAGTCTGTAAGTAAATGAAATAAAGGCGGAATGTGTCAACTTGCATAAAGTGCAGGCGAACACAGCCCGCCTTGCCGTTTCTGCAAAGACATAACCATGATGCTCGGTGTTTTGTGCAGAAAAATAAGACGGCTGTGTTGCTCCGTCCTTTCTTTCACATAAATCCTTATTATTGCTTAAAAAGCAATAGTCGCAATACAATTTGAATTATATTCTAAATGCATAAAAATGTCAATCAATATTGCGTAAAAACAAAATGTATTTTTTTGAAAAATAAAATTCTATTAGAGAAATATACCGAGAATCAAAGCTATGAGAATTGAATATAATGTTATTTAATGCAAATTTATTGTCACCGATTGTTCCTTTGCAGTATCAGCAGTAAAATCTGCACAAAAAAGTCTGCTTTAATTTGTAACATAGGGTATGTACTTTTTTGGACAAATTTGCTATAATTGAAATGAAAATTTTATGAAAGGATGTTTTCACAATGAAGAAAGCAAAAAAAATTGCAAGTCTTGTTGTTGCGTCTGCACTCTTGACATCTTCTTTTGCGGCAATTACCTCCGTAAATGCTGCCGAGATTGATTCCGCACAGGTTGCGTCTGCCGACAATACCCTTCGTGATAAGGTCGGCGATGGTGTTATGCTTCATGCATTCAACTGGTCTTACAATACAATCAAGGAAAATCTTCCCGCAATTGCAGCGGCAGGATACACAACAGTTCAGACCTCTCCCGTTCAGCAGCCGAAGGACTATTCAACCTCGGGTGATGTAGTCGGTCAGTGGTGGAAGCTCTATCAGCCAATCAGCTTCCACATTGCAGAGAAGTCTTGGCTCGGTACAAAGGACGATCTTAAATCGCTTTGTGATGAGGCTGACAAGTACGGCATCAAAATCATCTGCGATATCGTTTCAAACCATGTTGCAAACGCTGATGACGACAAGCCAAACGCTGTCAGCAGTCAGGTTAAACAGTATGAGCCTGATTTCTATAAGAAAAGAAAAACTCTTACCCGTTATTCATACAAAGGCGATGCAAGCGACAGTTCGGTTCAGGCTGTTGTTCAAGGTCATGTTTCAAGGTGTCCTGACCTTGTAACAAATGATACTGTTATCCAGAACTATATTATCAACCTTCTCAAGGAATGTATCGACTGCGGTGTTGACGGCTTCCGTTTTGATGCAGCAAAACACATTGAAACAGAGGATGACGGTGAATATGCGTCAGACTACTGGAAGAATGTAACAACCTCGGCTTCTTCTTACTACACACAGAAAACAGGCAACGACCTCTATATCTACGGTGAAATCCTCAATAACTGCGGTGCAGGCAGAAGCTACAACTCATACACAAAGTATATCAATGTTACCGACAACAGAACAGGTGACGCTGTGCTTTACAATGTTGCAAAGGGTAAGGCAAGTTCAGCCGCAAATGCAACATACCAGTCGGGCGTGGCAGCATCAAATGCGGTTATTTGGGCAGAAAGCCATGACACATATGAGGGCAACTCAGGTTCATGGGGCTACTCAAATACTTCAAGTGTTTCGGATGAAAATGTTGTAAAGGCATGGGCAATCGTTGCTTCAAGAAAAGATTCAACAGCACTTTTCTTTGCTCGTCCGGGAACAGCTCTTATGGGCAATGTTTCAACAGATTCAACCTACAAGAGTACAGCTGTTTCTGAAATCAACAAGTTCCACAACCTTTTTGTAGGTCAGTCGGAAAAGCTCGGTTCTTCAGGCGACATTGCTTATGTTGCAAGAGGCACAAGCGGTATTGTTCTTTCAAATTGTAAAGGCACAAACGCAAGCGTAAGCATTTCAGGCACAGGTCTTGCAGACGGCAAGTACACAGATACAGTTTCAGGTGCAGAGTTTAAGGTTGTAAACGGCGTCCTCACAGGCTCAATCGGCAAGACAGGCGTTGCTGTTGTTTACAACGGTACAACAACTCCAAAGGTAACAAACTCTGTTGAAAGCGGTACATTCAAGGGCGACACAATGACACTTACACTCGGTCTTGAAAACGCAGCATCAGGCACATACTGCCTTGATGATTCAACTCCTGTTAAGTTTACTGACACAACATCAATCCGCATCGGTTCAGACTACAAGCCGGGTGAAACAATCAACCTCACAGTTACGGCAACCGACGGTGTAAAAACTACTTCAACGGTTTATAAGTACACAAAGAGTACTGCTGAGGAATCGGGCGTTTATGTATTCTTCAACCCTGCTACAAAGAAGAACTGGTCAGCTCCTTATCAGGTTTACATCTATGATGAAAACACAGACAAGGGTATGGTTTACAAGAATGCAAACTGGCCGGGCGAAGCAATGACTCTTGATCCTGCTACAGGCTACTATTACTACGAAGTTCCGAAGTCATCATGTATTTCAGCTGATGAAGATGATCAGAATCAGGCTGCATCAAACTTTGACCTTTCGTCTTCAGCCAACACAAGAGTAATTATTTCCGAAAAAGGCGGCGAGCAGTATCCCGGCAGAACAGATGCTGCTATCAGCCTTAACGGTTCTTCAAAGGCATACTCACTTTCAAAGGCAGGTACTTGGGAGGATACAACACTTACCCCGACAAAGGTTGAGATTGAGGCTACAGATGTTACAAAGGGTACGGCAACAGAGCCGACAACAGAGGCTCAGACAACCGCTCCTGTTCCTGCAACCGATCCGACACAGCCGAACACAAAGCCCTCACAGCCGTCAGGCAGTGCTGTTTACGGTGATGTAAACAATGACGGAATTATCTCTGTAGTTGACGCTACACTTGTACAGAAGTTTATCGTTCATAATGAGTCGTTCACAACAGAACAGCAGATTATTGCTGATGTAAACGGCGACAATGTTGTTTCGGTTGTTGATGCTACTGCAATTCAGAAGTATATTGTGCATTCTGAAGGCAGCGGCCGTACAGGTGAGGCTTATACAACGGTTGAACCAACAACCGCAGAGCCAACAACTGCAAAGCCGACCGAAGCTCCTGCAACGGCAGAACCTACAACAAAGCCTACTGACACATACACTCTTTACTTCAAGACTAAGCTTGGCTGGATGACATCGGACGGTGTTTCGCTCTTTGCTTATGACCTTAACACAGGCGTAAGCTATCAGCTTGAGCAGGATACAGACGCTTACCCGAATGTTTACACAGCTGAAGTTCCCGCAACAGTAACAAATGTCAGCGTTTATCGTAATCTCTCAGAGGTTGACGAAAAGCCTGTAGGCGGCGACGACGGTAATGTTTACAATTGCTGGGATGCAACAGTTTCAAAAACAAACAACTGCATCACACTCAGCAATGACGAAGCTGTTTCAACAGCTCCGTATGCTCCCGAGCAGAAGCCTGCATTCACACTTTCAAGAGTTTACTTTGATAACTCGAAGGCAAACTTCAGCGATGTTTATATCTACGGTTGGGCAGAAAGCGGCCTTAATGAAACAGCCGTTCATATGAATAAGATTGCAGGTACAGATATCTGGTACTACGATTTTGACACACCGCTCAGCCCCGGTGCAAACTGTTTCCTCTTTAAGGACACAGAATCAACCTGGGAAACACAGACAAACGACTTGACAGTTGCTGACGGTAAGAACTGTTTCCGTGCAAATCCGGGTTCAAAGTCCGGCGGTGTCTGGGTAAGTTATTCAGAATAATCTGTTCGGATAAAGCTTATTGAACTGAAACATTCCCCTCGATGAAAAGTCGGGGGGAATGTTATTTTAGAACAGTTTTTTCTTGAAAAAGTGTCGGAAATACAGTATCATACTTTTTAGAGATATATTGTCGAAAAAACACAGAAAAATCAAAAAAGTTTTGGATTGACGCTTATGAAGATAGAACAAATTTTTCGTGAATTTGAACGAGCCTTAGAAAATGAATATTATATGGAACTTGCAAAAAAAGAGGTTATGACTGTTCCCCTTCTCATCGAAGTTTTTCTTGACGATGATTATGCCAATTCTTTGTGGGCGGAACAGCTTCTTGAATGTATAAGCGGGGAAAATCCAAAACTTTTGTACCCGTTTTTTGAATACATTGCAAAAGGTCTTGACAGTAAGAACAGCTATCTTGCATGGAACACATGGAAAATACTTGTAAAGCTTTTGCCTGTTGATTCCGATAATAAGTTTGAACTTGTTAAGGAAAAATTTTACGATGCGCTTTTATCGCACAATCTTCCGGAGTTTTCAATAGCGTGTGATTGCGCTGTCACTGTTTTTTATTCAAAGCCTAATGAACAGGAGAGGATTCTTAACATAATGAAAAAATCTTCTGAAAAAAAGTTTTATCTTGGCAATGATGAGTTGAAAAGCAGCGGCAAAATGGCAGAAGAAAAGGTACAAATTTTCCTTGAAAGAATAATAAACGATAAAACAAAAGCTGAAAACAACGCTTTACTGATATGATCCCCTTAAAGCAGATTCTTGAAAAACAGTTATCAAGGAATGCTCTGAGGGGAGATTTTTATGTAAAAAAGAAGAAAGAAAAAATACGGCACTAAAATGGGATAAAGACAATTGTTAAATCATATTTTAGAATTTGTCAATATTATGTTGCAAAAAATCCGCAGACGGTAAAATCTGCGGATAAAATGTTTAAAATTAAATTTTTTTAAAATGCCTCTATAAGCGGATTGACTGCACCCGGCTGAATTTTTTCGGGATGGTCAATGTACTCGATTGCCTTGCCGCAACCGTTGATAACGCAGTCTGCGGCGGCTTTGTGAACTCTTACCTTTAGCCTTGTGGATTCGCTGAGAAGCCTTGCAAATCCCGTCAGCTTGGCAAGACCGCCCGTAAGGATTATGCCGTCGGAGTAAATGTCGCCGACAAGCTCAGGCGGAGTCTGTTCAAGCACATCCTTGATTGCTCTTATAATGTTTAGCGCAATGTCCTCGATTACCGGCTTGATTTCGGCATATCCCACATCAATAAATCTGGGCAGACCGCTTACGGCATCTCTGCCTTTAACTCTGAAAAGCTTAGGTTCTTTCGGAATTTTTACACAGCCGACTGAAATTTTGCACTCCTCAGCCATATTTGTACCGATAATCAGGTTATGTTCTTTTCTGATGTATTTAACAATTTCTTCATCCATTGCACAGCCTGCCGACTTAATGCACTTTGAAACCGAAATTCCGCCGAGTGAAAGCACCGCAATGTCAGCCGTACCGCTGCCTATATCTGCAATTAACACACCATGCGGACTTGTTATGTCGAGTGAACAGCCAATTGCCGCCGCCTTTGGTGCTTCAATAAGATACACCTTGCGGACGCCGATTGAGCTTACTGCGTTTACAACCGCTCTTTTTTCAACCTCTGTAACCTCACTCGGTATTGACGCAACAACCTTCGGCATAGTTACCTTTGAAGGAACAACCTCCTTGATGAGAATTGAAACCATATCTTCAACAAGCTCGGAGCGTGAAATAACGCCGTCGTCAATCGGATGCATTGCTCTTATGCCTGCCGGTGTTTTGCCAATCATTTTATAAGCCTCGTTGCCGACGCCGATAATGTCGTAGGTGTCAACATCAAACGCAACAACGCTTGCTTCGTCAAGCACTATTCCTTTGTTTTCAATAAAAACTCTTGTTCTGTCAGAACCGAGGTCTATAGCTATATTCATTTTAATCACTCCAATGCCGTTTAGCAATGTTTAAATTTATAAAAGCAATGATGTGCAAAGCGTACAGCAGCAAATCTCACCGCATTTGCACTTGTTAAGTATTCTTGCACATTCGCCAAGCGTACTGCCTGTTGTGATGATGTCGTCAATAATCAGTATTCGCTTGCCCTTGATTAAATTTTTGTCAATCGGTGAGTAGACACCTATAACATTTTTTGCTCTTTCAGCCGCTTTTATGCTGTGCTGAGTTTTGTTCTTCTTTGTTTTTACGAGCAAGTTGCCGTATTCCATACCGAGAAGTGCCGCACATTCCCGTGCAAGCAGCTCCGCCTGATTGAAGCCACGCTCTTTTAGGGTATCCTTGTGCATCGGTACGCAGGTTACAATGTCAAATTCTTTGTTACTGTAAACATCTTTTATTGCCCGAACCATTTCGTATGAAAGTAATTCGGCATATGCACCGCAGTTGTGAAATTTAAAGTTGAGAACCGCCTTGCGAAAAATTCCGTCATAGGGAAAGGGAGAGGTACAGATGTAACCTCCCGTTGCATACCGTACAAACGGAAATTTCGGAAATTCTTTTTTGCATTTGTCGCAACATTTTTTGTTCGGTTCAATAACCTTTCCGCAGTACGGACAACGAACCGTAAAGAGAAAGTCCTTTATTCGGCAGTAAATTTTATCAATAAAGTGTGTCATCTCTCAGCAAAAATTCTTTAAGACCGCTGTACCGTTTTGTACGGCGGTTATTGTTTACCATATATTCAACGGTTGACGGATTTCCGACAAGCACAAGCGTTTTCTTTGCCCTTGTAACAGCGGTGTAGAGCAGATTCCTGTAGTAAAGCTGAGGCGGCCCCGAAAACATCGGAATTATAACTGCTTCAAACTCGTTGCCCTGACTTTTGTGTACCGTAATTGCATAGGCAAAGTCGAGATCGCTTGCAGATTCAAAGGTGTACCGTGCAGTCTTATCAAAAAATTTAACGGTAAGCAATTTTATCTTTTTGTCAATTTTTGTGATGATTCCTATGTCGCCGTTGAAAATTCCCTCGCCGGTTTCGCCGTTTTCTCTAAACCAGCGAATATCGTAGTTGTTCTTTATCTGCATAACCTTGTCGCCTGTGCGAAAGGTTTTTGAGCCGATTGTGATTTCAGGTTTTTCATCATTCTTCGGATTGAGCGCCGCCTGCAATTTGTGGTTAAGCTCGGCAGTTCCGAGTTCGCCTTTTTTGGACGGTGCAAGCACCTGAATATTCTCGAAAGGAGAGTAGCCGTATGCCTTTGGCAGCCGGTTGGCACAGAGGTCGGTTATTACCGTTGAAACCTCTGATTTATTATTCCTTTGGAGAAAGAAAAAATCCTTATCGGCGGAGTTAAGCACAGGCATTTCACCGTTCACAATCTTATGTGCGTTTGTGACGATAAGGCTCTGCTGTGCCTGACGGAAAATTTCATTCAACCGTACAACGGGGATAAGTCCGCTTTCGATAAGGTCGCTGAGTACATTGCCCGGCCCCACAGAGGGAAGCTGGTCGGAGTCGCCGACAAGAATAAGTCTGCATCCGATTGCAAGCGCTCTCATAACGCTTTCCATAATAAATGTGTCAACCATTGAAACCTCGTCAACAATCAACGCGTCACATTTCAGCTGATTGCGTTCGTTTTTGTTAAAAATGGGGTTGTCGTGTTTATCCCAGCTGACCTCAAGCAGTCTGTGCAGGGTTTTCGCCTCATCGCCCGTGAGTTCGCTCATACGCTGAGCCGCTCTTCCTGTGGGGGCAGAAAGCAAAACGGTTTTGCCCTTTGCCTTCATTATCTTTATTATAGCAT